>Ga0078972_1001768_pt1 | contig 77734 bp, 61 predicted proteins | sample YelNatPaOPGAMG01_FD_67568 | JGI IMG/M metagenome (GOLD analysis project Ga0078972, IMG submission 67568) | Hot spring thermophilic microbial communities from Obsidian Pool, Yellowstone National Park, USA - OP-RAMG-01 (SPADES assembly) (version 2) | ecosystem: Environmental > Aquatic > Thermal... | reverse complement strand
TTTATTATAGATTTTATCAAAGGATTTAATCCTGATATAAAACTTTTTCTAAATTCAGGTTCTAATACTGATAATAACAATACTTTTATTAGGTTAAAATAAAACAAATAAAAAATGAATTTTATTTTGTCTTTCATTTTTGCTTTTGAAAAATTTTCAATTACATAAAAATATGAGTTTCTTATGCTATATAATACTCTATACTTTTTATAATTTTCATTTTTATTTGTCATATTTCGGTGTTTAAATTTTGCTTTGTTTTTTTTAAAAAAGCAAAATCCATCTACTCTTAGCCTATAAAATAGGTCAGTATCTTCAAAGTACATAAAATAGTTTTTAAAAAAATAACCATGCTTTTTAATAATCTTAAAATAAACACTTTTGCTTAAAATAATATTTGAGCCTTGCAAATAATTCATTGAATTCAAAATTTTAGCATTTATTTTAAAAGGTATTGTGCTTAAAAGTTTAACTTCATTTTTGCTATGCATTTCAAATCCTGATTTGATACAGTCAGTATCATTCTTTAAATCAATTTCCTCTAAATAATGCCGGTCTAACTCTACATCTGGATTAAGAATTAATACCATGTCAGCATTATATTTTTTAAATAAAATATTTAAACCCTTATTATTACCCCCACTATAACCATTATTTTCATTATCAATTATTTTTATTAAAACCTTATTAGTGTTTAAGTTTAATTTTTTGTGAATGTTTTTGGCGTGTATTCCAAGTTCAACAGCATTGTTAACTATCAATATTACTGTTTTTGGTAAGTATGTTTGAGCCTCTACTGATCTAATAACCTTACTTAATTTATTGAATGATTCTTCGCTCTTTCCATAAAAAACAATACAAATGCCTAATTTCATTAGTACCACTGTTTTTGCTTAATCATTTTAGTAATAAATAAGAATAAGATTGCTAAAAATGACAAAATTGAAATCAAAAACCCTGCATTATAATATAATTGGTTGTCATAGTTAATGTAAAAAGTGAGACTTCCAGTTTCATTTACAAACCACGCGTTTGCATAGCCGTCCGCTATAAAATGATACTGAGAGGATATTTTATCACCTGTAAGCGGCGGTAAAACTCCAATATTGTCGTATAAATTCCATTGAGGAGAAAAAGCCTGCAAAAAAACAAGAATAGTTGGCTCTGACGTGTTTAACTGAACTTTATATAAAGTGGGGTTTATTTTTGAAAAAGACACTGTTGGTTGAGCATTCGAATTATTAACAGATTTCACGCTTGAATTCATCGCTTTTAAAGCGTTTTCACCTTCTAAAGAATAAATATCATTCCTTACAAAAAACACTTTATTAGTAGCGTTAACACTAGCTAAAATTCTAAATAAATCACTTTCATTATCAACTACTATAACATTTGATGTCACGTAAACCCTGTGCGGCGTGTAATTTTTAACTTCAAACAAAGAAACGTTTCCGAAGTCTTCTCTTGAGAAAAAAGATTGATTATTTAATAACGTCAATGATTTACTAGCATTATTTTCAACATTTACATTAACATCATTTCTATAAAGAATATATTTACTATCTAATAAAAATAAATAATTAAGCGATGACAAAGAAGAATTGTATGTTTCATTATACGCTTTTAATATAACCGCCTGAGAGTACGGGTTTAAAGTATAACCAGATGGGTTTTGAATCGTAGCATGATTGATTATCTGTGATGGAAGAGAGTCTGATCCGTAAAAACCCCAATTATACCCAATTTGATAAAATGTGTCTTCTGGCATTATAAAAACACTGAAAGATTCATTTTGATTATTTAAGTAATTGCCGGCATTAAACCAATAATTTGGAATAGAAACATAAGATGAGTCTTCAAGTTTAGTGGCTGGCATTATTATACCACTAGTGAAAAATGGGAAAACGCTCACCGCAAACGAGCCGACGACTACCAAAACCAATAAATACGCGATTATTTTTTTACGTTTTTGAACCAGAAAATCAAACGCTTTCTTGCACCCATATCCTATTAACAGTGATATCAATAACATTGAAACAAACATAAATTTACTGTCAGGCTCTCTGAAAATAAAAAAATAAGGAATGTACTTATAAAGATAAAGATTTAAGCTGCTTAATGGAGAATGTAATCCTTTTTCAAGAAATAAAAGCAAAAGAGCTGCCCCCCCTAAATAAAAATTAAGTTTAAGATATTTTTTTTCCACTAAAATTAAACCAATAATCAAAAGAATTACCGGCAAAAAAACTGCAATCATGATAAGCCCGTTATATGAACTGAAGTATGAAAAATAGTCGCTACTCCAACCCCACGTAGGGTTGAACCAAAAAAGATTCAAAAAACTATCCCTGCTTTGAGTCCAACTCCATTGTAAAGGGTTAGTTACAGTGTTATAAACTGACGTTCCGGAATTTCCAATATTAGAAAAAATGAGTGATGAGAATGGAAGCAACCACCAAGAGCTAAGCAATAAAAAGATTAACAATCCAACAATCCAACGGCTTATCCTTATTTTTCTACCTTCAATAAAAACGTAATATAAAATAAAAATAAAAACGGTTAAAGGATACATCAAAAAAGCCGCTGGATTAAAAAGACCTAAAGAAAATATCAGCGACAAAACAAAAAGACATGTTATTTTTTCAATTGTCCCATTTTCATCCAACAATTTAATAGTTAAAAGCGCCACCAACGGCATTGTAAAATAAATTTGAAGCTGAGGACCTGGAATAGTTTCAAGAACAAAAAAATTAAGAATATAAAACAATGACGCGATAAAAGCAGCTAAATCACTAGAGTGTAATCTTTTTGAAAGAAAAAACACACTCAAACCCCCAACGAGAATGAAAAAAGTCATTTCTAAAACCTGGGTCAAACCAAAAGGAATGCTCAAAAAATAAGGAATAAGCGATAATACCAAAGGAGGAGAGTTTGAACTTCCAAGGTTGTTTTCAAGCCATGTAAACTCATTAAACCGCGCAAAATTGAAATTAACATTAATAGTTGGAAAGTAATCACCCCTAGCAATTATAAAACCACTTTTATACCAAGTTAAACTAACAAGAGAAACCAACACGATTATAAATAAAAATAATAAACTAATTTTTTTCATTTCACTTCACAGACATTTATCTTCAAAAATCATACAATTTTAATCATTTCTTTGAAGCGAAAACAAGATTTAATTTTAATATTTTATTCTCAAATAAATTTGCTATACTGTAAGCAGTATTCGAATGTCTCACTTCAAAACCACTGTTTTTAAGCTTGTCCTCAATTTTTTCACACCCGTAATGAGTTTCAATTATCATTTGATCGAATTTTCTCAAAACATTACTAGAAGAGTTTAGAATTATGTCATACTCGCAACCCTCGCAGTCCATTTTCAAAACAGCGTTTTCAATTTTATATTTTCTCACAATCGACTCTAAAGAATTAATTTTTACCTTCTTCCCTTTCTTGAAACTTTTTAAAGCGCTCCCAGCATCACTTTCGAATGAAGCGTCTATTATCATGAAATCGTTTTGCTTTCCAACCCCCTCGTTCAGCAAAACCACGTTTTTAACTTTATTTATTTTAATATTCTCTACAGCCATTTTATAAGTGTAAGGGTAAGGTTCAAAGGCTATAACTTGCCTAGCGTGCTTAACTTTTGAAAAGTACACTGCCGTGTCTCCAATGTTAGCTCCAACGTCAACAACAGTTTTGCCTTTAACGTCCAGCCAGTCATACTGCTTTTCAACAAAAATTTCTAAAATTGCATAACCCTCTAAAGCCTTGTTTGTTATGAATTTTAAATGATCTAAAGAAAACACTATTTTGCCACCCTGTTTTTTAAAATCAAATCCTTTAGGCTTGTCAAGCATAATTTTTTTCTGAAATTCCCTTTCTAAGAATTGATTAAAGTTTTGTTTTGTGAGTAAAAACTTTTCAGAATCGTAAAATCTTATAACCGCGCTTTTTTTAACCCCTAATTTAACAAAATAGTAATCCCAAAAGTTTTTGATTGTTTTTTTATGGTATTGAATACCTTCATAAATAAGCTTAGGATTTTTTAATACTTCTAAAACATTTCTAACATTCATTTGAACAACCACTTACAAATTATATTTTTACTCATAAGGCATCAAGGATTTTTGCTATAGCCATGCCGGCGAGAACGCTCACTGAAATGAAAAACAACACTGCAGTGCGAATATAAGTTCTCAACGTTGGGGACAATTGGTATAAATAATACGTAATGTTGTTGAATTGAAAGCCTAGAATGTTAATAACAGGCCCGACGCTCATCACCACTCCTGTGAAGCCGAGAAGAATGAAGAAGAAAATGGCGAAATCGTTGAAAACAAGTTTTCTCCTGGTTTTACCGCTTTTTTTAGCCAGCCTACTGTAAACCCAAAACAAGATAAAACACAACGCTAGAATCAACGCGGTGTAACTGATAAAAATCTCCTGCTCGACAAAATTCGCCGAAGTGTCTATCAACCCCCCAAGATTATTCAAAACCAAACCCCCGAAAAAAGGATTCCAATAATAAGGCAGAACGTAATACAACAGCGACGCGGTGCTCTCACTTTCAACATTTAAAAAAAGCCTGGTGATGGGCGGGCCTTTAGTGAAGTAAGTTGAAATCAAAGGATAGTCAAACAAAGTGAAAATTAAAAGAAAAACGAGAATTGAAACCAAAACGAATTTAACGCTTTTAGTATTGATTTTAAAATCTCTCAAATAAGCCTTGTAAATAATCTTAGCAGCGATGAAAACAATCGTTGCAACCAGCATGAAGGCAGCGTAGTAAAAATCAGTGAGAAAATTCAAGGCAAGGAAAAAACCCGCGAGAACCGCGTTTTGATAGTTCGGCTCCTCGTCAAGCTTAAACAAGAATAAAATGTATAAGGGCATCCACTGCAATTGAGCGAGAGTCATGTGCATTTGAATCCTCAAAAAATGATATGGAACGAAAGAAAAAATCAAACCCGAAATAAAACTCGAAACGTTACTCTTAGTGAAATGCTTAACCAAAAGAAACATTGCTATTGCTGAAAGTGGAATGCTTGAAATCATGATAAAATTATAAACAAAAACAGTGTTGCCGAAAAAATGCAGGAAAAAAGCGAGAAAGGAAATGTAAGGGTACCACAGCACTGAATAAGAACCGCCAGAGGAAAGGCTAATCATAGTGTTGTTCAACACGCTCAACCCGTGGCTTATAGCGTAGCTGTTCCACCAAACCCCGTAAAGAGTTGCAATCGCGTCGCCGAAATAGTAGAAGTGTTTCCCGTACACTTCTGTTGAGAAGTTCAAAACCAAAGGCCAGGTTGCAATCAAGCTTAAAATCAAGTACAAAACGAAAGCCGCGATCTCAGCTTTGAAATTTTTAACCTTCTCAAAACAAAAAACCCAAGCTTTGTTTAACCAATTCAAAAAACCGGAAAAGCCCATTAAACCTTGATTTATCTAAAAAAACAATTAAAAATCCTTTCCTATCCTAATTTAAAATCAAATGGCCGACATTACCGACTGGATTGCAATTCAATACAGAAAATACCCCGCTTCAAGCGCGATCATACTCGCAGCCCTGGTTTTAATCGCAACACTGCCTTTTCTAATAGTAAGTCAAAATGAGAGCGCGGCTGAAAGAATAGCCGACTACGCTTATTTTTTCCTGGTGATAGGAGTTTTAATGAGAATAATCAACCTCAAATCCAAAACACTCAAAAAATGGCTGGACGCCGTTAAAAACAAAGTAATCAAAGCGCTAGCAAGCTTCTATGCTTACTGTAAAAAGTTTTACAACGATTTAATGCGCACCCCAAACCTCAAATACAAAACCATTATGGTCACCGCAATTCTCACCATGCTCTTCATCGATTACGCCGTCCCCCTGAACTTCACCACCACTCTCAAACCAATCCCGCCTGAATACCAGTGGCTTGCAAACCAAACAGGAAGCTTTACCATAGCAGAATACCCAGTGATCCCTGAAATTTACAGCGCGGAGCCCTTCAACGCGAGCGACCCCTACTACATCTTCTACCAGCAGTTCCATGGGAAAAAACTCTTCAACGGCGCTTGGAACGGAATAGGAAAAGCAGTGGAAGATCAAGTTTCAAACCTCTCCAACCCCCAAACCCCTCAAATCCTAGCATGGTACAACGTCTCCTACGTTATTGTCCACTACCCTTCCAACCCCTACCAGCCCTACCAAGGCCTTTCGCTTGTTGAAGTGTTCCCAAACGCCAGTGTTTATAAAGTAACAGCAAGCCCTTCGATTTACTGGCCTTACCAGCTCCAACAAATTGAAAAAAACCTGAAGCCAACCACTCTAGTGCCTTAGACAAAAAGTCGTAGTTGATTTTGCATGAAGGTTGTTTCTGCTAAAACCTTCTGTTTAAGAGACCTTAAAACAGTGTTTTAATATTTTTCAAGTGCTATGAATCTAACCGCTAGATTTTTTAAAACTCATACGAATGCAACCATTAAAACTCAGAAATGACGCTTCCCTTAGCTTGAAATAAAAAAAATCAGTGAATCTAGAACACAGCATTTTTTGAATTTAAGGTGAGAAATTCAAAATTCTGAAATATTAAAAAATTAAAAGAATTGAAAAAACACGCGTCATAAAATAAAAAGAGTTAATTATAATAAAATTGAAAACATTGCCCAGCAATAAAATAATTTCTATCAACTCTATTGAAAATTCCCACTCTCAGCAAATCGATTAACAACTTTTTTAAAAAATCCGAAGGTTTGAAGAAAAAATAATGAGAGATCAAATAAAACAACCTTTTAAAGGTTTCCTTAGCATAACTAAATCTTATGAAATTTTTATTCATAACCTCAGGAAGCCCAAACGGGTTGGATGACTCTATTTATAATGGTTTAAAAAAAATCAAAAATATAAGTGTTTATGATTACCCTTACAAGCCTTTAAATCACGCGAGGTATGATAATGGCAAAATAAGCGCTTTTGACTTGAATAATAAAAAAATTTACGAAGAAGACAAAGACGGTAAATTAAAACTCCTAGGAAACCCTGAAATTTATGGTTATAACGCTCCACACTGGGATTTCACCATTGACAGCAAAAAACCAGTTGAAGCGATCAATGATTTAGACTCTTTCGACTGGGTCATACTAGGAAGTACAGCTTCAATCGAAACCGCAAACAAAAACATTATAAAAAAAATCACGGAATCAAAAAACGACAATTTAATATTTCTCGATAGTGATGACAATCCCTTTATACTTCTATCATACCTTAAAAAATCTAAATTATACATTAAAAGAGAAAAGCTTGTCAAGCAAAAATTCTCAACTTCCATGCGTTTTCTTTACTGGAAATTTATGAAAAAATTTTATTTTAATCCTCCTAAATATAAAATCCCAGTAAAAAACATATTATTCAGAACTTACGCGCCTCAATTTTTATTAGATGAATTAATCAAACCAATCAATCTCACAATACCAGATCATAAATTCAAAAAAGCAGAGCATAAAATTTTTGACATATCATTCATTGGAAGTATAACCAACCCTTCAAGAAAATCCTTTGTTGAAAAATTACAACTATTTGTTAAAAAAAACGGTTTAAAAGCGTTTATCAGCACTTCAGGTAAAATTGGGTGGAATGAATATTCAAAAATAATAAACGCTTCAAAAATATCACTGTCGCTACCGGGAAGCGGCTATGACACTTTCAGGTACTGGGAAATTCCCTACTATGAAAGCGCTCTAGCGTCACCGCAACTTCCAATTCAAATAAATAATAATTTTGAAGACATGCACTCGGCAATTTTATTCAAAAACTTCAAAGAGTTTGAAGAAAAAACTTTAACCACTTTAAAAACCGGTTCTTGGGATGAAATTTCAAAGAATGGCAAGCGCCATTTTTTAAAATATCACACAACAAAAAACAGAGCTGAAACCTTATTAAAATATCTTTATGAATAACTACAATCTAACCCTCCTTATACGAAGTAATCCCAACCACTCACACGTAGAGTTAATTTACGCGCGAAGAATATAGAATAAATCTTAAATTATTTTAAAATTTTAATTGATTTTTATGAAAATGAACTTTCCCAATCGTAATGCCTTTGAAGCGTTTCAAAACTTGCTTAGAAGATGATCGAAAATAACCGCTCCAATAAAAGCATTCCTCAGCTTCCTTATTCTAACACCGCCCTTCAACTTCCCAAGCGTTTTACCAATGAAACTCCCAACGCGGTAGCCCGTGAAAACCCCGTCAAAACTTTTCAACTGATAAGAAAAAAACGCGTCCTCATGCGAGTTTATGAAAAGCTCGTTGAACTTTATTTTCTTGAACACTTCACTTCTAATTATTGAAAAATCCCCTATATTATAAAAAGCCGGTTTCCTAAAACTGCTTAAAAAAATAAGCCTCCACCACATTCTAAACACGCTTTCATGAGTTGGAAACACAGCGTACGCAAATCTTTCAACATTGAACTTGCCCGTAATTTTCAGCATTTCTCTCAGATTGCTGTCAACCAAACCTGTGAGCTTGTAAGTGTGATAGTCAATAGAGCCTCTTTCAATCAACTGCGTTGGCATTGTATGATACCAAACCCTGTTATAATAACCTGGTTTTGCTAGAAGAAAATCCTTGCTAGTGTTTTTGTTTATCTCGCCAAGCATTTTTTCAACATCGTCTATTTTAAACAAGTCATCATTACATATTACAATCCACTCTGGATTGTATTTCAACGCTTCCTTCACGCCTGAATTCAAGCTGTGAGCGTAGTTAAAATAAGGCCCGCTGCTTTCAACTAAAACCTCTGGTATCCTACCATCAAAAAAATCGCTGAATTTACTGCTATCAGCGGTTGGAATCACAGCTATAACATTTTTTTCATTATCAAAACCCTTTTTAAAAAACTTAACCCTCGCTTTAGGCCTTCTCTTTGAAAACTTGACGAGCTCTTCAACGGAATCCACGCTCTCGTAAAACTTTCTAACATCATTCAAATCATTACTATTGTACAATTTATCCAAGTAGTTAAAGTCCATTAAAATATTCTTTTTGGATTGTTTCATTTTTTAAATGTTTCACACACCCTGGTTTTCTAGTGAAAAAAACTCTAAAATTTTAAAAATTACTTAACACCGCCCCCCAGCCTGCTTTTCAGTTATTTTTTTTCAATAGCTAGGAAAACCCCTAAAACGAAAACCAGCGCGAGCAGGTAGTAAAGCGGGAAAACCTGGATTATGTTTAAAGACTGAAGCAAAAGCAGAAAAACAATCAACACTAGCAAAACCTTGAAAACCCTGTAAACAGCGTTTAACGAGAGAAAATCCCGAGCGGCGAGCGAGCACCCCCTCCAAACCCGCGTGCAAAACCTTGAAATCCTCTCAACAGCGCGGTCAACCTTTTTTCTCACTCTCTTTAACCCTGAGTAGTAATCAGAAATAGAAAATAAAAAGAAAAAGAAAATCAAAACCAAAATGAGAATCAAAACCCAAAAAGAAAAACACTCTTGCACCACGCTTGAAACACTCTTCTGCTGTGAAGGGGGTAAAGCTAAAGAAGAAAAACTCTCAAAAACCCTTGCAACAAGCGTTTTATGATTTAAATCGTACACTCTAACCCACACTTCAGGATTCTGACCAACCACGCTCGGCTTACCCGCGGCAAGGGTTAACTCGCCTGAAAACTTAGCGTGCTGCAAAAAACCAAGAGTCACGTTAAAACTCTCTTCTTGAAAATAGTTAAAACCTGGAACGTTAGAAAAAACAATTGAAAAATTCGAAACGTTATCGTAAGGATTGAAAAAATCAATAAAAACCCTTAAAGAGTAAGGAGTGGAAACCACTGAAGGACTGTAAAAAGTGTTAAAATAATTAGAACTCGTGTTATAATTCAAGTTAGAGTAACCGAAAAGAAAATACTTTAAAACAGAAACAACCCCGCTTGAACTGTTCGAAGCGTTCATCACAACCATAAGATAATAACTGTCACTGTTAAAACCGCTTGGCATTGGAAGAGTGGCGTTCAACCTGAAATGCTCGTAAGGCTTTAAGGTGAAATTCTTAGAAAAATTAAAATCCTTTGAAAAAACCCCGTTATCCCCGCCGATAAAAACATCAAAACTCTTACTCGCTTGAAAAGGGTTGAAAAAATCAAGGTAAAACCCGACAGAAGTGCTGTTAACAACTCCTGGAATAACAACAGGGCTGAAACTATTATTGAAAAAATTCTGGTTAAAACCTTGTGTGAAAGAACCCGCTAGTGAAAACACGGTGAAACCCAAAAAAATAATTAAAAACTTTCTAAACATTCCAACCCCGGCCTTTTTTTCCAGAAAATTCAATTTAAAATTGAAACGTGAAATTTATTTAATGCTATTGCTAACTTTCTTAACAGAAGGTTAGCTTGTGGAAACCACTCTCGCGTTTCACACGCGCGTGTGTGAAACAACCCTCTCCTTGCAATTAAATTTAAGTTTTGTTAAACCTTTACTTAGTAAACCCCTGTTAAGGTGGCGGGGCGTCCTATATTAATCACTTTAAAATATTTCATAACCCCGCGCTGCAAAAGCAATCAAATCAAAACCCGCTATTTTTAGAAAGCACTTTCAATGGTTAAGTTAAAGAACTGTTTCAAGCTCTAAAAAATTTAAAACCAGTGAAACTGTCAAACTCTCAAAGCACGGCGCGCTGTAATTCAGCAATGTTTATTAAATCGCGTTACCCTATTCTTTGGTGATGAAGCTTGAAGTAAGTAAAGATTTGATTATCATTAATAAAGAGCTCAGCGTTTTAGACGAGCTGGTAATCAACTTTGTAAGTTTGATTGATTTTGACTATGTTATTGTAAGCGGGTATTTACCTATCTTGTTTGGAAGGGTGAGGACTACAGAGGATATTGATGTGATAATAAAAGTTGACGAGAAAAAATTTTCTGGTTTTTGCGAAAAACTGAAGGATTACTATTTTTTGAATTGCAGTGAAAAAGAAGCTTTCAGTTTTTTAAAAGACGGCCTTTCTGTTAGAATTGCAAGGAAAAACTCTGTTTTTCCTAATTTTGAGTTGAAACTCGCTAAAACCAGGGTTCACAAGTATAGTTTGAGAAACAAGAAGAAAGTAAAACTAAACTCCAACGTGGTGAACATCTCGCCTTTCGAGGTTCAAATCGCCTACAAGTTGTTTCTCGGTTCTGACAAGGATTTCGAAGACGCGAGATACTTGTTTGACTTGTTCAAAAACCATTTAAAAATCGAAGAGTTAAAATATTTTATTAAAGAATTAAACATTAAAAACAAGGTTGTAAAAAAAGTTTTAGGCGAGTTTTGAAAAATGAGCGTGCTTTCCGAGTCTAAGAAGGAAAAAGAAAGAAATTTTAAAGACAATCTGAATTATATAGACTTTTATGCTGACTGGATTAAAAAAACACCTAACAAGGTTTGGAGCAAACAGCAGAAACAGTTCATTGACAGTGTTTACAAATCAATTCCAAGCAATGTTGTTATAAAAATCAAAAAAATTTAATTCTTTTTAAATGTGAAGAGCTGCGTGGAAAACCCTCTCGCGTTTCCACACTCACGTGTGAAACAACCCCCTTCCTCGCAACTTTTAAATTTAAGTTTTGTAAACTTTTATGAAGAAACTCGCTCCTTTAAAGGGAGTGGGGAGGGCGTCATATTAAAAGAACCACTCCAAGCATTTTAAGTATTATAAGCAGTCCAACCCCCAGCAAACCTAAAACCGCGGTTACTATTATATTAATAATATCTAATGGAATGGTGAAACCTAAAAAATTCAAAACCAGTAAAACCGCCAAACCTAAAACCGTGTTAATGATAAACTTCTTCAACCTAACGATAATAAGAACCGCGATAACAATCAAAACAACCGCTATTAAAACACTAGTTATAGAAGAAGCTGATAAAACAGAGGTTAACTCTTGAACAGTCGAGTTTGCCGCGCTTGCCAAAACCATAACCTTACTTTAACCCTTTTGGTTTTTAAAAACTTTTTCCTCCCAACTTTTTTGAACTTTGCGAAAAAAAACCAAACTCGAAGTTTTACGCTCCTTTCTTTTTAAAACCTTTTTTTTTCCAGTAATCGCACTCCCCCCACTTAACTCGCCTTTAACATCCAGTTTAAGTTTTCTCGTCCCTTCAAACCAGCATCGCTTTTCAATGAAAAAGGGTTTTTAAACTTTTCAAACCCTTTAAATAACACAAACGAACACTTCTACGATTGACGTTGCGCGTTTTGGTGTTAGTCGAAAAAGGAAAGGTTTAAATATGTTTGAGTTTTTAATGAATACCAAATTTTTACCTTTCCAGGTTGAATTTTCAAATTTATCTCCTGGTCGGGTGAAAATAAATAGTTTTGATATAAAACAAGGCTTCGTCCTTGTTTAGAGGTGTTAGAGAAAATGAAAAGTTTGAATGTAAAAAAAATCGCCGTTGCTGCGATAGGAGCGGCGATGATAGGAGCGGCCTTCGCAGGAGCTGTCACAGTTCCTTCAAGCCTGTCTAGCTATCAATTCTTCAGCAACGGGTCACCGCAAGTGAAAATCGTTGTTGGAAGCGCTGCACAACCAAGCGACGCGGTCGCAGCTGCTAACATAGCAGCGATGATCGGAAACCTCGCTTATACAAGCACTCCTGTTTCAATAAACGGGGAAAGCGGTTTAGCTTGCACTGGAAGCGCTGGAACTGCAACTTGCAGTGGAGGAAGCGCTACAATCCAAGTAACCACGCCTGGAATCAACCCGGCGACAGCTTACCAAATGACCACTTTAATCAACAGCGCTTTAAACGCTAACTACACTGCAGGTTTAACAAGCCAAAACAGAGGCAACAATAACTTCGCTACTGGTCAAACAGCTGGAGTTTCAGCACCTAACTACACTGACTCTCTCAATGCTAAAATAACCCCTTCAAACACCCCGGTGTTGAAAACAACTAATTTAAACATCGGAGGAAACTCTATTAGTGAGGAAGAGGACATTTACGCAGGAGCGACCAACCAATTCTCAAGTACGAACAACCAAATTCAATCAAACAGCATGGGAGCTTACTATGTTGCAAGTTTCACCCCTGCACTACCACTATGTACTAACACTGCTAACAATGTTGCAACTTGTGACGCCAGCGGAAACCAACAATTAATAAACGACACTGTAAACACAATAGAATTCCTCGGACAGCCGTGGGTTGTAGAGCAATTCAACAATGGAGTGATAAACGCTAACGGTTCAAACGCTGCCACAAGCTTAGAACTCGGACAGCAAACTAATTACGTTCCTCAACTTTACATTGGGCAGAGCGAGACAGCTCCAAACGGAGTTAAAGTAACTTTAAACTCAATAACAGGAGCTTCAGGACAAGGCAACCAAGGATTCTACGCTTCATTCAACGTTACAGCCACTGACGGGACCACTCAAATGATAACAATGAACGAGCAGTCCTACCAGACGGTCGACGGGGTTACAATACACGTTGGAAAAATCTTCCCAGGACTTACAAGCGGAGTGCAATACGCTGAAGTTTCAATATACTCTAACCAACTAACCTTAAGCTCAAGTGGAGCCACCATTTCCGGAACTCTAAACTACGGAAGCTGGCAATCCTCATTCCAAGACACTACAAACGGAAACTCTGAAGCAATCTCAAAGATAATGGTGTACAACTACAACACCGTAAGCAACGCTAACCCGGGAACCTCATACTCTTTAATACAAGGATCTCCACTATACAACTTGAACTACGTTGGACTTACAAACGTTACTTACAGCCCGCTTAACTTCAACATCGTAAACACGGCTATAAGATACAATAACACTAGTGGTTGTGGATTGGAAACAATGTACGTGAACGCGGTTCAAATAAACGCGCCTTCAAACACTCTATACAACCCTGTTAATGATCCTGTGTCAGGAAACACGGGAGAGTCTTTCAGCAACGCGTACTTAGTTTACGGCAACTCGCAACCCGCAGTATGCGACAATGGAACTGCAGCTGTAAGCGCAACTGTTGGTGACATTTACTACCAAGTGCCTGGAAACAACAACGGCTTGTACAACGGTGTTAACGCGTCAAGCGTTCAATTCAGGTACAGTTCTTCACTAAGCAGTTACCCGACTTTCTATTTTACCAATTCTTCTGGAGCTGCTTACATTGGAGTTTACGAAGCCACGCATGGAACTGACACTGTATTCGAAGGGTTAATAACAGCGTTTCTTAACACTACGAACAACGAGTTCACTGACGGTGTTGGTTCTACAACTTCCGACTCGATATTCTACACTGACACTAACACTGGAGGGCCGGTTAACTACACTAACTCAGCTCAAAAGCAAGGTTTCATAACCGACAGGGGAAGCGTTATAACCGGAATTTCAAGCACTTCAATATCAATAAACTACGCTAACCAACTAGCGGGAGTACTTTACACTCTAACTCCAAGCGGGGTTAACGCTTCAACCTCAAACACTGCGAACTACACTCTACTACCAGGGCAAGCCCAAAGTTTAGGCGGCGGGTACAGCATCTCACTAGTTTCAGTTGGAAGCGGAACTTCAACCACAACCGGCGGGAACGCGACAGTAACCGGAATCAGCGGTTTAACCACCACGCCAGCCACTGCGGAAACAGTAGTCCCACTAAACACTGCTTCAACACCACTAGTTGAGTTCGACAGTCAAGCGAGCACCACTCAACCATTAATCGTGGTTGGAGGGCCTATGGTTAACACCATAGCTGCTAGCCTAGCAAGCCAAGGAAGCGTCAGCTTAAACGCGCCTGGAGACGCTGTCGTACAACAAATCGGCAACGACATTCTAGTCGCAGGTTACACTGCAGCTGACACTCAAAACGCTGCGAACGCGTTAATAAACTGGCTAGCTCAAAACGCTGCGAGCATAACCAAATAGAGTCTCTTTTAAAAACTTTCTAAAAAAAAAGAGGGGGTCACCCCCTTCTTTTTTCTTCTTTTTTACTATTTTTTTTTAAAAAAACAACTGTTTAGAGCAAATGGATTTAAAGGGAACCGCCTGGAAAATCATCACACTAATCATAATAATAGCATTCATAGTTCAACTCTTCCCACTTCAAAACAACAACCAGTCAACTCAAACTTTTTTAAACGTTTCAAACTTCACTGGAACCTTCACCTTAAACGCTAGCATAAACTTTTTCAACGGCAACAACTACATTTTCTGCAATTCAACCCTTCAAAACAACGTTTCAACAGCCCTTCAAAACGCTTTCAACAACAAAACCTTATTCCAAGGCGCGACGCCGCTGGGAGTGGAATTCCTAGTGCAAGACTCAAACTATTCAACAATCGTAAACAAAGCCAGACTAGCTTTAAAAAACTATTGCGCGCCGCTAGTGTTCAGAGAAGCGGGGGTTCAAGTGCTAGACCCTAAAGTGCAAGTCAACACCACGCAAGGCATTGAATACCTAACCAACTACCAGTTCGGAGAGTACGCGGTGTCAAACGGTGTTATAGGAAAAGTAAACAACTTAACCCTCTTCGGAGTTCCAGCTATGATAAGCGACAGCACTGCAACTTTAAACTCTAACGTGACACTTCAAGGACAGTTAACCTTCGCTAACAATTCAATACAACAAGTTAACCTCGTTCAAACTAACTTCAACCCCGCCCTTAACTTTGTAAACGGCCAGTTAAACGCTACAATTCAAAACTTCACAGGATTCCAAGCAAACCTTCAAATCCCTTGGAGCGACAGAAACGAAAAACTAACCTTGTTCAACACCACTCCAATAACAAGCATAAACAACACTGTTATAGTCAAAGGAAACGTTTCAACACCACCGCAAGCTTTAAGCGCTTCATTCAACGACAACACTACCGTTCTTGAATTCCCGCAAAACTTCACAAACCAGTCCTTTTTAAACTTATCAAACGCTTTCTACCCGCCGAGCGTTTTCACCTTCAACTTCAACTCCACAAACTCTTTTGAAAACATTTCCAAGCAAATTCAAAGCCTAGGCTATAATTTCACTCTTTACAAGCAAGCGGTTTTCACTTTCAACCCAAACGATTTCATGGAAAAATTCGGGTTTTACAACTCTTCAACACTAACGGGTTTAACTGGAAACCTTAACACTGGCGATAACCTCACCCTAAACATTACCGGTTTAACCGAAGACGGCGTGGTGGTAAGCGTAAACGCTGTTCAAAGCAACTTAAACCAGTAAACCCCTTTTTTTTCAAATAAAAAGAAACTCGTTCCACCTCGTTTAAAAAGTTTTTTTTCTTGCAAAATGAATTTAAACTTATCCCACCCTTAAAAATAAAAAGTTCACGATTAAAAAAAAGTTGAGGGTTTAAGAACATGAGATTTCTTGAAGTGGAGCTTGGATTTAAAAAACAAGGCGAGCCGCTTAAAAAAAGTATAGTTTGCGTTGTCACTGGAGAGCAAGCCTTACCTAAACCTCTTGATGAAGCGCTTGAAAAAGCAGGGGTTGGAGTGGAGTCAACCGTGACACTAAACCCTGAAAACAGTTTCGGTTTTAGAAAACCTGAGCTGGTGAAAATCGTGAGTTTAAATAAATTTAAAAAACAAAAAATAAACCCAGCGCCTGGAATGATCTTGTTTTTCGACGGCGCGCCAGGGAAAATAAAAAGTGTGAGCGGGGGTAGGGCGGTCGTCGACTTCAACCCAGAACTCGCAGGCGAGACGCTTGAATGCTCTTATAAGATATTAAGAGAGTTTAAAACTGAAGAAGAAAAACTTAAAGGTTTTGGAGAAAAGCTAGGCGAGGTGACCATTAAAAACGACAGTGTGACAGTGAAAACAAGCAACATGGTGACAGAAGAGGAAAAGCAAAAATTCAAGTTATTCGTTGAAAAACACTCTAAACATAAAAAAGTAGAGTTCGAGTGAAAAAAAGAAAAATGGAAGTGGTAGTCAAAAATAAAAATAAAACAAGAAAAATCAATCTTAAGAAGGGAAGCGTGGTTCAAGACGCGGTTAAAGGGGATGAGACTGGAGTGTTTAAGCTTAACGGTAAGATAGCCCACCCTAAAAAAAAACTTAAACAAGGAGATGTTGTTGAATTCGTGAGAGTGGTTTACGGTGGTTAAACCCCCGCTCGCCGAGAAAACCTTGAAAGATTTTTTTTTAGAAAAATTTTTAAAACCCAAGAAAATACTAAAAGCGTTTTTAAAATAAAAAAGGGGTGTTTGGCGTGTTTTAACACGAACGCGTTTGGGTTTTACTTGTTGAGAAAAAAAGTTGACGGTAAAATGGTTAAGTGCACTTTATGTGGAAGGGAAGCGGTAGTCCAACTGAACTATAACAACTTCTCGTTATGCGAAGGGTGTTTCATTAAACAATTTGAAAAAAGAGTTAGAAGGGCTATTAGAAGAACGCCGGGGTTTTTCAAACGGGGTGAAAGAATAGCGGTTGGAGTTAGCGGCGGTAAGGATAGTTCAGCGTTGTTATACGTTCTAAACAAGTTTAATTCAAGAATAGGCGCTACTCTCTTACCTATTTTAATAGATGAGGGGATTAAAGGTTATAGAGACGAAGCTAAAAAACAAGCTGAAAAACTCTGCTCTCAACTTGGTTTAACACTTCACACTTACACTTTCAAAGAGTTGCTTGGTTTCAGTTTAGACGAGGTGGCGAGCCTTAAACCAGAACGTGAAGCGTGCGCGTACTGTGGAGTGTGGAGAAGGTGGGCTTTAAACAAAGCCGCTGTGGATTTAAACGCTGACTACCTCGCGGTAGGCCACAACGCGGATGACATTGCTCAAAGCTTGCTTATGAACTTGTTGAGAAACAATTCTCTCACGTTGTCAAGAAGCGGTGGCGTTGAAACAGGGTTGAAAAGAAAACTATTCGCAACTAGAGTTAAACCTCTTGCTTTTAATTTAGAGAAAGAAAGCGCTATCTATTGTTTTTTAAAAGAAATTCCTTTCTACTTGGGAGAGTGCCCCTACTACAACGGTTTTAGAATGAAAGTTAAAAATTTTTTAAACGATATTGAAAACACTTACCCTGGAAGCAAGTTCGCTTTAAGTAACGCTTCCATTTCAATCCAGAAAAGCCTGCCTGTCGATGAAAGAAAAATATTCAAGTGCTCTTCATGCGGTTTTTACTCTTCAACGCGTAAATGCATGGCGTGCACTTTCAAAGAAGAAGTTGAAAAACTCGGCAAAAGTTAAGAAGACGCGCGCGAGTTTTTAACAATAAGACGCTCTACAGCCCCGGCGAGCTTGTTCAACTGAACACTATTCTTTAAACCGTAAGTTTCTTTCAACTTCCGTTTAACATCACTGAAACCCCCTTTAAAATTTTTAAACTCGCTGTTAAAAAGCCTTTCAGCAGTTTTTCTAATCTCAAAACCTTTCGTCCTACCCACTAAAAAACCACCTTTTTTTTTTAACTAGAAAATTAAAATTAATAGCCCCGAGCGGATTCGAACCGCTGTCAACAGGTCCAAAGCCTGCTATCCTAAGCCTCTCAATTTCTTTTTGATTTAGCCGCTAGACGACGGGGCTGTCTAACACAAACTTTCTTCTAATTTTTAAACGAACAATGCTTTTTAATTTTTCCCCTTACTCTTTAACCCTCTCCGATTACTTTTTATACTTCTTCTTACTTATTTACTTGAAATGGTTGCAGTTAAACTTTTCAAATTTTCATTGTTTTTATTAGATAATATACTAGCTTTTTCAGCTTTAATATTCATAGCCTCGCTTGGAGTAAGCGTTTACCTTTACCTCACCCACTATTTTCCAAGCGTTAGGCCGGCGTGGTTTGAATGGGCTAGCGTCGCGCTTCTAGCGACGCTCCCGGTTTTAATATTCTTCGGAGTTATAACCTTGTTACTGTTGATAGTGGACGTTTCAATGACGCTCTTCCCAGAGCAGAACATTTCAGTTTCAATTCCAACAGAAATAGTGAAAGCTAGGATAACAAGAGTGTTCGCTGAAAAAGAGGTTAGATGGTTCTTGTTCAGCGCTTCATTCGGTTTTGAAAACAGGGTGATGAACTTTTTGAAAAAAACATTCAAACTATCCCCTCCAATCTCCTACTTTTCAAGAAACCCTTTCATCCTCGTAAGACTTTACAACAAGGGCGCTTCAACTAACATTTCAATCATTTCAGACTCGAACATTAGAGCGAGAACACTAGCTAAGTACGTTGAAACGTCAATAAAATACTTGTGATTCAAAAAAAATGGAAGTTGAAGATTTTTTAGACTTGCTTGTTTTCGAAGACATGTTAAACGAGTTAATCGAAACTGAAGCGGAGATAATCTCGAAAAAACTAGGCTTGCGAAAATTAATTCAAAAAGACCTTCTTTTAGACGTTATAAACGAGAAAAATTTTATAAGAGTGACAGTTGAAATGCCGCCAGGAGTTTGTAAAAACGACATTAAAATCTTCTCCACTTTTCAAACCCTTGAAGTAATAGTTAACGGCGAGGTTCTAGCCAGCGTGAACTTACCTGAACTGGTTGAAAAAACGGGTAGGGCGACTTTCAAAAACGGGTTTTTAGAAGTTTTGCTTAAAAAAGCTGAAAAGTTTGGAATCAAACTAGACTAAACAAAACCCTTTTTTTTAGTGGAGAAAAGAGAGGAAAGGTTTTTAATTTTAAAATCCAAAATTTTTTTAAAGGGTTTAACTGCTAACAAGAGTGAAAAAAAAGGGGGTTTTTTTGAATAACTTGCTTTCGCCTCGCAGTTAGAAAGGTTTAAAATATATTTTAACCTTTTTAAAAGTTAACCTTTCCATTTTTGAGTGAGTGTTGTAAATTGTTTGTAGAAGAGCTGAACTTAAAGAATTTCAAGTCTTTCAAAAAAGCCACGTTGAAGTTTGACAAGGGTTTCAACTTAATTCTAGGGCCGAATGGAAGCGGGAAAAGTAACATCATCGACGCGATGCGTTTCGTTTTCGGCGAGACTAGCTTGAAAAGCTTGAGAGCTAAAAATGTTCAACAGTTAATTTTCAATGGAGCTGAAATGGCTGAGATAGAAGTGAAACTTAAAAACAGTGGTTCAAATGGCGAGGGGCACGTTCTTAAAAGATTCATAAGAAAAGACGGTAAGACAAAATACAAGCTTGACGGTAAGACTGTTAAAAGGTATGATGTTAGCGAGTTTCTAAGCGTTAACCGGTTGTACATGAGTAACTTTATAATTCAAGGCGCTATCGAGACGATAATTCAAATGAGCGGTAAGGAGAGAAGAGGTTTGATAGATGATGTTTCAAACGTGGGCGAGTACGAGAACAAAAAACAGGAAGCGTTAAGAGAACTTGGCGTTGTTCAGAAAAATCTTGACGAGGCTAACATTTCGCTGGGAGAGAAAAAAGGTTATCTTACCGAGTTAAAAAAAGATAAGGAGGAAGCTGAAAAGTTTCTTAAACTTAAAAGAGAGAAAGATGAGGTTGAAGCCGCTCTTGTATTCATAGACTTGAAAGCGCTTGAACTTGAACTTGAAAAGATAATAACCGATTTAAACGAGCAGAAAGATGAAGTGGAGAAAATAAAACTTGAAATGAACGTTTTAACCGACAAGATAAACGCTAAAACCGCAGAGTTAAACGAGGTTAACTCTAAAATAATAGCTGGGAGTGAAGGGGAGAAAGCAGTGCTTGAAAAAGAAGTTTTTCAATCCGAAGCTAGGGTTAGCGAGCTTAAAAAAACACTTGGAGAACTTAAAACTGTTATCGAAGTTAATTATAAAGCGAAAAAAGAGCTTGAAGGAGTGATTTCACGCGTTCAGGATGATTTAAACGGTTTGAAATCACAGTTAAAAGAAAAAGAAAGTGAACTTTCAAACCTTGAAAACATAATAAGCGAAAACGAGAGAAAACTTGAGGAGAAAGAAAGAAACTCAAACCTTTTCGGAAAAAACTATTATCAACTTAAGCTACTCGCGCAAAAAACAGAAGATGAAATTTTAACTTTAAACCAGCAGCTTCAAAAACTGCAAGGTGAAACCGCTGAGTTGGAAGGTTTTAAGAAAGCGAAACTTTCAGAGATAGACCTTTTCAAGAAAGGAGTGGTTGAAAACCAAGAAGAGAAGATTAACAAGATAACAGAGGAGAGGGAAAACCTTAAGCGAAAACTTAAGCTTATCGAAGAAAGCATTGAATCTTTAAGCTTAAAAGAAAAAAAACTTAGTGAAAAGAAGTCTAGCCTCGAGTCAGAAATACTGAAAGGAAGGGAGAGGGCGGGCAGTCTAGCAACTTCGATTTCAAGCGCTTCAAACATAAACGAAGCGCTTAAAGATTTTAAAGGAATCTTAGGGACTGTGGGAGAGCTTTGCGATTACGATAACCTGGCGGTACCTGTTGAAGTAGCGCTTGGAAGCAGGTTCAACTTTTTCGTGGTTGAAAACGCTGACGTGGCGATTAAAGCGGTGAACTTTTTAAAATCAAACAATCTGGGGCGAGCGTCGTTCATACCCGTTGATAAGATTAAAGCAGAGCCTAAAAGCGAGAAAGCGCAGAAAATTGTTGAAGCGCTAGGAAAGAACACTCGAGGTTTTCTCGTCGACCTCGTTAAATTTGACAAGAAACTTTCAAACGTGTTCGCATTCGCGTTCGGTGACACGATACTAGTGCAAAACGTTGAAGCGTGCAAACCGTTCATCGGGAAAGCTAGAATGGTGACAGAGAGTGGAGAGCTTTTCGAAGCTTCAGGTTTGGTGAGCGGCGGGTCGTGGAAAAGCAGCGTGGTTTCAATTAAAAAAGAGTGGAGCGAGTTAAACGAAAAACTGAAAAAAATGGAGGTTGAAAGAAACGAAACGCTTAAAGAACTTGAAAACGTTAAAACCGAGCTTGAAAAACAACGCCGCGAGAAAAGTAAGATAGAAGTTGACGTTCAAGTACTGGAGTTTGAAGAGAAAAACTTGGTTGAAAAAATCAAGAAAGCTGAGAACTCTGAAAAAGAAAGAAAAGAAAAACTTAAAACTTTAAACGAGGAACTGAAAACCCTGGAAGGGAAACTTGAAGAGAAAACACTTGAAAGAAAAGAAGTGATAAGAAAAATTTCAGAGTTGAACGTGGCACTCGTAGACGCTAGAAGTAAAATTGATGTTGAAAAAGAGAAAGACATTGGGTTGGAGCTTAGAGAACTTGAGAAAAAACTATCAGACTTAAAAAACTTGAAAACCAGCGTGGAATCTGACGTTAAAGTGCTTAAAACAAGAATAAACTACTCTCAAAAAGAACTTGAAACAGCGTTAAAAAACAAGGAAAAAAACATTGAAGAGGGGAAGACACTTGAAAAAAACCTTGAGAGTGTTGAAACTGAGGTTAAAACACTGAACCTAAAAATCGAGGAGAACAAGCAGAAGCTTAAAACGCTTTACTCGAATAAAACCGAGCTTGAGAAGCAAAGAGACGCGATAGGAAGTGAGATAAGCGCGCTTTCAAATAAAAGAGGTTCTCTTGAATTCAAGAAAAACGAGTTGGAAGCGAAATCGCAAAACCTTTCAACTAAAAAAGCCGTAGCTGAAGCTAACCTGGCAAACAAAAAAGAACAATTCTCTGTTTTTGAAGGTTTGAACATGACGTTCAACTTCACTCAAAATGACAAGCCTAAACTAATCGCGAGGTTGAAAGAAATACAAAATGACATTCCTGATGAAAACAAAATTAACCTTAAAGCGATAGAAGAGTTCGAGTTAAAAGCAGGTGAAGTGGAAGAGCTTAACACTAAAGTAAGCGTGCTTGAAAACGAAAGAAAATCTATAATGAACTTGATAGAAGAAACCGAGGGAAAGAAAATAAGCACTTTCATGAACGTTTTCAACTTCATCAACTCTAACTTTCAAAAACTATTCTCTCAAACTTTTGAAGGAGAGGGTCGTTTAACGCTGGAAGACGAGTCAAACCCTTTCAACGGCGGGCTTTCAATTCAAGTGAAGCTTAAAAACAAGGGGGCGAGTTCTCTGGATTTAATGAGCGGGGGTGAGAAAAGTCTTATAGCGCTTATATTCCTGTTTTCAATTCAATCATACAACCCTTCAAGTGTTTATGTTTTAGACGAGGCTGACGCGGCTTTAGATCATGAGAACGCTTTAAAACTTTCTCTTTTAATTAAAAAACTCAGTGTTGACTCTCAATTCTTTATAATATCGCATAATCAAAACGTGTTCAGAGAGGCTGACTGTCTCATAGGAGTTTCAATGGTGGAAGGGGAGAGCAAGCTTTTGGAGGTGAGCGTGAGCGAGTCTGAATAAAACTCTTTTTTCCGATTAGCGTGGGGGGTTGTAACAAAATTTGGGAGAGGCGCGGTTAAAATTTTCTAGTGTAAAAAAAAATTTTAATAGAAAGGTATTTAACTTTTGCGAGTTAAAAAACCTGTTAAAACTTTTTATAAATTTAAACTTCAAAGTATTTTTTGGTAATAGGTGTTTTATTTTAAAATGGCTTTAAGACCTGCTAGAACAATCGCGAAACATAAAGGCCAGGTTTGGGCTCGTATTTCGCAGAAAGTGCCGAGAAAATCATATGTTAAAGGAGCTCCACGGCCTAAAATAAGACAGTATGACATGGGAGTGGATAAACGGTATGAAGTTGAAGCGACTCTCGTGTGCTTGGAAGATGTTAACATAAGAGATAACGCGCTTGAAGCTGCAAGGCAAACCGCTGTTAAATTCCTGGAAAAAAACATTTTAGGGGGTTTTTTCTTTAAAATACTTAAATACCCTCACTTGGTTATAAGGGAACACGCTAGCCTTGGAGTGGCGGGAGCTGACAGGATTTCTAAAGGAATGAAACTAGCTTTCGGAAAGCCTAAAGGGAGGATGGTGTTCGTTAAAAAAGGAGAGCCTCTTTTAAGAGTTAATTGTTACAATTCAGGCTTGCCTTACGCGGTTAGAGCTTTAAAAAAAGCGAGGCTTAAACTGTCAGGCTTGTGGACGATTAAAACAAGAGACATTACAAATGATAAAGTTAATCTTTCAAAAAGTGTTGAAGGAGTGCAAATGAAGAAAATTGAAGAAGCTAAACCTCAAGTTCAAGAAATCGCGCTTGAAGTGAAAGAAGAGACTAAAGAAGTGAAGAAAGAAACCGCTAAATAAAACGCTAAGATGCTACGTCATTGTAAAAAAAATTCAAAATTCGATTTATCACTTATTAAAAGCAAAATATTATTATACTCGCGAGATATAATTTAATCAGACTATCTAAAATGAAACAAAACGCTGAAATTAAAATATTCAATCTAACATTTAAAGGCTTAACAGAAGATATTTTAATATCAAAATTGGACGAACCTAGTCTAAATATTATAACCCCTGTAAACGCTGAACTGATAGTATTAGCTAATGAGAATAAAAAATTCATGCGAGTTTTAAGTGAATCGATTTGCACATTTGACGGGCAAATACCTTTCTTAATTGCTAAGCTTAGATTTAGAAACAAAAATTTTGAAAAACTATCAGGTTCAGACGTGATTTACACCATTTGCAAATACGCAGAGGTAAAAAATAAAAAAGTTTTTTTACTAGGAGGTTTGAAAGACTCAAACTTAAACTCCATAAGAAAATTAAAGCGGTTACACCCAAAATTAAAAATAGATGGGTTTTCCCCTGAGTATAAGCCTTACCCTTTTGATATCGCGCATAACAAATACATTTTATCAAAAATAAATAAGTTTAAACCGGAAATATTATTCGTGGCTTTCGGACCCCCTAAACAAGAGTATTGGGCGCATGATAACAAAAAAATTTTAAAAAAAATAGGGGTTAAAGCTGTCATATGTGTTGGTGGGACTTTTGAATTCATATCCTCTAAAGAGAAGAGAGCTCCTAAATTTATTCAAAAAATAGGTTTGGAAAGTGTTTGGAGGTTAATTCAAAACCCTAAAAGATTTAAAAGATTTTTATCAAATTTTAAAATAATCAAATACCTTAAATACTAAACGCAATCTTAACGTTTTAAACGCTTAAACAAGTCATTACGTTTCAAGTAACCGCTTATTTTTTCAATATCTTTGAATGAATCCACAGAGTTTAAAAACGCTTCGTTAAACTTCACGCAGCTTAAAAGTTTTCTTTTTGCAAGCCCTGGAAAAACTGAAGATTCAATATCCCCTATTTTAGGTAAGTAATTGAATATTTTATGAGTTAAAAGATAAACCCCGGCGTTCATCCAATAACCTTCAAGTATTGGTTTTTCAGTAAACCCTTTCACTTTCGAACCCCTGGTTAAAACCACTCCTTTCTCACTATACAAAGGCGTTAAAGCTATCGCTCCAACCTCCCCGTCTTTAATTTTAAGTTTTAAAAGGTTAATATTTGTTATATTATCCCCATTTAAAGCGTAAAACCTCTCGCCTTGGATAAAATTTTCAGCATTCTTAAGAGCGCCTCCAGTTCCAAGCGGTTTTTTTTCTTTCACCACTCTAATATCAAAATCGCTGAAATTATCATCAACATACTTTTCTATTTTATGCGAAAGATAACCCGCCAGTATAACAATTGAATTCACGTCGTATAACTCAAGCCATTTTAACTGCCAGTATAAAACTGGTTTTCCCGCTATTTTTATAAGAGCTTTCGGCGTTTCAATCGTTAAAGGTCTAAGTCTCTTACCTAAACCTCCTGCAAATATAACAGCTTCCATAAAATTCACCTCCTCAAAATAATATACTTTATTTTTAACCTTCTAGCCATTTCCCCATCAACATCATCCCTGTCCCCCACCACAATTGAGTTTTTCAAGTCTATGTCAAAATCTTCCACAGCTTTTTCTATCAAACCAGTTTTCGGTTTTCTGCAATTGCAATTATCCTCAGGTTTGTGCGGGCAATAATAAACAGCGTCAATCACAGCGCCATTTTTTTTTAACTCTTTTTTAAGCGCTTTGTTAAATTTAATAAAATCTTCAAGAGTGAAAAAACCCCTGCTAATCCCTGACTGGTTAGTCGTTATTATAATTAAATAACCCTCCTTTTTATACTTTTTAATTAATTCTATCGCGTCTTCATAAAGCTTAAGATCTGATATTTTATAAGTGTAACCCTTATCATAATTAATCGTGCCATCCCTGTCAATGAAAACCGCTTTTTTCGTCTTTCAATCACTCACAGCGTCTTCTATGATTTTTGAAAGAATATGAATTACCATAATATGAGACTCCTGTATTATTGAAGTTCTTTGACTATTCACCATTATACTTTCCTTGCTTATTCTACTAAGCGCGCCTCCACTTCCAGTTAAACTTACAGTAAAACAACCAATCTTGTTAGCCTCTTCAACACCCTTAATCACATTTTTTGAATTACCGCTTGTTGATATGCCAAAAACCACGTCATCTTTTTTTGCAAGAGCTTTAACTTGCCTTGCAAAAACCTCGCTGTAATCATAATCATTACTTATAGCGGTTAAAATTGAAGTGTTTGTCGTCAATGCTATTGCAGGCACGGGTTTTCTTTCTTTTTCAAACCTTCCAACCAGTTCTGCGACAAAATGCTGCGCGTCAGCTGCACTACCGCCATTCCCCATCACAAAAATAACACTTCCATTTAACAATCTTTTGCTAATCTCATTTCCAACATGAATTAATTTTTCAATATCAACAGAGTTTCTAGCTTCAGACCCTTCTTTAATATAATTTTTTATAACCTCTTTCAAATCCTAACACCTCTCATTATTCAGTATCCAGGTTTCCACTCCATGCGGCGTGAACTCTACTGTTTCAGTGACGTAACCGTTTTTTTCAAAAGCTTTTTTTACGTCATACCTTGTAGACTCGTTAACAGTAAGCATTACGTAACCCAACCCTCCAGCTCCCAAAAGTTTACCTCCATCCGCCCCGTTATCAAAACCTATTTTAAAAACCCTTTCAATGTTTTCATTACTTATCTCAGGAGAAAGCGCTTTTTTATGTTCCCACTCTTCATAAAGCAACCCGCCTAAACCGTCAATATCACCCTTATAAAGACAATTTTTAACTTCCCTTGCAATATCCTTCATCTTCGCATAATGCTTTAGAATATCCTCATCAGATATTCTTTTAATTTGATCTTCAATTATCCTGCCTGAAAACCTAGTCCCCTTTGTTTTCACCAATAAAATACGAAATTGAAGCTCTCTAATAACTTCATCTTTTAACTTCATTGAATTTACTATAATCTTATCCTTGCTGAATTCAATAAAATTAAAACCTCCAAATGCAGCGGCGTATTGATCTTGTTTCCCTCCTTTTATTTTAAGATCTTCCCTTTCTATTTTGTACGCAGTTTCAGCCGTTTCATACAAATCATATTCAAGGTTAAGCCACTTATTAAAAGCGCCGACCATTGAAACAATTGTTGTTGAAGAAGAACCTAAACCAGATCCAAACTCGGAATCCTTGGTTAGCGTGAGCTCAAAACCCTTGCTTGGATTGAAGTGTTTAATAATCGCAGCAAAAAAATCCTGTTTATTTAAATCATTAATTGAATTAAGCTTTGTTTCAATATTCACATCAAATTCTTGCTGTTTTATCTTAACAATATCATCACTTCGCGGTTTTAAAGTAGTGTAAGCATAGCTTGCAATAGTAGCGTTTACAACAACCCCCCCGTACTTATCATAATAATCTTTAATATCCGTGCCGCCCCCTGCAAAGCTTACTCTTAAAGGAGCTCTGCACCTTATTTTAAAATTTTTCATATTTTAAAATTTCAGTACGATATTTTTTAATTCTTACTATTTTTTTTTTAAAATAATTCTAAACCACCAAAAGATGTTCCTACGCGCTTTTGAATAGAATTTAACTTTTCAAAATAAAAAAATTCTATTTAAATAACCGCTCGTGAAAAGGTTTTTTAAGGTTTGTTGTGATAGTTTTAAACGTGAAAAACGTTTACTGGTTTAATGAAATCTCAAAAAACGATGTCAACATAGCAGGAGGGAAAGGGGCTAATTTAGGGGAGATGTTTCAAGCTGGATTCCCGGTTCCAAATGGTTTTATAGTGGGGAGTAACGTTTACTTTGACTTTATTAAAACAACAGGGGTTGACAACATAATAAAAAACACGCTTTCAGGTTTAAACGTTGAAGACGAGCAGGCTTTAAACAAGGCGAGCGAGTACATTAAAAGCGTTATAACCGGGACCGTTTTATCAAATGATGTGAGAGCGGATATTGTGAAAGCTTATAACAAGCTATGCGGTGTTGACTTAATACCCTCTTCATCACAAGAAGTGCTAGTAGCGGTGAGAAGCAGCGCGACAGCTGAAGACCTTCCAGAAGCGAGTTTCGCAGGCCAGCAAGCAACTTTTGTTAACATTAAAGGGGGTGACGCTCTGGTTGAAGCGGTTAGAAAGTGTTGGGCTAGTCTTTTCGAAGCGAGAGCGATTTACTATAGGCGGGCTAACAATTTTGATGATTTAAAAGTTGGAATCGCAGTGGTAGTTCAAAAAATGGTTGAAAGTGAGAAGAGCGGGGTGATGTTTACTGTTAACCCGGTGACTGGTGAAAATGTGATAATGATTGAAGCTGGGTTCGGGCTTGGCGAGGCGGTTGTCAGTGGAGCGGTGAACCCTGATCAGTACCTTGTGGATAAGAATTCTTTGAAAATACTTAAAACAAGTGTTTCAAAACAGGAGGTCATGCTAGTAAAAGGAAAAACCAAAGATGAGTGGGTTGAAGTTCCTGAAGAACTGCAAGAAAAACAGAAACTGTCAAACTCTGAGATCGTGGAACTCGCAAGTTTGGGGGTGAAAATAGAGAGTCATTACGGTTTCCCGCAGGATATAGAGTGGGCTGTTGAAGAGGGGAGGGTGTTTATAGTGCAAAGCAGGGCGGTTACAACTTTGAAAAAAACTCAAGTTTTGGAGGCGAAAACCGAGAAAAAAGTTGAAGTTGACGAGCAAGAAGAAAAAGTACTAGTGGAAGGTTTCGGCGCTTCCCCTGGAGTGGGTGTCGGGGTGGCTAGGGTAGTCTTAGATGTTAAAGATTTGTACAAGCTTAAAAAGGGGGAGGTTCTGGTGACAAAAATGACCACGCCTGACTTCGTGCCGGCAATGAAAAGAGCTAGCGCGATAGTAACTGACGAGGGGGGTGTGACTTGCCACGCTGCTATTGTTTCAAGAGAGCTTGGAGTGCCTTGCATAGTTGGAACTGAAAAAGCTACTGCTACTCTGCGAGAAGGAGAGCTTGTAACTGTTGACGCGACTAATGGAGTGGTTTTGGAAGGAAAAATTGAAAGAGGGCGACCAAGAGTGGAAGTGCAAGCGAGCTCGTCAGCGAGACTGGTGACTGGAACGAAGATATATGTTAACCTCGCAGAGCCTGAAAACGCTGAGAAGATAGCAGTTCAAAACGTGGATGGTGTTGGGTTGTTAAGAGCTGAGTTTATGATAGCAGGTTTTGGAAAACACCCTAAAAAACTTTTAAAAGAAGGAAAGCAGGAGGAGTTCATAACAATGCTGGTTAAAGGGTTGAGGAAGTTCTGCGCTGCGTTCAACCCGCGGCCTGTTATTTACAGGGCTACAGATTTTAAAACGAACGAGTATCGTAATCTTGAAGGGGGGGCTGAGTTCGAGCCACAGGAAGACAATCCTATGATAGGTTTTAGGGGTTGTTTTAGGTACGTGAAAGACCCTGATGTTTTCAATCTTGAAGTTGAAGCAGTGAAAAGAGTGAGAGCTCAAGGTTTTAAAAACCTTTGGCTTATGATACCTGTTGTTAGGACAGTTCACGAGTTTAAAATAGTTAAAAATCTTGTTGAAAAAGCGGGTTTGTATCAATCGCATGATTTTAAGCTAGGGATAATGTGTGAAGTGCCGTCAACTGTGATACTCGCTGAAGAGTTTTGTAAGGCGGGAGTGGATTTCTTCAGTATAGGCTCAAATGATTTAACCCAGCTTACTTTAGGAGTTGACAGGGATAATCCAATCGTAGCTGAAGACTTTGATGAGAGAGATGAAAGCGTTTTAAGGTCGATAGAGCACGTGATTAAAACTTGTCATAAATTCGGGGTCACGGTTGGGATTTGCGGGCAAGCCCCTTCAGAGTACAGAGACTTCACTGAAAAACTAGTTGAGTTTGGAATTGACAGTATTTCAGTCAACCCTGACGTGATAGACGTGACAAGGCAAGTGGTGGCGAGCGCCGAGCTTAAAATTCTTTTAAAGAAAGTCAGAGAGTTTAAAAATTAAAAACTTAACTTCTCTAAAAATTTTTTTCCCCTGCAAACAACAGTGAGGGGGGGTTTGAAAAAGAAAGTGTGACTAGTGATAACAAAGGGAAGGGGCTTGTTAAACTCTCCACCATTTTCAAAAATTTTTTTTCAACAGTAAAATTTTTTTTCATTCTAAAAAATTTTTTTTTCATTCTAACGTTGCTTTTTTGAAAAAATTTCTTCATTCTCTTTTAAACCTTTTAAAGCGTTGCTTGTGACAACCTTTCTTAAAAGATCAAGAGAGTGTTTTTGCGCTTTCCTTCCAACTCTAAGCTCGAGCTCATCACCGTCTTTTAAAACACTGTCTTTGCCAACGTTTTTATTATTAACTAGGCTTCCTTTAACGTAATGTCCAATATGAAAAGGATTTAAACTTTCCATTTTAGGGATGTTTTTAGGGAGGTTGAACGCAGCGTCTAAAACAGTGGAGTTTTTAGGAAGGTTTAAATCAAACTCAGCGCCGCCAACTTTCACTTTCACGTTTATCAAATCATACCTCACAGCTTTTTCAATAAGCCGCCACGCCTCGCTTTCTCGTTTTTGGTCGATAAGCTGGTTCGCTTTTTTGATAACCTCCATTTTAGGGTCGAGCTGTTTGTTTAAACCGCTTTTATAAAAAGCGTGTTTGATATCCTCACTCTGCTGTATTTTATCATCCATTTCTTTTGTTCTTATTTGAACTTCAAAAGGAGTTTTCTCTCCTCTCACCTCGCCTTCCATAATCAAGTGAAGAGACTGGTACCCGTTAGGTTTTTTATTTTTAATGTAATCCTTCTCCTCCACTAAACCGCCTAAACTTTTAACGATCACACTGGCTTTTTCAACGCTTTCCATGTCGTCAACTATAACTCTCACTCCAATGTAATCATTGATTTTTCTTTTCTTGTAAAAAATACTAGCAGGGCTTTTAACTCTTGAACTTAAAGTGAATTTTAAACCAGCGTTCTCAAGTTTTTCAACTAAAACTTTTTTAATCTCGTCAAGTTTTTCTTCAAAATTTTGTTTTTCAATAAAATTTTTAATTCTCTCGTACTCCACTGGTTGTTTAACCGCGAAAGCAGTGTTTTTAATTTCACTAGCCATCTCATGTAAGCCCATAAGCTCTGCGAGGGGAGCGTAAATCTTAAGAATTCTATCAGCAGCTTCCAGTCTTTTTTTTTCACTCGTGCTAGGGTTTGAAACTCTTTCTTTTTGATCCATTAACCTTAAAAGAAAAATTTTAGGGTTTAACGTTATATCCTCAAGATTAGATTTAAACTCCACTCTCTCCTGACTTTTAAAGTGTTGTTGAAAATGATGAACTAGCTCTCTAACCTCCCCGTCAATCTTATAATTCTGTTGCGGAATGTCGTAAAACTTCACACCGTGAAAAAACGCGGCTGTTATTAAAGCCGGGTCGGCTTTTTTCTCGTAAAGCAGTTTAGCAGTGTTAATATAATGCTCAGCGTTACTTTTATACAAATCGCGCGCTTGTTCTATTTGCTTTTTATAATCAACTTCAAAAACCACGGTTTAATTATTTTTTTTTAAAAAGTTTTTAAAACCTTCTTTAAAAACTTTCAAGCGTGAGAAAAAATCTTTTTACTTGAAAGCCTTCCAACTTGAACCGCAAACCTTAATTCTTTCAACACAAGTTTTCTTAACAGCCTCCCTCGCTTTTTCAAGGTGAACTCTAGGGTTAATATCAGGGTTTTCAAAAAGCGATTTTTTAAGCGCTAGAGTGAACGCTTTCCTTAACTGCGTGTCCATGTTAATTTTCATAACCCCTAGTTTCACAGCTTTCCTAATTTGAGCGTCAGAAACCCCTGAACTGCCATGCAAAACAAGAGGGGCGGGTATAACCTCATGAATCTCTTTTAAAAGTTTAAAGTTCAACTTTAACTTTTTCTCACTCCAACCGTGACTATTCCCAATACTCACCGCGAGCGCGTCAGGCTTTGTAAGATTATAAAAACGTAGCGCGTCAACCGGGCTTGTGTACCTAGCCTCCCTCTCTTCAATATAATCCTCTTTGCCAGCGAGAGCTCCAATCTCAAGCTCGATTGGAATTTTACCAGCAATCCTTTTAGCTTGAAGTGAAGCTTTAACATTCTCATCAAAAGTTTTAGAAGAACCGTCAAACATTATAGAAGTGAAACCGTTTTTAACGCACCTTTTCACAGTGTCAAGATTCTTCCCGTGATCTAAGTGAAAACCAACAGGAATCTTTGTTTTTTTAGCCGCTTGCAGCACGTAAGCCGCGAACTCTTCAAGCCCAGCGTACTCTAAAGCGCTTTCAGACGCTTGAATTATAAGCGGTGATTCAACCTCCTCGCCGGCTTGGATTATCGCTTGAACCGTTTCAACATTATAAGCGTTGAAAGCTGGGACGGCGTAACCTTCTTTCAAAAGCTCTCTGAGAGACGCTAACATTTAAAAATCTAACCATTTTAGAGAAAGTCTATCTCTCCAACATCAAAATCATTCTTTCTCTGAGGCGCTTGCTTAACCTGCCTTCCAAGCATGTACGGGCTTTTAATACCTGTGAAAATTGCAATCGCTTCAAGCTTACCTTCAAAAGCAGGGTCAACCCTCGCGCCCCAAATCACAGTCGCGTTCGGGTCAACTCTTTCAGTAAGCATTTCACCTACTTGATTACACTCGCCGAGAGTCATGTCACTGCCTCCTGTTATGTGAAGTAAAACCCCTGTAGCTCCAGTGTAGTCAACATCAAGCAAAGCGTGGTTTAAAGTGTTCTCAACAACCTCCTTAACTCTATTAGTTCCTTTAGCTTCTCCAACAGCGATCATTGAAACCCCGCCGTTACTCATAACCGCTTTAACGTCAGCGAAATCAAGATTAATCAAACTGGGAGTGGTTATAGTTTCAGTTATACCCCTAACCGCTCTAGCTATAATCTCGTCAGCCACGCTGAAAGCCTGGTCTATAGGAAGGTTAGGAACGAGTTGAACTAAACGATTGTTATCAATCACAATGATAGTGTCCGACTGGTTCTTTAAATTCTCAAGAGCGACATCAGCTTTCTCAAGCCTCGCCCTCTCAAGCGCGAAAGGGTACGTGACAATAGAAATCACTATAGCTCCTTGTTTTCTAGCTATCTCAGCTATAACAGGAGCGCTTCCACTCCCAGTCCCGCCTCCCATTCCAGCGGTTAAGAAAACAAGGTTAGCGTTCGCTAAAATCTTTTCAAGAGCGTCTCTTGAAACGTCAGCTGCTTTCATTCCAATCTCAGGGTACCCTCCAGCTCCAAGACCTCTTGTAATACTAGCTCCAATCAAAACTTTCTTAACACTTTCAGATATCGTGGTTAAGTGAAGCCTGTCAGTGTTAATAGCAACCATTTCAGCTCCTTTAATTCCCATTCTAGCGAGCCTGTTAATAGAATTACACCCTCCACCTCCAGTTCCGACAACCATTATTTTAGGAGTTTCAAAAAAATCCTCCTTCTCTCTACCGCTTCTAACAGCGCTCCTTCCTCTTAAAGCCTCTCCAACAATATCCTCCATTTTTCATTTCACCTTTCACATGCTAAGTATTGCATATTCCTTTGCTTATTTTATTTTTAATCCTTTCGCTTCTTTCTAATTGTAGGGTGAAAAGCGTGTTAAACCACTTTGAAACCATAAAACCACTTTTAAAAGCAAGTTGAAAAAAAAAATTTTATTAAAATTATTCGAGCAGCAAGAAAAAAACACTATTTTTTTTTAAAATTTTTTTTAAAGTTAAAGTTTTTGAAAAAGTTGAATTCTAAAAAAAAGTTTTTGAAGATGAAAACACTTTTTTTAGACAAAGTTGGCTTTTAATTTTCTTTCCTTTTTTTCACTAACGCTGGAACACTCGCTTTTTTTTTTCTTTGCATTGTAAAAGTTTCTAGTTAAGCGAGTCTTTTTTTTAAAACTTTTTGAGGCTTCTAAGGGAAGGGGGGGTTTTCAGGTTTTGAACAACCTCGCTTCGCCCCTTTTCAAATCTTCTCTTCAAATCTTTTTTTAAATAGAAAGGATTAAAATAAAGTAAATGCAATTTTATTCTCGGTTTTCAGGATAGCCGGGGGGTTAAGGGTCCCTTGGAAGCCGCAATCCCTTTAAGCGGGGCGACGAGTTGAAGGGAAGGCTGCGTGTCAACAGTTTTTCAACTTCTCGTTTAACCGTAGACGTTTTGCCTTGCGTTACGAGCGTGGTTATGAACCGAGCCAGGTCGGAAGAAGCAACTCTAAGTAATCACTCCCGTGCTCGCAAGTCTACAAAGCCGAGGTGACACGGGTTGTTGAACCTGTTGATCACAGTCAACTTCAACCTCCTGAAAACCAAATTGTAAGGGTGATTAAAACCAGTTGGATAAAACAATCATAACAATGCTTGTGATAATAATCTTCTTATCCTTTCTTCTAGGCTACAGTTCAACCACTTCAAAAAAGAGTATTCCACAAAGCCAGTCTAACCAAAACTGTGGTTTAAACGCTTCAAATGTTAAAGTTGTTATAAACTCGACGTGTAATTCGACACCTTACTTTTCAAACTCTATAACAATCCCTCTCGTGGCTGTTTCAAGCGCTGGAGGCGGCGAGGTTGTAAACTTGACGATAACTGAAAAGCCAGGGAGCGGTAAAACCTTTTTCGAGTTCAGCCTCTCCTCGCCTTTAATAGCAAATGAAACTCAAAACTCGTTCTCACGCGCTGTTGAAGTAGCTAAAAATTTTGACGCTCAAACAATGTTGAACTCGCAAAAAGTGGATCTTTACTACTCGTTTGATTCAAACGTGAGCGAGGTGGATGGTTACAGTGCAGGGCTTGGAGCCGCTGTTGGAACTATACTTTTGCTTAAAAACGAGTCTTTAAAAACAGGGGTGGGCGTGACTGGAGGGGTTGAGTTAAATGGAAGCGTGACGCCAGTTGGCGGTGTTTTAGATAAAGCTCAAGCGCTTAAAAACGCTGGTTTTACTGAGTTTGTAATCCCCGCTGGGGAGGGCGTGGTGAACACAACTGAGAATAGTACAACTCAAAACTGCACTCAAACAATAGTGAACGGGCAGGTTTTCAATGAATGTTTCACTCAAACTATTTACACTATAGTTCCTGAAAGTGTTGAGAAAACAGTTGGAATAAACGTTGTTGAAGTTAGTGATGTTAAACAAGCTTACGCTCAACTTGCGAGTCAATAAAAACAAGGGTGTTAGAATATGAACTTGAAAATTTTTTTTATTTTCATTTTAACTCTAAGCGTTCTAAGTTTTTTAGAAGGTTATTTTTCTTCACCTTCAGGTTTTATAACATTCTACGCTCCAGCGATAACAACAGGTAACACTGGAGAGTTAGTGCCTTTCTCTCTTGCGATCAAACCGGGTTTTGGGAGGGTTTTCATAAACATTCAAAACGCTTCATTCGCGCCTGACGTTCAACAATCCTTCTTACTCGCTAGGCGGGATGCAGAGCAAATAATGAATGTTAACTTGAACAACTATGATCTTTACCTTGTGATCAACAATAACGGGGGTAGTGTGAGTGGAGAGAGCGCTGGAGCTTTGTTTGCAAGCGCCATTGTAAGCGTGTTCACTGGAAAACCTTTAAACAGTAAAACTGAGATTAGCGCTATGCTGGCTAGTAACAACTCTCTACTCCCAGTTGACGGGATTGACGAGAAAATACTAGCGGCTTACGCTGCAGGTAAAACTCGTTTCATTGTTTCGTCACAGCAAGTGATTCCAAACGAGAGTGAACTCCCACCTGGAATTCAAATAATAAAAGTAGGTAATGTAAGTGAAGCGGTTAAAGCAATGCTCTCGTGACACTAGTTTAACCGAGCGGGTTTTCACTTGAATGGGTTGTTCAAAGTTTTTTTTTCAAGCGGTTCTCTTTACTAAAATGATTAAACGCTTTAGCATGATTAAACGCTTTAATTTTTTGAAAAAAAATGTTTTTCTCGCTTGTTTAAAATCTTAAAATTTAACTTTTCTCTCTGGTGTTTTCCAGCGCGGTAAACCGGGTTAGCTTGTTTTTCCACTCTTTTTTTTTAAAGCAACGCGTTTTCACTGCTTCGCGTTTGATAAAAACTTGATCGCACTGGTTTTAAAAAAAATTCCAAACAATTTTAAACATTTTAAACTCTAATTTAAGCGTGGCAAGTGAAAAAGCAAAAGAAATTATGAACAAGCATTTCAATGATCGCACTCTATTTAACATTAAAAGCTTGATTCAAAGAGGTCATGAAAACGCTTTAGTGCAAGCAGTTGAAAAATTCAACGAGGAGTTGAAAGCCAGCAACGAGCGAGTTGAATACAAAGAACTTGAAAAAAGATTTGAAGACTTGGGAAGTTTGAAGCTTTTACGTGATAACGCTGAAAAAATAAAAAAAATTATGAACGTGCAGCCAGTTGACGCGACTGGTCTTTACAGTGATTTAACAGAGAGAGCTAAAAGTATTTTCTTTAAACACTTAAATGATGATAACCTTGAAAGATTTTCAAGCCAAGCTGAAGGAGATCCAATGATATTTAAAAAAGTGTTCATTAACCTTATTCGCGAGTTGAAAGAAAAAAACGAGAAGATTAAAGGCGCGCACATAGTGAATAGAATGCTTGAGTACGGTGTGAACCCTGAGTATTGGAACGACCAGCTTAACTCGATAAAAACAATGATTGAAGAGTTGGAAGGGAAAAAACAAGAACCTTTTCACGACGAGGAACTTGAACAACTAGCTAAAGAACTTTCAGAGGCTTTACCTCAAGACGTGTCAACAGAAAAAATTAAGGAAAGCGAGGAAACGCAAAAACTTGAAAACCAGTACAACCGTTTCATAAAAATGCAGTTGAACCTTTCAACTCAGCTTATGCGGTTGGAAGATAACGCGCTTAAAAGAGCGTTGGAACAAAAGGAAGAGAAGAGTGAAGCGAGCGAAAACATTGAAGCTCGAAAGTTAAACGAGATTAAAGAAAGTTTTCACACTTTCCTTCAAGAACTCGCGACTATTGATGAGGTTGACCATGATAATGTTTCAATAGTGACTGTTAAAAGTGATTTTGAAGGAAGGCAAGTCGCAATCCCCGCGGTGAGAGTGCCGTTTAAAATAGATTTTCAAACACTTAAAAAATATTTAAGCGAGGTTTACAACTCGAAAACCACGCCTTACTTTTCAACAGAAACCCCTGAACAGTTTTCAGTGAGAAACACTTTTTTCGAAAAAGAACTTACAGCTGATAAAACAGGGTTGACTTTCAACCTTGACATCGAGCCGGGAAAAAGACTTTTGAGACACGCTGAAAGATTAAAAGAATTAAAAAAATTAATTCGCGCTTAATTTTTTTGGGGGTGGCGGGCTTTTTTTTTGAAACTAGCTTGGTTTTGAAAGGTTGAAAGCGCGGAGGGCGGGATTCGAACCCGCGCGGCGTAAAACACGCCAATAGCTTTCAGCTTCTAGTTTAGCAGGCTTACGGATTGAAATTTACCGCCATAGCCACTAGGCGACCTCCGCATTTAACTTGAATTGCGTTGAAAAAGCTTTTTAACCATTCTCTTTTAAGTCGCTCTCCTTCTTTTTTTATTTTAAGTGTTTCAAAACGATTGTAGCGTAACCCCCGGGTGGGAGGGAGAATTGTATCTTATCTCCTGTTTTAGTTATTCTCACAAGCATTGTAAGAGGTCTTAAACCGCCTTTGCTTGAAAGTTCAGGCATTGACTTAATGTTGAAATCTTCTTTTTTAACCCCTTCTTTTTTTAACAGTTCAACTTCAACTTTGTTAAGCTTCGTCTCGCTTCCTATTATATTACCAATAACAAAAACCTTGCCTTCCCTAGCTTTTTTTTCAGAGCCTTTTGTTTTTTTAAAATTAGGAAAGCCTAGCTCGTCAACCCCGCAGTAAAACTCGTTTTCCAATGTTTTAAACGCGTTCCTTTTCTTTAACTCCATGTTGAAAAGCTTCGCTTGGTAAGCGTGAATGAAAAGAAGTTGAAGTGTTCTAGGCAGTCTTCTTAACGCTCCAACAAAATCATTAGGGTGTTTAGATAAGTGTTCTATCATAACCCTCTCATACTTTAAAAACTTGGGGAAGTATTCAAGCGCTTTTTTAAAATCTTTTTCTTTTCTTAACCTCAACCTCTCTTTTTGAGCGGAATCGTTTCCATCGCATAAATAACTTAAAACCGCTTCCTTAAACTTTCCTTGAACTAGAAACTTTCCAATCTTAGCGGTGTTTCTTCTCATAGACCCGAACCTTTGAGGCCCGAACTCGTTTAATAACACTCTTTCTTTTTTTCTCACTTTTTTTTCAAATTTTATTGTGAACCTGTTACCTTTCAACTTTCCCATGACAATTTTTTCATTTGAAGTCCAAGCCCCGTTTATTTGAATATCTTTTATTTTCAAGCCGAGCAACTTTTCAGGTTTCACTTTGTAAGCACTGCAAAGCTGTACAGTCACAGCGTTTCTATCTTTGTTCCCAGCGCTTGAAAAAACTTTTTTAGACTTGCCAACCGCTTTAGCGATAGCGTTGAGAGCTTGAAGAGTATTCCAATTCTTTTTTTGAAGAACGAAAAGTGTTTGATCTCCTTTCTTGTTTTCCTCGACTATCTTCTCGTTTAACTTTAAAACTCTCCCGGTGAAGTCAATCTCTTCAACAATGAAATCTTCAGGTTTAACTTTAAAATTTAATACCATACCTTATCACAAAGCATAACGCCGTAAGTTGAATAGTTTATAACATCTTTAAGAGTGTCTTTAACACTTTCATCAAAAACCTCGGGTTTTTTTTCCAACAAGTTTTCAACACGCGCGTACTTATCGCTTATCCTTACAATCAATCCTTTCACTCCAAACCTTAAAATATTCTCGTTCCCGTAGTCAGCGTTTTTCTTAACCCCGAGCTCGTAGCACTCTTCAAGAATTTCATGAGGGTTCAAACCATATTTTTTTGAAAGTATTGACAATGCTAAACTCCCACTGTCTTTAAACAAGTTTGGAAGCGCTTCAGGTTTTTCAAAACCGCTTTCTAGCCTTTCTAGAATATTTTTTATTTTAAAGTCAACCTCGCTAGTATCTTCTAATTTAAAAATCTTGAAAATGTAATTTTTGAAATTCTCGCTCCACATTAATAAAAGTTAATTAACGCGTGTTTAAAAAAGTTTAGGATTGGGGGAGTGGTTTTCATGTTTTTTTCAAGTGTATAAAACTCTACGTGTTAACGCTCCAACCCCGTGAAACATTTCTTTAAACTGCGCTCCCTCTTGAGTTTCAGTTGAAATTGGGATAACCTCCCCGCCCTGCTCTTCAGTTTTCTTCATCAACTCCTCTATAACATCCTCTTCTTTCTCAACCACCGCTTCCCCACCGCACTCGCACTTGAAATCTGGCGAGTATTTCACGTACTTTTTACCGCACTTAGGGCAGAAAAAAGTGTATCTCACGAGTTTAAAACCTTCTGATACTAAAAGCTTTGAAACATTCCTCTGCTCTAGGTTGCGTGTTATATCATCAACGCCGTAAGTAGCGTTACCGTTTTTAACAATCTCGCTTACAAACTCGTCCACAATTTTCTTTTCTTTAACCATCTCCTGTTCTGATATGAGCTCGGAACTTTTGTTTATCAACTCTCTTAAACCAGACTCGTCAGCGTACCCAACGTCAACCACGCCTATAACCTTAAGCTGGTAGTTGAAATACTTACCCTTAATAAAATCCTCTTTACTAGGCCCCGGCCCTCCAATTATAACACCTTTAAATCTTTTAATGTCAAGAAAAACGTTCATAGCCTCGCCAATCCTTTGATAATACTTTTCAACAGTTTCTTCATGTATTCTTTGAAACCTTGCAGCGCTCTGCCCGCCCTTATGAAATTTTTGGTGAGCAGTGCTGTGCAGTTTTTTAAGAACTTTGATAGTCTTACCTTTCAAAACTCCGATCGTGGCGTCCCTCCCGTCTAACACTACAACCCCGTAAGAATCAGAATTGTCAGTTATTTCAAACAAAGGGTCTAAAACAAACTTACTTTCACACCTGTAAAACTGAACTTGAAGAGGCTGGGGCGGGGTGACAGTGAAAAGTTGAACGTCAGGCTTACCTTCTGTTTGTGAAATGTTACCGCAGAATATAGCAATCCCATTCTCAGGAGTGACGGGCATTTTCTTAAGAAAACTCATAATCTTTTCAATAGCAGCTTGAACATTCTTCTGTGTTGTCTTACTTTTAATATTAGAAGCCTGCCCGTACTCGTCCCTAAGCTTTGCGGCAATCTCACTCACAGGGTAATTCGGGGTTATGTAAACACTTATAAGCTCCGTGCCCCTGCCTGAATACTTGGACAGTTCTTCAAGTTTTTTCTTAAACTCGTAACTAGTTTCCATTTCCCTTTTTTCAAACCATTTAACCGAGAAGCTCGCTTCTCGCTTGCTCTAATTGAATTCTAATAACATCCTGCTTCTTCCTAAGCATTCCAGTGAGAGATGAAGAGTATTTTATAACAGACACGTTTTCGTAAATTTCTTCCATTTTTTTGAACACTTCTTCAGCTTTTCTTTTGTTTTTATCTTTTAAAAGAATTTGAATTTCTCTTCTTAACTCGCCCACACAATCAGCGAGACCTTGAACATAACTTAAATAGTCACAGTGAATCTCTTCAGGGTACGGAACATCTTTTTTTTCCATTATCGCTTTCAAGCACATTAACTCAGCGTACTCTTGCATTGCAATGCTTTTAATTTGATCAAAATCGTTCACCTTACTAATCTCGCTAACCTTAGCGTCAGTAATTTTAATTTCACTTTCACTAATTTTAACTCCTTCATGGATTTTTTTAATCATTTTCGAGCACTCTCTCACAACCTCTCTGGATAACTTTAAAACCGTGTCCTGCGTCTTCTCTTTTTCACTTAACTCAGCGTCAAGCTTTTCAATTATCTCTTCAATCCTACTTTGTTTTACCATGCTTTAATACTCACCCTCTTTCTTTTTAACTTTTTCACTAAGTTGATATTGAAGTGAAAGTTAAGTTTTAAACCCGCGTAAACCCGTTTTTTTTTAAAATTTAACTTGTTAAAATTATTTTCGGAGTTTTTGTTGTTTAAATTTTAGAGTAAGCGAGTGGTTTGAGCGTGTTGTTGTTTAAAATTTTTTTAAAAGCAAGGAATTTAAAGCAGTTCGTGTTAAAGAACATGTGATGAAAAGTAAAGTTAAAGAGAGTAAAAACGTTGAGAGTAAAACACCTGTGTTCGCGCCAGTGATTGGAATTGAAGAGCGGAAAACTGAAAAGTTAAGTTTCGAGAGGATGAAAACTGGGGTTGATGGTTTAGACGAGCTTTTACCTGAAGGTATTCCAAGAGGTTTTTCAATTCTGATTAACGGTTCAAGCGGGTCTGGAAAATCGTGCCTTTCACTTCAAATTTTATACGAGGGCGTTGTAAAGTTTAACGAAGCTGGGATTTACATTTCATTTGAGGAGAGCGCTGACAGTATTAGAAACACTGGTAAAATTTTCGGCATGGAAATAGAAAAGTATGAAAAAGAGAACAAGCTCGCTATAATATCTAAAGATCCTTACGAGGTGAAGAATTTCGCCACGAGTCTTTCAGGAGAGTTGTACTACAAGATTAAAGATATGAACGCTAAAAGGCTTGTTGTTGACAGTGTGACTTATTTAGGCGGTTCTCTTCAAAATCCTTACGAGCTTAGAAGGCTTTTGAATGATTTAAACAAGAGGCTTAAAACGCTTGGCATAACAACTTTTTTCATTTCAGAAACGCCGGAGTCGGCGAACATTATAGGAAGGTATGGAGTTGAAGAGTTCGTTGTTGACGGGGTGATACTGCTTCATAATATTTTAGTGAAGCAAGGGAGGCAGAGGGCTGTTGAAATACTTAAAATGAGGCAGACTGCTCATGACACTTCAATGCACCCGTTTAGGATTACAAGCAGGGGAGTGGAAATTTACCCTAAAGAGCAGGTTATAATTTGAAAAAAAAAGGGTTTTTGCGAGTTGAGAGGAATGGGCGAGTCGCAAGTTGAAAAAATATTGAACAGTTTAGCAGGGGTTCTTGAAGGCGAGGGTTTGAAAACAAAGCCTGTTAGAGCTAATGAGAGTTACGGTGACGTGGCAGTCCCTCTTTTTGAAGCTGAGCGTAAAGGAGTTGTTGAAAAAGTTGTTGAAAAGATTAAAAACGTTGATTTTTTAAATGGCGCGCTTGAGTTTAAAAGCATTGAAAATAATTTTTTGAATTTTGCTTTCACTAAAGAGTTTTACGTTAAGACTCTCTCTGAGAGCGTTGCTTGTGAAAATTTGAAAGAAGGTTTCAAAGGCACGGCGGTGGTTGAGTTTTCATCACCTAACATTGGAAAACCTTTACATGTGGGGCATGTGAGGTCAACCATACTGGGCGATAGTATTAAAAGAATAATGGAGAGGAGGGGTTGGAGGGTTTTCAGTGTTAACTATTTAGGCGATAGCGGTAGGCAGGTAGCGCTTATGATACTGGCGATGAGAAAACTTAAAATGGAGGAAATTGAGAGCGAGCGGCAACTTTTAGAAGCTTACGTTAAAATTAACAAGCAGGTTGAAGAAAGTGAAGAGCTTAAACGCGAGGTTGGTAACATTATAGAAAAAATAGAGCGGGGTGATAAAGAAACTCTTAAAATAGTTAAAAAGATTAGAGAACACTCGATTAAAATTTTCAATAAAGCGTACGAGTCGCTTAACGTTAGTTTTGATGATGTTGAAGGGGAGAGCCAGTTTATAGAGAGAGCGGTTGAAATAAGTGGGGAGTGTGAAAAGAAGGGCGTAGCGGTTTTCGAAGATGGAGCGCTTATAGTTAAGCTTGAAAAACACGGTCTTCCTAACACGGTTTTACTTAGGTCTAACGGGACGACTGTTTACATAACGAGAGATTTAGCTTGGGCTGACTATAAAAATGAGAAGTACAAGCCTGATTTAAGTGTTTACGTGACAGATTCACGGCAGGATAATCATTTTCAACAGTTGTTTCAAATACTTAAAATGCTTGGCAGGGGTTACGTTGGAACGTTGAAACATGTTGGTTATGGTGTCATGACTGTTGAGGGAAAAGTTTTTTCAACCAGGGAGGGTAACATGATTCTTTTAGAAGATATTCTTGAAGAGAGTAGGTTTGAAGCGCTTAAAGAACTTGAGAGAAGCGGTAAGAAGTACAGTGAAATTGAGAAGAGGGAGATTTCTGAAAAGGTTGGGGTTGCAGCTTTAAAGTTTTCAGTGCTTAGAGTTAGGAACGAGAAGAGTATTTCATTCAACGCTCGGCAGAGTGTGAGTTTTGAAGGTGACACTGGCGCTTATATTCAATACGCTCACATGCGAGCTGCGAGTATTATTGAAAAACTTAAAGAAGTTGGGGGTTTGGAGTCGTTAAATTTTAGTTTTGAGTTAAGCGAGGTTGAAAAGAAACTTGCGAGTCAGCTTGCTTTTTATGGTTTAACTGTTAAGCAAGCGGAGGTGGAGTTCAGCCCTCATATTATAGCGGATTACGCTTTGAAAACAGCTCACTTGTTTAACACTTTTTATGTTTCAAGCCCGGTTGTTAAAAGCGGTAACGGGTTGAGAGTTCTTATTGTTGAGAGAGTTGAAGAGGTTTTAAAAGAGTGTCTTGAAATGCTTGGAATTCAAACGCTTGAAAAAATGTAAGTGCGGATGCCGGGAATCGAACCCGGATTTCGAGCTTGGGAAGCTCGCGTCATACCATTAGACTACAACCGCTTTAGTTTTAGTTAAGTTTAATAAGTTATAAATGCTTTTCATTTAAAAAATTTTTTTTAAACTGTTTAGGTTGAACCCTCCCTAGTGTTTTCACGCTTTAAATAATTAATAAAACTTTTTTTTTGAATTAGAATTTTATCAACTCGCAATTTTTTATTAGGAAACGTGGTTTTAAAAGTTTTCAAGTGTTAAATTTTACGTTTTTAAAAGAAAAGGAAAACATTTTTTAAGGGAGTGTTTTTAATTAAAAGTTAATGAAAATCGGGTTGACTGGAACGTTCGCTTCAGGTAAGAGTTTAATCTGTCAGATTTTACAGTTGAAACATGGTTTTGTTTATTATAGTTTAAGTGAGGAGGTTCGGGACGAGTGTGAGAGGCGAGGGTTGCCTCCTGAGAGAAAAAACCTTTATAACATAGCTAACGAGTTAAGAGAGGAGTACGGGCCTCAAGTGCTGGCTGAGAGGATAGTTAAAAGAATTAAAGCTGAGAAACCTAAAAACGCGGTTATAGACGGGGTGAGGTCACCTGAAGAGGTTTGGGAGTTAGAAAAAATGAAAGATTTTAATTTAATCGCTGTGGACGCTCCAATAGAGTTAAGGTACGAGCGGAGTTTGAAAAGAGGGAGGGCGAGAGAGGAGAGTCAAAGTTTTGAAGAGTTTAAGGAAGCTGAGCGTAGAGAGTGGGAGGGCGGTAATCAGAATATTAAAGGCGCGATGAGCTTAGCTAAAATAAAAATAGTTAACGATTCAACTAAAGAAGAGTTAGAGCGTAGGTTGGAGGAAGTGTTAAAAAGTTTGAATTTTAAAGGCTAGCTTAAATTTTATTAACACTTAAAATTTAATCGCTTGTGAAACGTTTTTGTAAAAAAAGTGTTTTTTTAAATAAAAAGGTTTTAAAGTTTTAATTGTTAACAGGGGGTGGAAAGAAAAAGAAAGAGTGTTTGGAAGAAAAACTGATTTTTGTTCCGCAACAGTTTTTCACAAAAACCTTTTTAAATTAAATCTTGGTAAATGGTTTCAACAAAGTGAAAGAAAGCTTGAAAATTACTAACCCTTATGAGAGTAAAAACTATAAAAAACTTTTACTCGTACCTTTAGCTTTGATTATAATAAGTTTAGCGCTTGTTTTTTTGAAAGGAATTCCAGAAGGTGTTGACTTGAAAGGCGGTATGCTCATAACTTTTCAAACAAACTCGACGGTTAACACTCAACTTTTAGAAGAGCAACTCTCCCCTTTTTCTAAAACAGTCACGGTCACAACTTTTCCAACACCCGCGGGAAACGGGGTTGAAGTTGAACTTGAAAACAACCCTGCTTTAACGAAAGCGGAAAGTGATTTAACGCAATTACAAAACCTTCAAACTCTTTACGTTTCAGCTGAGGTTAACAACACTCTCTCTGCAACTGACCTTCAAAACCTTAAAGAGCAAATATTGACGCAAGCTCAAACTGTTTTGAATGATGTTAACTCGACAGCAAGCGTTGGAAACTCAACTGAAACAGCTGTTAAAACAGCTCAAACAGCTTACTCAACCGCTTTAAATGATTACGGGCGTGATATAATAAGAGTAATAAACGCTTCAACGCCAATCTCTACTTACTCAGTGAACACGGTTGGAGCTACGCTCAGCGCTTTGTTTTTAACTCAAGCTACTAATATTGTGATTTACGCGTTTATCTTATCAGCGATAGTTATATTTCTTATATTTAGGTCGTTCACTCCTAGTAGTATTGTGATAATCGGAGCGGCGAGTGATATTATAATAACTCTTGGGGGTATGAGCTTGTTTTCAATACCGTTAACACTTGACTCGATAGCCGCGATTTTAATGCTTATAGGTTTTTCGCTTGACACTGACGTTCTTTTAACAATTAAAGTGTTGAAAAGAGAGGAGGGGAGCGTTTATGAGAGAGCGTTCGACGCTATGAAAACAGGTTTCATGATGAACATCACTACAATCGGAGCTTTCGCAGTGTTATTCGCGTTTGGACTGGTGTTTCAAATACCCGCTTACTATGAGATAGGAGCGGTCGCGTGTATTGGAGGGCTGGCTGATTTTGTTGCAACGTGGGGTTTAAACGCTGTAATGGTTTTAAACCACGCTGAAAAAATAAAAAAAACTTAAAGTGAAATTATGAGAATGGATTGGGGAAAAATTTTTGAAAAAAAGGAAGTTAAAATCCTAGCGGTTGTCTTAGCTATAGCGCTGTTTTTAATATTTGTGAAACACTTAAGTTTTGGAATAGAATTCGTTGGGGGCGTGAGAATTCCAATAATGTTGTCACAACCTGTGACGGCGACTACAATGTCGCAAGTAATAAGCACGATTCAGTCAAGAATAAACGAGTATGGTTTGAGTCAGGCTAACGTGTACTCAGTTGGAGATCAAGAAGTGATAGTTGAAATACCTCAAGCAGGGCCGGACGCTGTTAAAAACATTGAAACTATACTGCAAGAACAAGGAAATTTTGAAGCTATAATAGACGGTCAAGTTGCTTTACGAGGAAACGATGTTATAGCAGTTGGAGGGGCTAACCAGGAGAGCACTCCTTCAACCACCGGGTCGAACCAGTGGAGTCTCGGTTTCATGGTTGGAAGCGCTGGAGCGCAGCAATTCGCTAAAGCGGCTTACGGTAAGGTGAACTATCCTGTTTACCTTTTCCTTGACAGGCCGTCAAAAGCGGTTATAATAGAAGATAAGAACACGTTTAACCCGACACCGACAATTTTAAACGCGTTAAAAAAGCAAGGCGATGACATTCAACTATTCTACTCTCAAGATCTTTTAAACGAAACCTCTTCATTCCTTTCAAGCAATTTTTCAACAGTGATTTTAAGCAAAACCGCTCCCTCTGACGTGCTGGCTTTTCTAGAACAGAATAATTATTCAACTGAAATAAACGCTTCAAAAAGAATAGTTTTAGTTAACGATTCTGAAATGCTGCCAGTGGTTGACTCTCAAGGTGATTTAGAGCAATGGCCTGCGATAGGCTTGCTTTCAGCTCCACTGCTCAGCGCTGGAGTGACGAACGGTTACCCTTCAAACTTATACCAAATATCAGGAACGGCTGTTGGAGCGACTCGCCAGCAGCAAGAAGCTTACGCTGAAAATCAAATTAAAATCTTGAAAAGTGTTATAGGAGGGGGTAAACTGCCAGTTAACACGCTAGTTGAAAGCAGTTACTCGATATCCCCTTCTCTTGGAAGTCAATTCTTAACTTACAGTTTAGCAGCTCTCATCCTCGCTATAATAGTAGTTTCGCTGATCATAGTTGCGAGGTACCGGAAGCCAGTGCTTATAATCCCGATAATACTAACAAACTTATTTGAAATAATCATTTTAATTTCAATACTTGGAACTTTTGGAACGATAAGTATAAGCGCGATGGCGGGGGTGATAGCGCTTATAGGAAGCGGGGTTGATAATCAGATAGTGATAACTGACGAGCTTCTTAAAGGCTCGAAAGAGCAGAAGATAGAAGAAGCGAAAAACTATAAAGAAAAACTCGCGAAAGCTTTTTTCATAGTTTTCACCACAGCTGGAGTGGCGATAGCTGGAATGCTGCCTTTACTTGTAAGCGGTATAGTTCAAATAACCGGGTTCGCGCTTGCAACAATACTAGGCGTGATAATAGGAGTTTTAGTGACGAGACCGGCTTACGGGATTCTAGTTGAAACGCTTGTTGTCGAGTAAAGTGAAAAACCAAAACATAAAAAAACTTTTCCAACCTTTTGTTTAAATCAAAAAAAAGGGGGGGTTGTGGCGTAACCAGGCAGCGCGGCAGGCTCCAGTTTTCTTTTGGAGCGATGACTAGAAAGAAAGGATGATTTTAAAAAAAAAGGGGAGCCACCTGTAAGTCAGGGTTCAAATCCCTGCAACCCCAATTTAAAAACAGCGTTCAAAAAAAAATTTTCAAACGCTTGCGGGGGGTAGAGCAATGTTTTTTTTTAAAAGAAAATTTTTTGATTTTTTTTATTACAAGTTGCTTTAAACTTTTCACCCGCGTCGGCTTAACAAATCGTTGTTTACAAAAAAAGGTTGTGACGAAACTCATTTTATGAAAACCCTATTTTATGAAAACCCTGCTTATCGTTTAATAGCGCTAGCTCGCTCTAGTGTTAAAAGAAGTGATCGCGCGGTTGGTTAAACAAAAAGATTTTTAAAATTTAACCACTCTTAACATTAAAAATGAGTTTCGAAAAACTTGAAAAGAAAAAAGACCTTATTGACAGGATGAGTGTGAGCGAGGTTCTTGAGAGGTTACGTTCAATCCACCCGGCTTTAGCAGAGGAGTTCCCTAAAGATGATGTTCACACAATTAAAACCATTTACAAGACTATTATAGAACATGGGAGGCGTAAAATTGAAAAGCTTAAAGATAAGAAGGGCGTTTATAATCTTGATGAGATTATACGGAGCGACTTGAAAAACAATAAAATAATTTTTAAAGGCTTGCCAGTGGTTTTTCAAGAGAGAATCGTAAACGCTGTTAGAAATAGTGAAAGAAAAACCCCGCCGCGTTAATTTTAAGAGTAAAGCGAGTTAAGACTTTCCAAGGTTTTTATGATTAAACACCGTGGTTTACGATTAATTTTTACACTTTTGTTTTTTTTAGAAGAAAAGATTTTTAAATTTTTTATTCTTCGTAAACTCTTCCCAGTATTTTCTTACCCATAACTTCCATGTACTCTATTTCTTTACCGCTTTCAACCTCGTTTTTGAAATCCTCTGGAATTTCAACCTCGAAAGTTTCAAAACTATCAAGATCCATAAGTTGCGCGCTAGAGCTTGAAACGCTTACAATCTGAGCTCTCTTCTTACTGACAATTGGAATTTCAACAGTAGCGTCGCTGGGTTTCATTAAAGTGTGTTTGGAAGAGTCAACAAGGCTTATAGCGACAATGTTCACCTTCGCCGCTCCGTGCTTACCTGGCTTGCTCTTATCAATGCTTACCACTCTGCAAGGGTGGTCGTCAACGATAACATACTTTCCTATTTTTAAATCTCCTATACTTCCGAAAACCTTGTCATCACTCATTTTCATCACGCTTTTTTTTTTCAACATTTTTTTTCTTTTAACATTTTTTTTGCATGGTAACCATTTTTAAGTTTTTCACTGATTTTTACTAGCATGTTTGTTGACGCGCACTGTCACTTGAACTACCCGCCTTTAAATGAAAGAGTAGCGGAGGTTTTGGAGAAGTGTAAGGAGAAGCGTGTTTTAAAAGTTTTCAACACTGCAACTTCTTTTGAGGAAAACTTTAAAGTTCTTGAAACAGCTTCTAATTTTAAAGGGCTTGTCTACCCGGTGCTTGGAATATCCCCGCACCACGCGAGTGAAGAGGGAGTGGAGGAGAAGCTTGAGAAGATTTTAACTTTAATAGAAAAAGAGAGGCCGCCAGCTATAGGGGAGGTAGGCTTGGATTTTCACGGTGAGTACGACAAGCAGAGACAGTATAAAATTTTCGAAAGCCAGCTTCAACTCGCGCAAACGTTAGACTTGCCGGTGGTGGTGCACTCGAGAAACGCTGAAAGAGAGTGCTTGCAGAAAATGGTTGAGTTTAAAGTGAGGGGTGTTTTTCACTTCTTTTTAGTGCCCGAGCTTGTCAGTGAGGTGAAAGGCAAGTTTTTAATATCAATTCCGACAATTAAAAGTAAGAAAAGAGAAAGAGTGATTAAAAAAGCGGGGGTTGAGGGAGTGTTATGTGAGACTGACTCGCCATTCGCTTGGAGTGGAGTGAACGAGCCGAGTAACGTGATTGAAGTGTATGATAAGATAAGTTCAACGTTACACCTTCAACCTGAAATTGTTCAAGAAAAAATTTGGGAGAACGCTAAAAATTTTTTTAGAGTGTGATTTTAAGAGATGGCGAGCTTGTTAGATAAAATTAAAGGGATAACATCAAAAAAAGATAAGAGTATAGCGTGTTTTGTTGACGGGCCTAACATGATAAGGAAAGACACTGGAGTGGATTTAGGTAAGGTTAAGAAAAAACTTCAAAAATACGGGTCGATTAAAGTGGCTAAGGTTTTTCTAGACCAGTTCGCTTCTGATAAGCTTATAGAAGCTGTTACAAATCAAGGTTACGAGGTGGTGATAATACCAAGTGACGTGGATGTCGCTTTAGCAGTTGAAGCCGCGCAATTCATATTTAAAAGTAATATTGATATTATAGCGATAGTGTCGAGAGATTCAGATTTCAAGCCTATTTTAACAAAAGCGAAGGAGAACGGGAAGGAAACGATAATAGTGGGTTCCGAGCCGGATTTTTCAAGCGCTTTAAAAAACACGGCTGACATTGTGATTAACGCGAATGACTGAGACGATTTTTTTTGAGAAGCTTGAAACTTTTGAAGGGTTAGGAAAGTTTTTTTAATCCTGACGTTTAAAATTTTTTAAAAAAAGTTAGTTTTAAAAAAGAGTGTAAGGTTAAATGAACTTGCCGAGTGGAGTTGTTGTTAAAACTGATGTTGACGTTGCCAGTGTTGACTTTCTAGGCTTGTTGAAAGAACTTAAAAATAAAGTGTTTAACGGGTACTTGTGCATAGCGGTTAAAGGGAAAACAGGTTTTGAGGAGGGCGTGATGGTTTTTGATAACGGTAAGATAGAAGCGGTCGCGTACGACTACCTAGCTTTTAATAAAAGCGTGGTTGGGAGTAAAGCGTTGGCGAGGGTTATGAACGCTTCAAGCGCGAAGGTTGGAGTGTTGGATATTTTTCAACTTTCAAACGAGCAAGTTCAATTGATAATCGCTTTTAACGAGCAGGCGATTGTAGTGCCAAGCGAGGACGAGTTGAAAAGGCTTAAAACAGACGTGTTTTCAAACTCTTTGGAAGAGGAAGTGGTTGGAGGGGAGAAGGTTGAGACAGAGAAAGATATTCTTAAAAAATACAAGTTATCTGGAGTGAAAGTTGAAAAAACTGAAGAGGAGGACGAGCTTAAAAAACTACTTGGATGATTTTAAAAAAATGAGAGTGATCGCGATAGCGTCTGGGAAAGGAGGGACTGGTAAAAGCACTTTGGCTTTAAACCTTGGGATTAGTTTAAGTCAAGTGGGTAAGAAAACACTTGTGATAGACGCTGATTTCGCGATGGCGAATCTTGGAGTGATGCTGGGAATTGAAAGAGCTCCTATAAGCTTGCATAATGTTTTAATGGATGAGGTGACGATATCAGAAGCTTTCTATGACGGGCCTGCTGGAATGAAGTACGTTCCAGCTGGTTTAAGTATAGAAAGAATAAAAAGAATGAATTACGACAGGCTTAAAGACGCGGTTAAACAACTTAAAGATTTTGATTTTGTTTTAATAGACTGCGCTCCAGGCTTGGAGAAAGACGCGGTGGCTGGGATTACAAGCGCTCAAGAAGTGATAATAGTAATGGTTCCAGAGCCGTCCTCGCTTGCAGACGCGCTTAAAGTTAAAAGCTTCGCTGAAATAAACAACATTAAAATAACTGGTATTGTAACTAATTTTGTCACGAAAGATAAAAGTGAGATTAAAAAACAAGATTTGGAAACGCTTATGGGAGCGAAGGTTATAGTTGAACTGCCATACGATATTGAAGTGAAAAGAGCTGCTGGAGAGCAAAAACCTGTTATAATAAAAAACCCTGACAGTGCTTTCAGCAACGCTTTACTAGACTTAACCGCGTTTCTTTCAGGAGTTCAAACAGTGAAAACTCAAGTGAAGGTTAAAAAAAGTTTCCTGCAAAACTTAATGCGTGGTTTAACGCGGTTATTCAAAAAATGAGTGTGAGGGTGTTTTAATGACTGAAAAAAGACCTTTTGATGTTCTTAACAGTGCTTTAAACAAAAACGTTCTGGTTAAGTTGAAAGGTGAAATCGAAGTTAGAGGTGTTTTAGTAAGCTTCGATGTTCACATGAACCTGGTTTTAGATGACAGTGAAGAACTGAAAAACGGTGAGTTGAAAAGAAAACTCGGCACGGTCTTGTTAAGAGGGGATACAGTCGTGTTCGTCTCCCCGGCTTGAAAAAAAAGTTTTCTTTAAAAACGGGCCAGTGGTGAAATGGTATCACACCTCTTTGGCGTAGAGGAGGCTCCGGGTTCGAATCCCGGCTGGTCCACTTTACTCGCTGATTTTTTTTATTATTTCATGCAATCTTAACTCGTCTTCAAACATTTCAAGCCTGCCGTAAGCTTCCGCTGCTAGAAGAAGCGTTTCCTTTTTACTCCAACCTTGTTTTGGGTTTTCAGAAGCCAGTTCAAACTCTCTCGCCGCTTGTTTTCTAACCTCTTCTTTTTTCGACGCCCATAAAACTCGCGCTCTTTCAAAATGATCCTCTCTAGGAAGTATGTTAAGTTTTCTCCCTCCACCCGCTTCGAGAACAGAATTCACTTTTTTAATTAGAGGGTTAGTTTTAGCTTCATCTAAAGCTTTTATGAAAAGATTCGAGTTTAACTCTTTGATTTTCTTAAAATTCTCAGCGTTCTCCCTTGTCGGGTTTTCGTAAAACTTTTCACCAGCCTTGTTTAAATAGTGGCCTGCGAAGCGGAACCTAGCGCTCTCGGTTACGAAATTTTTTATTTTTTCTTTCAATTCTTGAACAGTGTACTCCACTTTTGAAAAATAGAAACGCGGTTGTTTTTAAACTTTCTTTTAAAACCCCTTTCACCGCGGTTTTAGAGTTAAAACCCCCCTTCGCTTGAAAACCAAACGTTAGGGAGGGGTTAGAGTTTCATCTCAAATTTTTTGTAGAGTAAAAGGTTTTTAAATATTCTCTTTCTTATTTAAAGGTTAATGAGCTTGCAGGATTCATACTATGATTTTATTTCTAAAACCCCTTTGAAGGGTTTGGCGATGAGTATAGAAAACGCTGGCATTCCTAGTTTTCCTGTTTTCATTTTACTACTCGTTTTAATCGTGGGAGCGATTGGTTTTTTCGCTTACTCTTCACTTCAATCTTCTCGTGGTTTTTACTCTGTCAGAGTTTTAAGCGATTCAGGCGCTCCTGTTAGCGGCGCGTTAGTGTCAGTCACTTACCAAGGAAACGTTTTTACAAACTACACTGACGATAACGGTGAAGCTGTTTTCCCCGGAGTGCCTTCAAACGCTCTCGCGAGTTTAACTGTAAACGCCACGGGTTTCGCTGTTTACTCTAAACAAAACGTTCCTTCAAGTTACTCAGCTAAACTCGCAGCCACTCCTGCGAGTGTAACGTTAAATGTTGAAAGCACTGGGAGCGCTCCAATAGCAAACGCTAATGTTTTATACCAAGTTAACACTGGGAGTATTCAAACAACTGTTACTGACACTAATGGGAACGCGGTTTTAACAGTTCCTTTAAACAGCCAAGTGAGTGGAACTGTAACAGCCAGCGGTTACCAGACTGGTAATTTTTCTTTCACCGCTTCACAACAATCAATGACTGAAAACGTGGTTTTAAACGCGGTTGTAACAACAACCAACCCTAGCGCTTTAATGCAAGACAGTCAAAACCAAAACACGATTCCCAGCCCAGTGGTTCCTAACGCATCTGACTCAAATATAGACGCTAACAATAATTTCAGCAACAACGCTAGCGTTTGGGTGAGCGTTTCAGATTTAAACGGAAACCCTTTAAACGCCAGCGTTTCACTTTTCTTAAACAGCTCTTCACAACCTTTCTCCACTATTCTCGCTAGCAATGGAACCGCGGTTTTCTCAGCTAGCGTTGGGAGTAGTGTTTACGCGACCGCTTCTTTGAACGGGTACGCTTCAACTTCAAGCGACGCGAGCGTTGTTTCAGCTGGCGGGGCTAATCTAACCTTGGTTTTAACTCCTTTAAACTATTTAAACACTACTAATGTTACGGTTAGTGTTTTCGCGAATTCTAGCAACGGGACAACCCCTGTAAGCGGGAGTGTTTACCTTTGGGCTTACCCCTCTCAAAACGTTGTTTACGAGAGCAGCGTTTACGAGAGCAGCGCGGTGATAAGCGTTCCTGTTGGAACGGTTTTCAGAGTTGGAGTTTACGCGAGCGGTTACGTGGCTCAGGTTTCCCCTCTTGAGTTTGCTTTAAACAACTCTCCCTTGAGTGTTAATTTCACTCTAGTGAACGCCACTCTTCAAAACTCTTTCACTTTAAACGTTTCAACTGTTGATTTTTATAACAACCCCGTGCCAGGGTCTTATGTTAGTGTTTATGATAATGGCGTGGCCTTCCCGTTGGATGTTCAAAACTATCAAACTGATTTCACCGGGAACATTTCAATTCCCGGCCTCCCTCTACCTGTGAAAGGTTTTAGTGTTTCAGCTTTTTCAGGCGCTTACTCAGGCAAAACCGTTTTGAACGTTAACTCTCTTGTTAACGGAACGGTTTCAGCAACTGTTGTTTTACTCCCTCCACTTACAAGCGTTAAGGTTGAAGCTTACAGTTTTGACGGCGTTCCATTAAACGCGAGTTTTTCAAGCTATTTTATCGACTTGAACAACCAGCCTCACTTGATTGACACTTGCTCTTCTCAAGCCCCTTCCACTTGCAGTTTAAAGGTTTTCACAGGCGTTTCCCTTGTCTTACAAGCTTCAAGCTCTAACTATCTTTCAACTGTTTACTCTAGCCAGTTCAATCCAATCGATAAGTACTTCCAGAATTTCACTTTATACCCCGCCAACTCTCCAATGCTTGAAAACTTTCAAGTTTTAGGCCCTTGCGGTTGGAATGACAGTTACGCTTCATGCTCACAAAATTCAAACGCTCAACTTTTTAACGCGAGCACTGGGAATCTGATCGTCGGGGGTAAGTACTACGCTGTTTTTAATTTGAATGTTAACCCGGCTTCTGATCATTACGGTGTTTACTTGCTTTTAGGTAATTCAACCAGTAACAGTGTTTTATCTGATAACGCTGCGATAATGAAATTCTCAAATGATGTTATCACATATCAAAAGACTAGTGGGAGTGTTTTCAACCCTCTTAATTTTAACGTTACCGGGGACACTAGTTTTAGTGGAACGTGCGGTTCGACGATCCCAGCTTCTGAAAACGGTTTTTTGAAGTGGGTTGAAGCCACTGGCTTGACACCCCCTGTTGGAGGAGTGGTAACAGTTGAAGTTCCTTTCATGGTCACCGCTCCATCACCTGAAGGTTTGAATGTTTATTACAGGGCTTTCCAGATTTCCAACAATTCTTACTTACGAGATCCTTTCGACTCGAGGCTTAACACTTCAGCTTCAACACCCGGGGTTTCAGAGTGCAGCGCTATGGTTTACTCTCAACGCTTCCATGTAACTCAAGACCCTAACAGTGAAACGCTGTGTAGTGATCAAGCGTGCTTGAACGTTTACTGCGAGTTGAACGGCGATCCAAACACTAAAGCGCGTTGTTACAATTTGAACGTTCCAGCGGCTGTAACTGGAAATTATGTCAGCGTTTTTTACAGCGTTTTGGACATGAACCCAGACACTTTCGCAGGAACCACTCTAACAGTAGGAAGCCCTACGTCTTTCGACCCCAATTACTTAATATTAAACAGTAGTTCCTCTTTCAAGCCTGTTGGTAGTGGTTATGTATGGCCTAACAACAGCGTAACCCAGACTCTGTACAATAACACGGGCAGTGGAATTTTAACGTTAGGCAACGTGGGAAATCAAACATCCACTCAGCCGATAACCTTCACTTACGGACAAAAACTTATTTTCAGCACAAATGTCAGTTTGATGAGCGCTCCCCAGCCTGTAAGTCTTGCCCCCAGACTACCTCCTTACTACATAATAAATTACAATTCCACCTACAACAATTTAACATTGAGTTTTGGAGGGAAGACCGTTAAAAACATCCAGTTTCTTGTGGATCCGATAATGCCTGCAGACGCTGTTTTCCTTGTTTTGAATCAATCTTCAGTTCAGTGCGGCAACGGCTTGCAGTTTGGCTTGACCAACTTATCAGACCAGTGCATTACTGAAAACACTTTAAGCGACGACCCGATGCTCTCAGGATTGACAGAATATTTTGGTTCGATGGCAAACGAAACGTGGGTTCTGCGTTACGACCCGACCAATCCTAAATGCAGTTCTTACTCTTTTAACCCCAACATTGTCAATAATTTTTCAGGCAACGCGATTTCAGTAAGCGATTTATGCCCTCTTTTAAACGAGACTTTTTCAATAAACGCCACTGCCGACCAAGTTTGTAATTCCACTTCTAACATCGCGTCGCCTTACTGTGCTGTCACTGTAAAACCTTCTTGGGACGAGCAGGCGATGAGCGTTTCAGGTTCTAATCTTGGAAGCCCCTCATCGAATTACAACACTATTTATGCTTTGATAAACAACCAGCAGTACTCTCAAAATGGGGTGGCGTCGCTTCACGATCAAAACAACAATCCTTATTCCAACCCACAGTTGAAAAGCAGCCAGTTGACGATTCCAAACAATGGTGGCGTCTTAATGCTTTCAAACCTAAGCAGCAAAATAATCCCTCCTAACATCAGCTCTGTCACAAATAATTGCAATTCAATAGACGCGTCTAATCCTAGTAATTGTGGTTTAGAGCCTTATTTTGACGCTCAGTGCAACCCTAATATTGTAGGTGATGGTAATTGTATTCCACAAACTAATTATTACAATTTAGTGGATTTAGCCAGCGTTTCAAGCACTGCTGTTTTAAATAATGTTTTAAACGTTTTCGAGAACACTGTCTGGAGAAGAGGCTTGTTCGGTTCCAACATTCCATCTCAGTTAAACTCGTTTCCTTTAAGCGCTTTTGAAGACGTAAATAAAAATAACGTGAGTTACACTGTCGGAGTGGACTGGCTCGGCAAAGTGGGCGGGGGTTTTGTTGACTTCAACTACGTTGGGATTAACGCTACGAAAACTTCATGCACCACTCAAAACCAAAGAGGGGTTTACCAATTGCAAATCACCACTAACGCGAGCGGTGGCCTGCCAATTTCAATTCAAGCTCAACCCGCGATTTTTAACTATCAAGGTTATCTTGCAAAGTTCCAGAACAACCTGAACACTCCAATGTGCGGGACGATGACTTTCAACCCTGTAACGAATAATTTCGAGAACACTGGTGATGGTTGGTATTACGATGCTTATCCTGGAGTGAGCTCTTCACTAAGTGACGGGCAGCACTCTTTCACTGTTAATTTAATTCACCCTGCTTTCACAACCAATGGTTTTTGGACTAGATATGGTGAAGCTCTTGGCAACACTCTAATCAGTTGCACTGCTGCTGTTGGATCTGCTTATCTCGCATGCGAACTTGCTTATCATCATCCATCTACAAGCGCGCTAGCGACTACAACATTTATAGGATCGTTTGCATATAGTTACACTTTCATTGAAAATAGTCTTAACAACATTATCCCCCAGCCTACCGATGCGGGCGATGTTTACCAGATTGCAAGCATGAACGGGTGGCTTGGAAAGGTTTGCCAGTGGAATGGTTATCTTGGAACGTTAAGCAGCGGGGTGAGCGCTTACATGCGTAGTTCTGCTGCGCCTAATAATGCAGCCTGGTTTACAGGCTTGTTTGATAACTCAGAAGGAGACCCGTGCGCTGCCCTTGCAAAACAGACTTTTAACAGCAATTGTTTGTGTATTGGGACTAGCGCGGGTTGTATTATTGGAGATGTGTGGAAGGGTTTGGTAAGAGACGCTGCTGGATCGTCTGCAGCGCCCTCGCCTTCAGCTTCAATCGCTTCACCACTTAAAGTAAAAACTCCAGCACAATCACAACAAGCTTCAACACCAGCTCCAGCACAATCACAACAAGCTTCAACACCAGCTCCAGCACAATCACAACAAGCTTCAACACCAGCTCCAGCACAATCACAACAAGCTTCAACACCACCTCAAACAGATGCGCCCAGGTGGTTAACATCAACCACTAATATTGTAAACGGGGTTACAACAGCAGTTTCATATGTGTGCGACGTACCACTTGACTTTGAAGCGCTGGCAAACATTCTCTACGCTGCAAATAGTCAAAACGTTCCAGCTTACATTGGAATTGGAATAAACGGAAACCCTTCAGACTCCACACTCTCGTTTTTAAACGGCATGTTCACTCAAGCTTCTGGCAACGTCGATTGCGCCAACTGGCAAAACTTCTTTGATGCTTCTCAAACCTCTTTTGTGTGGAGAAACTTCGACTTGACAAGCCTACACGCCTTCAAGAACACTCTCCAGAAGTGTTACAAAGCGCCTCAAATCCAAGTCTACACCTCAGAAGCTGACGCGATCAGTCAGGTTGGTACTTTCTACATTTTCAGCCAAGGAGGAAAGTAAAAAACACTCATTGAATTTTTTTTAAGAAAAGCAATAGGAACAATTAAACTTACTCTAACACTCAAACCGCCGTGTTCTACATTTCAAGCAAGCTACAGTGAATTTCTTGCGAAAACCACTTTGTGTTTTAAATTTTAACGCGGGGGAACTGGTTTAATGGAAAGTATTTTAAACACGCTTTCTGATTTTATCAGTCCTTCCAATGCTTACGCTGACGGTGAAGCTGACGGGGGTAAGGGCAGGCTGGCTTTAATCAGCGCTTGCAATAACATGGGCAGCGGCACTTGCACTCCAGTAATTGATTGTATGAACTTGTACGGCCAGCTTCAAACAATACTTACCATTTTCAATTCAGCTGGCATTCAAATTACCCCGCAGCAGGCTGCGGAGATAGGGGGCGAGTGCGTTAAATCTAAGTGTGATTGCAACTCCCTGCCTTCAATAGCCAATGGTTTTAACGTCGGCTGACCTTTTCTTTAATTTCTTATTTTAAGCGGAGAGTTTAGTTTTGATGTTTGATTCTAAAAAGAGAGTTCATTAAAACTTTCCTAATAGTTCAAAACCGGAGAACGCGGGGGGGTGAATAGTTTGTTTTAAAGTGGTTTAGCAATGATTTTTGTGTTACAGTTCTTAAAAAACCCAAAAAGAATTAAACACGCGTTTGCGAGTAAAATTGTTATACTTTTTAAAAGGAGAAGGGTTGATTGTTGTTTTTTTTCAAGTGTTTAAAAGTTTAGAATTTTTTGAGGGGGCATGGTTTTTTATTTCTTTTCTTTCTCACTATTATTTAATGAACCCGTTGTTGAAGTTGTATTTCGCTATTGAAGGAGCGTATTATAAGTTTCTTGATTTTCTTCAAAAACTAGGGGTTCCTGTTTACAAGTTTTTTGTAAGCCCTCTTGAAGAGAGGGGGGTTCCGAGCTTCCCGGTTTTTGTTTTAATAGTTTTAGTTGTTTTGAGTGGTTTGGTTTTTCTGTTTTCACCTAAAGCGAGCGTCGCGACCACTGGTTTTGTGGTTGAGGTTTTAAGTAACGGCGCTCCTGTAGAAAACGCTAGCGTGAGGTTTTTAGGCGCTGGCGGGAGTTTTTTAGGGAGTGGTTTAACTGATAACGCGGGTATGGTTGTTTTTAACGGTAGTGGAGTGTTAAGCGTGGTTGTGAGTAAGAATGGTTTTCAGGAGAGTCATAAAGTGGTGAGTGGGAGTTTTACTATTATAAGTTTGAATGCGAGTCAAACAGGTTTTCCTGTTAACTCTAACACTAGTAACACTAATACTAGTAACGCTAATTTTAGTGTGAATCTTAATGAGAGTGGTGGTGGTTTTTCTTTTGCCGTCGCTTCTAATGGCGGTTCTCCTCCTGTTGGAAGTGGGGTGAGCGTGGTTTTTACTTTAACTGTTAACTTGTTATGTGATAATAACAGTGTTGACGGCGTGGTTAGTGTTTATGATAATAACACTAATGCTTTAATCGCCCAGTCTTCTACGAGTGACGGGAGCGTTGTTTTTGATAATTCTAACAGTAATTTAAGTGTGGGTGAGGTTGTTTATTTTAGCGTTTCAGGCGGGTGGTTTTTGAATAACTCTCCTGTTTTAAGTTTGCAGAGCGGCGCTAACAGTGTTAATTTGAATGTTTGGAATGTTTCAAGTGGCGTTTCAAGCGGGGTTTTAAACTCTAGTTTTTTGAGAGTGTTAAACTCTTCAGATAATTCCAGTGTCGGTGGGGCGAGCGTGTGGATTTTAAATTTGAACGGTCGGGTTGTTTTAACCGGTTTTACTGGTTCTGATGGGGTTTTTAATTTTAGTGTTCCAAGTGGTGGTTATTACGCTTTGATTACTGCTAGTGGTTTTGTTAACGGGGTTGTTCAAGTTTTTCAAGCTCCTGTGAGTTTAAATGTTTATCTTTCACCCGCCGCGTCTTGTTCTTTAACTGTTAGTGTTTTTGACGAGAATGGTAACCCTGCTTATAATGGGAGTGTGAGTGTTTTTGAGGTTGTTAACGGGTTTTCTTATCTTTTAAGCCCTTTTCAAACAGTTAATTTGGGTAGTGCTGTTTTCACTGGACTGCCGGTTAACGTGAGTGTTGTTGTTAAGGCGAGTGTTGGAGATCAGGTTGGCAGTAACTCTACTTTTTTAAGTGAGGGTTATAATAATGTTAGTGTTTTTGTTTTTAGTAATTTTGGTTTTTTGAATGTTACTGCTTTTGATTTTTTAAGCGGGGTTTCATTGAATTTTAACGCTAGTGTTGAGTTCACTGAAGGTTTGCTTGGTAATAAGACTGTTTCTTGCAGTGGAGGGGCGGGGGGTTGTTTGTTAAGTGTTGAAGCTGACCGTAACTGGGTTGTCAGCGTTTCAACTCCCGGGTATTTTACAGGGTCAGCTTTTTTTAACGTTGGGGTTGGGAGCGTCACTAATTTAAGCGTTCCTCTTGTTAGTTTAAATGCTGGCGAGAGTGTTGTTTTAACAAAAGTTTCACGTTACGGCGCTAGTGATAATGTTTCAAAATTGCTTTTTAACACTCCTTACACAGCGTGTTTTAATGTTCACGGGAGGAGTGATTCTAGGGCTAGCGGTTTTTATGTTGGCGGGAATGGTTTGAATATTTTCACTTTTAATAACAGTTTAAGCGGGGTTGGGAGTGTTAAAGGTTGTACTGGCAGTCCTGTTAATTTTAGTTTAAGTAACTATTCTTGGGTGGATTTAAGCAGTGGAGGCGCTTTGAATGGCTTGTACTGTGTTGGTTTCACCGTCCCGCCCGCGCCTAACGAGTTGTTAAATCTTTCCTTGAATTACAGGGTTTATAGTATTATAGAGAATAACAGTGGGGGTTTAACTTATTTTTACCTTCCTTTTTCAACCAGTGGTGGTGACGAGTGTTCACTTCCTGTTTTCAATAGTTTTTTCACTGTTCAAAGTCCTAATGATGTGATTGATAATCCTTTAAACCCAAGCGCTGGCATTGGAAGTTTGATAGTAAATTTCAGTCAGACAAGTAAAAGTTTTGAGGCTAGCCCTTCAACTTGCGGGGATAAGGGGGGTGTTTACAATTGTAACGATTTTCAGGGTTTAAGTGGTTACACTAACCCTTTAATTGTTGGTTTTACTATAAACGTTAACTTGCTTTATGATAAGAATTTTTACTTGCTTTTAAAAGATTTTAATTCAGCTGAAGTGTTAAGTGTTAACTTGACTTCAACAACCGCGATTCCAAGTTGCACTTCTAATTTCGGGGAGTGTGACGTTAAAAATGGTTTAAGCGAGTTATCTAACGGTCACGGGGTTATAACTGGTTTCGTTGTTGTTAATCTCACTGGAGGCTCGCCTGCTGGTTTCACTATTGGTTTTAGTAACGGTTCTGAAAGTATTAACCGTTCTTTTATTTTCAATGTTACAAGCGTTTCACCTTTAAGCTTTTCATCAGCGGGAGGTTGTGGAGTGAACTCTTTTGTTAACATCACTTATAATAGCAGTGTTTACGTTAGTAGTGGTGGTGAGAGTGGTTGGGTTGATAGTTGTAATAACGTTCCAATGAGGGTTAGCGACGTGTTTCCAGGTGATGCTTTAAAAGTTTATGTTGGGGGTGACTGTAATAGCCTGGTTTTAGGCTGGAATAATTTCATTGACGGGAGCGGCCCGAGTGGAGTTAAAAATTGTTTTACAGCTTCAAACTCTTTGCAAAGTGATTCAAATGGGAGTTATATTATTGTTAAGTTTAACCCTTACAATCCAGGCTGTCCTTTGAAAGAAGTTGGAAACCAGCCTTTAGTTGACTCTAACGGCAATGTTTATAGTAATGTGAGCGCGAGTTTCGTGTTAGGTTGCGGTGATTATAATTTTAATAGGGGGGGTGTTAGCAGTTGCAGTGGGATTGGGTTAAGCCAAGGCGACTGCAATGTTTTAAATTTTAATGTTTCAAGTTACAGTACTGGCGAGGGTTTGAACTTCCTTCCAGCTATGACTAGTGGTTATGCTTACAATGCTTACGTTCCAGTTAAATACGCTCACTATAATTGTCATGTTGAGATTGGCTCTATGAGCAATGATTTTTCTTGTGACAGTCCTGCCTGCGTTGCTTGCTATACTGGTCTTACTATTAATACACCAGTAGTGATAATACTATCCGGGTTGGTAAGTGGTTTGACTTTAGGAGCTGTGGGTTTTGACCCTTGCCTTGATGTTTGCGCTGGCGGGGATCAGAGTTTGTGCCCTGGAACTTGTTCTGGAGTAGACCCTGTCCCTTCTTATTCTTTTGATTTAGCTTCTTATTCTTTAAAACCCCAGCTTTGGGTTTTAGTGAATAATAATCAATTAGATTCAAATAGAATTGTTACGTTTAATTATAATATTGCTCAAAGCCCGTTGAGCGTTTCTTTTACCGGTCCTAGCGTTGCGGCTTTAGGTTTTAACCCTAGCGTTTTAGGCGGGGTGAGCGATAACAACATTGTTTTGAGTTCTTCTGGCGCGGGCTCTCATTTTCTCAGTGATTTGAATAGTTTAGAGAGTCTTTCAAATCCGGCTTTTTCTGATTTTTACCTTTCTCTTGACTCTTCAAATAAAAGCGCTTCAAGTTTAGGTGACGCTCTAAGCGTTCAAAACAATGGTGAGTTGAATTATAGAATTAACACGGTTGGCGGGAGTGTGAGTGATTATTTAAGTTATGTTCAAAGTGTTTTAGACTCAACTGCTTTGTGGCGTGGTAATTTAGATGTTGGAGCTCCTTTGAAGTATTTTAACAACGGTCAAACCGCTAGTTTTAGTTTTGTTAGGGTTTTCAAGGTTGACTCTAATGATAGTTTTTTCTTTGACAAAGATTACTCTGACGCTGGCGACTCTTGCCCACCTGTTGCTGAGAGCGTGAATAGTATTTTAACTAATAATGTTCTTTACAAGGGCAAGCCTTTAATTCCGGTTTCCTCCAGTGTTTTCAACTCGCTTCGCAGGATACCTCGCGGTTTTTATGTTGTTGATTACACTTACACGGTTAATTCTAATGGTAGCGCGAGCGGAGGGTATGGTTGGAGTGTTCAATCCACCCCCTTGGTTTTAAATTCAAGTAATTATTTTGAAAATTTCAGTGATAATGGTTGTGATAAGAGTCAAATTCCTTCAAGCTTGCCTTTATGCGGGTACATTTTCTCTACTAATAATCACGAGAATATTAATGGTGGGAGTGGTTTAGGGGATTGCATTCTTTCAAGCAGCGCTTACCCTGGTAACAGTTTTAAAAATGATAATTTAACTAGCTATTTACTTCCAAACGCTAACAGCGACGCTATCGCGCGTTCTATCAGCAATCAACTTTCAACCGACGGTGCTTTTTACACTTCCAGTCTCATTCCTTTGAATTTTTCTTGCACTTCTCCTAATTGTTTTAAGGGTTCTCTTCGAGATTACCCTGTCGGGTATTTCATGAAATTCCCTTCATCGCCAGGTTCTAACAGTTTTAACACTGCTGGTTGTTCTTTATATAACGCGTTGACATTCGGGGTTTTTGATGACGCGGGTGACGTTTTTATCAGTAACCCGGGAAGTTGCGGTAGCGGGCTTGCGATGACTCCAATCACTAGCTCGCTACAAAGTGGTAGTACTACTCAATCCTCTTCAACTAAATGGGTTTTTAATAATTTTGACGCTTTTGGGTTGCACTGATTTTTTTGTGAATAGATAGTTTTTTATTTATTTTCTTTCTCACTATTATTTAATGAACCCGTTGTTGAAGTTGTATTTCGCTATTGAAGGAGCGTATTATAAGTTTCTTGATTTTCTTCAAAAACTGGGAATTCCAGTTTACAGGTTTTTCGTAAGCCCTTTAGAGGAGAGGGGGGTTCCGAGCTTCCCGGTTTTTATTCTCATAATTTTATTGATTTTAGGTTTTTTGTTTTTATTTTTAATTCCAAAGCAGAGTTCAACTTCTGTTTTCGTGGTTAGGGTTTTAAGCAACGGGAAGGGAGTGGGTAACGCGAGCGTGGTTTTTTTAGGGGCTAACAATGTTTTTCTTGGAAGAGTTTTAACCGACGCTACTGGAACAGTTGTTTTTAATGGAAGCGCGCTGACAGCTGACGTGGTGGCTCAGGGTTTTTTGGAAAAGAAAGTCGTTTTAATTAATGGTTTGAACGTGGTTTCTTTACAAGTTTCAAGTGTTGAGAATAACTCTTTAATAAACTCTTCAACAACTTCTTCTAACGCTGCCGGCTCGCCTGGAGTTTCATTTACTAGTCAAAGCACTGGCTTACCTGGGAACGGGCAAGCGTTAAACGGGTCTAGTGATCTTGAAGTTGACTTGCTTTACAATGGAGTTCCAGTGGACGGGTTTGTGACGGTTTTTGATAATTTAACATCGTACGCGCTTGACAGCGGGCAGACTAGTAGTGGTAGTGTTTACTTTTCAGGCATTTCTTTAGGCTCGACTGTTTATTTCAGCGTTTCAGGTAATTACTCGCTTAACTCAAGCCCGGTAATCGTTTTGAAGAATGGTTTTAATAAAGTGGTGTTGAACGTCTCGCCCGTCACGGGGGGTTGTGTTGGCAGCGCTTGTAACGTTTCTTGTGTTTTCGACTCTGATTGCGAGTCGTCTAACCCTTCCAGTCCTTTTTGCGTGAATGGTTTTTGCTCTGCCACCAATCAAACTGGAAGCAGTGGGGCGAGTTATATTTACTTGTTTAACAGTGTTGATAATTCAAGTGTTAATGGTTTCGTTGCTGTTTTTAACTTGAATAATCAAGTTGTTTTTCAAGGGCGTACAAGTAAAGGGGTTTTCTCTTTCAACGCTCTTCAAGGTTATTACTACGCTGTGGTGAACGCGCCTGGTTTTGTGAGCGGGCAGTCAAGTTTTTTTCAAACACCTGTTAATTACAGTGTTTTTTTAACTCCTGTGAGCGTGGGAAGCGCTTCGCTTTTAGTTAATGTTTTTGATGATAATGGAGACCCCCTGGTTGGGGGCAGCGTGGTGGTGAAAAGTTTAAATAACGGGGTGTGGGAGCCTTTAACCATGCCTGAAAACAATTCTAATGGTGTTGTTGCTTTCTCTAACCTTCCTGTTAACGTGAGCGTGAGAGTGGTTGCAAGTGATGGTGGAGCGGTTGGCAGTAACACTACTTATCTTTTAAATGGTTCGAACTCGGTTAGCGTTTACTTGTTTGTTAATAACGGTTCTTTAAATGTCAGCGCTTTCGACGCTTTAACCGGAAACCTGGTTGTTGATTTTAACGCTAGCGTTTCGTTTTCAAATGTTATAGGTAATTATACTGTCTCCTGCTCTCCCACTCCTCCGCACAATTGGTGTTTGTTAAATGTTGAAGCTAATAAAAACTGGTTTGTTAACTTCACAGCTCCTGGTTATTACTCTGATCTTACGCAAGCTTCTGTTGACGTTAACTCTACGAGCAGCGTGGCGGTTAATTTAACTCCCACCGGGGTTGGAGGGGTGAGTCTCGCGGGGGTTTACGATTCAAACTGGCGGGCTGTCAACCCTTCTACCGGCACCCTGTTTTTCGGCGGTTTTTATAATGCTTGTTTTAATGTTCACACTAACACTTCTTTGAACGCTGTTAACAGCGGTTTTTTCTTCACTTCCCAACCGTGGGTTAACATTTCTAGTTGGAATTCCACTCTTGGAGCTCACGGAGGCCAGAGTGGTGGTTGTCCAGACCCTACTACCAGCGCTTTGATCAACGGTAACTACTCTTCTATTAATTTAACAACGATTGGTCCTTTGAACGGGTATTATTGTGTTGGCTTCACTCCTGTTCCAAGCGGCGATGTTTGGGATAACTTGAGTTTGGAGTACGCTTCCTTCGCGTTGTTTCCCAACGCGTCGTTTTCTTTCCCGTTAAACTCGAATGTTAAGGTTTGCGGGTTGAATGTGAGTTCAAGTTATTACAGTGTTTCCAGTCCTAATGATGTTTGCGGGAGCGGTTGCGGCGGGGGTTTAAATATTGGGAATTTGAGTGTGAGTATGAGTCAAAATCTTTGGAATGGAACAGTGTTAAGTTGTGGTGACGGGCGGCAAGTTTCGGATTGCAATAATTTTCAGGCTTACAGCGACCCTGAAAGCGCTGGTTTGGCTGGTCCTTTGAACGTTTCTTTTTCTATTCAACCTGCTTCTTTTAACTCTCCTGACCTTCTTGTTTTCAGCGCTCCTGGTAACACTGTTTTAAGCGTTAATCTAACTTCAAACTCGCCTGCCACCGCCACTCAAGTGGGAGAGGGCGAGTGGGATGTGAGCAGCGGTTTAAGTTCAGGTGTTATTACAGGTTATGTTCTCGTTAATTTAACCACGAGTTCTAGTTCAACTTATGATAACCCTGTTTCTAGTGTTAGTGTGATAAATGTTAATTTTAGTAATGGAACGAGTAGTGTTGGCTTGTCTTTTAAATTTAACTCCACTCCTTTATACCCTCCTAACATTTTAGCTGGTTTTGACTGTGCTGGAGTTCCTTTTATCAACCTAACTTATAGTGATAATATTTATTTGAAGAGTGGCGGTACCGGGTGGCTTGCATCGTGTAACAGCGTTCCAATGATGGTTAGCGACGTGTTCCCTGCGGACGCGGTTAAGGTTTACTTTAGCGGAGACGCTCTTACTTCTATTAAGGATAAGGATGGTAAGTTTCTTTACAATAGTATGAGTAACCATGATCTTTTGGCTAGTTGTTTCCAGTTTGATGATAATGGTGGAAGTTTTTACACTGACTCTTTCGGCACTTATGGTATTATGAGGTTCACTCCTTATTATCAAGATTGTCCTTTAACAGTGGTTGGTAACGACCCGCTTGTTTGGAAAAGTAATGGAAGCATTGCGAGCAGCGTTACTTTCAGCTACCTGTTTGCTTATTCAAACCCTGTTGGCAACTGTCCGAATTGGATTAAGGTTGGTAGCGGTGTTACGGGTGATTGCAAGGTTTTGAACTTCACTGTTTTTAGTTATAACACTGGCGAGGGTTTGAACTTCCTTCCAGCGATGTCATATGGGTATGCTTATACTTTTTACCCTGGCACTCAAAATTTGAGTTTAAGTTTGTACCCTTTAAAACCAGAATTGTGGGTTTTAGTTAATAACAACCAGTTTCCGAGAAGTGTTAACTTGGATTACTTTTCAAGTGTCGCTCAAAATAATTTAAGTTTTAGTTTTAACGGCGGTGGGGCGACTGCGGTGGGTTTTGATCTTAGTGTTTTTAATGGTTTCAGCGAGAACGTTCCAGGCGTGGGGGTTATTCCTTATGGACGTTCATTCGATCAAAATACTGGTGGAGCTTCTGTTAGTAGACAGTATTTTGCGGGCGGGCTTATTTCTCTTGAAAACCGGACTTTTGATTATTTCTTGTCTCTTGACCAAAAATATTTAATTCCGCTTGATGAGCGTCTTAAACCATTTTCATATTATAATTCCAGTTTTCAAAATGCTTTAAGTGTTGTGCTTAACTCTCTTGGAACGTCCATTTTTGTGTTCGCTCCTAATATTGTAGGTGGTGGAGTGGGAGATTACCTGCCATATGTTAACAGTGTCATGAATTCAACGGCTTTGTGGAGGAGCTCGGTTAATTATTTATGGTGCGAGCCTTCTAGTACTGGGGGGTATGATGATGTTAGTTATTGCAAGGGTAGTGAGGCTGACTGGTTTAATTACACTGCCGCTTTAGCTGGGTCTGGTAATATTTGGTTGAACACCACCGGTCCTTTGAAAGAAGTTTCTTTAAAAGCTAGTCCTTATAATGATCAAGGCGCTCCTTTGAAGTATTTCAGTAATGGTGTTAACAGTGAAGGTGTCGGCTCGTCTGTTTTTAATTTTGTGAGGGTTTTCAAGGTTGACTCTAACGATAGTTTTATTTTTAATGGCGCGCGTACTGACAGCGGGGATGTTTGCCCTAACGTTGCAGAGCCTGTTAATAGTTTCTTAACGAATTCAACGTATGTTTTTTCAACTGATGGCTTGCGTTTTCTTCACCGTATTCCAAGAGGTTTTTACGTGGTTAACTACACTTACACTATTGATTCTAAGGGTAATCCTGCCGGTGGTTTGAATGGTTGGACTGTTCAATCCACTCCTCTTTATTTGAATTCAAACAATTATTTTCAGAATTTAGTTAATGGTGGTTGTGATAAGAGTCAAATTCCTTCAAGCTTGCCTTTATGCGGGTACATTTTCTCTACTAATAATCACGAGGATATTAATGGTGGGAGCGGTTTAGGTGATTGCATTCTTTCAAGCAGCGCTTACCTTGGCAATAATTATACGTTTCAAAACCTTACTGGTTTGATGGAAACTGGTTACAATTCAAATCAATTGCAACGGTACATTTCAGCAGAACCTTCTTTCGATGGTAATCTTTACATGTCTAGTTTGATTCTTTTGAATCTTTCTTGCAATTATCCTAATAGTTGCACTAGCGGTGATTTAAAGAATTACCCACTGAGTAATTTCTTGTGGTTCCCTTCCACTCCAACTTCTACTGGTTATACTGGCGCGGTGTGTAATAGCGGTGGTAACTTGTTTACCCAGAATGCTCTTTTGTTTGGAGTGTTAGATGACGCTGGCAACATGTTCATTCCAGACCCGGCAAATTGTGGCGCTGGGCTGGCTTTAACTCCTAATCCTGGTCTTGCTGCAGCTTGGACTTGCACTAGCGTGAGTCCATCTAATCCGAGGGCATGCAATGGTCGCTGGATTTTTAACAATTTTGATGCTTTAGGTTTACACTGAGCTTTTTTTGTTTAAATGCTTTTATTTTTTTTTGGGGGGGGTGGGAGTGATAATTTTTTTTTAATAGTTTTTAATGTGCGTTACTTTATACTTTCCTTTTAATTTTTTTTACCGTGTAGAGAGGGGGGTGTCGTAGGTTTTATATTTTAAAAGCATTTTTTTTTAAAATGTTTGAACGGGGGGTGGTTCGTTTTAACATTTTTTTGTTGAGCTTGATTTTTAAGTTGTTTTGTTTTGAAAAGCATAGTTTTTTAATTGTTTTAAATCTTAATTTTTTGTAGTGTTTTGTTGTTATGGCTGAGCTTGGAGAGAGTGGTTATTATAAAGAGAGGGAGGAGGCGGAGCTTGGCAAAGGAGGATTTTACGGAGAGCCTGAACCGCCTGAAAAAAAACCTTTGAATTTTAGTTTGGGTTTTATTAAGAAATTCTGGTGGGTTTTAGCGTTAATTATTGTTGTTGTGGCGAGTGGTTTTTTTGTTTTAAGTTCAATGTCTTCTTCAACTGGCGGGAAGGTTTTTCTTTTAAAAGTGGCTAGTGGAAGCAGCGTGGTGAGCGGGGCTAGAGTGGTGGCTTTGTTGAATGGTGTTCAAGTGGGCGTGGGTGTTACTGGTGAGAATGGGGTTGTTTCAATGGCTCTTCCTGAGGGTGATGTTGAGTTTCAGGTTGAAAGCGGGGGGTACGTTTCTAGAAATGTTACTATTTCAACTTCAAAGTCCAGTGGAGTGGTTTTTTTAAGCGCGACAGCTCCGAGTGTTTATAGTTTGAAGGTTGTTGATGACCAGGGTTTTCCGGTGGTGGGCGCTGGGGTTTTTTATTATTTTACCGACCCTTCAGCTGAGAGCGAGGTTTACACTGACTCTTCAGGTGTGGCTAGTATTCAAACGTTTGGTAACACTGTTATTTTTGTAAGAGTGGTTAAAAGTGGTTTTCAGAGTGTTAGTTTAAGTGTTTTGACAACCCGGCCTTCACAGCATGTTGTTTTACATTTTTTGAATAATACTGGGCTTCAACTGGGGAGTGTTAGTGTGAGTGTTAACGCTGCGAGTGGCGTGTTAAGTGTTTATGATGCTTACTCTCAAAATCTTATTGCGAATTCTTCTTTGAATGGGAGTGTTGTTGTTTTTAAGCTTCCTTTAGGGGAGCAGGTTTTCTTTGGAGTGAGTGGGGCTGCTGGTTTTTATGATTATAATGGTTTTGTCACCGGGGGTTTTTACACTGTGAGTGATGGTTTGAGCGTGGTTTTGAATTTAACGGTTATTCCAGTGGTTTACACTGGAGCGTGGTTGAATAGTTTGGATGTTAATAATAATTCAGTGCCTTGCACTGTTGATGTTGTTCCTTACCCTTCGCTTGTCGGGAGTGTTTTGCAGAGTAATGGGAGTTTATTCGCTCCTCTTACTAACGAGACTTTTTACGCTGTTTTTTCCGCTCCGGGTTTTGTTGTTTCAAGAACACGGTTTTTTGGTTTAGGCAGTGTTGTTAACCAAACTTTAGTTTCAGCTAACTCTTCAAACTCAGGTGATTTAAGTGTTGAAGTGGTGGATGAGAACGGCGCTCCTTTGCCGGGAGTGCGGGTTTTAGTTAGTGATAACGGCTTGCTTTCTGACGCGCCGCTTTCAACTGACTCTAGTGGGAGTGTTGTTTTTCAAGGGCTTCCTTTAAATGTTTTTAATGTCACTGCTAGTTTGAATGGTTTAACTGTTGAGAAAAGTGTTGATTTGAGTGTTAACTCTTCACTGGTTTTGGTTTTAAGCGTTCACAGTGCTTTTTTTACTGTTAAAGCTGTCAACGCTTTAACCGGGGGGGGTGTGAGCGCGGTTTTCACTAGTTTTTACGCTAATAATTCTTTTGACTCGTGCACTGGTTTTTCTTGCTCGTTAAGAGTTTGGGGTGGGAGTGACGAGCGAGTGGTTGTCAGCGCTAATGGTTTTTTGAATTACACTGTGAGTTTAAATGATGTTAAACCTTTAAGTTATAGGAATTTAACGGTTAGACTGGTTCCTGAAAGCGCGGTTACTGGAATGCTTGTTGATTTTATAGGTGTTAGAGACAGCGCTGGAAAGTTTACCACTGCTTTAGAGGCTGGGGGTAATTACACTTTTGATTTTTATATTGCTAGAAGCGATTCTAAAAGCGTTGGGGTTTACGTTAGAATAGGGGGTGGCGGTGGTTTGAATGGTGGTTTTATTAACGCGAGTGGTTTCAACGGCGCTGGAGTGGGAGTGGAGGTTGGGAGTTTTCTCAGCGACCCTCAGCCTGAGTGCGTTGATTTGAATTCAACCGCTGTTTCTAAAGCGAAGTGGGTTGAACTTGTTTTTCCTTCATCCAGTCAAGAGGTTTTAATTCCTTTCACTGTTGACAGTAATTTCTCAGGTGACCTTCAAGTTTTTTACAGGGGTTTCGCTTTAAGCAATGGCTTTTACTCGAGAGAGCCGTTGGATGTTTTTCTTGACGGGAATTTTTCTTCAAGCGCTATGGCGGAGTGTTACGCTCAAACCATTGAGAAAGATTTTCTAGTTTTAACTCCTAACTTTAACTCTTCGATTAACCAGACGGTTAACACTGGTAGCGTTTTCTTTAACTCTTCAAGTTATTCTAATGGCGATTATATTTTTTACAAGCCTGGAGTTGGGGTTTCAAGCGCTAGCGGCAGTTTAGATTATGTCATGCAAGCTGACCCTGTAATGCCAGGCGATGTTTTCAATTTAAGTTTAGAGGATGACGCTAACTGTAGGATTTTAGTGGGTGGTTTCAGTGGTGGTTACTCTGATTGTTTCACTTATGATAATAACAAGCGTTTGGTTGTTTTCACCGCTTCTCCTTTGAATAAGAACTGTCCTGTTCAAGTGGAAGGCAATGGTTTCATCACCTCGTCAGGGCCGGTGTCAAGCGTTTCAACGTTGCTTAAACTTGGAGCGACTTGTAATGTTAACGTGGGTGGTTACGCTAATTTCACGGTTAACTTAGCTAGCATTCCTAGTTTTTATCTTCTACCGGTTTCAAGCGATTGGAATGGCGGGCCTGGTTTGAATTATTTAATTAATCAAATGCAAGGGCCTAGGGTTTTAAGTGTTAATAATGTTAATTTTAGTTTTGGTTTTTCAGGTGTTAAAGCTTTTGAGTGGAGTGGTAACGGGAGTTTAAATGTGGGGGAGAATGGCTTGGAATTAACTTCTCAAGCTTACTCTTCTAACGGTTCTTCTTTTCTAGCGCCTGGAAATAGTATTATAGGGTCTATTGTAGGGTCTTGCTCTAACCAGTTTTGCTGTGCTTCAGGTTGGTGCCAGAATTCTTCTTTTAATTCAATGCTTTCTTTTTTTAATTCAAGTGTTTTAAGTCTTGCAAGTCAAACTGTTTTCAGGCGGGGTGGGAGTCTTCCTTTTTCTTATTTTTACCCTTCTCAAAACGCGAGTTTTTACACTGTGGCTCAGTTAAGCCAGGGGGTGGTTGGAGGGTGTAATGGTAACCCGGGGGTTTTTCAAGTTGGTTTAAGTTTTAATGGGAGCGGGTGGGTTTTGAGTTTAACTCCTTTAAATATTTCAGCTAGTTTGAATTCTAATTGTAATAATATTCAATTATGCGGTTTTATAAGCGGTTTGAATGGTTGTGTTGTGAATTCAAGTCAAGCGAGCCCGTTAAGTTTAGACCAGCTTCAAAAGCTCACTTTTAACTTGGTTAATTGTATGTACCCTGTTTTTAACGGAGCTCCTGTCTGTTATCTTTATAATAGTGCTTTTCTTCCAAGAGTGGAGTTGGGGGTGATAACCACTACAAGCGCTTTAACTCCAGGGGAGAGCGTGGCTTCCAAGTTAAGAGACTCGTTGTTTAAAGCTAGCAGTGTTGATTTTAGTTTGTTTAAAAACTTCGGCCAGAACATGCTTAACTGCAACATTCCAGTTGATTTTCCAACAAGTCTTCTTACTAGAACAATAGCGGCGAGTGTTTGCTCTTCCTCTCAACAACCAGCTAGTGAAACCGCCGCTTCCACTTCTCCTCAGTGCCTTGCTGCTAAAAACGCTGCTCAAGATAGTTCTCTTTTTAAGTTTTTTGAGACTTTGAAAGGAAGCGAGGGTAACAGTGTTTTTAACTCTCTTAACCCGTTTGTGGGTGTTTACTGTGCTTCCGGTTTAGCGGTTTGCTGCACTCCACACCCTGGTAGTTTTTTGTTAAGTGTTAAGGGTAACCAGGTTTATGTGATGATCGCTTGGGGTGTTAACGCTGATTGTAACCCTGTTTTTCCTTTAACTCACGGCGCGCTTTCAAACTTTTGTAATTTCGGCACTAGCGTCGCTGGGAGTTTGTTGAACTATTTTTCTTCCAATGGAGCTGATTTTGAGATTAGTTTAAGCGGGACTAACTTTCAATCTTCCACTCCTTCTACCTCTAAGTAAAAGGTTTTGTAAAAGGAAACAGTTTTTTTTTACTAGTTTGGGGGTTTTGTTAAATTTAATGGTTTTGGCTTGTGTTTTTATTTTCCATTAGCTTGTCGTCTGCTTGTTTAAGCGCTTCCATTGGATTGTTTTTTATTTCAGCGAGGCCGTAGGTTATGCTAGCGTTCGCTTCGTTTAAGGTTTTTTCTTTTATTCTTTTTAATATTAACTCTGCTTGTTTTTCGTTTGTTTGAGGCATTATTATTAGGAACTCGTCTCCTCCGAATCTTCCGATAAAATCTGTTTTTCTGAGGTTTTCTTTTATTTTAAGAGCTGTTTGCTTGAGTTTTTCATCTCCTTTTAAGTGCCCGTTCTCGTCATTGTATTTTTTGAAGTTGTCTAAGTCTATCATTACGAGAGTTCCTTCTTCGGTTTGCTTGAGTTTTTCTTCTATTCTTCTTTTGGTTAGTGTTTGTGTTAAGTGGTCGGTGCTCGCTTCTTTTTCAAGTTCTTCTATTTTTTCAATTAAGGATAACTCTTCTTTAAGTTTTGTCATGGTTTTTCTGAATGCTTGCACGTGTTTCTCGTTTAATTCTTTGTTTTGAAATGTGAGGGTTTTATCAAGTGTTGAAAGAGTGTTGTTTGATATGATTATTGAAGCGTGAGGACACGCGGCGAATTTTTTTTCAAGGTTGCAGTCAACGCAGTGGGTTTTACATAAAACTTGTTTTTTATACTCGCAGTAAACCGCTGCTTCTTCATCACATTGACTGCATTTTATCATTAAAACCTTCACTTTTTGAAAAAAATACCCTTAGCGCGTGATTTTCTTTTAATTAAAAAAGGAGTTTTTGGGTGGGTGTGGGGGGCGAGTTTTTTTACTCAAACCCCCTGATTCCAAAAAACCCCCCGGCGTTTTTTTTCAACTTTTAGAATTGTATTGACTGCATTTGGTATGGAGTGGTTTGCGTGGTTTGACTGGTTTGACCTCCTATGATTTGATCGCTGTTAACTCCTGTTAGAACTGCTGTTACTTGAACTGAGTCTCCCTGCTCTTCTATTATCCTAGCGCCCCATTTGACGTAAGCGTGTTCGTCGAAGTTTTGTGTTATCCCTTCTCCGATTTTAACAGCGTCTCCTAAGCTTAGGCTTTTAGAGCTTCCTGTTATTAAGATTAACGCTCCTTTCGCGCCGCTCGTGTCAACGTCAAGTAACGGGTGGGCTAGTGTTGAGTCTATAGCTTCTTGTACTTTATTTGAGCCTTTCCCCTCTCCAACACTTATCATTGAAACATCTCCTGTTGAAACTATCATTTTAACGTCTGCGAAGTCGATGTTCATTAAGCTTGGCAGCATTATCGTGTCCGCGATTCCTTTAACGCTTTTTGACAGTAGAGTGTCAGCTACTTGGAACGCTTGGTTCATGGGAAGGTTTGGAACGTAGCTTACGAGCTTGTTATTATCAACTATTATAACCGTGTCGCATGCTTTCCTCATTTGTTCAAGCCCCCAATCAGCTTTTTCCAGTCTCGCTCTCTCAAGAGCGAAGGGGAATGTGACAACTCCAATTGTTATCGCGCCTATTTTTTTAGCTATCTCTGCGACTACTGGCGCGGCTCCTGTTCCAGTCCCGCCTCCAAGGCCTGTTGTTACGAACACTAGCTCGTTCCCGTCAAGCGCTTCTGCTATTTTTTCTCTCGCTCCTTCAGCGGCTTTCATTCCAATTTCAGGGTAGCCTCCAGCTCCCATTCCTTTGGTTATGCTAGCTCCGATAAGCATTTTCTTGTCAGCGTTTATTAGTTTTAAATGGTTAGCGTCAGTGTTTATCGCGATGGTTTTAGCGCTTTGTATTCCCATTGATTTAAGCCTGTGAATGGTGTTCGTACCCCCGCCTCCAACTCCTACAACTGCTATTTTTATTTCTTCTGGTTTAAACTCTCTTTTTTGAGCGGTTTGAGAGTTTTGAAGAGCGCTTGCAATTAAACTTTCCATTTTTTTGAAATCACCTTATTTTTTTTAGAAAAGCCCCTTTTAAAACTAACCCTTGAAAAATGCTTTTCTATGGTGGGTTTTAAAAAAAAATATTATCCTATGATTTCAATGTCGTACCCTGGCTCTTTTTCTTCTTTTCTTGCAACGTGCCCGACAATGTTAGGGCTTTTCACTCCAGTGACTATCGCTGTGATTTCTATTTTTCCATCGTACTCTGGGATTAGTCTAGCCCCCCATTTCACGTTGGCGTCAACATCCATTCTTTCTGTTATCATCTCCCCTGCTTTAATAGCGTCTCCAAGCGTTAAGTCAGCGCCTCCAGCGATGTGGATTATAGCTCCTTTCGCTCCTTCGAAGTCGACATCTAAAAGCCTGTTTTTCAGAACTCCTTCGACAGCGTCTTCAACTTTAGAAGCTCCTTTTCCTGTTCCAACTGCTATCATTCCAACGTCCCCGTGGCCCATTATCGCTCTAACGTCTGCAAAGTCGATGTTCACTAGTGATGGTTGGGTTATCGTGAAAACCAGTCCTCCGATTGCTTTTCCAAGTATCTCGTCAGCTACTAGGAACGCTTGGTTCATGGGAAGGTTTGGAACGATTTGCACTAGCCTGTTGTTATCTAGGATTATAACTGAGTCTGCTACTTGTCTGAGTTTTTCGATTCCTTCATCTGCTTTTCTCACTCTCGCTCTCTCTAGAGCGAATGGGTAGGTTACCATCGCAACTACGATCGCGCCTTGCTCTTTAGCTATCTCGGCGACTATTGGCGCGGCTCCTGTTCCAGTCCCGCCTCCCATTCCAGCTGTTAGGAATACTAAGTGCGAGCCTTTAAGCGCTTCTTCTAAAGCGCTTCTGTCCACTTCAGCGCATTTAGCTCCAACTTCTGGAAAGCCTCCTGCTCCAAGTCCTTTTGTAACGCTTTTTCCTATTAATATTTTTTTAATTCCATCGTCTAGGATTTGAAAGTGTTGCCTGTCAGTGTTTACTGCGATGAGTTCAGCTCCTTTCACACCGATTTTTTTTAGTCTGTTAACAGTGTTGTTTCCACCGCCTCCAACTCCAACGACGTTTATTTTGATTTGCTCCATGTCGTTGTTAATGTTAGAGCTGGAGTAGCTTTTTGACAGCGCGCTTTTGACGATGTCGTCCATCATGTTATCCATTTACAATCACCTTGAATATTATATGTATTTTTTTTATAGCATAACATTTAAAAGCTTTTTGTTGTTAAAATATATTTAAAATTTTAAAAATTTTTTTTTATATTTATTTTTAAAATTTTTATTTTTTTTAATATTTTCATATATATTATCAAATGTGCGGGTGGTTTTGAAGAAATGGCTGATTCTGAAAGTTTTCTTTTAACAGTTCCAGCTGACTGGAATTTACAATCGTACGCTACTGAGAAAAGAAAGTTTGGAAGTATTCAAGATTATGTTAGAGAGTTAATTAGAAGGGATATAGAAGCTTTTGAAAGAGAGCAGAATAATAATCCAAACTCAAAATGAAATTAGATTGCCAGATAATTTTCATCTAATTCTTTAAAAAAATTCTTTAAAAAAAATGAGTAAGCAGTTTTGCTGGATTTTTTTTAATTTTTCAGTTGGAGGGGAGTGTAAGTTTTTAATCTCTTCTTTTTAAGTGAATTTTTCATTGAAAGCACGCGTGTCTTTAAGGCTTTCTGGGTTTCTATTGTTCACCTACGCGTGTTTTGGCGAGTATTCTCAGCGTCTTTAAGTAGGGTGTTACGATTTTTTTTTGGCAGAGTTATGTTTATTTATTCTTGGATTGGTTAAATTTTAATTCTTTTAATTTGAGGTACGTGGTCAAAATGTGAGTCTAATGAAACAATTTGCGTAACCCCTGCTTTTCTCATTGAGCTTAAATGTATTGCATCTCTCAGGTCAAGATTTATTTCCTTCACTGCTTTGATTGCCTTGGACATGACCTCATCATCCACTGTTATAAATAAAAGATTAGGTGTTGATATCATTGTTTCTGCTGCGTTTACAGCATCTTTTTGGCTTCTGAATTTTTTAACTTTCCACATGACTTCATCAAGCGTTAAATATGATGTGACAGCTTGTTCTCCTGAGGATATTTTTGAAATGATTTTGCGCGCTTTCACTCCTTCCTCGTCAGTGTTGAGCAATGCGAGTATGAAAATGTTTGAGTCTATATAATTCATTTTTAAGTTTCACTTTTGTCTAATTAATTCTGTTCTTTTTTCCATTTCCTCCTCATAAGAATCGTGTGGTCTCACTTTTATTGATTTTCCCTTCATTGCTATTTGTTCAAAAATTTCATATATATTAGACTGTTTTTTTACCAGTAAACCATTTTCTTTTTCTTCTATTGCTACTTTCATTCTGGGTGTTATTCCCGTGGCTTCTCTGAATATTTTTGGTATGACAATTTGACCTTTTGGACCAACTTTAACAAACACGGAAGAGACTTTCCAAGTATAAGTGCTATCCTTCCTGAGAAACAGGGTGAGGTGGTTGTTAATGTTAAATGTTTTAAGCTTAAACTATTTTACAACAAGTTTTTAGAATGTCACAAGTATTGTGAGAGTTGGAATTGTTGTTG
>Ga0078972_1001767_pt1 | contig 77770 bp, 81 predicted proteins | sample YelNatPaOPGAMG01_FD_67568 | JGI IMG/M metagenome (GOLD analysis project Ga0078972, IMG submission 67568) | Hot spring thermophilic microbial communities from Obsidian Pool, Yellowstone National Park, USA - OP-RAMG-01 (SPADES assembly) (version 2) | ecosystem: Environmental > Aquatic > Thermal... | reverse complement strand
AATAGATTAGATTTGTGAGGCAAACCATTAGCGAAATTGGCCAGCCATAAAGGCTGGCCCTACGAAATGACAAGAAATAATTGTTTTTATATCTAACCCACCCTTCAGTGAGGGATTACAGGATAAAAAAGATTTTTCTTGATCTTTCAGTTTAAATTAGGGATATTTTCTGGATAAAGGTAGATAAAAGATTTTCCATGGAGACAATTGATGAAGACGCAAATCTTTCAAGTTGACGCTTTTACTTCTCAACCTTTTAAAGGAAATCCCGCCGCAGTTTGTATTTTAGATAAACCGCAGGAAGATCAATGGATGCAGAATGTAGCCCGAGAGATGAATTTATCCGAGACGGCGTTTCTCTTTCGCGAAGGAGAACTTTTTAAATTGCGCTGGTTTACCCCTCTGGTGGAGGTAGATCTTTGCGGTCATGCCACTTTGGCCAGCGCCCACGTTCTGTGGTCCCAAGGATACCTGCCGGCAGAGCAACAAGCGCGTTTTTCTACTCGGAGCGGCCTATTGACGGCCCAAAAAAAAGGTGAATGGATTGAAATGGATTTTCCGGCCAAACCGGAAGAACCAACTGCCGAGCCTCCCGGATTAGCCAAAGCTTTAGGGGTAGAAATTAAATATTTAGGGCGGAATAAATTTGATTATCTCGTTTTAGTGGCCAAAGAGGAAGAAGTTTGGCAAATACAGCCAGATTTTGCTCTGCTCAAAACCCTGCCCGTAAGAGGAGTAATGGTCACGAGTAAAGCTGCAAAGGGGCCGTATGATTTTATTTCCAGATTTTTTGCTCCCCAAGAAGGGGTAAATGAAGATCCCGTAACTGGTTCCGCTCATTGTTGTCTGGGGCCATTTTGGGCAAAACGCTTAGGGAAAGACGAGCTCCTCGCTTATCAAGCCTCTCCGCGGGGAGGCCTAATTAAAGTTACTCTCCAAGGGTCAAGGGTTTTATTGAGTGGGCAGGCAGTGACCATTTTTCAAGGAACACTGCAGGTTTAAAGGGGAAAGGTAAAATTTTATGCCCAAAATGACGGCCAAAGAAGATTTAGCGGGTTTAACTCTTTTAGGGAAAAAAAAGAGGCAGCCCAGTCAAAGGTTAGAGACCTTTCCCAATCATCATCCAGAACGGAATTACGTAGTTACTTTGCGCACGGAAGAGTTTACCTGTCTTTGTCCAGCTACAGGTCAGCCTGACTTTGCCAAGCTGACCATCCAATATATTCCCGAAAAAAAGATTCTCGAATCCAAATCCCTCAAATTATACCTCTGGTCCTTTCGCCAGCGCGGCGTTTTCCACGAGCATGTTACCAATGTTATTTTAGATGAACTGGTTAAAGTGCTGCAGCCTCGGTGGTGCAAAGTAACAGCTGAATTTGCTGTGCGGGGCGGTATTTCCATAACCGTAGACGCCGAGTATAAGAAGCAAGATGAATAAGTTCCGCTGGCTGCCCACCATTACGGCAATTTTTGTTACCAGCTTAATAATCTCTAATCTAATTGCCGTCAAAATAATCTCTTTCGGCCCTTTTTCTCTCCCCGCCGCTATAATTATCTTTCCTATTTCTTATATTTTTGGGGATGTCCTTACAGAAGTATATGGTTATGCGCGAGCCCGCCAAGTTATCTGGATTGGTTTTGGCTGTAATCTGCTGGCCGTCTTGATAATTTGGGTCAGTATCCAATTACCGCCTGCCCCTTTTTGGAATATAGGACCATGGCAAGATCCGGGGTTAGCGCAACAAGCCTATGCGGCCATTTTCGGATTTACGCCGCGCCTTCTTTTCGCTTCTTTTATAGCCTATCTCTTAGGCGAGTTCCTTAATTCCTTTGTTCTGGCCAAGATGAAAGTGGTTACGGCCGGAAGACATTTGTGGCTGAGGATGATAAGTTCGACCTTGGTAGGGCAATTGGCGGATTCAGGGGTTTTCATCTCCTTAGCGTTCTATGGATTAATCCCTATGGGAGCACTTGGAAGATTGATTTTAACCCAATGGTTGTTTAAATCTTTTTATGAAGCCGCGGTTACTCCCTTAACCTATCTCTTTGTTAATTATTTGAAGAGGATAGAAGGATTAGATTATTTCGACCGGGATACTAAATTTACTCCTTGGAAATGGAAGGATTAAAATTAAATAAGCAGAATAGATTACCCCGGAAATTCGGGTAAGGTTTAAAGAGAATGGGAAAGAGAAAAGGCCGGCTTGCTGAATATATTTTGGTAGTGCCGCTGTTGATGGTAAATTTTAATAATTTCTTCCGGATCTAAACGCAGCACGCGGGCATAACTTTTTAAATAACCACGGGTATAAACCTCTCCGGGAAGAAGATGGTATTGGTCACTTTCTAAAAATTGGAGATTATACAAAGAAATCCGGGTAATTTGGGCAATCTCTTCTAAAGAAAGGCCTTGATCCTTTCTTTTTAATTTCAATAGTTGACCTAAGCTCAGCTCCCCATTCATAATTAACTATCCTTTCCCCAGAAAATCCTATTTAATATATGCATAAATTAAGCCAAAGGATTTTATTAAAAAAAGCACTTAGATTTTGAATAATTAAGTTTATTCCCAACCCCAAAATGAGAATCTGGACCATTAGCGGATTGGGCAAGATTGTCCACCAGGCAAGCAAAAATGGGCAAATACCCCTCTCCACGATTGTTTGGTAGTTTTAATGGATGACCGCTCACCAAGATAAAAAGGAAATTCTTATCCTTTTTGCTCTCTCCGCAGGTTCCCAGCAAGGAGATAAAGGAAGAAGAAATCAAAGAATTATAATTTTTTAATTGACAAATTTTAGACAATATTGTAAACAATATTGCAAACTAAAAGGATTCTTCATGACCCCCCAAAAAACAAAGCCAGTCCATAAGCCACTCCGCGAGGAGATTTACAAAAATCTAAAAAAACAAATCCTCTCTGGGCGCCTTCTTCCAGGGGCGCGCCTCATCGAATATTCTTTAGCCAAGGAATTGGCAGTTAGCCGCACGGTTTTGCGCGAAGTACTTAAACAATTAGAGTTGGAAGGTTTGGTCAAGATAGTTCCTTACCGGGGAGCGGAGGTTACGCGTTTTTCCTTAGAAGATATTGAGGAAATTTATGAAATTCAAGCTACTTTAGAAGGGCTGGCGGCCAGCTTAGCCGTCAAGAAAATGAATCGTCGTGATCTTCAGGGACTAAAAAGATTGCAAACCCAACTTCAACAAAGCCTGCCCAAAACTCCCGAAGAGTGGCAGAAGATTAACATTGATTTCCATCAATTTTTTATTAACAGGTGCGGCAATGAACGGCTGCAAAATTTAATTAAAAATCAGAGGGACTACTTTGCCCGTTATTGGCGAATTATTTTGGCTATTCCCGGGCAGAGGGAGCGGAATACGGCCGATCACGAAAAAATCCTAAAGGCTGTGGAGAAAAAAGATCCTACGCAAGTTCGTTGGGCTATGGAAGCACACATTAAGCAGGCGGCCCAAAACTTAAAACAATTTTTGGCGGCTAATTCTTTTTTAATCTAATTGCCCCAGAGAGGTCTGATTATAAGGAGTTAAAATCTAATTTTTAACATCCCGTAAGCTTTTAAAAATAAGGAGTTAAGCATGAATCGGTTGCCGGAAGAGGTCTATATCTGTGAATGCTGGGCACGCGATGGCCTGCAAGGTGAGGAGCAGTTTATTCCCACCGAAAAGAAAATACTCATGATCAATCGCTTAATAGAAGTGGGGTTTAAACGTATCGAAGTGACCTCTTTTGCGCATCCCAAGTTAATTAAGCAATTTGCCGATGCCCTGGAAGTTTTAAAAGGCCTTCAACGGCCACCAGATGTTACCTTTATCGCTATCGTGCCCAACGATAAAGGCTTAGAGCGCCTCTTGGAAGCATGTGCCCAAGGATATGGAGTGCAAGAGATTACAGCGATTATCTCCGCCAGTGAAGATCATCTTTTGGCCAACTTAGAAAGAACATTTGCGGAGGCCCTTCCGCCTTTAGCTGATATAGTAAAACGGGCCCGGCAGGCTGGGCTAAAAGTGATCGGTTGTGTGGGTACCGCCTTTGGCTGCCCTTTAGCTGGAGAAGTCCCCATAAGCAAAGTGATCGAACTTGTGGATTGGTATTTAGACAAAGGAGCGACCTCGATTATGCTTGGTGATACCACAGGAGAAGCCAATCCCAGACAAGTCCGGGAAGTCTTTGCCCAAATGAAAGAGCGCTTTCCGGGGGTAGATTTCATTGCCCATTTTCATGATACCCGGGGCATGGGGTTGGCGAACACTTTGGCCGCTCTGCAAGAAGGAATTATTTACCACGATAGTTCCTTGGGCGGATTAGGCGGACAGCCAGCTACCCGGCGCCCCAAGTACCACAAAGGATTTGCCGGTAATACCTGCACGGAGGACATGGTGGTCATGATGAGCGAAATGGGCATTGAAACAGGTTTGTCCGTGGCCGAGGTCATCGAAGCAGCTTTATTGGCCGAGGAAATATGCGGCCGCCAGCTGCTGGGCCATGTGACTCGAAGTGGGCCAGTGCGTCATCGCGAAAAGACTCCCCTTAATTTAGGGAAATTAAGAAATGGACAAGAGATTCCTCCCGCCCTCTTTTATGTAGGAAATTTATCCCCCTCGGAGATGGGCCAAAACTTACCCCAAATGGTTATTCAGGAAGCCCTGCAGAAAAGTTATCCCCTACCAAAAGATATGACTTTGGATTTAAGGGAGATTTCCATCTTTGGCGAAGTTAGTTCCCGCGAAATATTAGTCACCCGCTTCCAGGTACTTGCTAAAGAAGAGCATAAAAATTTAGCCCATTTAGAAGTTTTGTGTCAGAAAGCAAATGGAGATGTTTTTTTCAGCGGAAAAATAAAGCTCTTTTTCGCGGGCTAAAATTTTTAGGAGGGAAGGAAAATGGAAAATAAGAAAGACAAGCCAGAGTTGACTTTTGCCGACCTCCCCTCCGGCCGCACCTTTCGCCCTTTAGAGTTGGCCGTTACGCCAGAGTTAGTCCAGGAATATATGGAGGTAATAGGGGATCATCATCCCCTTTATTTCGATGAAAATTTGGCCAGAAAGTATTCTTTGCCAGCGCCTATAGCGCCTCCGGGTTTAGCGGCCATTTATGCCCGTTTGTCTTACCTCCAGGATTATACTATGCCCTCTGGAGGAGTATTGGCCAAACAAGAGTTTGAGTTTCATACGCCGGCCCAAGTAGGGGAGATTTTGGAGGTGAAAGCCCAAGTGAAAGAAAGCTATCTGGATGAGAAGGGCAGAAAAAGAGTGACCTTTTTTATTGAGGGCAGAAATAAACAAGGAAAATTGGTAAGTACAGTGCGCCTTTCGGCCATTTGGCCGAAATGAGAAATTCTCAATATAAACTTAAAGTGGGCAGGAGAAAGGAGGTTTCTTTCGTGCTTAAAAAAGTAAAAGTGGGCGATCTCCTTCCGCAAGTAGAAAAAGATATTGACCAAGAACGAATTTGGCGCTGGGCCAACCTTTCTAAGGATTATAACCGGCTGCATATTGATCCAGAATATGCCCGGCAAACTCCTTTTAAAGGAACGATTGCTCACGGGCCTATGTCTTTGGCTTTTTTGAATGAATTGATGATGAAGAGTTTTGGATTAGGCTGGGCAAAAGGTGGCCAACTCTTGGAGGTGCGCTTTGTGGCGCCCATCAGGCCGGGTGACCATATCCGTATAGAAGGCCTAATTAAAGAAATAGAGATAAAAGACGGACAAAAACGCGTGGTATGCGAGATGACCATTAAAAATCAGCATGGAGAAAAAACAGTAGTTGGCCAAGGAATAGCTTTTTGGCCCATGGAGGAAGAATGAAAAGAAAAGGACAGTGGGCTACGGCCGAAGAGGCGATGATGGCAGTCCAATCCGGGGATCGCTTAATGCTTCCTTTATGTTGCGGTCTGCCGCAAACTTTAGTGGAAGCGCTCATCGCTCAAAAAGATCGTTTGCGCCAAGTGGAGATCGTTAGTGGCCTACAGATAAAATATCCTTTTCTCCAAGAGGGACTGGAAGAGAGTTTTTCTTTCCGCACTTGGCAGTGTGCCCCCGCTATCCGTCATCTATTAGGCAAAGGGACGGTTAAATATATTCCCATGCGCCAAGGGGATGTTCCTTATGTTTTTTCTCCCCAAGGCCCTTGGCCGATTGATGTGGCTTTGGTCCATCTTTCACCTCCAGATAAATATGGCTATATGAGTTTTGGTGTTTCGATTAGTCATTCTCTGCCCACGGCCTTAGGAGCAAAATTAGTTATCGCCGAAGTAAATGACTGTATGCCCAGGGTATTGGGGGAAACATTCCTCCATGTCACCCAGATTGACTACTTAGTTAAATCATCACGTCCGCTCTTGGAATATCCGAGTGCCGAGAAAGCTGGGGAAGTGGAGAAAAAAATAGGAGAATATGTGGCGGAGTTAATTCCTGATGGAGCTACTTTGCAAATTGGCATTGGTTCCATACCTGATGCGGTAGTTCAATCTTTGGCTGGAAAACGGGATTTAAAATTTTTCGCCATGGCCATTGATGCTATCGTCGATTGTGTGGAGAAAGGATTGGTAGAGAGATCTCTGGCCAAAGCAAGTGAACCTAAGATTGTGGTTACCGAAATTTTAGGCAGCAAAAAAATTTTTGATTTCGTCCATGAGAATCCTTTAGTAGCAGGTCGGCCGATTGCTAAAATAATTAACTCGCGGATGGCCGGCCAGATAGAAAAGTTCATTTCGATCCTTGGGGCTATAGAAGTGGATCTTACTGGGCAGGTAAATGCCGAGACCGTAAACGGCCGCCAAATCAGTGCGATTGGCGGATCTTTTGATTTCTTACAAGGCGCGTTATTTTCTCCCCAAGGTAGATCGATTATCGCCCTTACCGCCACGACGCCTGATGGGAAAAAGTCGCGGATAGTCCCCTACCTTCCCCCTGGTTCAGCAGTAACTCATCCGCGGCACTGCGTCCAATATATCGTCACGGAATTTGGGGTAGCTGATTTGCGAGGGAAAAGTTTGCGCGAGCGGGCTGAGGCCCTCATCTCCATCGCTCATCCGCATTTTCGCGAAGAATTGAGTAAGTTTTCCAGAGAGAATTTTTAAAGAACAAGAGCGACGGAATTAGGAGAGACTATGGCAGATTTAGAAAAGATTGCGGCCGAGAAGACGCGGTGGTTTAAAGAAAAAAAACTAAGTGAACTCCCGCCAGCTTATGCGGAAACCGGTCAGCCTCTTGCCCCAGTTTATGCCCCAGATGATCTGCCTGATTTTGATTATTTGCGCGATTTAGGCTTTCCGGGAGAATTTCCCTTCACCCGGGGAGTCTATCCGGGCATGTATCGGAAGGGGCCTTGGCAGATGCGCCTTTATGCTGGTTTTGGCACTGCCGAAGATACTAACCAACGCTGGAAGTTTCTGTTGAAATCGGGAAATATGGGGGTAGCTTGTGCATTTGACCTTCCTACCCAAATAGGACTGGATTCAGAGGATCCCATGGCGGAAGGTGAAGTAGGCCGGGTGGGTGTGGCTATAGATACTTTAAAGGACATGGAAATTCTTTATGAGGGTCTCCCTTTGGATCAGATAACCTCGTCTTTTAACATAAATACGCCCGCAGCCACCATCCTAGCCATGTATCTGGTCTTAGCTGAAAAACAGGGTGTCCCTATGGCTAAATTAAGCGGCACCCTTTCCAATGATATGCTGTGCGAATACATTTCTCGCGGAACTTGGGTTTTCCCCCCAGGGCCGGCCTTAAAGATGAGTACAGATATTGTAGAATTTTGTACTCGGCATTTGCCCCGTTTTTATCCTTACAACATTCGGGGAATTATCATTAGGGAAGCCGGAGCAAGCATGGTCCAAGAAGGGGCTTATGCTTTGGCAAATGCTATAGCCTATATTGAGGAGGCGCTAAAAAGGGGTTTAAACATCGATGATTTCGCCCACCGCATCTCCTTCTTTTTTGCCACGGGTTTGCAGATTTTTGAGGAAGCCGCTCGCTACCGAGCCCTTCGGCGTCTCTGGGCGAGAATGATGAAAGAACGTTTTGGAGCGAAAAATCCGCCATCCCTGCTCTTGCGTTTTACAGGCACTGTGGGGGGAAGTACTTATCGCGCTAAGGAGCCGGAAAATAATTTAGTGCGTGGCGCTTACGGTCTCTTAGCAAATATCTTGGGTGGGGCCCAGGGAATGCTCCAGCCAGCCCTGGATGAAGCTTTTGCCATTCCCACTGAGTATACGGCTCGATTAGCTTTGCGCACCCAACAAATTTTAGCCTACGAAACCGGGATCACCAAAGTGGCCGACCCCTTAGGAGGTTCCTATTTTGTCGAGGCGCTGACTAATAACTTAGAAAAACAGATTGTAGAGGAAATGGAAAAAATTGCCTCTTTGGGGGGAGCGGTTCGGGCCATTGAGATGGGTTATCCACAAAAAGTGATCGCCGAGGAAGCCTATCGAATAGCTAAAGAAGAAGAATCTGGCCAGAGAATTGTAGTGGGAGTAAATAAATTCCAAGCAGAAGAAAAAGAAGAACGAACATTAGTCATTCATCAGGCAGATGAACAGGCCGCCATGCGCCAGATAGAAAGGACGCGGGAAGTGAAAAAAAGGCGCGCTGCCGGAGCAGTGCAGAAGGCTTTGGATGAACTTTGCCGCGCCGCCGAAAAAAAAGTTAATTTGCTGCCTTACTTTATAGAAGCAGTTAAGACTTACGCCACAGTGGGAGAAATTACCGCGGCCCTTAAAAAAGTTTTTGGCGAATATCAGGAGCCAGTTAATCTTTAAGTTTTTAGCTGAGAAATTTTTTCAGACTTTAAATTTGGCCAGGGGAAAATTAGATGAATTTTTTCTTGAGCGAAGATCAGCGCGTTTTTCAAGAAACTTTTCGCAAATTTGCCGAGAAAGAAATTGCTCCTTTAGTCCCAGAGGCTGAAGAAACAGAGACCTTTCCTTTAGGACTATTTCCCAAGATGGGGGCATTGGGCTACCTCTGTCCGCGCTATGATGAAAGATATGGAGGAGCAGGGATTGATAAAGTTACGGAAGTGCTTATGCGGGAAGAACTTTCCCGCATTTCGCAAGGGATTGCTTCCAGCTGGTCAGCTCATTCCCACTTAGGCACTTTTCCCATCTATCATTGGGGGAATGAAGACCAAAAGCAGAAGTATCTTGTGCCGGCCATTAAAGGTGAAAAAATCTTTGCTTTTGGTCTCACTGAACCTAACGCTGGCAGTGATGTGAAAGCGATTGAGACTACGGCCAGGAGAGCAGGAGATTTTTATATCATTAATGGCCGAAAAATCTTCATCACCAACGGGAACATTTGCGATTTTCTAACTTTAGTTGCTTACACTGATAAAACTCAAGGCTACCGGGGCATAAGCCTTTTTATCATCGAAAAAGGAACTCCGGGCTTCGTAGTCACCCGCAAGTTAAAGAAAGAAGGCGTCCGCTCTTCAGAAACAGCGGAACTACTTTTTGAAGACTGTCGGATTCCAGTGGAAAACCGGATTGGCGCAGAAGGAAGTTTTTATAAAGTTATGGAAACTTTAAATGAAGGGCGAATTGGGGTGGCGGGAAATTGTGTAGGAATGGCCCGCGGAGCTTATGAAGCAGCGCTGAAATATGCCAAGGAGCGCGTGCAGTTTGGACGTCCTCTCGCCCAATTTCAGGCCATTGCTTTTAAATTAGCGGACATGGCTATGGAGATAGAAGCGGCCAGATTGCTGGTTTGGCATGCTGCCTGGATGATGGATGCTGGCTTAAACCCTATCCGCGAAGCCTCCATGGCCAAACTTTTTGCCTCTGAAGTAGCCGTGCGAGTTTCGCGGGAGGCCATGCAGATTCATGGAGGGTATGGACAGATGAGGGAATTTCCCGTGGGACGATTTCACCGGGATGCCTTGGTTTATGTGGTGGGAGAAGGAACATCAGAAATTCAGAGACTAATAATTGCCAAACAAATGGGTCTTTAAATTTTTAAAAAAGGAGGAGGAAAATGATGGTGGCTAAAAAGTATTCAATTATGGTATTTATTGCCTTAGCGGGAATTTTATTAAGCAGTTTGAGCAGGGGAGACTTCGCTTGGGCGCAAGGGGCGCCCGAAAAAACATTCTCTTGGAAATTACAAGCAGCCTATCCACCACCGGAGAAAATTATGGGCCACTGGGGAGCTTATGGCCAGGCCGCGGAGATTGCGCGGAAAGTGAAAGAGAGAACTAAAGGAGGCCTGGATATAAAAATTTATCCTCCCAATGCCCTCTTTAAAGCTCTCGAAGCTCCTGATGCCATAAAAAGAGGAGCGGTGGAAATGATCTTAAGCAATGGTGCTTACCATGTAGGTATTCTTCCTGAGGCGATGTTAGAATATGGCCTTCCTTATGGGGCAAAAAATTCCCAGGAAGCGGCTAAGCTCCTCTGGCAAAGTGCTTATTTTAAAATTCTGCGCCAAGCTTATTTAGAAAAACATCAGGTCGTATTGCTTGGGCTGACTAGTACCAGTGCTTACAATTATCTTACCCGTTTTCCCATCAATAAGATGGAAGACCTGAAAGGGAAAAAAATTCGTTCTTCCGGAGCTTTTGGCAAAATTGCCTTAGCCCATGGTGCTTCTCCGGTCAATCTCGCTCCTGCCGAGCAATACATGGCTTTGCAAAGAGGGACAGTAGATGGGACGATTTTCCCAGCTTATGCCGGGATTTCCTACAAATTATTCGAAGTGGCTAAGTATCACTCCTGGCCGCCCATCTATCCATTAATCGGGGCCAATCTTTTGGTAAATTTAAATGCCTGGAATAAACTGCCCAAAGATTATCAAGAAATCCTGCAAGAGGAAGTAAATAAAATGGTGAAGTACACTTATGACGTCTCCGGACCGGCCTTAGAAAAAATTGCCCAAGAAGAAGGAAAAAAGCAGTTTGGAGCAGAAGGAGTTTGGCTATCTGAAGCCGAGTTTGCTAAATTCCGAGAAGCGGTGGTCCCTCTGTGGGAGGAGTGGGGAAAGAAGAGCGATTTATGTGCGCAGCTCGTCAAAATAGCCAGGGAGTTCGCTCTCCAATAATCGGAAAGTTTAAAAAAGCAACCAGCAAGAAAAGGGAGAGTTTAGTCTCTCCCAATTATCAAATAAGGAGGAGGGGGAAATGCATAATAGAAGATGGGCGGGGAGAAGAATTTTTGTCTTAATTTTTTTATTTTTATTTCTAAGCGCCTTTATTTCACCAGGAGCAGCTCAACAAAAACCAGCGAAAATTTTTAATTGGAAAATCCAATCATCCTGGCCTCCCCCGGAAAAATTACTGGGCTATTGGGGAGGTTACGGCCAAGTGGCTGAAATTAGTAGGCGAGTCAAAGAGAGAACGAATGGCGGGTTGGATATCAAAGTTTTCCCCCCTGATGCCCTTTTTAAGGTTTTGGAATCTCCGCATGCTTTAAGAAAAGGGGCTATTGAAATGATCTGTAGTTCTGGACCCTATCATGTAGGCATTCTTCCGGAAGCTTTCCTCGAATGGGGTCTTCCTTATGGAGCAAAGAGTTCCCCAGAAATTGCCAAGCTGATCTTAGAGACGGAATTTCTTTCTATCCTTAGGAAGGCTTATGCCGAGAAACATAATGCTTACCTGCTTGGGTTAACGGGAGTAAGCTCTTATAATTACATGACCCGTTTTCCGATTCAGAGATTAGAAGATTTAAAAGGAAAGAAAATCAGGGCTACTGGAACGGCGGCCAAAATAGCGGCTGCCCATGGAGCAGTTCCAGTTAGTCTTTCTGGTGCGGAGCAATATATGGCCCTGCAAAGGGGAACGGTCGATGGCACCATCTATCCTCCTTATTCCGGAATCTCCTACAAAATGTTTGAGGTAGTCAAATACCAATCCTGGCCGCCTGTTTATGCCAATGCCAATATTAGCTTTTTGGTAAATCTTAATGCTTGGCAGCAATTACCCAAAGAATATCAGCAAATTTTGGAAGAGGAAGTGGCTAAGATGATGAAATATTCTTATTATGAATCAAGCCCCGCCTTAGAAAAGATCGCCCAAGAAGAGGGGAAAAAACAATTTGGCGCTGAATCTATCTGGCTCTCGGAAAGTGAATATACTAAATTCCGCCAGGCTGTTTTACCTTTATGGGAGGAATGGGAAAAGAAAAGTCCTTATTGCGCTCAGCTTGTAAAATTAGCTAAAGAGGTGGCGGCTAAATAATTTTTAATTTAAGAGAAAAAGTAAAGATATGAAAAAGCTATTAATGGGAGCATAAAATAAAAGACATCTTGATGCGGGTTTAGCTTTTCGCTTGCTAAATATAGTTCATAACGTAAGGGGTTAACACCCCCAACCACCGCTTAAGTTAACACCCCCTTTTTCCCTTCTTAATTTAAGAGGGGACTCACTCCCCCCTCTTAAGTTAAGAGGGGGGAGGGGGAGTTATGAAATTATGAGATGGACAATAGACCAAATTTGATTTCAGTGCTCACTTCGAATTACGACACAGTCACATTAGGGAAAGTCGATAAGACCAGATCATGGAGGAAGGCAAGGGTAAAAATTGTAAATATTTAATTGCTTCGATTTATAACTGCCTAAAAAAAGAAGAATCCGGAGAAAAGAATGAATTCTCTGCGCAAATTTATTAATCTTATTGACGAGCTTAACGAATGGATGGGGCAGATTTTTTCCTTCCTGGCCATCGCGCTCACTTTGTTAGTTGTCTACGATGTGGTGGTGCGTTATTTTTTTGCGCGGCCAACGATCTGGGGCTTAGAGATGAGTTGTATAATCCTCACCTGGATTACTTTCTTAGGGAGTGGCTATTCTTTCCTCCACGGCAGCCAGGTAAAAGTTGATTTCTTTTATCAAAAGCTTTCTCCACGCCAAAAAGCTGGATTGGATTTAATCACTCATTTATTCTTCTTTGCCTTCTGCTTAGTTTTAATCTGGTTTGGAGGACAAGTGGCTTGGGAGTCGCTTAAAGAAAGCCGGTTGAGTACCAGTGCCTGGGCTCCTCCTCTCTGGCCCAGCCAAATCATGATCCCCCTGGGCGGATTGCTCATAGGCCTGCAGGGTTTAGCTAAGTGGCTGAGGGATTTTTCCATAATCTGGACGGGTCAGAATGTTTTTCCCAGTAAATTTATTACAGGCGAGGGTGGTCTCTTCGAAAAAGAGAAGAAATAATAAAAAGGAAAAAAATGGATCCCTCTTTATTAACCATTCTCCTTTTTGGGTCTTTAGTAGCTCTGCTTTTACTCGGCCTGCCGATAGCTTTTACCTTGGGCGGTTTAGCTATTCTTTTTACACTCTGGTTGTGGGGACCTGCCGGACTGCTGATGGTGGCTTCCCATGCTTATGGCGTGGGCATGGATTTTATCTTGGTTTCCGTGCCTCTATTTGTACTTATGGCCGTGGTGCTGGAAGGGTCAGGAATTGCGGAAGAATTATTTGAAACTATGTATCGCTGGTTTGGTGGCCTTCCTGGTGGTTTGCTGACAGGCACGGTTATAATTTGCGCCATTTTTGCCGCTATGTCCGGAATCAGTGGCGTGGCCACTGTGACCATGGGGCTTATTGCTTTACCCGCCATGCTCAAACGCGGCTATGATCGCCAAATGGCTATCGGGGGAATAATGTGCGGAGGGGCTTTGGGGATTATCATTCCCCCGAGTGTCATAGCTATTCTTTATGGGTCCATTACGGGTACCTCGGTGGGCAAATTATTTATTGGAGGATTAGTGCCTGGGTTATTAATTGCCTTAGTCATGATCATATATACTACCATTAAATGTATAATTGACCCAGAAAAAGGTCCTCCCGTGCCCTTGGAAGAAAGGGCAAACTGGAGAGAAAAATTTATCTCTCTAAGAAATATTATTTTGCCCTTCTTGCTTATTATTTTAGTCCTGGGGGTTATTTACAGTGGGATTTGCACACCCACAGAGGCTTCAGGGATCGGGGCTTTAGGGGCTTTGGTTAGCTCTTTAATCCACCGCCGATTGACTTGGAAAAAACTAAAGCTGGCCGTCCTGCGCACATTAAGCGTGACCTGTATGGCCATGTGGATAGTCATTGGAGCTAAATGTTTTTCTTCTATTTATACGGCCGGTGGGGCTTCGGATTTCATCCTTTCTTTGGTTAAAGATCTCCAAGTCCCCCCTTTGCTCATGATCGGGATTATGCAATTCATCTTCTTTATCTTGGGCATGTTTATCGACCCGGTGGGCATGTGCATGATCTGTTCGCCCGTGTTCTTGCCTATTGTGACCACTCTGGGTTTTGACCCTACCTGGTTTGGCATTCTTTTTATTTTAAACTGTGGCATGGCTTATATAACCCCTCCCTTTGGCTTTAATCTTTTCTATATGCGCGCCATAGTGCCGGAAGATTGTAGCATGGGCGAAATATATAACTCCGTTTGGCCCTGGGTTGTTTGCCAAGCAGTCGTTTTAATCTTAGTCATGTTCTTCCCCGAAATAGGCATGTGGCTTCCTAATCGGATGAAATAAAAACAATCCTCCATAATTATTTACCACTTTTATCTGAGCGAATCTTTTTAAATGCTGAATACCCATAGATTCTATTATTCATTATCCAAAGGTTTTCATCTGATATTTTTATATGAATCCTCTCACTCCCACTCCCTATGAGACAGTATCCTAAGTAATAAATAGCTAACGTTGGCGAAAGGAATAGAAGTGGGCCATAGGCAGGCCAGAGGCAGGCCGGAGGCAGGCCAGAGGCAGGCATGAATGGAGAAGCATCGGCGGGAGAAGAAGTTGTTCAAAATTGACCAACGATTTTCCGCAAAGGGCGGCGGATATTTAAATTGAGCAAGCTGATTAAGCTTCTAAATCCGCCCGAACCTATGGAAGAGCCACTGCCTCATGATTCTGAATGAATGCCTGCCGCTGGCCTGTTTTCCTCTTTCGACACAGTCTTTATGTGCTGGGAAAAAGATGCTCCAGGATCAACTAATACTGAAGTGGTGGACAAGATTTCAAATATGTTTTTGGCCAAGGCATATCTTGCTTAAGAAGCAAAGCCAAAAAAGCGTAAGTCAAAGGCTAGGCCTTAACCAAAATTGGCTAGCCACAAAGGTTTGCCCTGAGTAAGAGATTAAGGGGATCTGGCAATTAAATTCAAGAATTGCTCTATTTAAGTATCAGGTTTAAAGTTTGTCTATAAATTGACGATACCTTTTTTGGAAATTTTAATTTTTTAAAATAAATTTAAATAAAAGGCTAAGGTTAATATGGATAAGCCAGAGAAAGAAATAGATTCGCCCAGTGAGTTAGTCCAAAAGGGTAGATCTATTGTTTCCGAAAATAATAAAGAAGCCGCGGCGCCAGCTCCTCTTAAAAATAAAAAGAAGAAATTCTTAAAATTGGGAATAATTTTAATACTTTTGCTTATAATGGGAAGTGGTCTTCTTTTTTATTTTCAAATAATAGAAATTCCTCTTGGGGCTAAAAATAAAGAAGCAAAGGCCCAAGAGTCGGCTAAAGAAATTTCCATAGGCCCTATGATCAAGCTTAGTCCACTCATAATTAATTTGAATGAAACAGAGGGTAGACATTTCCTCAAAGTCACTTTAGTTTTAGAAGCGGAGCAAGCTAAATTTTTAGAGGAAATCCAAGCCAAGACTTCACCAATTACCCATATGATTATCACCCATCTGAGTGATAAGAAACTTGTGGATATTCATCGGCGGGATGCTAAAGAGAATTTAAAAAAGGAGCTTTTAGAAAAAATGGCCAATCTAATGGGGGGAAAAAAGGTCAAACAAATTTATTGGGAAGAATTCATATACCAATAATAAAGAGGAAAAATTTGCCTATCTTTATTTGTTAATTTTTAAAAGCATATAAACAACCGCTCATAATCGTAATCATGGTTTTTTAAAAATCAATAATAATTATAATAATTTAAGATAAAAAATTAAAAAATAAGAGCTTTGTAAAAACGCATTAAATTCTTGGGCATATGAATTGCAATTAGAAAAAATTAATTAAATTTTTAAGGAAGCGCTTATGAAGATAAAAGGCCTTAATGAAGATATAAATTCGCTAATAGAAGCAAAAATTAAAAGAAATATTTTAATGCCGAAAACTAACTTTCAAGATGTGTTCAATAAAGTATGCCTAAATATTAAGGAGAATACCTCCGCAGTCTCTTTTTTAGGCCCACCAGCAATTAATTCTGCCCAGCAAATAAATTCAAATAGGCTCATTATGAATTCATGGCAAATAAAAAATATAGAAGATACTTTAGACCGCTTAGAAAATTATAAAGATCATTTGCTCAATCCCAATGTTTCGGCAGCGGAATTGAAACAAGAAATAACTATTTTGCACAACAAAGCAGAAGAAATAAATCATGTTTTTCAGAGCGAAGGAGTCGATAAAAACCTCCTAAACATCTTAGAAGAAATCAAGATGCTTTCTAAGGCGGAGATAGAAAAAATTAATCGGGGAGATTATGATTGAATATATCCCCGGCCTTTTTTACTAAATCCATCTTTTTAACTCTGCTCTATCTTTCCTGATAGCCAAATTCTCCAAAAGTCAAAAATGTGACTCATTAAGAAAATATTTTTTTGACGATTTTTATGAATTTTACTTTTTGAGCCCCACCTCTAAATAGCCTAACACTCGGTAATTAAACAACTCTTTTTAAATGGCACAATAATTGCTATCTAAATTAACCGTCAGGAATTTAGAAGATTTCAAAATTATTGCTAAAGATCAAGATCATCACCCAATGATTAATAAATTTAAAGATGTTCTTTTAAAATTTTAATCCGGGGCTAAATCAAATTTACTATTGGGGATAATTATCTATGAATGGTTTGGAAACGGTTAAAAAGGAAGTAGCCGAAATTAGCCAAGGGAAAAAGAGTTCTTTTCCCCAATTTATTGAAGAGATCTTCCCTGAGGCCAATAGCCGTCAAATATTTAAAGAATTTTTAACCTCCTTTTCCGGTTCTCCTCCTCTTATAACGCAAAACAAGAAGATGCTAGAAATTCTCGCGTTATGTCAAAAAATTGCCGCCAGCAAAGCCACGGTTCTCCTGCAAGGAGAAAGCGGAACGGGCAAAGAACTCCTGGCTCGTTATATCCATTCGTTAAGCCCGCGGAGGAAGGGGCCCTTCGTGGCCGTGAATTGTGCTTCCTTACCTGAGTCATTATTGGAAAGCGAGCTATTCGGTCATGAAAAGGGGGCCTTCACCGGAGCCATTGCCAAGAAAATAGGCAAGTTCGAGTTAGCTCATGGAGGAACTATCCTTTTGGATGAAATTAGTGAGATGAATACTTTTCTCCAAGCGAAGATTTTAAGGGTGCTCCAAGAAAGCGAAGTGGACCGTATTGGTGGCCATCACCCTATTCCCATCGATATTCGAGTCATTGCCACCACTAACCGTCATTTAGAGATGAGCGTGCAAAAAGGAGAATTTCGGGAAGATTTATATTATCGTTTGAATGTAGTGAATATAAAAATACCCCCCTTACGAGAACGTCCCGAAGATGTTTCCCTCTTGGCCGACCATTATTTGAAATTTTACGCCCAGAATTATGGCCGAGCTGTGGAAAGTATATCTCCCGCAGCCTTAGCCTGGCTGCAAAATCAGGAGTGGAAAGGTAATGTAAGAGAACTAAAAAATAAAATAGAGTATGCGGTGCTGGTGACTAATAAGCACTTTTTAGATGTAGAAGATTTTACGGAAAAAGAAGGGGCGCTGATGGAGCCTGATCTCCTCCCGGCTCTTGATTCATTGTGTTTAAAAGATATGGAAAGAAGATTAATTTTAAGAGCGCTTAAGACCACTAAAGGCAACCGCACGCAAGCGGCAAAAGTTTTAGGGATCAGCATTAGAACCTTAAGAAATAAGCTCAAAGAATATAAAGATGCTACCGCTTTAAAAAACTTTTGAGGGTTAAGAAAAATGAGCGATCTCTTAGGCAGAAAATTATTCGACAAGACAATTCTTTATCTCCAAAGGTCTTTGGGATTGAGGACGTTAAACCAAAGGCTGATTAGCAATAATATCGCTAATGTCCATACCCCGGGATACATTCCTAAAGAAATACCTTTTCAAAGACTATTAGATCAAGCTTTAGAAAAAGCTCCTGGCGTCTTTTTAGCTAAAACCAATGCCCATCATTTGCCTAATTACCCTGAAGAGCATGCTCTCCTGGAACCCATAGAAGAATTTTCTCCGCCGCCTACTGATGAGGAAGTGCAGATAGAAAAGGAAATGGCTAAATTAGCCGCCAATAATCTTATGTTTCAAGCAGAAGTCCAAGCCCTGTTGAAGAAATTAGAAGCGTTGAAGATTACTATCGCCGAGGGGAGGTAAGCATTTTATGAATTTGTTGCGAGCATTGGCCATTAATGCTAGCGGCCTGCAGGCCCAGAGATTGGTAATTAAAGCTACGGCTACGAACTTGGCTAATACCCAGACTGTAGACCCAGAAAATGGGCTGCCCTACCAAAAAAAATCGGTTATCTTCACTCCGCAAAATTATGGCCAGCCTTTTTTAGAAATTCTCCGAAGTAAATTACCTGTGGAACAGAGCTTATCCAGAACCCATGCTGCTCATCTTCCTCCGATAGAATTTGGGATTCCCCATCATTTTACGCCCACCGAAGGCGTAACCGCGGAGATAATTACTGATCAGGAGGGCTATAAAAAAATATATGATCCTAATCACCCCCAGGCGGATGAACACGGATATGTTCTTTTACCCGATATTAACTTGGTAGAAGAAATGGTCAAATTAATGATGGCCGTGCGGCAATACGAAGCGAATGTGACTTCATTTAATTCCATTAAAAATATGATCATGAAAGCTTTAGAAATTGGTAAGTAGAATAAATTTCGAGGTGCCCTTATGGATGATTATTTGAAAGTGCCCGGAAGTAGGTTTAAGAATTGGCCGGAATTCCCAAATGTAAACGGCCCTCACCAAACCGAGCAGAAAAAAGCTTTAGACTTTCAGGAATTTTTAAAGAAGTCTCTGGTGGAAACAAATAAAGAAATTATTAAGAGCGATGAGCGGATTAAAGAAATGATCGGTGGGCAAAAAGATGTGCACGAGACCATGATCGCCTTAGAGGAAGCAAACCTTTCTTTACGTTTACTGCTGCAAATAAGGAACAAATTGATTGCCGCTTATGAAGAGATAATGCGCATGCAGTTCTGAAAGGAGTAGGCTATGGCATCATCCTTAATTGATCAAATCCCCAAACTCCTGGCTCCAACTAAAAACAAAAATTTGGCAATCGCTTTAATCCTCATCTTATCTTTAGTCAGTTTTGGTTCTTTAATTTATTGGAACAATACTCCCGATATGCAAATTCTTTTTACTAACCTTATGCCGGAAGATGCGGGAGAAATAGTGCATAAATTAAAGGAGAAAAAAATTCCTTTTAAGATTGCCCATAATGGTACCGCTATCTTGGTTCCCCGAGATCAAGTCTACGATACTCGTCTGGCTTTAGCTTCGGAAGGTCTACCTAAAGGAGGAGGCATTGGATTTGAAGTTTTTGACCGCCAAAATTTAATCACTACAGACTTTATGCAAAAAATGAATTATCAAAGAGCGCTGCAGGGTGAGTTAAGTCGGACTATTAAACAAATTAAGGCCGTAGAGCAAGTACGGGTCCATATTGTCACTCCTAAAGAATCGCTCTTTATCAATGAACAGAAGAAACCAACAGCATCGGTATTCATTAAAACACGGGCGGGAGCTTCTTTAGACCCTGCCCAGGTAGAGGGGATTATCCATTTAATAGCCAGTTCGGTAGAGGGCTTAGAACCGGGTAATGTAACCGTGGTCGACACTTCGGGGAAAATTTTATCCAAAAAAAATCCCCCTAATTCTTTGGCTTCCTTAACGGCCAGCCAAATTGAATTTCAAAAGAATATTGAAGAAAGCTTAAAGAAAAAAGTGCAGACCATGCTGGAAAATGTTTTGGGAGCCCATAGAGTTATTGCCCAGGTTACCGCGGATATTGATTTCCAACAAGTTGACATATCGGAAGAAAAATTTGATCCCCAGGCCATAATCCGGAGTGAACAGAAGATAATCGAGCGTAATCTAATGTCTTCAGGAGTGAAAAAAGGGGAGGAAGAAAAAGGTACCTCCCTGGATAAAGAGAAATCTTTAAATCCTCCCAAAGTTGCGGGCGAGACCAGCGCCCCGAAGATGCTCAACAGCCCTTGGCCATATAATGCTAATTCTTTAGAAAGGCAAAATGAGATTCGTAATTATGAGATCTCTAAGATAAATAAGCATATAAAGAATCCTGTGGGCACTCTCAAAAGGCTCTCTGTAGCCGTAATGGTTGATGGCACTTATCAGGAGACGGTAGATAGCAAAGGTAAGAAAACTAAAAAGTATTTGCCCCGGCCCCCAGAAGAAATGAAAAGTTTGGAGAATATTGTTAAGAAAGCTGTGGGATTTAATCAAGAGAGAGGTGATCAATTAGAAATTATCAATATGCCTTTTAATTTAGCCGCCAATGAAGAAGAAGAGATGAAAGCTGCTCCCCGAGAAAGTATTTGGATGGAGTATTTGCCTATCGCTTATAAACCTCTGACCAGCTTAATTTTGGCCGTCCTTTTCATCTTTTTCGTAGTTAGACCTCTTTTGAAGAGAATGTCTTTTTCTATAAAAGAACCTATGGCGCCAACGGAACTTGCTCCTGTGCCGGCTATTTCGTCAGAAACCGCTCCTGAACCAAAGCAATTAGATTTACGGACGCAAACCGTAAAATTAGTAAAAGGAGATGCTGAGCGGGCAGCAGGCGTGGTGAAGGCCTGGCTCAACGAAAAAGGCGAGAGGTAGAAACATGGCCACTCAAACCATTACTGGACCACAAAAAGCAGCTATCTTGCTCTACAGCTTGGGAGAAGAGTTAGCCACAGAAATCGTAAAAAAATTGGATGAGTCCGAAATAGAAAAGATTGGCCAATCCATGGCCAATCTTTCGAGTATTTCTCCCGAGACGATAGAGACTATTTTAGGGGAGTTCCATCAATTAGCTGGCCAATCATCTTTACACCCCCCCTTAAGCCCCGCCAGTAAAACTTTATTTTTGAAAAATATTTTGACTAAAACTTTGAATGGAGAAAAAGCTCAAACTCTCTTAGAAAAATTTAAAGAAGAGAAAAGATGGAATTTATTTAAAAAATTAAACCAATTAGATTCCCGGGCTTTATTTAATTTTATAAAAAATGAGCATCCACAAATTATTGCGGTGATCTTGGTCCATCTGGATCCGCGGCAAGCCGCCGCAACTTTAAGAGAATTTCCTAAGAATATGCAAGCAGAAATATTGTACCGTATTTCCCAAACGGAGAACGTTCCCCAAAACATTTTGGAAGATATTGATCGTTCTTTGCAAAAAGAAATCATGCAAATTGAGAATTTGGAGAGGGGCAAATTAGGTGGTGTCCAATCAGTGGCCGAGATATTAAATCAAATGGATGGTGAGACGGAGGAGACTATCCTGCAGCAGATGGAGGAGTTTAAAACTGGGATCGCGGAAGAGATTAGAAAATTGATGTTTATCTTTGAAGACTTGGGCGAAATTGATGACCGCAGTATGATGGCCATTTTAAAAGAGGTCAATAATGAGACGCTAAAATTGGCTCTAAAAACAGCTTCGGATAAGTTGAAAGAAAAAATTTTTAAAAATATGTCAGAAAGAGCGGCCCAAATGTTAAAAGAGGATTTAGAAATAATGGGACCAGCCCGTTTGAAAGATGTGGAAGCTGCTCAACAGGAGATTATTAAGATAGCTAAAAAATTAGAAGCGGAAGGGAAGGTCATGTTGCTGAATAAAGGGAAGGAGGATGTTTTTGTTTAAAAATTTGTCTTGGAGCAATGTAAAAGATGGAGGAGAAAAGAAAGAATTTTCCAGAGACTGCCGCCAAAGTCCTTTTCCGCCTAACTCCGTGGTCTGGCCCCGGATCACTCCTTCGATAAGAAATCCTTTTCGCCCTGCTTATTGGGAAAAGTTGGAAAATGAGCTAATCCAACAGGCTAAAGAGAAAGCTTTATTTATCGAAAAAGAAGCTTATGAAAAAGGGTTTGCCCAAGGAGAAAAAAATGGTTGGGAGATGGCTCAAAAGAAGTTGGCCGTTCTTGGGGATAATTTTCAAAAGCTCTTCCATGAATTGGAGCAGAAGCTGGATGAGCTTTATAGTCAACATGAGCGGGCTTTAATCAAACTCGCTATAGAGATGACTAAGAAAATATTACACCAAAATAATCCCTACTTAGAAGACACTATTGTAAAGACCTTATCAGCGGCCTGGCAATATGTAAAGGAGAATAAAAAAATTATAATCCATTTACATCCTAAAGATTATGAATATCTAATGGCCAATTCTCACCAATGGCCTTTTCCATCAGCAGATAAAGAATTGGGAAAAGTGGAAATGGTGCCGGACTCGTCCGTTACCCGGGGCGGTTGCTATTTGCAGACTACCGTGGGCGATATAGATGCTACGATAGAGACGCAATTCGATCAACTTGTTTCCATAATTTGGCAGAAAGTGACCAACGAAAGGGGTTAAGAGCCTAAGCTCATGGGGCAACATCTTAGTTTTAATTGGCCAGCCATTTATGAACAAATCCAAAAAGCGCAGACCATAAAAAAATATGGTTGGGTCAATAGGGTTACGGGCATTGTCATTGAGGGGCGGGGGCCTCTTTCGGCCGTGGGCGACCTTTGTAGCATCCAACTGAAGAATGGGGGAAAAAGGATATTTGCTGAAGTAGTGGGTTTTAAGGAAGATAGAACTTTCATGATGCCTTTAGAAGAGATAAGGGGGATTGAGCCTGGTTGCCCAATAATTGCAAACGGAACTGCTCCGCAGGTGCAAGTGGGTTTTGATCTTTTGGGAAGAGTAATAGATGGCTTAGGTAACCCTTTGGATCGAAGAGGACCCATCGGGGGTGATCGGGAATATCCATTATATGGTCAAACGATAAATCCGGTATTGCGGCAAAGAATCTCTAAACCCTTAGACGTAGGGGTTAAAGCAATAAATGCTTTATTAACCTTAGGCAAAGGACAGCGAATCGGAATTTTTGCGGGTTCGGGAGTGGGGAAAAGTACTCTTTTGGGTATGATGGCTCGCCATACCGAAGCAGATATAAATGTCATTGCTCTAATAGGAGAGCGGAGCCGCGAAGTCCGAGAATTTATAGAAAAAAGTTTAGGAGCAGAAGGATTAGAGAAATCAGTACTAGTGGTAGCCACAGCTGACCAAAACCCCATAGTTAGAATGAGGGGAGCCTATTTGGCTACCGCTATTGCTGAATATTTTCGTGACCAAAAAAAAGAGGTTCTTTTCATGATGGATTCTATAACCAGATTTGCTATGGCGGCGCGCGAAGTCGGCCTGGCTATCGGTGAGCCACCTACTTCGCGAGGGTACACGCCCAGCGTTTTTACCCAACTTCCTAAACTATTAGAAAGAGCTGGAACCTCGGCTAATGCCGGCAGTATTACGGGCATTTATACCGTGCTGGTAGAAGGAGATGATTTAAATGATCCCATTGCCGATGCGGTCCGCTCTATCGCCGATGGTCATATTGTTCTCTCCCGGGAATTAGCTAACCAGAACCATTATCCTGCTATTGATATATTGGAAAGTATTAGCCGTGTCATGGTTGATGTTGTTTCTCCAGAACAAATGGATTGGCGAAACAAGCTTGTTTCCTTAATGGCCGTCTATAAACGCGCCGAAGATTTGATTAATCTGGGGGCCTATAAAGAAGGAAGCAATGCGGCCATAGATTTGGCGCTTAAAAAGATGCCCCAAATTGCTCAGTTTTTAAAACAGGGTATATATGAAAAATTTTCTTATCCAGAATCTTTGGAGCTTTTGCGGGCAATTTTTGAGTAAAAGAGGAAATGAAATTTAGATACTCCCTGCAGAGCGTCTTGAATTTTAAAAAAGAATTGGAGGATTCTGCGCGGATTCGCTTAAAAGAAGCGATCGCTGCCTTAGAGAAGAGGAACGAAGAGATGCAAACCCAAGTTCAACAGCGAAATCAGTGGTTGGCCAAATGGCAAGAAGAAAGCCGGCAAGGAATAGATGGTAGGGAATATTTTTTATACCGAATTTTTAATGAACATTGGCGAGATAAAATCAAAATAATAGAACGAGAAAAGAAATCGGCCGCGCAAAAAATAGAATTAGAAAAGGGAAAATTGAAGACCATTCGCCAAGAAAGAGAAGTTTTAGAGAGGTTGAAATCAAAAAAGTGGAAGCGATTTTGGGAAGAGCTCAATAAAAAGGAACAGGCGATAAATGATGAATTAGTGCTTTTCAAATATAATCCGCTGCTTAAAGGATGAGGAAAATTTTTCTTTTCTCCGATTATTTAGCGGGAAATTATTGCCTAAACTCAAAAAATTTCCATCAACCTTCCCTCCTTTAAACTTCTAACTTATTAAAATCATAAAATATTATTTTTTAAAGCGCCATAAGATTTTTCTTTATTTTGGCATTTTAATTGCTCGAGCTATGGGCATCATGAACATTTGGAAAAGTATTCTAAATCTTAAGCCAGAGATTATTAAAAATAATTCTTCGAATTCAGCTCTGGAAGGAGTCAGTTTTTATTTATTGATATCGAAATCATTGGGAGAGGCGGCCAAAGAGAACAAGAAAGAAGCCAATTTATTTCCTGGAGGGACGATTTCATCTCCTCTATTTAATCCGGAAACTTTTTCGATAGAGATGAAAGCTGAAGGCCAAGATAGTAAGGAAGAGAGTAGGCCCGCCGAAGGCATTTTAAAAGAAAATATGCTTCCCGAAAAAATAAATTTGGAAACAAGGTACAGGGAAGGGGATTCCATTTGGGAATATTTTATAAGTCTATTTAAAGGAATAAATACAGCTCTGCCCCAAAATGCCGCAGACTTTCTGGCTAGGCAAGGTGCTGCTGCGGATCAGCTTGGGGGGCCGGAAGCCAAAGGAGAAGCAGACCAAAAAATCTGGGAAATGGAAGAAAATAAAATTATGTTTTCTTTTGCTAAGCAAATTGGCTCGAACCAAATAAGCATAGCTGAAGAAGCTATTGAGAAATTAGATCTTTTTTCCTTCGAAGAAAAAGATTCCCTTAATTTATCTCCTGAAGAAACTAAGGTATTAAATGGAGCCCGAGGAGATAATTTGGACTTTGGTTCCTTTAAAAGTATTAGTTTAGAAGAGATGTTTGCTACCCGAAGTAAGGAGTCGGCTATTTGGGAATCTTTGTTAAATAAAGAGAAAATTAAAAATGCGCTTATGGAAATGCCGGAGGACAAATTAAAAGATCAGCAAACAAATTTGGCGCTCTTGACCAAAGAAAAAATTGCCCCAGATATGGAAGAAGCCCTTAGACAAGATATAAAGAATAACTGGTTATTTTCGGTAAAAGAAGAAAAAAGATCACCTTCCTCCTTAGCCAAGGAAAATAAATTTGAACAATTTAAGTTATGGGGAAAAGATTTTCCGGAAAATTTGGGTGGAAGAACTGATCCAGACCTTGATAATTTTCCAGCACTTGACAGAAATTTGACTTTTTCTTTTTTTAAAGGAGAAAGAAAAGGAAATATAAAATTAGATTATTTCTCCCCTTTTTCTCCTGAAGCCGCAGGCAAAGATACCATTTTAGGCCCACATAATTTAGCTGAAACCGGAGAAGTCTGGGGGCAAGAAAATTTAAGCCAATGGCGACCGGCGGAAACGGAGATTTATAAGCAAATAACTCAAAGAATAATCTGGTCCGTCAAAAATGATCAAGAACTAATAAAGGTTACTTTGGAGCCCCCTCATTTAGGCAATATCTATATAGAAGTAACCCGCGAGAAGGAGAACATCAGGGCTAAAATATTGGCTGAAAACCCACTCACCAAAGAATTAATCGAGCATAATTACTGGCCGATTCAAAAAATCATCGAGAAAGAAGGCTTTAGATTAGAAAGATTTGACGTTTTTTCCCCATTTGATATGGACTTTTCGGGCGAGGCAAAGGGGGGGCATTTATCGTCCAAAAGTCAAGATAGGGTTTACCATGCGGTAGGAGAAATTGAAGACCAGATCTGCTTGGAAAATAGCCTTCGTTTAGAAACCAATAATGGGGGCATAAATATATTAATTTAATAAAAGGAGGGGAAAATGGGACTCTGGGAGGCAGCAACTGTAAGTAATTCTAAGGCAAATATATCTCAGTCGCCAACAAAAAAGACACTTACTCAAGATGATTTCATAAATATTTTGGTAACGCAAATGAAATATCAAAATCCTTTGGAGCCTTTAAATAATGAACAGATGGCCATGCAAATAGCCCAGATGAGTAGCGTGGATGCCTTGCAACAGATGGAACAAACTATGAAAAATATGGCCGGCAAGTATGATTTATTAGCTAATATGCAGGCCGCTAGTTTAGTCGGTAAAAAGGTAGAAGTTGGGGGAAGCAAAATACCTTTAATGCCTAATCAGAGGGCGGAAGGTTTTTATCAGTTACCCCAGGATGCTAAGGTTACTATTCAAATATATGATTCCGTAGGAAATTTAGTACGGATTATCGAAGAGGGTAGAAAGGAGATGGGCAAGCATAAGTTTTCCTGGGATGGCCAAAATAATAAGGGCGAAAGAGTCCCTGAAGGAACCTATACCTTTGTTATATCCGCAGTTGATCAGAAAGGAAATGCAGTTACAGCCTCTACTTCCCTGATCGGGGAGGTTAAAGAAATCGCTTATGAAAGTGGGTCCATTTATTTCGTGATCGGGGGCCAAAAATATAATTTAGAAAGCATTAGGTCAATTTTCAGTTAACAAACAAAAATAAAAATAGAAAAGGAGGTTTTTATGTCCATTACCGCTTCGTTTTATTCAGGTTTGAGTGGTCTTTCGGCTCAGGCCACGGCCATGCAGGTAATTGGCGACAATATTGCCAATGTGCACACCACAGGATTTAAGGGTAGTACAGTTCATTTTGCCGATGTTTTAGGCGTGGCGCTTACGGGAGTATCAGGAGGAAACCAGACCGGCGCCGGCACAGAAGTCTCCTCCGTAGATTTGAATTTTATTCAAGGTTCTCTAGACACAACGAATCTTTCTACTGATTTGGCCATAAATGGCCGAGGCTTTTTTGTCGTCAAAGACGCAAGTTCCGAAGAAGTCTTTTACACCCGGGCAGGGCACTTCAACTTCGACAACCAAGGCTATTTTGTAAATCCTCTTGGCTACCGGGTTCAAGGCTATCTTTATGATGATACAGGTACTTCTCTTTTCGAAAATTTGGCGGACATATGGGTAAATAAAAATAGCATGATAGATCCGCAGGTTACTGGAGAAATTGATATGGTATTGAATCTGGATGCTTCTGAGTCAGTAAAAACTTGGGAGGAAACCTCACCTTACGATACATCTAATTTTGCCACTTCTTTGAGCATTTTCGATTCTTTAGGCCAGTCGCATCCGATTCAGATTTTCTTTACTAAATCAGCCGGTGGAGTTTGGGATTGGTATGCCATGATAGATGGCAGCGAACTTGATGGGGGAACAGCTGGGGAATTGGTGGAATTCGGGTCAGGAACCATAGAATTTGATAGCTCCGGCAAATTAACAACCACTATGCCCCTCACTTTCCATTCGGGAGGACTTACTTATGCTAATGGCTGCTCATCCAGCGCCTGTGAGATTGATTTTACAGGTACGACCCAATTCGGTTCCCCTTCCGTAGTGCAAATAGTTAATCAAGATGGCTATACGGCCGGCACCATCTCCCAGGTGAATATTGATGAGGAAGGGAATATGGTCGCTTACTATACTAACGGCAAGCGTCAAAAAATTGCCCGTTTAGTGGTAGCCGACTTTCCCAACTTAAGTGGGCTAAGTCGGAAAGGCTCTAATCTTTACCAAGCAACAACTACTTCAGGAGATCCTATCTATAATAAACCTGGCGTAGGGGGCATGGGCACAATTTTCGCCTCCATGCTTGAGGAATCTAATGTGGATATTGCGGCCGAATTGATTAAAATGATTATCACGCAAAGAGGGTACCAAGCTAACATCAAAGTAATCTCCACTACTGATGAAATGTTAGCGCAGCTGATGAATATTCGTTAATTTTGGGGTGGGGGGATATATTTCCCTCCACCTTAAAATATAAGTTCATAGAGTAAGGAAAAATAAAATTTATAATCTGTCAAAGTATTGACAAAAAATCAGAAAATTGACAAAAACGGGAAAAAACCTGCCTCCGCCATACCAGCCTAATTTCTAATCCTTCAATTTTAATAATATTTTTATTTTTGCCGTTCCATAATATCTGGCATAAAAATTGCCTATGAAAATAACTGACACAAGTGAGCAACATAATGGGAAAAATAATAAAAAAATGAAAAAAAAGGGCTTATTTATTTTTCTTGTTCCCTTGGTCATATTAGGTTTCGGGGGCGGGCTTATGTACTTTTTAAAACCATCTTTTCTGGCAAGCTTTCTACCTAACTATGCCGGTGTCCAAACAGAGAAAGATACGGCCAAAAAGGAAAAAGGATTTCTGTATAAAATGGATCCGCTCATCGTAAACTTAGCCGATGCCGAAACATTGCATTACTTGAAAATAAAAATAGACCTGGAAAGTACGGAGGAGAAGCCCAATGAAGAATTTGAAAAAAGACTACCGCAAATTCGCGATAACATTCTGCTGTTACTTTCTACGAAGGAGCGGAAAGTCTTAATGGATGCTGAGGGGAAAAATAAATTACGGGCAGAAATCTGCGAAAAAGTAAATCAGTCGCTCAAAAATTTTAAGATCAAGGACATATATTTCACCGAGTTCCTAATTCAATGAGTAAAAGCAATGGATAAATTACTTTCCCAAGAAGAAATTGATGCTCTTTTGCATGGCATAGAAGATGGGGTGGTAAAGACAGAGCCTCCAGCGGCTAATAATGTTGATGATTTGATTCCCTTCGACTTTACCAATCAAGATAAATTTGTTCATAAACGTCTGCCCAATTTGGATGCCCTCAATCAAGCTTTGGCTAAGAATTTAGGAAGTTCTTTTTCCCTTACCCTGAGAAAAACCATAGATGTAAATGCTAAACCTAATGAGATTATAAAATTTGGAGAATTTATCTCACGCCTGCCTGTGCCCAGCAGCCTCCATGTTTTTAAAATGGAGCCGCTTAATGGCCATGCCCTCTTAGCTTTAGAGGCTAAATTAGTATTTACTTTGATTGATATACTTTTAGGCGGTAACGGCAAAGTTGGCTTTCGCGTGGAAGGACGCGACTTTTCCAATATTGAACTCCAGCTGATTCACAAGATGGTAGCTATAATCTTCAATGATTTAGAGAAAGCCTGGAGCAACATCTATCCCATAAAAACTAAATACCTGCGCGGTGAGATTAATCCCCAATATGCGCAAATTCTTTCGTCTAATGATTTGGTAATAAACTGCCCGCTATTGTTAGAAGTAGAGCAATTTTCCGGAACCATAAATGTTTGTCTGCCCTATTCTTCCCTGGACCCGATTAAAGAAAAATTTTATTCTGCCTACCAAAGTGAGCAAGGCAAGTTGGATGAAAATTGGCGCCAGAGAATTTTAGAAAACCTTTATCAAACTGAAGTAGTGGTCACGGTGGAATTAGGAAAGGGGAAACTGCCTATTCAAAAATTAACCCAACTAAAAATAGGAGATTTAATTCCCTTAAATAAAGGAATTGGAGATCTGGTGGTAGCCAAGGTAGAAGGGATTCCCAAGTTTTTAGGCCAAGTGGGCGTCTTGGGCGATAATAAAGCCTTTCAAATCGAAGGTCAGATATAAAAAATTTAAGGAGAGTGCCATGGAATTAGAAGGAAGCGGTGATTTAAAGATGGATAAAAAGAACAATGGTCCGTCAGCTAATAATAACCTGGATTTTATTCTGGATATTCCGGTAGAGGTTTCTGTAGAAGTGGGCCGGGCTAAGCTATCTATAGGAGAACTTTTAAAATTGGGGCAGGGTTCGGTAGTGGAATTAAATAAATTAGCTGGCGAACCTTTAGAGATTTTCGTCAACGGTAAATTAATGGCCCGGGGCGAAGTTGTGGTCGTTAATGAAAAATTTGCTATCAAAGTGATGGATATTATAAACCCTACCGAAAGGGTGAAACAAATTAACGCGTGAGGAGAAAATGCTTTGGATAATTATCAAAATGTTCTTGGCTTTAGTGCTAATCGGCGTGCTGCTTTTCTTTTTCATAAAATTTTTTAAACGAGTAGGGTTAAATGGAGTTAATGACCCTGCTTCTGGCGGCGTCAAAGTTTTAACTAATAAATTGATCGCTCCCCAAAGATATATTACTTTAGTAGAGATCGGAGATGAGATATTTGCCTTGGGTATATCTCCGCAACATATTTCTTTCCTCACCAAAATTGATCACAAAGAGTCATTTCTCCGCAAGATATCCGCCGCAAACGCGGCTAATAATTCGGCTAATTGGTTTGGCCTTTGGAAATCACCTTCCCTACGACAAAAATTGGCCTGGGCCAGGGAGAAAAATGAAGAATAAACTTTGGTGGGTAACTATAATTTTCTGTGGAATATCTCTTTTCTGTTTTTCTCTTTCTTGGGGACAAGCTCCTTCATCTTGGCCTTTACCGACCATAACTTTGGGAGTTAAAGAGGCCAAAGAACCCGGCGAAATTTCGGTCGTCTTACAAATTTTAATTCTTTTAACCGTGTTATCTCTAGCGCCGGCGATCTTAATTATGATGACTTCTTTTACGCGTTTAATAGTCGTTTTTTCCTTACTGCGGCATGCCTTAAGCACCCAACAAATGCCGCCCAATCAAATTTTAATTGGCTTAGCGCTTTTTTTGACTGTATTCATCATGTCTCCGGTCTGGACGGAGATAAATGCTAAAGCGATAGTTCCTTACAAAGAGAAGAGGATTACTCAAGAACAAGCTCTGGAGGCTGGTCTTAAACCCCTGCGCCAATTTATGGCCAAACAGACGCGGGAAAAAGATTTAGCCTTGTTTGTGAATATCGCCAAAATACCCCGTCCGCATAGTTGGGAAGATATCCCCACGACGGTCTTAATCCCTGCTTTTATGATCAGTGAATTAAAGACGGCCTTTCAGATAGGCTGTATTCTTTATCTCCCTTTTTTAATAATAGATTTTGTGGTATCCAGTATCATTTTATCGATGGGTATGATTATGTTACCACCCGTAATGATCTCTTTGCCCTTCAAGATTTTATTGTTTGTTTTAGTCGATGGCTGGAATTTACTCGTGGGTTCGTTAATTAAAAGTTTTCAGTGAGGTAGGCACTTGACTCCCGATTTTGTAGGACAGATTGCCAAAGAAGCTATTGAAGTTATTTTATTCATTTCTTTACCTTTCTTAGGCGTGGCCTTAATCGTAGGTTTAGTCATCAGTATTTTCCAGGCCGCCACCCAAATTCAAGAGGCTTCTTTGCTCATCGTGCCTAAAATAGTTGTTTTCTTACTTACCCTGCTATTGTTGTCTCCTTGGGTAATGCAAAAAATGATTGGTTATACCGAAGACATTTTGGCTAATCTGCCCCGGTATGTGCATTAGCCGTATGAGGAATAAGTGATTATGCTGTGGGGAGCATGGCCTTTAGAGCAAATAAAAACATTCATATTAATATTAATGCGCGTAAGTGCCATCCTTTTTTTTATGCCAGTTTTAGGAACGCGCAGTACTCCAGCAATTTCCAAAATTGGCTTAAGCATGATAATTAGTCTACTTCTTCTTCCGCTAGTAAAGATCGAGGCGCAATGTTTTCCCCATGAACCTTTATTTTTTGTTTTTTTTCTGCTCAAGGAAATTATTTTGGGAATGATTTTGGGTTTATCCGTTAAGGTAATTTTCGCTGGGGTACAGGCTGGCGGCCATATTTCCGGATTCCATATGGGATTTACTATGGCCCAGATAATTGATCCGCAAACTGAGTCTCAGGAAACTGTCATAACCCAACTATATTTTTTTCTTAGCCTCTTAATTTTTTTAGCCATAGATGGACATCATTGGTTCATTCGCGCTTTAACCTATAGTTTTGAAATTATTCCCCTGGGAAGCTTTTTCTTAAAAGCGCAATTAGGGGAATATTTGCTAAAGCTTTCGGGAACTATATTTATTATTGCTGTTAAAATAGCCGCGCCTATTTTAGTCGCTTTGTTCTTAGTGCAAATGGGCTTAGGCATTTTAGCCAAAGCAGCGCCGCAAATAAATATTATGATGACCAGTTTCCCCTTAATTATTGCCGTAGGCTTGTTAATTTTGGCGCTGTCTACTGTCCTTATGATTGGTTATTTAAAAGAAATTTTGTTGGGGATAAGTCGTGGGTTAGTTCTGGAAATTCTACCGATGGCTAAATAAACATGGCGGAAGAATCTTTTGCGGAAAGAACAGAACAGGCTACGCCACGACGGCGGATGGAGGCCCGCCGTAAAGGGCAAGTGGCTAAAAGCCGAGAAATTCCCACGGCCGCTATCCTCTTATTAGGTGGCTCTATTCTTTATCTACTAAGCACTCATTTTTATAATTGCTTGGCGAAATTAATGGTTAATTTCTTGCAGCAAATAAGCAATCTGCAGCTCACTCCAGCCAACCTGCTATCCCTGCAAACATATATCTTCAGGGAACTCTTTTTCATTATGGGACCTGTTTTTCTCGCGATTTTAGCCATAGGGATTATCAGCAATTATGCGCAAGTAGGCCATATTTTTGCTTGGGAGCTAATCCAACCGAAATTTTCTAAACTAAATGTGCTGAAAGGGATGCAGCGCATATTTTCAAAAGAAACTATCGTGGAATTATTAAAAGCCTTAGCCAAGTTCCTGATTGTGGGCACAGTGGTTTTTTATACGATTGAGGGAGAAACAATAAAGGTATTAAACCTTGGTGGGCAAGAACTGGCTACCATCGTCAATTATTTAGGCCGTATTTCCTTCGTTATGGTCATAAAAGTTAGTTTGATTATTTTGGCCCTAGCCATATTTGATTACCTTTACCAGAGATGGCGGTATGAAAAAAGTTTACGCATGAGTAAACAAGAAGTGCAAGAAGAATTTAAGCAAACCGAGGGAGATCCCTTAGTCAAATCACGCCTAAAAAGCATGCAACGGAGTCTGGCCCGCCAGCGGATGATGAATGAAGTGCCTAAGGCCGATGTGATCATTACTAATCCCCAGCATTTGGCTGTGGCCCTGGGGTACAAAAAAGAAGAAATGGTGGCCCCGAAAGTATTGGCCAAGGGAGCAGGACTAATTGCGGAAAAAATAAAAGAGATTGCACGCGCCCATAGCATTCCCATAGTAGAAAATAAGCCTTTAGCACAAACCCTTTATAAATCTGTAGAAATAGGAGAAATGATTCCTTCAACTTTATATCAAGCAGTAGCTGAAGTTTTAGCTTATGTCTATACCATGAAGATGAATTTTAAGAGAGCAAGGTAATAAAAAATGGCGGAAAAGAGAGCTTCGTCCTTATCTTTGCCGGGAGAAAAAGTAAGAATTGATCGATCCGAAATTCTCATGGCCTTAGGGGTAGCCACTATCCTGCTCATCATGATCATCCCTTTGCCCCCCTGGCTATTAGACATTTTCATTTCTTCCAGTATCACTATTTCTTTATTGATCTTGTTGACCGCTTTTTACGTGCGCCACCCCTTAGAGTTTTCCACCTTTCCTTCTGTTTTACTCATAACTACCCTTTTCCGCCTTTCTCTAAACATTGCCACGACTAGGGTTATTCTTCTTCATGGCAACGAAGGAACGGGGGCGGCAGGGGTAGTAATTAAATCTTTTGGCCATTTCGTGGTCGGGGGAAATTATGTAGTTGGCTTTATAATTTTCACCATCTTGGTCATTATAAATTTTGTGGTCATTACCAAAGGGAGCGGCCGTATTGCTGAAGTAGCCGCCCGGTTTACTTTGGATGCTATGCCTGGAAAGCAGATGAGTATAGATGCGGATTTAAATGCCGGACTTATTGATGAGCAAGAAGCTAGGAGAAGAAGGGCGCAAGTCTCCAGAGAGGCTGATTTTTATGGGGCCATGGATGGAGCGAGCAAATTTGTCAGGGGCGAGGCTATCGCCGGCATACTTATTATCTTAGTCAATATCATTGGTGGTTTTGCCATTGGCGTTTGGCAACAGAATTTACCCCTTTTAACGGCAGCGCAAACTTACACCATTCTCACTATTGGGGATGCTTTGGTTTCGCAAATTCCTGCCCTGATTATTTCCACTTCCGCCGGTATCATCGTCAGCCGAGCGGCTTCGGAATTTAATATGGGTAAAGAGTTGAGTCGCCAATTTAAAGTCCAGCCCCAGGCCATATATCTTTCCGCAGGGATCCTCTTCTTCTTAGGATTAATTCCCGGGTTACCCCATATTCCTTTTTTCCTTTTGGCTATCTTAGTCGCCCTAATTGCCCATCGAGCTTATCAAGAAGAACAAAGAAGAGTGGATTTAATTCGAAAAGAAACAGAACAAAAAGTGGCGTCGGCTCAAAAAACTGAGCATATCGAGGCTTTATTGGGATTAGACCGGTTGGAATTAGAAGTAGGCTACAGCCTCATTCCTTTAGTGGATGAAGAGCAAAATGGTGACTTACTGGCGCGCATTCGTTCTATTCGCCGGCAGATGGCTGCCGATTGGGGGTTTATCGTCCCCCCGTTGCGGATTCGCGATAATCTGCAACTTAATCCCGGGGAATATAGAGTGCTCATCAAAGGCAATGAAGTGGCCCGGGCCGAAATCATGATCGGTCATTTCTTAGCCATCGATCCCGGAGAAGTAAAATATAAAATCGAAGGGATTCCTACGCAAGAACCAGTTTTTCAATTACCCGCGCTGTGGATTCCGGAAAGCAAAAAAGAAGAAGCCCAAATAGCCGGGTACACAGTCGTGGATAATTCTACTATCTTGACCACGCACTTGACGGAGATTATCAAAACCAACGCTGCTGATTTGTTAAGTCGCCAGGACGTACACAAGCTCTTAGAAAATTTAGCGCAGAATTATCCTAAGGTGGTAGAAGAATTAACTCCGAACCTTCTGCCATTAGGGACCATCCAAAAAGTTTTGCAAAATTTACTGCGCGAACGGGTGCCCATAAAAGATTTGCTAACTATTATGGAAACGCTCGCCGATTATGCTTCTCTAAGCAAAGACCCTGATCTGCTTACTGAATATGTGCGCCAGAAATTAAGCCGCACCATCACCAAAAATTATGAAAATAAAGAAGGGGTGCTGCCGATTATTACCTTGGAGCAGAAATTGGAGGATACTTTGCGGGAAAAAATCCAAAGAGGCGAACAAGGCTCATATCTGGTTTTAGAACCAACTTGGGCGCAAAGATTATTAGCAGCTATTAAACAAACCTGGGAGCAAAGTGGGCAGATGGGCTATCCTCCTGTGCTGCTATGTTCTTCCATCTTAAGACGTCATTTGAAAAGACTTTTAGAGCGCTTTATGCCCCAGGTGGCTGTCTTGGGTCACAATGAAATTGCCCCTTCTACTAAAATCAAGTCTTTAGGGACGGTGAGTTTAGATTATGCAGATTAAAAGTTTTCGTGGCCATGATATTCAAGAAGTATTAAAGCAGGTGAAAAAGGTTTTTGGACCGGAGGCGCTAATCATTTCTACTAAGACCATTAAGCCACCACCTGAGCGGTTATGGCGCGGAGAAAGGTCGATAGTGGAAGTGGTCGCCGCCCTCGATTTTGCTAAGCAGAGCCCTGGCGCAGATTATGCCTTAGGCCAAGCTGAAAATGCAGATTTAAGGCAAGGAAAAGATGAGCCGCTCTTGACCTTAAATCCCTTGGCGGCTAAGATGTGTGCCCGCGGTCTTTTGCCCGAATTTGTAACGGAAGTAGCCACCGAATATAATCATCTCCTAACCCAAAAAGCCAAAGAAAATAATTGGCGAAATTTTCAAGATTTTGTGCTGTGGCGAATTATGCAATCCGTGGAAGTGACCGGATTAGATTTAGAAAGAAAAAAGATATGGGCTTTTGTTGGCCCCACCGGTGTGGGTAAAACGACTACTATAGCTAAATTAGCGGCCCTCTATCAATTACGTTACCAGAAAAAAATTGCTTTGATTACCTTAGACACCTTTCGCATCGGCGCCATAGAGCAATTGCAAACCTATGCGCAAATTTTACAGCTTCCCTTGCAAGTGGCGAAAGATGGGGAAACTTTACGCCAGGCCATCAATAATTGTGCGGATCGGGACTTGGTGCTAATAGATACGGCCGGGCGGAGTCCTCAGCAGCAGGCAGACCTGGCCGAATTAAAAAACTTTTTAGGTGCCCATGGGGAAATTGATTGCCATTTAGTCTTAAGTGCCACTACCAAAGATGCCGATTTAATGTTTAGTATTGAACAATTCCATATTTTCCCGGTGAAAAGCTACATTTTTACGAAGATAGATGAAACCAGAGACCATGTGGCCATTTTTAATCAACTATGGCGCTTCCAGAAGCCATTATCTTTTATGACTAATGGGCAAAGAGTACCCGAAGATATAGAAGTGGCCACTAAAGGAAAGATAGCGAATTTACTCAGGCAAAATATTAATTAAAGGATTGAGCGAGGTATGGATCAGGCTGAACAACTCCGGATGATGATGAACAAGCAAAATTTAATTAGTCCAGAAAAATTTCCCCGGCTTATTTCTATAAGTAGTGGTAAAGGGGGCGTGGGTAAGACGAATATCGTGGTAAATTTGGCTTTGGCTTTGGCGAAAATGCAGAAGAAAGTTTTAATATTTGATGCGGACATGGGGTTGGCTAATGTTAATATCCTTTTAGGGTTGGTCTGCCCCTACAACATCGAGCATCTTTTGAAAAGAGAAAAAAAGATGGAAGATATTTTGGTCGCGGGCCCCGCAGGCATAAATATTTTGCCGGCTAGTTCGGGCTTTTTAGAAATAGGCCGGCTGCCCGAAAGCCAGCAACATTTTTTATTAAATGAGCTGCACCATGTAATAAGGGCCGTAGATATTTTATTGATCGATACAGCCGCGGGGATCTCCGCTAATGTGGTGTATTTTAATTTGGCGGCCGAAGAAACGATCGTCATCATCACCCCCGAGGCTACTTCTTTAGCCGATGCTTATGCTTTAATAAAAATTTTGTTCACCGAGCACGGCAAGAGAAATTTTTCTATTTTAGTCAACGCCGCGCGCAATAGCCAGGAGGCCGAGGGAGTTTTTAAAAAAATTAAAAAAGTTGTTCATCACTTTTTAGGGGAGGCAACTTTAGATTATTTAGGATTTATACCTTTCGACAGTCACATTGGGGAAGCAATTAGGCGGCAAAGAGCCGTCTTGGACCTTTTCCCTCAAGCCCGCTGTAGTCGTTACTTTTTTGAAGTGGCCCGCCTCCTTGAGGAGAAAAAGACCGTCCCAGTATTGGCGGAGAGGAGGAATTTGTTCGGGAGGCTTAAACAAAATTTGGGTTTTAGAGGAGGAAAAATAGGAGGAGAAAATTGAAAAATAAAAATAATTATTATCATAGTTATCAAAGATTATTGAATTTTCCTCTATCTGTAAAAGGTTTCTCCTCGGAGAAAGAAGAGCTAATCTTGAAATATGCCCCCTTAATTAAACAGGTAGTGGAACGGTTAGCCATCCGCCTTCCCGCTCATATAAACAAAGAGGATTTATTCAGTGCCGGCCTAATAGGACTACTGGACGCGCTGACTAAATTCAATCCAGAAAAAAAAGTAAAATTTGAGACCTATGCCGAAATTCGCATAAAAGGAGCGATATTAGATGAATTGCGATCTCTGGATTGGTTTTCTCGTTCGGCACGGCAAAAAGCTAACCATTTAGAAAAAGTTCTGCATATTTTAGGGATGAGAAAAGGAGGCGATCTCGAAGACGAAGAGATAGCTCAAGAGATGGGTCTTTCTTTGAGAGAATATTATGATCTCCTCAATGAGATTCGGGCAGTCAATTTATTGGATATGGAGAGCTTAGAAGAAAAGTTCTTACCTAATGGCGAAAAGAATTTATTTAATCTGATAACCGGAGAAATGGAAAATCATCCTTTACATGAAATTACCTGGCAAGAATTAAAAAAAGATTTAGCTAAGGCCATAGAGGAGTTGACGGAGAAAGAAAAAGTAGTCTTGAATTTATATTATTATGAGGAACTTACTCTAAAAGAAATTGGGGATGTCTTGGGTTACACGGAATCACGTATATGCCAAATACACGCCAAGGCCATTCTGAAATTACGGGCAAAATTGAGGGAGTATTTAGGAAAAGAAGAGGCCAGCTTAAGTTCTTAGGAGGGGGAAATGGTCGACCCGAAAATGAAAATATTAGTCGTTGATGATTTTGCCACCATGCGGCGCATTATCAAAAATATTTTAAAAGATTTGGGGTACGAAAATATTTTCGAAGCAGATTGTGGGCTTTCCGCCTTAGAAATTTTAAAAAAAGAAAATATCAATTTTATAATCTCTGATTGGAACATGCCGCAAATGTCGGGCATAGAGCTCTTAAAAGCAGTGCGCCATAGTGAGCAATGGCAAGATATCCCCTTTTTAATGGTTACCGCTGAGGGGCAAAAAGAGAATGTGATTGAAGCGGCCAAAAATAAAGTAAGCAATTATATTGTTAAGCCTTTTACGGCTGAGGTTCTGAAAGAAAAAATCAATAAAATTTTTGAAAACAGAAAATAAAAAACTCTTAGGGCAGCTATGCCTGATGATTTTTTTACGTTAAATAAACTTAAGCAGATGTCTTCTTTGGGCAGACCTTTAGATGCGAAAACGGCCCCGGTAGCCAAAGATTTAGGCAAAGCTAAAAAGAAGCGGGAGAAAAAAGAGATAAAAAATAATCGGGCCAAGGAGGAACAAGAACAGAAAGAAAAAGAAGATTCGGCCAGGGGGAAAATTGTGGATATTTTAGTATAGGCCAAGACTTTAATTCTCGTGCGCACCTTGTCTCCACCTTTAGAGACTTGGTCGCCATGGCGAGAAATGGCTAGAGGCAGGCCAGAACCAGGCATTCATTCTCCCGCCGATGCTTCTTCATTCATACCTGCCTCCGGCCTGCTTCTAAACCATTTACCAATTATTAATTATGACCCAGTCTCTTAGGGAGAGAAAGGAAAAGGATTTATTAAACAGAAAGGTTGACTATGAAACATATACCTTTAGAGATGTGGTTCTTAATTATAGGAGCAAGCATCCTTATTTCTTCTTTGATAACAGTTATTTGCTATAAGAAAATTTCTAACCTAATTTGGGCCCAAAGGATTAAAAATAAAAATCTCTGGAATAAAAATTTCTTACCCATTATCGAGGAGCTGATAGACGTGCTTAAAGAAGCCGAAGACTTCTCTCACAAATTTGCCAGATTCCTAGAAGAAAGAAATAAACTTTTTCAGTCTTCGGCCCGCGGAAAAGAATTGGCTAATAGACCAAGGGAAATTGTAGCGCAGAGGGCGAATAATCTCGAGGCTTATTCCACGGCGGCCAATAACTTAAGGCAAAAAACTACCCATATTAACCAACTCGCCTCTGCTGGATGGAGAGTTGCTGATATTGCCTGGCAACTCGGCCTATCTCGCGAAGAAGTGCAATTGATATTAAATCTTTCCCAGAATGCCCCAAATAAGATTTTTGACTTCTCTTCCCTCTCTTAAAAGACCTGCCCTCCTTAGGGAAATTTTTAGGCAAAAAATTCCTGCCGCTCCTTAAGGGGGAATTTTTTGCCGCCTATTTTTTTCAGCGATGGTTACCGGGGAATTATTCTCAATAAAAAATAATAATGATTTTCCAAGATTAGAAAGTTTAAAGTGCAAAAACTAAAGAGCATCTTAAAGAATAACTGGGCATGCCCTTTGCAAAATTAAATAAGCAAAACAGGAGGTACAGTTTTGGAGAGTGTATATACAATAGGCGCTAATGCTTTGTTGAGACAAGAAAAGAGATTTGCCCTCATCGCTAATAATTTAAGTAATGCCCAAACAGTAGGGTTCAAGAAGGAAATCCCTTCTTTTAAAGAGATAATTAGGCAGACCTTGGGGGGCAAGATCGAAAAAGAAGTAATTGAGGAATACCAAATTAGCTTGCAGCAAGGAGAATTGCAAGTTACTAACAATGATCTCGACTTGGCTATAGAAGGGGAAGGTTTTTTTAAAGTTAATACTCCCCAAGGCGTGCGTTACACGCGCAATGGCCAGTTCCGTTTGGATAGAGACCAGAAATTAGTGCAGGCAGATGGCTTTCCAGTAATGGGTAAGAGAGGCGAAATATATATAAAAGGGGGAAAAGTAAGAGTCGAGGCGAATGGGTTGATCAAAGTGGATAACCAGGAAGTGGATCAGTTGGCCATAGTGACTTTCCCCAATCGGCCAGCATTTCAAAAAGAAGGACATAATTTATTCCGATTGTCTTCGCCGCAAGAAGAGAAAGAGGCTGGAAAGGCCGTTATCCATCAAGGTTTTGTCGAAACGGCCAATGTTAATGTAATCGAAGAGATGATCGCGCTTATCGATGCTCATCGAAATTTTGAAGCATACACGCGCCTGCTCCAGGCCAATGATGAATTGGACGCCAAAGCCGCAAATGATTTAGGAAAGGTATAAAAGGAGGGAAACTATGATCCGGGGTCTTTGGACAGCCGCCACAGGCATGGCTTGTCAACAAACAAATTTGGCCGCTATAGCCAATAATTTAGCCAATGTTAATACAAACGGCTTTAAGAAAAGTCGGGTAAATTTTCAAGATTTGATGTACCAGAATCTGCGCACGCCAGGATCAACCACTTCGTCCGGAGGACAATTACCGGCAGGTATCCAAATCGGCATGGGCGCGAAAGTGGTGGCCGTGGAAAAGGTTTTTACGCAAGGAGATTACACGCAGACTAAGAACCAATTAGATATGGCTATAGAAGGGAAAGGCTTCTTCAAATTAATGAGCAATGGGAAAGAAGTCTATACGCGTTCGGGAGCTTTTAAATTAGACAAAGATGGTTACATCTGCGATAGTAATGGGAATAGGCTCCAACCAGAATTTGCGGTTCCGGCCAAAACAGCTACGATAACTATAGAGCCGGGGGGGAAAATAGTTTGCGCCGGCTCAGATGGCAAAGAATTAGGAAGCGTGCAGATTCAGCTTTTCAATTTCCCCAATCCAGCAGGTTTACAATCCATTGGCCACAATTTATTTGTTCCCTCCGATGCTTCGGGGGAAGCCGTCCAGGGTAATCCAGGAACTGATGAATTTGGAACCATTCTCCAGGGATTTTTGGAGATGTCTAACGTGGATGTGGTAGAAGAAATGATTAATATGATCATGACGCAAAGGGCCTATGAAATCGGTTCCAAAGTAATCCAGGCTGGAGATGATATGCTGCATATGGCCTCCAATTTGCGGAGATAAGGTTAAAATGGTTAGGTTCAAGATTTTAAAAATATATCTGCTCCCCATTCTTTGTTCAGCAATCCTGATTTACTCTTTAGGTCACGCCGAAACCAAGACTGACCTCCCAAACGGTTATGCCATTGATTCAGAAAGAGTGATGGGGGTTTTAGAAGATTTTTTAAAGACCCACTTGGAAAAACAAAATCGCTCAGTCAAAGTCAGCGAAATTCGCGGTTTTAAAAAAATTTTCCTACCCGAAGGAGTTCTTTCTTGGGAAATAAAACTTCCTGATAGATTCTTCCAGGGTGGCAGTATTCCGGTAACTTTAACCTTCTATATAAATGGCCGCAAAGCTCAAGATGTTCATTTTCAAGCGCAAGTTGAGATTTATGCCTGGGTAGTGGTGGCTAAGAATTATTTGCCCAAGCATCAGCTTATTAAAGAAAGCGATGTGCATCTTGTTTACCGGAATATTACTAAATACCCCATCGATGTGTTAACGGAGATTAACGAAGTTGTGGGGAAAAGGGCAAGTCTCCATATAAATAGTTGGGAAGTTCTGCGCAAATCTATGGTGGAAATGCCCCCCTTAGTGAAAAAAGGCGACTATGTAACCCTCTTGGCCGAAAATGAGGGCTTTCGGATTACGGCCTTAGGGGAAGTGAAGGAAGAAGGACGTCAAGGAGAAATAGTGAAGGTTTTAAATATTTCCAGCAAAAAAGAGATATTTGGCCGGGTTTTGGACAGTCAGACGGTGCAGGTAGATTTTTAGGAGGGGACATGCCTAAATATATGGGAAAAAAATATTGCTTCATGATGCTCTTCTTGATTTTGGGGAGCTTAGGGGGGTGTATGATGAAACCATCGGCTACTTGGAAATCATCCCCTGCGCCGCTAAAACCTGTATCCCCGCTTCCTTCCCCCCCGGCGCCCATAAGTGAAGGTTCTTTGTATTCTCCCCAGATGGGCATAAATTGGTACACTGATCTCAAAGCCAGAAATGTGGGCGATATAGTAACCATAAACATTGTGGAATCAGCGAAAGCATCCAAGAATGCTTCCACAAAGACTTCCCGTAATTCTGAATTTGGAGCGAGTTGGAGCGGTGTCCTTTCCAAATTGAGTGGTAATTGGTTTGGTGATGAGCATAAAGCTTCTTTCGACAATGAATTTGAAGGAAAAGGCGAGACTACCCGCAGTTCCCAATTAAACGCTTATATTACGGCCCAAGTAATCCAAGTCTTGCCCAATGGGAATTTAGTAATTCAAGGGTCGCGCGAAGTGCGGGTAAATAATGAGAACCAATATATCAATATTCAGGGAATAGTTCGGCCCGAAGATATTTCGGCCAACAATATAGTCCTCTCCACCTTTATTGCCGAGGCCAAGATTGAGCTTACTGGGCAAGGAGTTATTGCGGATAAACAAAGAGCCGGGTGGTTTACCAGAATCTTAGATTGGATTTGGCCATTTTAAATAGTTATAAAATAGGAAGAAGAGATATGAAAAAAAGCTTTTTCCAAAGCCTAGGTCTGTTAATAATTCTTTTGATTTTTTCCGCTCCTTCCTGGGGCGCGCGTTTAAAGGATATCGCAACTTTTAAAGGAATTCGGCATAATCAATTAATCGGTTATGGATTGGTAGTAGGCCTCAATGGTACAGGAGATAGTCCCAATGCCGAGTTTACCATCCGGTCGATCAGCAATATGCTGGAAAGAATGGGAGTCCATATTCCGCAAGAGCGGCTTAGCCAAATTCGCTTGAAAAATGTAGCTGCGGTAATAGTAACGGCCTCTTTGCCTCCTTTTGCTAAAGTGGGGAGTAGGATTGATGTGCATGTCTCTTCTCTTGCTGATGCAACTTCCTTAGCCGGTGGCACTCTCCTTTTAACCCCGCTCATCGGCCCTGATAAACAAGTATATGCCTTAGCCCAAGGACCCCTGGCCATTGGCGGCTTTGCTATTGCAGGAGCTTCGGGCAGTGGGGTGCAGAAAAATCATCCCACCGTCGGGATTATTACCCGCGGGGCAGTGATTGAAAGAGAAGTGCCTATTTCTCTGAGCGGGAAAAAGGAGCTGTTTCTTACCCTCTTCAATCCCGACTTTACAACCGCCGAAAAAGTTAAAGAGGCGATCAATCGCCTTTTAGGATTGAGCTATGCTTCCTGTATTGATTCGGGAACTATTCAGATAGAAGTACCTTATTCCTATCAGCAACGAGTCCCTCAGTTGATTTCCTTATTGGAGCAAATTGAAGTGACCCCAGATACAGTAGCCAAAGTAATTATAAATGAAAGAACAGGCACCTTAGTATTAGGGGAAAAAGTACGCATTTCTACCGTGGCCGTGGCGCACGGAAATTTAAATATCCAAATAAAGGAGAAATTGCGCGTCTCCCAACCCAATTCTTTTGCTCCGCCTGCTCCGCCGGGTACGCCACCTACGGTCATTCCTCCTCGGGAAGGCACCGGAACAATTGTTACTCCGGGATCAGCTACAGTGGTTACACCGGAATCGAGCGTAGGAGTGAAAGAAGAGGGCAAAGGATTAGTAGTTTTATCTGAAGGGGTAGATTTAGGAGAGTTAGTGAGAGCACTCAATGCTTTAGGAGTAACTCCTCGGGATTTAATCACTATTTTACAGAGTATTAAAGCGGCTGGCGCCTTGCAAGCGGAGCTGGAAATTCATTAGTATTCAAAGTTTAAGAAAATGGAAAAAGGGCCGATACAAAATATAAAAAATTTAGCCGAGAGTATTTCTGGGCCAACTAATTTGCGCCATGGGCAAAGAGATGAAGAAAAAACTAAAAAAGTTTGTCGGGAATTTGAATCTTTATTGTGGCAGCAAATTTTCAAATTAATGCGCAGCTTGACCTGGAGCGGGGCCAAGGGAAGCAGTAATTGGGCGGGCAATGAAATATACCAGACTCTTCTGGAACAAGAAATGAGCAGAACTCTGGCTCACCAAAAGGGGATAGGTATAGGCGATTTTCTTTATAAACAGATCAATAAACAACAAGAAAAGATGCCCTCAAAAACGATTATCCTTGGAGAATAGTTAATGACCACAGCGGCAGGCCAATTGGCAGGTTTAGAAAAATTGATGACCGAAGAAATAAATCAGTATCATGCCTTGATCCAAGAGATAAAAGAGGAAGCTAAATATCTGAGGGAGAATGACCTCGCCTCTCTTATGAAATCTGTTAACCGCATGGAAAAGCAAAGGGAGATGTTATTAAAAATAAACGAAAGGATTCGCGAAGAATTGAAAAAGGTAAAAGAAACGACTCCCCTTCCCTGGTCAGCAGCTATTTTCCAAAGAGTGCAGAAGCACGAAAAAGAGATTATGTCTCTCAAAGAGCGCGCGCGCCAGTTGAACCTGCAAAATAAGAGTTTTCTTCAAGCAACTCTCGGATATTGGAAAGAAATTTTGGGTATGCTAGCTTCGTCCGGTAAAGTAGAAACATACGCCGGGGCGGGTGCAAAAAATCACCCAAGCAATCCCTGCTTTTTAAATCGGCAGGTATAAGAATGTCTGGGGTAAGCAGCGTATTTAATATTGCTAAAGGGGCTTTGCAGGCTCAATTACTATCTCTGCAAGTGGCTAGTCATAATTTAGCCAATGTAAATACCCCTGGGTATACCCGCCAAATCGCCTTATTAGAAACGCAACCATCAGCTTCTACTGGCCGGCTAAATTTAGGCCTGGGTGTAAACGTGGCCTCAATAACCCAAGCCGTAGATATTTATACTTCCCAAACCATCCATAGAAATATTGCTGATCTTTCCGAGAGCGATACCAAAGCTTCAACTTTAAATTATATCGAGAGTCTTTTTAATGATACTTCGGGCACGGGCCTAGCTCAGGCCTTGAGTGAGTTTTGGAAGGCCTGGCACGACTTGGCTAATAATCCGAGCGGAATTGGTGAACGTACTTCTCTTTTGGGAAAAGCGGAGAATTTGTGTAGTTTTTTTCATTCTTTACGAAATAACCTGAGTCAAATTATTGATCAGGCCAATGCCAGTATTACCATCGCCCTGCAAGAAGTAAATGTAATCACTTCCCAAATTGCTAAATTAAATGGGAAAATCCTGGAAGCCGAATCTGCCGGAGCCGTGGCTAATGATCTACGTGATCAAAGGAATATTCTATTAGAAAAATTATCTAATTATGTGGGGAATGTATACTTGGAAGATGAAAACGGCGGGCTTAAGATTTGGGGTGGCCAAGGTCTAAGATTGGTTGACGGCCTGGAATATTGGGGATTAGAAAGTGATGATGGACAAATATTTTGGAATGATATTCCCGTAGATATTAGTAAGAGGTTGACCGGTGGGAAAATCGGAGGCTGGTTAGATATTCGAGATGAAATAGTTCCGCAATATATAGCTAACCTTGATGAATTGGCCGGCACGCTCATCGCTCAGGTGAACGCGCGGCATTTTAATGGCTACACCCTGGAGGGAGAAACAGGAAAATATTTTTTCAAAAATTTCCAAACTGCTCCAGAGTTGCCCAACCCCTCGGACTATACCAATGCCGCGGCCTACATCCAATTGAGCACAGACGTCCTGGGGAATCCACGTAATATAGCGGCTGGAGGGAGCACAGGGGATCCGGGAGATAATGAAAATGCTTTAGAAATATTAAATATCCAGAATGATGATACTAACTCCATTACTAAATGGGTTTATAGCGAACGGGGGGATGCGCGCGCGAGCATTACCTTGAATGATACTTTAGAGCATTATTACCATAACCTCATCGGGGAGATAGGCCTTTTAACTGAACAGATGCAACAAAAGCAGGAATTTATGCAGACATTTTTGGATCAATTAAGAACAGTGCGTGATTCGGTCTCCGGAGTAAACGTAGATGAAGAATTAGTAGAAGTAATGAAAATTCAGCGGGCCTTTGAAGCTGCTTCTAAGTTAATTTCCGTTGCTGATCAAATGCTGCAAAGTTTATTGGAGATTAGATAAAGATGCGCGTAGCTACCAGGACTATATACTATAACCTACAAAAGAAACTCCTTTCCTTGGAAGAAAAACAGCAAAAGATAAATGAACAGATTGCCTCAGGAAAGGTCGTTAATAAGCCATCGGATAATCCCCTAGCCACGATCAATGTTCTCCACTTGCAGACGGCATGGTCACAAGTGCAACAATACCAGCGCAATATGGAGGCGACCAAAACTTGGTTAAATTTAACAGAATCAGCCTTACAGCAGACCGAGGAATTAATAGGTAGAGCTAAGGAAATTGCCACGCAAATGGCCAGCGATACGCAAAATGCATCCACCAGAGCTTTGGCAGCTAAAGAGATAGATCAACTTTTAGATCAGGCAATTTCGTTGGCGAATAGCGAGTTAGGGGGCAAATATATTTTTGCGGGTTATAAGGTTAATACTGTGCCTTTTTCCAAGGTGGGCGGATCTGTTCAATATAACGGCGATACCAATACGATCCAAATTCCCATTGGCCAAGAGGAAAGTTTGCCGATCAACAAAGATGGGCAGACTGCCTTTATGGATGCTGATATTTTTACTGTATTAGGCGCTCTCCAGACGGCCCTGGAAAATAACCAGACCGCAGAAATTCGCCAGCAGCTGGAAAATTTGCAAGAGGTAGCAGATCATTTTAATAATCAAATAGTTGATATTGGTTCCCGGTTGAACCGCCTGGAAGCTAAACAAAATATTCTTAAGGACCTGGATCTTTTCTTTCAGGAGAGAATCTCCGCAGAAGAAGATGCGGACATTTCCGCTTTAGTTGTGGATTTAAAGGCTAAAGAATTGGCCTATCAGGCGGCCCTACTTTCTTCAGTAAAAATCCATGAGTTAACTTTATTAAATTATTTGCGTTAAATTAAATAGAGCAGTCATTTTTGCCAGGGAGGGTGAAAATGCTGATTTTAACCAGGAAGATAGGCGAATGCATCGTCATCGGGGACAAGATAAAAGTATACGTAATGGATGTGCGCGGGAAACAGGTGCGCTTAGGTATTGAGGCCCCGGCCGAAAACGTTATTTATCGGGAAGAGGTTTTCCAAAAGGTCATCGAAGAAAATAAATTAGCTGCCGAGGCAGTCCAATTTCATTTTTCCAAATTTAAAGAAGGGGAGTGAGAGCTAAATTGAAAATTAATACTTCTCGTTTCGGAACGATAGAAATCGAGGAAAAGCAGGTTATTCGCATGCCGGAGGGCATGATTGGTTTCCCTGATTTTCGAAACTATGTTCTCTTAGAACATAAAAAAGAATCTCCTTTTTGGTGGTGGCAATCCCTTGATGCCCCTTCTTTGGCTTTTGTCCTCACTGACCCACTCCTCTTCCAACCAGACTATGAAGTGCAAATCAGTAAAGAAGATGCCGATATATTGCAGGTGGGAGGAGCGAGTGAGGGTTTGAAAACATTTGTAGTAGTTAATATTTCCAAGGACAATCCACCTCTTATCACAGCTAATCTCTTGGGGCCAATAGTAATCAATGTGGCTAAAAGAGTTGCCTGCCAAATTATTCAATTCCAAAGCTCTTATTCCCACCGCTTTCCCCTTCCTTTACGCATATAGAAGAGGTCAGGGCAATTCCAAAGGACTTGGCCATCTTGAAAAATTATTTAATATCCCCATTAGGCGTGCGGCTCTGGTCATCACTTGCCCCGCCTAGTATAAAAATATAATTTCTTTATCAATACTCGCTCCAGTTTTTCCCTAGTTCTCTCGCCCTATTTGGGCCGTTAAATATTAGGAACCCAATTATTAATGGCAGCATAAAATAAATGACATCTTGATGCGGGTTCAGCAAGCCAAAAGAGCTGGCCCTGCGAGAAATTAAAAAAATCTCAAACATAGGGCGAGGGCTTGTCCCTTGCTAAATATAAGGCATAGCGTAAGGGTTTAACGCCCTCCAACCCTTCTTAAGGTAAGAGGGGGAGGTGGAGTTATGAAATTTATGAAATTATGAGATGGACAATAGACCAAATTTGGCGGGCAAGGTTTTATCCCTTACCTTATTTGATTTCATTTCTTATGTCGAATTACGACACAGTCTCATTGGGGAGAGGGTTAGGGTGATGGATATTTATAATTAAGGTATTTTGGTCAAGGGGCCGAGTTTTATCCACGAAGATAAAAAATTATTTCAAAATCTCCGGGAGAAATTCTTTGACCAGTTTTTCTGATAATTCCTGGACATCAACTTGATATTTGCCTTCAGCAATCAATTCTTTCAATTTAGCGATTTTGGCTGATCTTTGTTCTGGTATGTTTTGGAGGAAGGAGTAAATTTGCTGCAGCTCTTTAGATGCCTGGGAAAGTTCTACTTTGTCGCTTGCTTCCCCAAGAGATTTCTTAGCATCTAAGGCTACTTTTCTTTGCTCTGCGGAAGTTAATTTTTCAGATTGAGTTATTGCTCCGCTCGCTTGATCTGGTTTTACATTCGTCACGGTCATGGAGATTTTCTCCTTTATGAGAAGAGAGTTTTAAATTTTATTTTTCTAATTATTTTTCGGCAAATTTAAAAGAAACTTTAAATTTTTTTATTCACCTCTTTAAAGACAGGCAAAAAATCTTATCTCTGGCTACCCCCTTTTTTTAAAACTTCTGATCCTCTCCCCGGGTAAGGTAAATAAAAAATAAACTAACACGGCAAATTTTGCAACCCTTTTTATTTTGGCTTGGAATTTTTTGCCTATAGAGCCTTAATTCTAATTTTAACTATTTGTAAACATTAGGGTTTTTAACGCCTTTTTCTGGCATATCCTTTGCTGATTTTCTAATTAGAACGGGGCAGAAACTTATGATACATCAGCGTTATTTTTTCATCGTCCCCTATGCTTTCTTCCTCTCCCTCGCGGGGAAAGCGATAGGATGAAGGGGCTCCGTTAATAAAAGATAATGTAATTAATTTTGGCTTCAAGGAGGCATGAAAAATGGGCATTTTGGCAAATGTTACGGCAGCCATTTTGGCTGGAGGATGGGACCCTTGTTTTCGTCGGTTCTTTCCTGATCTACCTAAAGTTTTAACTGAAATTGGGGGAAAGCCCTTTCTTTCTTATATTTTGAATCATTTATATTTATTTGGGTTAAAGGACATAGTGCTATGCACAGGCTACCTGGGAGAAAAAATTGAGGAAGTATTTGGAAATAGCTATAAAGATATGCGCCTATGGTATTCAAGAGAAATCTCTCCGCGGGGAACGGGAGGAGCGTTAAGACTTGCCCTTCCTTTCTTCAAGTCGGAGCAAATCTTAGTCCTAAATGGCGAGTCATTTTGCCAGGCTAATTTGGATTATTTTTGGCGAAGTCATCTGGCCTGGGGTGCCGATGTGAGCATCGTTTTGACTCTGGGACCAGAAAAAGCTGGTTATGGATTAGCCATAACTGATAAGGATGGCTATGTGATTAAATTTGCGGACAAACGAATAATAGGTTCAAATGGTTGGGTGAATGCCGGAATTTATTTAATCAAACGCAGTCTGCTCAGAACTATTCCACCAGGAAGACCAGTTTCTTTAGAACGCGACATGTTCCCAGCTTGGAAAGGACAAAAAATTTTTGGCCACCGTTTATCCGGTCCATTTTTTGAGATAAATACTAATATAGAAAATTTTGCGCAAATAAATCAATTTTTTAGCCGCGAAAGACTTTCTTACCACTGATAATTTTTTTATTATTAACATTTTTCTCTTTAATAACAGCAAATATTATAAGGAAAAAGTTTAATTTTTTTGAAAAAGGGAGATAAAATGAGCCATTTACAAAGTAAAGAAGAATTAGAAAGTTGGTATCAAAAAGAAGACCCTTGGGATTATGAAAAAAATCCTGATGATCTAGCCAGACGAACTATCCTTCTTTCGGCAATTCCTAAAAAAAAATATCGTAATGTTTTGGATATAGGATGCGGAAATGGATTTATCACAAATTATCTTCCTGGAGAAAAAATCATAGGTGTTGATATTTCTTCTAAGGCCGTTCAATTTGCAAAAAAAAATGCTCCTTCCCATATTGAATATTTTCCTTATTCTATTTTTGATCTTCCTTTTTTAAAATGGGAGAATTCCTTTGATCTCATAGTCATAACAGGAGTGCTTTACCCACAATATATTGGGAATAGCGAAAAGTTAGTGTATTCCATTATTGACGACCTCCTTCTTCCGAATGGAATATTGGTAAGTTGCCATATTGAAGAATGGTACCATTCACGTTTCCCTTATATTAGCCTACATAGAGAGTATTATTCATATCGAGATTATGTACATCTTCTGGAGGTATATTTAAAATGATTCTCATGTATCATAAAATTTACCCAGAATCTCCCACTATTTGGTGGGTTACTCCCAATGCCTTCTGGAGGCAAATGGAGGAGTTGAGACGTTACCGAGTTGTCCCTTTGGATGAATATGATCCAAAGGATCCTAATAATGTATCTATTACTTTTGATGGTGTATATGAAAATGTTTATAAATTTGCTTTTCCGATATTAAAAAAGTTTGGGTATCCTTTTGAACTTTTTATCATTGGTAATTTTATCGGAAAAGATAATACATTTGATAAAGGTGAGCCACAGGCCAAGTTTGCTAATTATGACCAATTAAAAACCATGGTTAATCAAGGAGGAAGGCTCCAATGGCATTCCTGGTCACACAGAGATATTAACAAAGTTACTGTTAGAGAAGAAATAGAGTTAGAGCTTTATATTCCTGAAGATATTCGGCAGTTGGATCCAAAGGGTTTTTCTTGGTTTGCGTATCCAAATGGAATTTATTCATCTTATGGACAAGATATTATAAGGAAATATTTTAAAGGGGCTCTATTATGTGATCAAGGAGATAACTTAGACTGCTTCCATCTTAAAAGGATTACCGTTACTAATGAGACCCGATTTACCAAATCAACAGTATCTCTAATAATTGCCAATTATAACTATGGTCGTTTTGCCGCTGAAGCTATTGAATCCGCTATTCATCAAACAGTCCAGGCAGATGAGATCCTTTTTATTGACGATTTTTCAGAAGATAATTCCTTAGAAGTGGCCTCAAGATACAAAGAAAAAATTAAAATTATTAGGAACGAAAAAAATTTGGGGATTGTCGATAATTTTAATAAAGCTGTTTCTTTAACTTATGGAGATTATATATGTTTTCTTGGGGCTGATAATCGTTTCCGAAGTGATTATATCGAGAAGTGTAAATTTGCCCTTGATACCCATCCAGAAGCAGCTATTGCATACACTAATGCCATAATTTTTGGGCCGCGCGCAGGATTACTCGCTCAAAAAGTGGGAGCTATTCCGATTAGCGAAGCAAAAGATATTTTTTTGTGGCGATTTCCCGAATTTAATGAGGAAAGCAGAGAAATTCTAAAAACCAGAAATTTTATTCATGGATCTTCTATGTATCGACGGTTAGCGTACGAAGAGGTAGGGGGATATATAAAATCTACAGGTCCTGAAGATCATAATCTATTTTACCGCATGGTTGACCGAGGATGGAAAGCAATTCTTTGTCCAGAATTTCTTCTGGAATACCGACAACATTCTCATGAACAAGCTAATACCCAACTCAATTTGGGTCTAGAGTTAGCCTTTCTTCGTCGACAGATAAAATTTTTAAATAGTCAATTGCAAAATTTAGTTAAAGAGAAATTGGTTATCAAGGAGACGCTCGAGCAAGCAGCCATATACGCCCGCCAAAATAAAATAGAAGAGGCAATTGCAAAAATTCGCGATGGATTTAGAAGATTCCCTGAGCAAGGAAAATTATTATTGCAATATGCTCTGCTCCTTAAATTAAGAGGAATGGATGATGAAGCAATTAGTTTATTAGACCATGTTGTTTTATATGATCCTGACTTAGTGGAATATATAGAGAAGTTTAAAAGCAAAAATAACCTTTTCCCTTTAAAAAATTATTATGAAAATAAAAATATAACGCATAAACTGGATGCGCATTATAAAGACCCATTTTTTCAAAAATTAGAACATGAGCAACGACTAGCTGATGAAGAATATCGAAGAATCCAAAAGATGTTAGATCAAGGGAAAGCGGAAGGGACAGTAAAACCATTGGAAGATTTTCTAAAAAAATTTCCTGACCATGCTTTAGCGAATAACGATTTGGGAGTTCTGTATTTTACGAGGGGAGAGATAGAGAAGGCACTTCAGAGACTAGAAACGGCATATCGGCTTAATCCTCAAAATTTGGATATCATGAAAAACCTTGCAGATGCATATGTTAAACAAGGAAATTTTGAAAAATCATTAGAAATTTATGAAAAAATTTTGTCCCAATGTCCTCAAGACCTTGAGGTGTATAAATCTTTGGCATTGATCTTTTCAAATTTAAATAGAAAAGAAGAAGCCCTTTTCTGGTGGAATAAGGTTTTGGAGGTAGACCCCACTGACTTGGTTGCCAAAGATTATATTGAAAAAATGGATAAAAAAGAAGGGTATCAAGAGATTCAAAATACTGAAGGGAACACACATCTTGGTAATCCAATTGTTTCTATCATTATCCCTGTATTTAATAATCTGGCGTTAACCCAAAATTGTCTGGCCTCTATTATAAAAAATACAAAAGAAATAAACTATGAAATTATTGTAGTTGATAATGGTTCGACGGATGGGACTAAGGAATATCTCCAGGGGATGGAGATCAATGCTATAAGACCTTTTTTCTTTAATGAAAATAAAGGGTTTTCCGAAGCCTGTAATTACGGCGCAAAAAATGCCAGGGGAGAGTATATTTTTTTCTTAAATAACGATACTGAAGTTAAACCGGGTTGGTTAACATCACTTGTTAGGTTTGCTGAATCAACTCCAGATTGTGGGGCAGTTGGAGCTAAACTCGTTTATCCGAATGGAAGGCTTCAAGAAGCAGGGGGAATTATTTTTGCAGATGGACATGGCTGGAATTATGGTCGGGGAATGGATCCCTCTGACCCTCGTTTTAATTTTGTTAGGGAGGTAGATTATTGTTCAGGCGCTGCTCTCATGGTTAGAAAATCTCTATGGGATGAAATAGGAGGTTTTGATTTACGATATTCTCCTGCTTATTATGAGGATACAGATTTATGTTTCGAAATAAGGAATCGTGGCTACAAAGTATATTATCACCCTAAGAGTGTCGTGGTTCACCATGAAGGGAAGACCGCAGGTGTAAATCTTCAATCAGGATATAAAAAATATCAGGAAATTAACCGTAATAAATTTATTGTTAAGTGGAAAGAGGAACTTAAGAAGCAATTTACTAATGATCCAGCAAATGTTGTTAAGGCCTCAGATAGGCATGCTCAAAAGAGTATTCTGGTGATAGATGCTTTTCTCCCTTTTTATGATAGGGCTTCAGGATCATTACGTCTTTTTAATATCCTAAAATTACTAAAAAAGATGAAATTCCATATAACCTTCCTTGCCGGATATAATTCTTTGGAAAATCAGTATCGTCCGATTCTGGAAGAGATAGGAATTGAAGTCTATGCTGGGGATTACGACGCTAAGGAGGTTGCTGATCTTAAGGATAAATCTTTCAAAAGCATTTCTTATGATCTACTATTTAGGAATAGATCCTATGATTATGCCCTCATCGAATTTTGGAATGTGGCAAGCTATTACCTACCACTTATAAGGAAATTCTCTCCTCAAACAAAAATAATTATTGATTCAGTAGATATTCATTTCATTCGAGAAATCCGCGAAGCCGAACTTTTAAAGAGCTCCGAACTTAAAAGAAAAGCATTGTTAAATAAAGATAGAGAAATAGGTATTTATAAAAGAGCTGATAGAATATGGGTTGTGACAGAGAACGACAAAAAGGCCATAAAGGATCTAATTGGCAATATTCCAATCGATGTCATTCCAAATATCCATAAAAATATTGAATATGTAAAAACTTATGAAGAAAGTTCAGACCTTCTTTTTATCGGGAACTTTAATCATCCACCTAATAGAGATGCAATTCATTTCTTTTGTAAAGAAATATTTTCTCTTATTCTAAAAAAAATACCGGGAGTAAAATTATTTATTGTGGGTAACAATCCCTCAGAGGAGATTAAAGCTTTAGCATCAAAAGAAATCATTGTAACGGGCTATGTCCAGGATCTAAGCCTCTATCTTAAAAAGGCAAGAATCTCTGTAAATCCATTACGATACGGAGCAGGAATGAAGGGAAAAATTGGGGAAGCCCTTTCTTGGGGATTACCTGTAGTTACTACCTCTATAGGGGCGGAAGGAATGGAATTAATTGATAGGAAAGATGCGCTAATTGCAGATTCTCCAGAAGAATTTGCAAAAAAAGTAATAGAGCTCTATCTTAATTCTGAACTTTGGAATGAATTATCGTCAAATGGTAGAAAAAAAGTAGAAGAAAATTGGACGCCGGAAGTCGTAAATAGAAAATTAGAAGAGATTTTTGTAAACCAAAAGTTTTCGGTAGAGAGAAATTTAGTTTCTATAATTATTCCTGTTTATAATCAACTTGAATATACAAAAAAATGTTTGGAGAGTATCTTTGAATATACAGATATACCCTTTGAATTAATTATTGTTGATAATGGATCTACTGATGATACCTTAAAATATTTAGAGATAATAAAAAGTGGAAAAGAGTCCATTGGAAGATGGAGATTGAAGGTTGGAGATAATGGCGAAATTGTAGAAAAGATATTTATGGGTAAAGAATCGAAAAAAAAGAAGAAAATTAAAAAAGATTTTCTATGTCGCGGTATGAAAATTATTTCTAATGAAAGAAATTTAGGATTTGCTACCGGTAATAATATAGCTATGAAAGAGGCAAAGGGAGATTATATTCTCCTCTTGAACAATGATGTGGTTGTAACCCCAGGATGGTTAAAACGTATGATAAATTTAGCGGAAAGAAAACCTGAAATTGGTATAGTTGGACCAATGTCTAACTATGTTGCGGGACCACAATTGGTGAAAGAAGTAAGTTATGATTTAAACAATTTAGTTAATCTCAATCAATTTGCTCAGGATTTTGCTAATAAAAATAGAGGAAAAACAAGACCATTTTGGGGCGTTATCGGTTTTTGTATGCTTATTAAGAGAGAGGTTTTAAAAAAAATTGGAGGATTAGATGAAAGATTCGGTTGGGGAAACTTTGAAGATATAGATTATTGCCTCCGAGCCAGATTGGCTGGTTATGAATCATGGATTGCCGAAGACTGTTTTGTTCATCATTTTGGGAACAGAACATTCTCAGGAGAAAAAATAGATTATAAAGAGAGTTTAAAAAGAAATTGGGAAATATTCAAAAGGAAGTGGGGAATACCACAGGAAATTCAATATGGAGAAAGTTTTGATATTGAATTAAAAGAAAGGTTTAACCCCCTAAAGCACTACTTTCCAATTCACCCTGAAAAATATTCCATATCCAAAGGGGAAGAACTCTTTAATGCAGGTGATGACGAAGGAGCAGAGGTTATTTTTCAAAAAATTCTTTCATTCGATCCTAAAAATATAGATGCTCTCAATAATTTAGGGGTCCTTTATTTCCATAGAGGAGATGTAAATCGAGCAATTTCCTATTTCCAACAAGTTTTGGAATTAAATGAAAATTATTTTGAGGCGTTAGAAAACTTGGCTTATTGTATGATTTTTGAGGACAATTTCCAAGAGGCTATGCCTTTATTTAAAAAGGCCTTAAGCTTTAAACCTAATGATGTAAATCTATTAAATAGTCTGGCCACCTGTTTAGTGAAGAGTAAAGCTTTTAAGGAGGCTGAAGAGCTTTATAAAAAATCATATGAAATTAATAATAATCAGCCTCAACTTATTGAAATTTTAAATGGAATAAAAAGAATGCAAAGTTCTGAAAATCAGGTAGGTATATTCGAATGAAAAAACCTTATAAAAATAAACTTTCTCTCTGTATGATTGTTAAAAATGAAGCTCATAATCTGAGAGATTGTATCGAGCCTTTGAAGCCGGTTTTAGATGAGATCATAGTTGTAGATACGGGATCTATAGATGGCACAAAAGATTTGGCTAAAAGTTTGGGAGCTAAAGTCTTCGATTATACCTGGTGTGATGATTTTTCAGCCGCTCGCAATGAGTCCATCCGCCATGCTACCGGAGATTACATCCTCTGGCTTGATGGGGATGATCGAATGGACTTAGAAAATATTAATAAGCTTCTTAAGCTAAAAAAACAATTTTCAGCAAGGAAGGACCAAGCCTATTACTTGATTATTAAAAGTAAAGAGCCTGAGGGAGAAAGATTATTTCTGCAGTTGAGAATATTTCCTAATATTAAAGGAGCATTTTTTGAGGGGAAAATTCATGAACAAATTTATGAAAGCCTCATTCGGTTAGGAGTTAAATTCATAAAAGCAGATATATCTATTAATCATAGCGGTTACGAAGATTCAGACTTAAGCATGCAAAAAGCGGAGAGAAATCTAAAAATAATAGAACAGGTGCTCAAAGATGAACCTAATAATCTCATAATCCATTACCATGCTGGAAGAACTTTAGCTAGTTTAAACAGAAAATTTGAGGCGATCGAACACATGAAAAGAATTGTTCAAGATGAAAGAGCTAAGAATGGTGATCGAGAATTCTTGTTAACCTCGGGTATTTTATTGGGGAAATACTATGAAGAGGTTTATCTTTATCAAAACTCTATAGACATTTTTGAAAATCTGAAAAAAGATTTTGCCGGAATAGGTTTGCTCCATTTCTGCCTTGGTATGGTGTATTTTCTGACAGAAGATTATAGGAAGGCCAAAGAAGAATTAGAAAAATCTATTTCGTTACCTATGGAAATATCTTTATTCCCCTTAAATATAAAACAAATCAAATATTATCAATATTATACTTTGGGGCAGTGCTATTGGAAATTGGGAGAAATTGGTCTCGCCAGGGAGATGCTCTTGAAATCTCTTGATCTTCATAAAGACCAATGGAGAAGCCTGGAGGTTTTGGGGCTAATGTCTCTAAAAGACCATAAATATGAAGAGTCCATAGATTATTTCCAAAGAGCTATAGAAGAAGGAGGGGCATCGGATAAAATTTATAGCAATCTGGGACTGGCATATAAGAAAATTGGCCGGCTTTGGGAAGCAGAAGCTGCTTTTGCGAAGTCTATCGAAATGAATCCTAACCGATTAGAAGCTCTTATTAATCTCGGTCATCTTTATTATGAAAAGAAAGCTTACGAAAAGGCTATAGAATGTTTCCAAAAAGCTCTAAATTTAGATAGCGATTTGATTGATGTAAGAATTGTTCTTAGTGATATATATTTTAGGCAATACGATGTGGACAATTTAATTGCCCAGTGTGATGCCTTATTAAAGAATCTGGGACTTCCAAGGAACATAGTTATAGAGGCCCTTGATGATTTAGGTTCGTTATACCTAAAGATAGGTGAAGTTCTTTATAAAAAAGGGTTAATGGCCATATCGCTGATAGCCTATCATGTTTCTTTTCTGATAAATCCAACTAAACATGCCTTCGAAACAATTTTAGCAATTGGCCGGCAAACGGGAGAAGAAGAAAAGAGCTTTCAAATCCTTAAAGAGGTGGAAAATTTTTATAAGGGCCACGGTAAGAATATTAGATTTCTTAAGGAAATATCTATCTGGCAATGAAAAATTGGCCAAAAAATTAAAATATGAATATTAAAGTTTTGCCAATAATGGTCGATAAATACTGTGACAAAAGCCCGGGCCTAAAGTCAAAAAATTTAAATTATGGGCAAGGAAGCCCAAAAACTAAATCAAGGAGGAGAAAACTATGGCATTAAGAATCAATACGAATGTAGCGGCACTAAATGCCCACCGGCAATTGGCAGATACAGATGCAAGATTATCTGTATCTATGGAAAGGCTTTCATCTGGCTATAGGATCAACAAAGCTAAAGATGATGTGGCCGGTCTTTCCATCGCGAACAAGTTCAGGATGGAAGTAAGATCTTTGAGGATGGCTCAGCAAAACGTTTCTCAGGCTAGTTCTTTATTGCAAGTGGCTGAAGGCGGAGCGCAGAAGATCGAAACAATTGTTGAACGGTTAAAAGAATTGGCCACGTTAGCCGCTTCAGATAATACTGATGATACTGGTCGAGCCAGACTGGATTCCGAAGCTTCTGCACTCTTGAGTGAAATCGATCGAATTGCTCAGGATACTAAATATGGTTCTACGCAATTACTCACTGGTTCAGTTAACATGACCTTCCAGATAGGCTCAGGGAATACGGCCGCTCAAGACCAAATTACTGTCAATCTTAGCCAGGGCTTGGAGACAAACGATTTAGGTTTGAATAGCATTTCTTTGAGCACTTTAGCTAGCGCGCAATCGGCTTTAAGTTCCATTGATGATGCTTTGACCTCGGTCAATATCGCTATGGGCGAAATTGGAGCCGCCCAGAGTAGGCTCGATTTTGCCTCGGCCAATCTAGCAATTACTATAGAAAATATTGCCGCCACCGAATCGACCATCAGAGATGTGGATATGGCCTTCGAAGTAGTTACCTTTACCAAGAATCAGATATTGTTGCAGGCGGGTACGGCCATGCTTGCCCAGGCCAATATGGCGCCGCAGAGTATCCTCGCCTTACTTGGGGGTGGCCGTTAATTGGCAGTAAAAAGGGGAAAGGATTGTTTGCCTTTCCCCTTTAATTTATTAGAGGAGGGCTGAGATGAAAATCGAGGAAATATCGAAAAATATAGTAAATCCTCCTTCTGCCCCCAGCGCAATTCATATATCAGCAAAAAAAGTAGAAATCCTCAATTCAACACTGAATAGCTATGAAAATAAAGATGGTTCCTTAGAAGCAATTTCTGAAGAAGACCAAGAAGCTATCCAAAAATTAGCCGAGCATATCAATAGGTTCGCCAAAGAAAATCAAATCAGCCTGCAATTTATTCCGGATAAAGAGTCGGGAATAGTCATAATCAAAGTTTATGATGGCCAAGGCAAGTTTATTCGGCAAATACCTCCAGAAGCTCTTATGTCTCTTTCGGCCAAGATAGGAAAGAAGAATGGAATTTTATTTAATGTGAAATTATAAAAAAATTATCTATAATCCTTTTCCCTAAATACATTAGATATAATTTGCGCTTTGCTTATTAATAAAAAAGAGAATTAATGAAATATATTGAACATAAATTGAGCGATTTTTCATTAGGCGTTACTTCAAAGATACAGTTTCTTTATGTTTTTCTGAATTTTCGCTACCGCGGCAATGACATTAATAAACGGGAAAGTCATAAAATTGCTCAATTTATAATAGCCTAGCCTATTTTTCTCTTCTCTCCCACGGGAAAAAGGTAAGCTAAGGGAATTAATGGAGAGGGAATTATGGCCGGAACAAGCATGGTCAGCGGTTTAGCCAGCGGACTGGACTGGCAGAAAATAATTGAGCAGTTAAGGGCAGTCGAGCATAAAAGAATTGATCTAATTGAAAGCAAGAAAAAAACATACGCCGATAAGCTAAGTGCTTGGCAGACAATAAATACCAAACTATTATCTTTGAAGACCGCCGCTGGGAAAATTAATCGCTCTTCTTATTTTAATTTGTATACGGTCGCGCTTTCTTCCAATACGACGACCGCGGCAGAGGATATTCTTTCGGTAACTACCACTACAGATGCTTCTCCAGGATCTTACCAAATCAAAGTAAATTCTTTAGCCAGTGCCCAAAAGCTTTCTTCCACCAGCTTTGCCAGTCAAACGGCAGCTCTGAATCTATCTGGAGACATAATCATTGGCGGGCGAACAGTGTCCATCTCTACCACGGATAGCTTATCCTCTATTCGCAATAAAATTAACGCGGTTAATTCTGGTTCTAATGCTTCGAAAGTGACAGCCTCAATCGTTAATTATGGAAATGAAGGCTATCGCTTAATCTTGACCAGTGATGAAGAGGGAATAGCAGGGATAAGCCTCCTTAATGGAGGAGCCACAGACCTTCTCGGTTTGCTTGGATTTGTTGATGGGGCAGAGAAAATAGCGAAGAATATTATTACTGCCGGTCATAAAAGCGATGCCTTTTCGGAGGCGGACGAGGCCATTGGAGGATCAAACCTTCTTAATTTGAGTTCTCCTCAGAACGGAGAAGTGACCATCGTTATAAATGGAATTTCCAGATCGGTAATCATTGACTTAGCCGCGGATTCACTCAACAACATAAGAGATGCCATCAATACAGCTTTCAGCGGAGTATTTACATCTGATCCAGCCTCGGTAATAAGTGAGACAGACGCCAATGGAAATACTTCGTATAGGCTGCTCATTGAGGGAAATACCATTACTTATAATGATAATAATAATATCTTGGAGACACTTGGCATTCTAAAAAGGGGAGGTTTTTCAGATGAAAGAGGAGTTACCGGCGATATAGCAAATACATCTGCTGGCGTTTATATTACTTCGGCAACTTTAATTAAAGATATTGATGGCTATAATGACTACGCCTCGGGTGATACCATTGAATTCAGCGGGACAGATACGGCAGGAAATGCGGTTAGTTATTCTTTTACCATTAATGATACTACAACGGTAGCCGATTTGTTAACCGCTATTGAAAATCAATATGGGTCAGTAACAGCTCAAATAACTGCCGATGGAAGAATACGAGTAGTGGATGAGGAAATTGGCGATACCGATCTTTCCGTGGTACTCACGCCGAGTAAATCATCCCTTAAGTTTGATAATGATCATAATTTAGGCGCATTGAGCACAATCAGGGTTAGGGAAATCCAGGCAGGTGCGAATGCCAGCATTACCATTGATGGAATTGAAGTCACGCCCAGTTCAAATACAGTTAATGATGTGATCCCCGGAGTAACTCTTAATCTGAGAAAGGCAGCAAGCGATACTATAGTCACCGTCAATATTAATAGAGATTATGAGGCTGTCAAAGACAAAATTGAAGAATTTGTCAATGCCTATAATGAAGCAATAGAGGCCATTAATAGCCACTTGCGATTTAATGAAAAAACTAATGAAGCAGGTGGTATTTTATTTGGAGATAACACCTTAAAGACAATTAAATCGAGCCTTACGCAGATTATTTTAAATAAAGTATCGGGAGTTTCCGATAATTTTTCCACACTTGGTCATTTTGGCATCAGAATTAGTGACGACAGTAAGTTAACTATTGATGAAGATACCTTAACTGATTATTTAGAAAGCAATTTTGACGATCTTAAAAAACTTTTTGTGGCTGATTGGTCTTCGACGAATAGTAGTTTAACCTATGTGTATCATACTATTGATACTCAATCAGGAACTTATAATATTGAGATTACGGGTGTTGATCCAGTTAATGGATATTTTGAGAGTGAGGGAGACGCTCTCGGCGAAGGTGAGTATCTGCAGGGCGTTTCTGGAAACGCCAAAGGGCTTGTCCTTCGTTATTCCGGCACAGCCACAGGCGCTGTAGGTAGCTTCACCCTTACCTATGGAGTAGCTGAGCTGCTTGATCGCGCGCTTTATTATATTACCGATTCAGTTAGTGGTACCATTGCTCAAAAAGAAGAGACAATTCAAGAAACAATATCAGGTTTAGCAGAGGATATTACAGCGATGGAAGATCGTCTGGATCGCAAGATGGCTGACTTAGAGCGGAAATTTATTGCTATGGAAACAGCATTGAGTACTTTGCAGAGCCAGATTAATTGGCTTTCGAGTCAGATTGAAACAATTAATAAAGGATGGGGATAATCAACAAATTTTAGAATAATGAAGGAGGTTTTTAAAAAGATGAATATGGTAGGCCATGAAGCATATAAGCAGACCAATATTTTAACTGCCGATGCTAAAAGATTGGTGCTTATGTGTTATGAAGAAGCTATAAATAATTTAAGGGTGGCCAAAGAAAATTACTTAAATAAAAATTACGCTGCCAAAGGTAAAGCTGTGCAAAAAGCTTTAGACATCATTAATGAATTAAGAGTAGCCCTTGATTTTGAAAAGGGAGGCGATATAGCTAAGAACCTTGACCGTCTTTATATTTTTTTGACCCGCCATATATTAAATGCCGACTTAAAAAAAGATTTTAGGGGTTTTGAACAAGCAGCATCCATACTTAGCGATTTAAAATCTGCTTGGGAGCAGGTTTTTTATGGAAATGCTGGAAGTAAAGATCTAAATTCTTCGGAAACTCAAAGTTTCTTGATTTCTTGAAGGTTTTGGGCAAGGCATGGAATAGGATATGAAACTAAAAGAGAACAGGTCTTTGGTTAGTGCAGATCTCAAAGATTATGGCGAGAAGAGATTGAATTTTTTAACGAACTATTTGGCTGTTACTAAAAATTTATCCGCAAGGTCATCCCCTAATGATCTTTCCGAGATTCTTAAATTATTGAATCAGAGACAAAAAATAATAAATGACCTAAGTAGTCTGGATAGCCTGCGCGAGGAACTTTTAGGTGATAAGAATAAGATCGCGGATGCGCAGAAGGAAAAATATTTGTCTATATCCCTAAAAATTAAAGAAATTCTTTCGGAAATAGAATACTTAGACAAGCAATTAATCCAGAAATTCATTTCCTGGAGAGATGGTTTAAAAGAAGAATTAACAGCCAATCAGCTCAACTTAAAAACGCTGCATACTTACGCGCAGTCATTTAAACACCAACAAGCTAGCCCCCGTTTCCTTGATTTGCGCAGGTAAAAGGGAAACAATTCTTCCATGAACAATAATCAAACAAATAACATTCGCTTATGGATCGCTGAGGATGATGAAGAATTTCGTGAAATATTGGGCAAAACTTTGGCTTACGGTCCAAGAGAAGTAAATTTGTTTCCGGATGGCCACGCTGTTTTACGGGCCCTGGAAAAAGCTTCTTTTGATATTTTAATAACTGACTTAGTTATGGCCGGAGTTGATGGTCTGCAGCTTCTGTACGAAGTAAAGAAGTATAATACGGAAAGCTTAGTTATCATCATGACAGGTTATGCATCGGTTGATACCGCAATAAAAGCGATTCGCGGAGGAGCTTATGATTACATAAAGAAACCATTTAAGATAGAAGAATTAGAAATCATTATAAGTAATGCTTGGGAGAACCTTAGATTACAGAGAGAAAATCGGCAACTTTTATATCGCTTACAGGAGACGATGCAAGAGTTAAAAAAGTTTAAAGATTCTTTATTTAAGGAATCGCCTCACCCTCCTCGCCTACCCTCCGTTTTCGACTACAAATTATCAGAAATGGACCTCATCTTAAAACAAATGGTATCTACCCCCGGAGATTTTCTTGCCGAAAAAAAGGAAGAAAGAGTTATCCAGGATTTAAAAAAATTTATTGAATGGCGTAAAGAAGGCTTAATCGATCAAGAAGAGTTTAGGATTATAAAGAAGATGCTTTTAAGCCTATAATCTAAACTCCTGTTTGACTTGCTCGAGGAAATTGTTTAGGAGGCGGTAAATGATGAGGGGGGCTAAATTTCCCCCCTTCTTCTCGGATATTCCTATCGGCAGATTCTTCGTGCTTAGGCTCAAAATTCTCTTCCGCACTGCTCAAAATTACCACATCAACTCGCCGATTAAGAGCTCTACCCTCGGGAGTAGCATTAGTAGCGATGGGTCGAAACTCAGCAAACCCCGTAGCTGATAATTTTTCTGGTTTAAAATTAAAGTTACTGATGAAATAGCGGACGACCGTGGTGGCCCGCGCAGTAGATAATTCCCAATTAGAAGGAAATTTAGCAGTTTGAATGGGTACGCTGTCAGTATGCCCTTCAATGCGGATAAGGTTGGGAATTGTTTCTAAGGATTTACCCAAAGCATTTAAGATAGGGATAAACTCCGGACGAATAGAGGCCTCCCCGGAATTAAAAAAAAGACTATCGGGCACTCTAATAACCAGCCCTCTTTTTTCCAGGATATATTTAATTTGGTTAAAAGGTGGACGTTTTCTCTGCTCGATGCCCATTAAATTTTCTTCGATTTGCTTTTGAATTTCCGCAACTAATTTTTCAAAGGCTTTCCTTTCTCTCTCCGCCAATCTTATATCAAGATCATTTATAATTCCTTTGCCTATGGGCGTGGAAGTAGGCGTAAAAGCCCCAGCATCACGTTGAGTGATTTGTACCGGAATTAATGAACCCAAGGCTCTTTGCAAAGATTCTACTGCTGAGCCAAGTTTTTGCTCATCTACGCGGGAGATAGCATACATGGTTACAAAGAAAGCAAAGAGAAGGGTGATAAAGTCGGCATAAGATACCAACCAACGCTCTAAATTTTCATGTTCTTCATCATGTTTTTTTTTGCGACGCGCCATGATTATTTTTTCTTTTGCTCGGGAATTAAATCTGGAAGATAAGATCTAAGTTTTTCTTCTATTAATCGGGGATTTTCTCCGTTAGAAACAGAAATTACCCCTTCTAACATCATTTCGCGTAAGATCATTTCATTTCTATGGCGCACCTCCAATTTAGTGGCTATAGGTAAAAAAAGCAAATTTGCTGAACCTACACCATATACAGTAGCGACAAAAGCTACCGCAATTCCTGCACCCAATTTGCTGGGGTCATTAAGGTTTTCCATCACATGAATGAGGCCCAAGACTGCTCCCAATATGCCAATGGTAGGTGCATATCCTCCGGCTGATTTAAAAATTTTGGAACTTATTTTGCCATGTTCATCTAAATATTCTAATTCCGTTTCCATGGCCTCCCGGATTAAATGAGGTTCTAACCCATCTACGGCCATAGTGAGAGCTTTCTTTAAAAAGGCATCATCAATATTTTTAATTTCCTTTTCCAGAGAAAGAATACCTTCTTTGCGGGCTTTATTAGCATACTGCGTTATTTGCTTAATAATTTCTTCAGCATTCTGGGGAGGTTCTTTGAGGATCGACTTCACACCTTTAAGAGCAGCAATAACTTGTTTGAATGGATAGCTAAGAAAAACTGCCCCAAAAGTTCCCCCAATTACAATAACGAAGGCGGTTATCTGCATGATGGAGCCGAGATGTCCTCCTTCTAAGGCTTGTCCGCCTAATACGGCTCCAATACCTAATACGAGTCCTATGATAGATGCCTTATCCATAATTTTTGATCATTCAATAGGAAGAGATGAATTAAAAACGCGGCGGCGAAATTCAATTACCCGGCGAATAATTTCTCCCACTTTCTCTTGGACAGCAATTTTTTCCCCATTAGCCATGGTAATTATTGTATCTGGGGTTTCTTCCATAAAAATTATTAAATCAGGATTGATGACTAAAGGAGTATTATTTAAACGAGTTAAGCTTATCATGGCAAAATAATCCCTCCCGCATTTTGCTATTGATATCGGAAGATTATTGGTGAACTTAAATTGAGGCCAGCAATAATTTTAAAAAAGGCAATAATTTTTGTTCTTCCATTTAAGAAAACTAAAATTCACCCGATATTTTAGCCAGATTTAGAGTAAAAAAATCTCTTCTAAAAAAGGATAAAAAGAAGAAAGAATTTTTATGAAAAAACATTATTTAAAGGGAATAAGGAATGACTGAAAAAAGAGAAACGTTAACCGAGATTATCGAAAAAATATCTATGCAAGCAATGATTGTGGATGATGATGACATCCAAACCTTAGGATCAATCTTAGAGAAATTAGAAGCGATTCAAGAAGGGAAAGAAGGAGATTTAGCCCTTCTGGAGAATTTGATAAAGCCCTTAAAGAGTTTGGTTGAAAAAATTATTTTGCATGAAATTCGCGAAGATAAAAATGGTCTGGCCTTTCTAAGGAGAGGAATTGCTCTGCTGCAGGAACATTTGCAATATCCGTCTGCTCAAAATTTAATTGAAAAAACTGAGCAGTATGTTAAGGACTTGAGCTCGTTAGGAATAGTGGTAGAGATTATGGTTTCAGAAAAAAAGGCAAAAGATCCCTCCGCGGAAAAAGGGCAGATTAATTTGCAGGATTTGGAACTCTATAAAGATTTTATTAGTGAAGCTCTTGATTATTTGAATAATATGGAGTTGCCTATCATTGATTTAGAACAGAATCCAGAAGACCCAGAAGTAATTAATTCAATTTTTCGGCCCTTCCATACTATTAAAGGAGTTTCTGGCTTCCTGCATTTGCGTCAAATAAACGAATTTTCTCACGCCGTGGAAGGCCTTTTAGACAAAGTTCGGAATAAGAAAATCAAGATATCTCAGGAGCATATTGATTTCATCTTAGAAGCGGTCGATTTATTAAAACGCATGATCCTGGACTTAAAGACCCAGATTGATGCTGGGAGCTCAAAACTAACGTTTTTTGATATTCAACCCTATTTGGCGAAAATTGAGAGTTTAGCTAATGAAGATAATTTATTACCCCCAAAAAAAGAAATAGAAAGTCTTTCTGATTCTAAGGATGAAGAAGCCTATCTAATCGAAAAAAAATTAACTGATTCTAGCCCTGGTAATGTCCAAGACAGTAAAGAAGAAAGTAAAGTAAATCTCAAAAAATTAAAGGAAGACCTCCTTGAGAAAAAGCAAATAGGAGTGCAAGTTAACGACTCCACCATAAAAGTGGATACTAAGAAGTTAGACAATCTCGTTGACATGGTGGGAGAGTTGGTGATTGCTTTATCCTTGGTCCAACAAAATCCCTTAATAAGCGCGATCAAAGACCAAAAATTAATCCAAGATTTTTCTCAGCTTAAAAGAATAACTAATGAACTGCAAAAAATTTCCATGTCCTTGCGTATGGTTCCCATTCGGCATACCTTTCAGAAGATGCACCGTTTAGTAAGAGATTTAGCTAAAAAATCAGCGAAATTAGTGGAATTAGTTGTGTCTGGCGAAGAAACGGAAATTGATCGCCATATGGTAGATAGTCTATATGACCCTTTAGTGCATATGATGCGCAATGCTATTGATCATGGAATTGAAGCGCCGGCTACCCGTCGAGAAAGAGGGAAAGAAGAGGTGGGCAAGATATTTTTAAAAGCTTATCAACAAGGTGGTAATGTGGTCATCGAAATAGCTGATGATGGTCAAGGACTTAATAGGTCCAAAATAATTAAGAAAGCTAAAGAAAAGGGCTTGATCGCTGATGAAACCTCGTTAACAGAATGTCAAATTGATAATCTTATCTTCGAAGCCGGCTTTTCTACAGCAGACAAAATTACTGATGTATCCGGACGTGGCGTGGGCATGGATGTGGTGAAGAAGGCCATAGAAAAATTGAAGGGTAAAGTAGAAATTTTTTCTGAAGAGGGGAGAGGTTGCCGTTTTGTTATGCGTATTCCTCTAACCTTAGCCATTATGGATGGAATTATTGTGCGCAGCGGGCAGGAGAGATTCATCATTCCCACAGAATTTGTTAAAGAAGCAATTAGACCAAGGCGCGATGAAGTATTTTCTGTGCACAAGAAGGGGGAAATGGTTAAGGTGCGCGATAAAGTTTTGCCCTTGGTTCGACTTCACCGGTTTGTGGGTATTGGTCCTGAAAAAGTTCAACCCTGGGAATCATTAGTCATCGTGCTCGAAGGAAATGGACATCAGAATGGTCTAATGGTAGATGATTTGTTGGGCAAACAAGAAGTGGTCATCAAAAATATGGGAGAAAAGCTGAAGGATGTAAAAGGAGTAGCCGGAGCTACTATCATGGGAGATGGTCGTGTGGGTTTAATATTAGATGTTCAAGAGATATTTACTCAAGGTGAATGTAATTGAAATTTAGCTTTATGAGGCAAGTAAAATGAAAAAATTCGGGGAGGAGCCCAATAACATTCAGCCCTTGGCGGAAGATAAAAATATATTTTTGAATATGCCTTCATGGCAATCCCAAAAAATGGAAGCAATAGGGGTATTAGCTTGTGGCATTGCTCATGACTTTAATAATATTTTGACAGCCATGATAGGCTATGCAGAACTTTCTTTGGCAGAGGTAGAGGCAGATTCGCGAATAAAACAAAATTTATGGGAAATATTGCAAGCTGGTCGAAGAGCAAAAGAATTAGTTAATCAGATTCTTAGATTTAGAAGAGAAAGTAATCAAGAGAAAAAAGTTATACAAATAGAGCCTATAATTCAAGAGGTTTATCGCCTATTAAAAGCTAGTTCACCTCCTAATATAGAAGTTCAATTGCAAATTGAAGATGAGCACTCTCTTATAAATGCTAATCCTACGCAGATATATCAAATTTTAATGAATCTTTGTACGAACGCTATACAAGCCATAGGGAATAAGGATGGTTTGCTGCTAATAAAATTATCTTCTTGTCAGGTAAACAAGGCAATGGCGGAAAAATATCCAGACTTAACCCCAGGTCCATATGTATGTCTCAGCGTTCAAGATACTGGTATAGGAATGACTCCAGAAATTATGAATAGAATATTTGATCCCTATTTCACAACTAAGAAAAATGGGGAAGGAAATGGCCTAGGTTTAGCTATAGTCCAGGGCCTGGTAAAGAGGCATAAAGGGACTATTTTCGTATATAGTGAACCAGGCAAAGGGAGTATTTTTCAAGTTTTATTGCCGGCAATCGCGCATGGAATTCTAAAAGAGTAAATCGGCTAAAATATTTATTGGCTAAATTGAGCGATTTTTAATTAGGCATTACTTCAAAGATAATGGATTCCTGCCTGCTTCAGCCTGCTTCATGCTGCTGCGGAAATGACGAATATCACCCAAGGAATGAGAAGGTCATTCCTGTGAAAACAGGAATCCAGGAGGTTTTATCTTCATAAATGTCATAATGAATCGCTCAGTTTTGATATTAGCAAAAATGGATAGAAACTTTTTTTCATTTCTTTTGTTTAAAGTTTCTAAAAATTCATCCGAAAAAAAAGCCGTGATTTGAGTAATAAAAAAAGATGGAAAATATATTAAGGGGGATGGGAAAAATGAATCAGATGGCAACTTCGGTTAATCAGGCAATAAAAGATATTACTAATCGGGAAGGAAAATATTTAACTTTTTCCTTGGGAGAAGAAGAGTATGGAATAGGAATTTTAAAGGTTAAAGAAATTATTGGCTTGCTGCCTATTACGGCTGTTCCCCGGACCCCCGCATACGTAAAAGGAGTAATTAATCTACGCGGAAAGGTGATTCCAGTCATAGATTTGCGTATTAAATTTGGAATGGCAGAGAAAGGTTATAATGAGAAAACTTGTATTATTGTAGTGGAAATTAAAGGTCTAAATAATTCGGTTCTTATGGGAATCGTAGTTGATGCAGTTTCAGAGGTTTTAAACATTAGAGCTGGAGAGATTGAAGAAGCGCCCAGGTTTGGAACTAATCTTGAATTAGACTATATTTCTGGCATTGCCAAAATAAATGGCGGTGTAAAAATTTTATTAGATATTGATAAGGCCATAAGTGCAGAAGGAATTAATTTTTTAAATCACGCCGCAAATAGCCAAGATTATGTTACCTGAATTTTAAATGGAGGAGAACCTTATGTGGTCCAAATTTAAACTATCCACAAAAATTATGTTATTAGGCGTCGTGATCATATGTTGTTTCTCTTTAGTTTTTGTTTGGTTAATACCCAAAATTAAAAACAGCTTGTATGAAGGAAAATACCAAAAAACGAGACATATTGTAGAAACAGCTTGGGGAATCTTAGACTATTACGCTAAGCTGTCCAAGACTAAAGTCCTTACTGAAGAAGAAGCAAAAAAACAAGCTAAAGAAGTGATTAAAAACCTCCGCTATGATAAAGATGATTATTTCTGGATCAATGATTTAGAGCCGAGAATGGTGATGCATCCTTTCAAAAAGGAAATGGATGGCCAGAACTTAGCAGATTATAAAGATCCTAATGGGAAAAAGCTATTTGTGGCTTTTGTAGAGGTGTGCAAAAAATCTGGTGAAGGATTTGTTGATTACATGTGGCCTAAACCTGGTGCTTCTAAACCAGATCCCAAAATATCCTACGTAAAATTACTTCCGGAATGGGGTTGGATCGTCGGTTCTGGAATTTACATTGATGATGTAGATAAAGAGATCAACAAAATTCTTTACGTGATAATTGGTACGGTGTTGGCAGTTACTATTGGTGGTCTCTTTTTAGCTTATTTAATATCGCGTTTCATTTCTCGATCGATTAATCGGGTTGCCCACGGACTTACAGAAGGGGCAGAGCAGGTAGCTTCAGCATCAGCGCAAGTTTCTTCAGCCAGTCAAACCTTAGCTGAGGGAGCATCAGAACAAGCAGCTGGCATTCAAGAAACTTCTTCTTCCATTGAAGAAATGTCTTCGATGACTCGCAAAAATGCGGATAATGCTAATCAAGCAAATATATTAGTAACGGAAACATCGCGGGTTGTGGAAGAAGCAAATCAAGTCATGAAAGAGCTGACGCAATCAATAGGCGAAATTTCAACAGCTTCAGAAGAGACAGGAAAGATTATTAAGACCATTGATGAAATAGCTTTTCAGACTAATCTATTAGCTTTAAATGCGGCTGTAGAAGCAGCCAGGGCTGGAGAAGCTGGAGCAGGCTTTGCAGTGGTAGCTGACGAGGTGCGCAATTTAGCCATGCGGGCAGCGGAGGCGGCAAAAAATACGGCTGACTTAATTGAAGGAACCGTGAAAAAAGTTCGCCAAGGTTCAGAAATTTTGACCAAGACCAACGAGGTCTTTGCTAAGATAGCTGGGAGTTCCAAAAAGGTGCAGGAGTTAGTGGCTGAAATTGCCGCCGCTTCTCAAGAGCAGGCGCAAGGAATAGAGCAAATAAACAAGGCAGTTTCAGAGATGGATAAAGTTGTACAAAAGAATGCCGCTTCGGCGGAAGAGTCAGCTGCAGCAGCCGAGGAGATGAATGCGCAAGCTGAGACAATGAAAGGGTTTGTCAATGAACTGATGACGCTGGTTAGCGGGGCGAATGGGCATGGGCAAATCGTTTGGGAGTCGAGCAAAGCGGCTGCGGTTCATGGAGGACTTTCGGCAAGTAAAGAGTTAAAAGGCGGAAATGGAAAGGGTTACTTAAGATCTATGGATAAAAAAACGAAAGGAGGGATGAAGAAGGATGAGAAAAAACTATCTTTTCAAATGAGAGATGAATGGAAGCCAGAACAGGTAATTCCTATGGAAGGGGATTTTAAAGAATTTTAAAGCTTTTTTCAGATTGAACCATTAAAATTATTGGAAGAAAAAATTTTTAAAGGAGGTAAAGCAATGAAAAAATTATTCGTATTGGTATTAGTAGTTGTTTTTGTATTAGGCATGGGAAGAATATCTTTTACTGGGGAATTTGGAACTAAGGAAGAAGCTGAGGCTTTAGTAAAAAAAGCGATTAATATGATCAAAACAGAAGGAAAGGAAAAGGCCTTTGCGGAAATTAATAATCCCAAAGGAAAATTTGTAGACCGAGATCTTTATATCTTCGTTTACGATCTGAATGGCAAGTGCGTAGCCCATGGTTTTAATTCGAAGATGATCGGAAAGGATTTATTAGAAATGAAGGATGCTGATGGAAGATATTTTGTAAAAGAAAGGATTGAAATTGCTAAAACTAAGGGGAAAGGATGGCAGGATTATAAATTTACCAATCCTCTAACTAAAAAGATAGAGTTGAAAACTGCTTACATTGAGAAGGTGGACGATCTTATCGTTGGCTGCGGCGTATATAAAAAATGATGTGCATTCCGTCAGAAATACAAAGGGGAAAGCGGGGAGGGCGATCTATGAAAGTTGAACAATTTTTCAGAGACATGAAGCTATCCAAAAAGTTATTAATATCTCCCATGGTGGTGGTTATATTTTTACTCCTCTTGGGGTGGGTTTCTTATCGAGGGTTAAGTACTCAAAAAGAGGCTATGGAGGATGTTTTTCAGAATCGCTTTAAGAAATATCAACTGAGTACGAGTTTAGCGAATGATCTGATAAATATTCATGCCAATTTATATAAAGTGATTAGTTGGGCCAATGCTAATTATGAGGAAAAAAAGATTCAACAACTGGGCCAGGAGCAGATAAGTAGATTAGAACACACTGCGAAGACAGTTAAGCAGGCCCAATCAAATAATGATCTTACCCCAGAGGAAAAAACTCTCTACGAGGCGCTGGGGGCGCAACTCGCCGAATATCAAAAAGTAGCCCTCTCCGCCATTGACCTGGCAACATCAGATCTCAATATGGCTACTATGTATATGGGCAATGCTGATGATAAATATCAAGTGCTAGCTAAGACCCTGCAGAATTTATTAAATCTGGAAAGCAAATTAAGCCAAGAAAGTTATTTGTCTTCGATGGCAAGTTATTCTGCCGTTGTTAGGATGTTTCTTATTATTATGGGGATTTCCATAGTAGTCTCTATTGTTATCAGCTTATTAACTGCTCAGCGAATTATACGACCTCTTCACCAAACTATGAAGGTAGTGCATCAGATTGCTGAGGGTGATCTAACTCAGGAGGTTAAGGTTGACTCTAAAGATGAAGTGGGCGAATTGGCTAAATCGGTGGAAATGATGCGCCTCAAAATGAGCGAAGCAGTGGGACAATCAGTTTCCATGTCTCAGAGTCTTTCCGAAGCTGCTTCCGAGCAAGCAGCTTCTTTAGAAGAGACTTCTTCTTCTTTGGAAGAGATGACTTCCATGACCAAACAAAATGCCAGTAATGCTCATCAGGCCAACAATCTTATGAACGATACTCAAGAAGTAATAAAAAAAGCCGATAGTTCCATGAAGCAATTAACAGCCTCAATGAAAGAAATTTCCGCTGTCAGTGAACAAACAGTAAAAATTATTAAAACCATTGATGAGATTGCATTTCAGACGAACCTCTTGGCTTTAAACGCCGCTGTAGAAGCGGCCCGAGCCGGGGAAGCTGGAGCAGGCTTTGCAGTGGTCGCTGATGAAGTGCGTAATTTGGCAATGCGGGCGGCAGAAGCGGCAAGGAACACTTCGGCATTAATGGAAGATATTGTGCGTAAGATAAAAAATGGCGAAAAGCTAGTAAATGCAACTGATGAAGGATTTAGAGAACTAACAGAAAGTTCGAGCAAAATAGTAGGCTTAATTCAAGAAATTGCGGCAGCTTCTCAAGAGCAGGCTCAAGGGATCGACCAAATCAATAAAGCAGTGGCTGATATGAATACCCTTACCCAGAGGAATGCCGCTGCTGCAGAAGAATTGGCATCTGTAATGGCCATGTTTAAAACTGACAGTTCAGGCGCTAAAAAGCCAGGGGAAATTGCTAATTTTCAAAAGTCATCATTGCTGGAGCTGGTTTCAAATAAAAGACCATCTGCAGAAAAAATAATCGATCCCTGCCTAAATGAGTCTTAAAAATTGTCTCTTTAAATTTAAAAAAGTTTAAAAAAAATTCTAATGTTCTATAGAAAGGAAAATTTGTATAGAGATGAGAGAAGAATTAATCAATCCCTTTCTTTTGGCTACTATTCATGTCCTAAAGACCATGCTTCACCTCGAACCCATTGCAGGAAAGCCATACATTAAAAAGGAAAGTTCCACAAGGGGGGACATTTCTGGCATAGTGGGCATAATCGGAGATACAGAAGGTTCCTTGTGTTTGACTTTCAGCAAAAATTGCATTTTATATATTGTCAGCAAGTTGTTTGGGGAAGAACAGCAGGAGATCAATGAAGAGGTAAAAGATGCCGTAGGAGAATTGACCAATATGATTTCTGGTGATGCCCGAAGGCGATTAGAGGAAGTGGGCTATCATTTTCAAGGAGCAGTTCCGTCCGTTGTCTCAGGGCCCAATCATGAAATTAAGCATATAACGAAAGGGCCAATTTTAGCTATACCTTTTAATACCGAGGCTGGAAATTTTATAGTGGAAATTTGCTTTAAAGGCGCAAAATAATTGATAGAGACTCACTGATGTCATACTTTTCTAATTTACTTCCTTTAGAATTAAAAGATAGTGATTTTGAAAAAATTCGCGGCCTAATTTATGATCAGTGTGGAATTAATCTAACGGAGGCTAAAAAAGAATTAGTTAAAGCGCGTTTGAGTAAAAGATTGAGAAGTGGTCAATTTAAATCATTTCGTGATTATTATGAATATGTATTAAATGATGCCTCCGGAAAAGAGCTGATTCTCTTACTTGATTCGATAGCAACGAATTTCACTTTTTTCTTTAGAGAGCCCAAGCATTTCGAATATCTCAGATCTGTTTTCCTGCCCGAAATAATGGATAAAAAAAAGAGGGAAGAAAAAAAATTGAAATTTTGGAGTGCCGGTTGTTCTTCAGGAGAGGAACCATATTCTATTGTTATGACCCTGCTTGAGGCCATAGAGACCCCACTAATATGGAATATACATGTTCTGGCCACTGATTTGTCTACACGAATGCTGAAAACTGCCCAGGCGGGCATTTACCCAAAAGAAAAGGTTCGTGATCTTCCATCCTTAATGATAAAAAGATATTTTTTAAAAGGGGAGCGGGAATGGCAAAATTATGTCAAAGTAAAAGATCAGCTCAAGCAATATATTCAATTCCAGAGATTGAATCTAATGGAGCCTTTTTCTTTTGCCGACCCCTTTGACTGTATTTTTTGCCGGAATGTCATGATTTATTTTGATAAAGAGAAACAAACTAATTTAGTTAATCGGTTTTATGAATGTTTACATCCAGGAGGAGTTTTGATAATAGGTCATTCAGAAAGTTTAACTGGGATACCTCATAAATTTAGATATTTAAAGCCATCTATTTATAAGAAAGAGTTATAGAAAACACATAAACATTATTAAAATTTAGAGAATTAACAATTATTTTTTCAATTTAGCAAGTAATGGTCAGAAATATTATTGTAAGTATCGCCGATATGAAAATGGCTAACGATCCTCAAGTCAATTTGGTTACATATGCCTTAGGGTCTTGCCTCGGAGTTGCCTTGTACGATCCAGTAGCTAAAGTGGGTGGTCTGCTTCATTTTATGTTGCCTGATTCCCGCATAGATCCTCTCAAGGCGAAAAAGAATCCCTGGATGTTTGCTGATACTGCTATTCCTCTATTTCTGGAAGAATTTCATAAAATGGGAGGAGTAAAAGAAAGAGTGAAAATTAAAGTCGCTGGGGGATCAAAGATTTTAGATGATTCAGAATTTTTCAATATTGGCAAGAAAAATTATATGGTCTTAAGAAAGATTCTGCAGTTACATAACATTTCCTTGGTGGCTGAAGACATAGGCGGCCAAGGCAATCGTACTATGACCTTGGAGTTGTCTTCTGGAAAAGTATTTGTCAAAATATCTGGGAATGGAGTGAAAGTGCTATGAGCATGGTGGAGCAAATTATCCAGGCAAGCAATAAATTACCTCCCTTTTCTATGGTGATTCAAAAGGCCCTGCAATTAATAGAGGACCCAAAATCCTCGGCCCAGCAAGTAGTTGAAGTTATTCAATATGATCAGTCTATTACTTTGGAAGTGTTAAAGGTATGCAATTCTGCCTATTTTGGTTTAAAAAGAAAGGTACGTTCTTTAAAAGAAGCTTTAATAATGATCGGTTTTGATCAACTTTTACAAATAGTCTTGAGTCAGGAGAGTAGTAAAATCTTTTTAAAGGACTGCTCAGGATATGATCTCCAGCACGGAGACCTCTGGAAACATTCTGTGTCCTGTGCCCTCTTATCCAAAATTATCTGTAATCATGTACATGAAATTAGATCAAATGTTATTTTTACGGCTGCTTTGCTCCATGACGTGGGTAAGATGGTTCTGCATCGCTATATAAGAAATTATTTTGCAGAGATCAAATTATTGACCGAACAGAAGGCGTTCTCTTTTCCCGAAGCAGAAAAAGCTATATTAGGTATTGACCATGCAGAGTTAGGCGGAATGATCATGGAAAAATGGTCTCTCCCTGAAGAAATAATTTTCGCCGTTCGGTATCACCATACCCCCTTATCATCTCCTGATTATTCCCGAGTAGTCGATTTGGTTTACCTAAGCGACCTAATTGCGATGATGACTGGTATAGGCGGTGGAGCCGATGCCCTTAATTATCATGGCTATGAGCAAGTCATTGAGCGTCATGCTCTAAAAGAGGATGATCTAGAGCATTTTATGGTGCAATTGAGCGATCAATTAGGGTTGATCGAAGAGATGTTACTAGGAAAACCAGGCCTCAGTTAAGATAACGCTTATATGCTATAAAAGGATTGGGTAGGGAAAGGCTTCCTCTGCAAGCGCGGAAGGGATAGAAGGGGATAATAAATGAATAAGGGAAAGATCAGAGTTCTAGTGGTCGATGATTCGGCTATAGTCCGCAAAATTTTAACCGAAGAACTTTCTAAAGAGCCTGATATAGAAGTAATCGGCACAGCTCCTGATCCTTATGTGGCCAGAGATAAGATTGTTCTGCAAAAGCCCGATGTAATTACATTGGATATTGAAATGCCTAGAATGGACGGGCTTACCTTTCTCAAGAAATTAATGCGCTATTATCCTTTGCCTGTAATTGTAGTCAGCTCTTTGACTCCTAAAGGGAGCAAGATGGCTTTAGAGGCCCTGGAAAACGGGGCGGTTGAAGTTCTCTCCAAGCCTGGTCCAGCATACTCTGTGGGCGAAATGAGTCACCAATTAAAAGAAAAAATTAGGGCAGCAGCCAAAGTAAATTTAAAACGAGTCCAATATACAACTCAAGCGAATACTCCCACTCCACCTGTTATTACCAAAGCTTTAAGCGAAACGACTCAAAAGATCATAGCCATCGGAGCATCTACTGGGGGGACGGAAGCGATTAAAGAGGTATTAATGAATCTTCCCCTAAATGTTCCGGGGATAGTAATTGTTCAACATATGCCGCCGCAATTTACCACAGCCTTTGCCGAGCGTTTAAATCAGCTCTGCCAAATGGAGGTAAAGGAAGCACAGGATGGTGATGCCGTCCTAAATGGTAAAGCGCTACTTGCCCCGGGAAATTTCCATATGCTACTCAGAAGAAGCGGATCCCGATATTACGTTAATGTAAAAGATGGGCCAATGGTCCACCATCAGAGACCGGCCGTTGATGTACTTTTCCATTCGGTAGCTCAATATGCTGGGCCAAACGCTATTGGGGTAATCCTAACTGGAATGGGGGCAGATGGAGCAGAGGGTTTATTGAAAATGAAAGAAGCGGGAGCGAAGACCATTGCTCAGGATGAAAGTAGCTGTGTCGTCTTTGGCATGCCCAAAGAGGCCATTAAAAGAGGAGCGGTCGATAAAATTCTTCCATTGGAACAAATTCCTCAGGGAATAATGCAGATGCTTAATTTGAGTTGAAGTCATTCTTGTCCAAATTAAATTTACAAAAAATCTGTATTTTGGACACCTATGAAAAAGTTAATGTCAAGAGTGAAAAATTATCAGTTTCTGGCTTTGCTGAATTTCATCCTATTGCCACCAATTCCACGCCAGAAGGGAGGTCTCTGAACCGCCGGGTCGATGTAGTGATTTTGAGCAGTTTAGAAGAAAGTTATGAGCAAAACCAAAATCATT
>Ga0078972_1001766_pt1 | contig 77803 bp, 74 predicted proteins | sample YelNatPaOPGAMG01_FD_67568 | JGI IMG/M metagenome (GOLD analysis project Ga0078972, IMG submission 67568) | Hot spring thermophilic microbial communities from Obsidian Pool, Yellowstone National Park, USA - OP-RAMG-01 (SPADES assembly) (version 2) | ecosystem: Environmental > Aquatic > Thermal... | reverse complement strand
TCTCCGCCAACGAGACATCCCTTGGAGAGAGGGAGTACTGGTGAGGATCGCTATTTGTTGGGATTATATAGTACACTTCTGCTCTATCTCCAGCTATCTCCCTAGCTATAGAGGCTAGAGGAGGTATTGTTGCCACTATTTTTACCTTCTCATCTGCCTTCAGACTTAAAGGAGTTAATATCAACAACATGAGAATGAGAAGGATAAACTTCCTCATGATCTCACCTCAGGTATTATCTTTCCATGAGGGCACATTTTAGGCCTTCCAATTGCATCACATATCCTCTCAACAACCTTTCTACTCATGAAGAGATCGAATCTAGATGCCTCACAACATGCCTCATCTGCCCTCATTCCCAGCTGAAAGAGAAACGTTTCTACTATTCTATGCTTTCTTACGATCTCTAATGCAAGCGCCTTTCCTTTCTCCGTCAACTTATACTTTCCTCTGTATTTATAATATATTAATCCGTCTCTTTCCATTGACCTGAGAAGCTTTATCACGGCTGGTTTACTAATTCCAAACCTATCAGATATCTTATTCATCGGTATAATCTCGAACCCTTCCTCAAGAGCCATTCTTAGAACTTCATATCTCCTTCTGCTGATGTCTTTCACAAGCTAACCTGAGGATAACTTATATATAATCTTTACTTATACTACAATGCTGATGTATTAACTCAAAAGTGCCCTCCAGAAGTTACCGAAGACTTTATTCTATTCTTATACGAAGATAAATATCCTCCCTTAAGTTTTTAAGAGGCTAATATACTGGCAATTTTTGCACGTAGCCTCACAAACTCCTCCGAAAACCTATCTCTTGGTCTCTCGAGCTCAACTTCAAGTATATCTTTTATTTTTGTAGGTCTTTTAGAAAAAATAACAACCTTATCGGAGAGAAAAACAGCCTCTTCTATATTATGCGTCACATAAACTATTGTCTTTCTTGTCCGCTGCCATATATTCACCAGCTCCGCTTGCATCATATTTCTCGTTTGAAGATCTAAAGAGGCTAGAGGTTCATCCATTAACAATACCTCTGGATTGCAAACTAGAGCCCTGGCAAGAGCTACTTTCTGCTTCATTCCTCCAGAAAGCTCGTGAGGATAAGCGTTCTCAAAGCCATCCAGTCCAACGAGTTTTATGTACTCCCTAGCTTTTTCAATAGCCTCCTCCATTCTCATGCCTCTTACTTCTAGACCAAAAGTTATATTTTTTAGAACCGTTCTCCAAGGAAAGAGTGCGAAATCCTGAAATACCATTGTCGTGCTAATTCCGGGCTTTGTCACCTTCTCTCCTTTAAGGTAGACTTCCCCCTCATACTGGGTATCTAAACCGGCTAGGATTCTGAGGAATGTTGTCTTTCCGCAACCACTTGGTCCTACTATGCTCGTGAATTCTCCCCTTGTAATATCAAGATTGATACCATCAAGTACTTCCAATATTTTTCCATTCTGACCTTTGAAGTATTTTTTAAGATTTCTTACCATTAAGAGCTTCTCCCCCAAGTTATCCCCCTCCTCCATTTGAGCAAAGTTTCTTCTAGTTTTATCCACATCCTGTCCAGTATGAGACCAACTACTCCTATCATTAGCATATATGATATCACAATATCTGGAGAGTGATACATCCTGCCGAGCTCTATCTTGTACCCCAGCCCGTAGCTTGATACTCCGAATAACTCAGCTGCCACCACACACATCCAAGCTACTCCTGATCCTACTCTAACTCCTGTTAGAAATGAAGGTAAAGTAGCAGGAATCACAACTTTAAGCAATATCTGGGATGTTTTTGTTGCCCCTAAAGTCATAGCTGCTTCTATATATTCTTTTTCCACAGAAGAAGCTCCAGTTGATGTATTCAAAAGAACTGGGAAAAATGCACCAATAAAGATGATGAACGCTGCTGCCTCGTGAGTTAGTTTAAACAAAAGAATCGCTATAGGTATCCATGCTATTGGAGGGATAGGTCTTATAATTTCTACTAGTAAGTAGATGCTTTTTCTAAAACTTTCGATATATCCAGCTAAAATACCTAGAGTAAAACCTAAGAGTGTCGCAATAGAAAATCCCATTAGATAGTGATAGAGACTATAAAGCGCATCCAATGGCATGAAAAAGTTGGCCACTCTGCCTGAAAGCAATATTATAAATGTAATAAAAACTTTGGAAGGAGGTGCTAGGACAAAGGGATTCCTGATGAAGATGTCGTAGTATAGCTCCCATCCTAAAATGAATAAAAGAGGGGATGCTAAGTAGAGAAGCATGTCCCTGAGCTTCATGGTAATCCCAATTCCTTCTTTATCTGAGGCACCAGTTTTAATGCTTCCCCATACAATGCTGAATCCACTATGTCCTTAGGGGCCAATCGCACGGGGTTTCCATTGCTGTCCTTCGTAATTCCCAACTTATAAAGCTCATCGCATAGCAGATCCATGCCATTCAACCAATTTTTATTCCTTGGGTCTGTCTGAAAGTTTGTGGTCCCTGGAAAGTTCTCAGCTACCTCCCTACTTATCCCTAAGTACTTAACTAACAAGCTGACAACCTCCTCCTTGTTTCTCGGGTCACTGATGTACTCCTCGGCAATTATATGAAGAGCTAAAAATTTCACGGCAACTTCTTTGTTCTCTCTTATAAAGTCCCCGCGCATTAGAACTACACAACAGGGATGTCCGGGCACCATATCCTTAGAGCTAATCACTATCTTTCCATAACCATTTACCACTGCATTATATGGAGTAGGATCGGGTGCAAAACCCAAGTCAACGGCCTTAGCCCTTAGGGCTTCAAGTATCTCCGCGGGCCCGCCAGATTTAACATTAACTTTTGATACGTTTACCCCATTATCAGTTAGCCACTTCATCAGCACGGTGTACTGAATCGAGCCGGGGGGATATGTCATTATGGTCTTCCCCTCGAGAGAGGATGGTCCGGTATATTGAAATTCCGGAACAGCGATTATAGAGGAGCCCTCTGTATTTGCTACCGCAACTATTTTGGCATCCATTCCCTTTGCAAGCAAAGGAAGAGGAGGAGTTGCACCTACATATGCTATTACGTGTTGTCCAGCACCGAAAGCTTCCATCTGAGGGGGACCTGATGGAAAAACTGTTAGCGTTATATTCACTCCTAGAATCTTTACATCCCATCCCTTTTCCTTTATTAAGTAAATAGCTGTATGATGCCAGCTAGGCTGACAACTGACTGGTATCTGCTTAATGGCTTTCTTCCCTGCAGAAAAGTATAGATAATAGGACAGGAGGGCTGCCGCGAGAGCTATAATTAACAGCACAACAAAGGTACCCTTTCTTATTTTGATCACCTCCCTCGAACTCAAGAAAGGGAATTTAAAGATTTTTATTCCTTTTTAAAAATATCCATTTTCCATCCTTTCACATATTTAATCAAATAAACTTAGAAACATAGCTTGCTTCTAGCATCTATTTTACTCACTTCATCCTCCAGTGATCTCAGATTTTTCTATACTGATCTCCCTTTCTTTCTCAGAAGCTGCTTTTATCATGTCAAGCGGCACTCCGATGACTTCAGCTCTCAGCTCAACAAGTCTCTTAACTATTTCCTCAGTATCGCCTATATGCAATATTTTACCGTTTAGCATGAGAGCCGCCCTTTCACAGGTCATTAAAGCGAAATCCATGTCATGAGAGACTATTATTATCGTGGTGCCAAACTCTCTCTTAATCTTCACCAGACTTTCAGCGACCTCCCTTTTTGTTATGGGATTCATTGTACCGGACGGCTCATCCAGTATGAGTATCCTGGGTTCCCTTATCATAACCTGAGCTAGTGCGACTCTATGCTTTTCTCCCTCACTTAACTCATCGGCATTTTTCTTTAAAAGTGCTTCTGCCTCTTTTTCACTAAAACCAATGCCTGTAAGGATATCTATTGCCCTTAATTTGGCAAATTCAGCTGGTAGATTCAACCCTATGCTATCCGTAAGGTTGTACAGCACACTTCTGTATGGATACAGGGAGAACTCTTGATGGAGAATTCCTATATAGGGCGTAGCCCTTCCTCTTCCCAAGGGTCCAGGCTGTTTCATATCTATCCATTCGTCTCCCACTCTCACAAGTACTTCACCCTCTGTTGGCTCTGTTATCCCCGCTATTATCCTCGAAAGAGTTGTTTTACCTGAACCGCTAGGTCCAAGTATCCCGAATATTTCGCCCTCATTTACTGTGAGCGATACTCCATCTACAGCTTTCACTATACCTCTTGTTATGGAATAGTAATATTTCTTTACATTCTTTAAATTTATTATTTCATTTTTAGATATAACTTCTATGCTTATTTTCTTCCTCTCAGGCAATCCAAATTTCTCTAAAACAATCCTTTGAGGCTCTCCTTCGCTCTCAATTCTGCCCTTTTCAAGCCATATAACTCTATTTGAAAGCTCCTGGATTATTTCTGGAAAGTGTGACGTTAGAATCATTGCTTTCTTTCCCTTGACGAAATTTCTGAGTATCTCCACGATCAATTGTGTGTTATGAGGATCTAACGTTCCAGTGGGCTCGTCTAAGAGTAGCATGATTGGATCTAGAGCAAGCTGTCTAGCAAGAATTATCCTTTGCTTCTCACCTCCGCTCAAATCCCTTGCCGGAGTAAGAGCCCTATGATTCATGTTGACTATCTTTAACAGTTCCATGGCCCTATTGAGGATAATATCACCGTTATACATATCTAGGGAACTCAGTGCCTCTACTATATTCTCAAATGCACTCTTCTCACCGTATAATGCAAAAGTTCTTTGAAGCATTATTCCAATTCTTTTTCTGAGATTATAGAAAAGTTTTCTATCATCTGTTTTCCATATATCGACCTCTCTATATTCTAATCTCTTTCCGCATCGTGGGCATCTCTCTCCATCCTTCGAAGGAATATCCAGCCAATAGCAGCTGTTACATGCCGCAACTGAGTAAATAACACTTCCTTCATCAGGCTCGTATCCTTTGAAGCCTCTTATCATATGTATGAGCACTGATTTGCCACTGCCACTTTTTCCAAGAATTCCTAATGATTCTCCCTCATTTAAACTGAAATTTATGTCTTTTAGGACGTATTCCTCCCTGAATTTCTTGGAAACGCCTTTAAGTCGAAGTATTTCCTCTCTCATCACTACAGGATGAGATCCTGTTGTTAATAAAGTTTTTCCACAATGTTTAAATAAATCTTTGGCAGAGTCACATGATGATAAGGATCAGGCTAAATGGAAATGAGATAACTGTTCCTGAAGGAAGCAAAATTGGAGAAATACTGAAGAGCTATGGGATTTCTCATGATCCATATTGCCTACTGGCAGTTGTCAGGAGTAGAAAGCTATCTCAAGTACCTACAGACAGATATATAATAAAAACTAATAAGGGCAAAATCATGATAAAAGTGGACGATAATTCCCTATGGGAGAAGATTAGGGAGAACATAATTGGATTGAAAGTAGCTTGGAAAACGAGAAATAGCTTGTCAATAGGTCCCTTTAGCCTCAATCTCAGTTGTTTAAATAAATTATATCAATATGAACAGAATAAAATTATTTTAAGTATAGTGGAAGGAAATGGATACCTAATTTTTACACTTAATAAAGCACGTATAGAGCACTGCACGTTGAATGCAGGTATAGTGGGAAGAGTAATAACGGGCTCTGATATATTAGGTATATTAGATGTTGATGATTTTATAGAAGAGGTAGAGCCAGTCCTTGAACGAGGATACATTTCTGGTGATATAAGAAGAGCAAGCCTAATGGATGAAGTAATTGATGGTGATGAAATATACTCAGAGATAGAGATAGATTTAAATACTGAACTACCTTGGACCTGCGAGCATGCCCTAATTACCCTAGAACAAAATAATTCACTCGATGAGGTTTCTGAGACATTTGCTAGAATATCTGGTGCAATGAAGGCATGGCAAATCGAGGAAAATTCTGGAAAAAGGGTTAGAGGAGCTGTCACGGTGAGGACATCAGGCAAGAGGGAGGGGGATATCTACATATATAAGAGAGAATGTATGCCCAGCAAGAATCACTCCGTGATAGGCTTTGTAAAATATGGTTTGGAGCTTCTAGAAGTTGCTGAGAGGGGGGATAAAATCCATATAGTCCTAAATCCGAGAAGAATAAATCTAATTGGCCTTACACAAGTGCAAGCTGGAAATTTACTCGAGAAATTGAATATAAGGCATGTAAGGGATGGAGATAAATCCGACGATGCGGTTGTAGTCCTCCAATATCCTAAGACGACTTCAGAAATTCTCAAGAAAAAAGAAGTTGTTACATATGGAATTGATCAATCTAAAATTGTTAAAATAAAGTTATTTAGTGACCGGGCACCAAAAACATCACTGTACTTCAGAGCTGCTGCAGAGCTTTTTGGAAAGAGGGTAGGCATTCTCAGAGTATTCTTCAAGACGGACGACTCCGTTATCTTCAAGCCTGATATCTCTTATAAGGACCCATTAGTCCCAGAAAACATACCAAAGGATTCTGTGAGGCCAGGGGAAATTGGCGTAACCAACATGTCAAGAAAATATGCAGGAATTATTGGAATTCGCTTCACCGAAAGCAAGGAGTTTGGTCCTACTGGTGAGCCATTTGAGTCAACTAACATAGTCGGGACTGTCGCAGATAACCTCGGAGTACTGATGAATTCAAAGGAGGGGGAGGAAGTGTATTTAATGGAGGTTGATGAAAATGAAAGTTAGAATCTTCGTCATCTCACCGGATTCTGGGATAACACCCGAGGAGCTCACAATTACAATAGAAAGCACTAGCTTCAAGGGTGTTGTCAAGGAGACCTGCTTTGGAGCGATGGTGGAGGGAGATGATGCTGAAGTGGAGGAGTTAACTGAATTTATCAGAAGCAAATTTGAATATTCCGTTTTTTCAAAGGAGAGAGGATATCCTATTGGAGATAAGAGGATATGTAGAGCTGAGAGAGGCGGAGGCCCAAGGACAGGTTTATACCAGATACAGTATGAGGCTGAGCTGTTGCCTCTGATATCAGCAGCTTTAAAAGAGCTGAAAATAAAGCCCGGGAACTTCGCGAGATCAAAAAAAGTCATTATTCATCCATTGAACAGCCTTATTCTAGCAGATCTCATAGAGAGAACAGGGCACATTCCACTAACAGCAATGTCTGTGATCGGCAAATTGGTGAGGGATCCTTCAATAGACTCGCCTACTAGAAATATAACTCCGGAGGACGCTATAAGGGGGCTTAGATACCTATCTGTTGAAATGCCCTCAGGTATAAGGGGGAGATTAGGTGCCTTTAGGGAGCTAATTGAGGAGGCTGAAGCAGCCATAATCTGCAATTATGATATTTCATTCGGTTGTGGAGGATGCCATCACATGGATTCTCTGATTTACATAGTGAAGTCTAAAGGGATACCGTATTTGAAGATATCCCTTCCGAGGAATGTAGAAGAAGCAAAAGATTTTATAATAAAAATAGAGGAGTTTCTTGGGAAAGTCGGTGACCAGCAATGGTGAAGATAGCGCTTATCTCATGCGGTGCTGAGTACAGTGGAGTATATGGAGAAATACTAAAAGCGGCCAAGATCGTGGGTGCGGATATAGTGATTCCAGAGGCGAATTTCGATGATATCAAGGAAGTTTGTGATGAATTCGGAGTTGAGGTAAAAGGCGGGGACTTAAAGTTGATGATGGCACGAGCTAAAACAGCCGCTGAAAAACTTAGTGATGTGGACGCGGCACTTGTTGCCACGTGCTTTAGATGCGCAGAGGGTGCTCTTGTGAGGAATGCCGTGAGGAGATATCTACAAGATGCTAGAGTTCCAGTTGTTGTCTATTCGTTCACAGAGAAAAGCAAAGCTGGCAGTTTTCTCCTGAGATTGGAGGCCCTGAAAAATATAGTGGAGAGGAAGAGTTTGCTTATTAGAACTAGACACAAAGGACTAACAGCTGGAATTGATTCAGGCTCCACAACCACAAAAGCTGTTATAATGCGGGATAATAAGATCATTGGAGCGGCATGGATGCCCACTATTGATATTATCGAGACAGCCAGAAATGTGTTTGAGAAGGCACTTGAAATTGCAGGGATAAAGTCATCAGACCTAGATGCAATTGGAGCTACAGGTTATGGAAGGTATCTTATTGGTAAGTTTCTGCACGCTGATCTCATTCAAGATGAGATAACTGTGGGTGCCAAGGGTGCCACCTTCTTAGCAAACAGGCAGGAGGGAGATGCCACGATAATCGACATAGGAGGCATGGATAATAAGGTCATAACAGTTCATAATGGAATTCCAGACAGCTTCACGCTTGGAGGTATATGTGCTGGCTCCTCTGGAAGATTCTTAGAGACAGCTGCCAGAAGATTGGGGGTAGATATAGCTGAATTTGGCGAGATGGCACTAAAAGGAGATTACAATAAGATAAGGATGAACTCCTATTGCATAGTTTTCGGACTGCAGGATCTGACAACTTCCCTTGCTGCAGGAGCCAGAGCAGAGGATGTTGCGGCAGCAGCTTGCAGAAGTGTGGCTGATCAGGTTATAGAGCAGCAGCTACAGGAGATATCCCTCCGCCCACCGATAATAGAAGTAGGTGGAACTTCTCTGGTAAAAGGCCTTGTGAGAGCGCTAAGAGAGGCCTTAAACATGGAGGTCATCGTTCCACAATTCTCTCAGTTTGCCGTTGCAACTGGGATGGCTTTTGTGACATCTGGAATACTGGAGGAGACCGCATATGAATATAAGAGTAGAGTGTCCGGATGAGGAAGCTAAGGCCGCTTTTGAGAGAACCATATCCTCGGTGATCTCTGACTCGCCCATAAAGAGCGCAATAAAAGATATATATGCATACACTAACCCAGAGGAACCTGTTTTCATACTAATTATAAATTATTCCAAGCCAACTTGGAAAGTCAAGCTAGTAGATGCTGTCAAAATGAGAAGCACTAAGGATGGGACAATCGTGACATGTGAGAATGATAAATATTTTCCTGGTCTAATGAGAGTGCTGTGGGAGAGATTCGGAAGGGAGAACACTGAACAGCTAAGCCGATATGAGGTCATGGTAAGAGGAGAAATTCATGAAGATGTGCTTAACTCTGTTATCTTCGATCCAGAAAAAGAGCTTGCTAAGGGCCTAATTGATGTGATAATTAGAATTGTTCCAGAGGGATTCAGGATAAGGAAGTACATATGGAAAGAGGAGGCTGTGATAGTCATATCATCTGAGGATCCAATAAAGGATGAATGGGTCAAAATGGCGATGAATATGTGGGAGGTGGGCTCGTTTGTACATCCCACTCCTGTTTACCGGGGGAGTCTACAGGCATGACGAGATAGAGGATTTAGTGGATGACCTAGGCGGGTTCATCATACAGAAAAATTTTGCACAGACAGAGGTAACCATATCCTTCATTGTTCCGGAGGAGGATGTGGAGAAAATAAGGGAGAAAGCTGCTGAGCTCAAGGGTGAGATAAAAGAGGCACCTCTTGTCGGTACAGAGATCGCCGTTGTTGTGCCCACAATATCTATACATCACCTTCCCCATCCATCCTGTGACATTGCGGAGTATCTGAGGAGAAAAGGAGCGAAGACCAACATGATAGGTCTCTCTCGTGGTGTAGGCAAGAGGATTGCCATGCTGACGCTATTCGAAAAGAAGCTTATAAACGAGCATGATATCGCAGTATTTATATTTGGAAATTTAAGGGAATGTATAACAAAAAAGTTCGATCTTTTGAAAGATATTTCCATTCCTATTGTGGTGACAGGGTATCCTCACTTAACTCCCCCAGAAGGAGTAGAGTATGTTCCCGGCATGGGGAGGATTGTGGGAAAATTCAGCAGGGAGTCAGATATACAGCTTCTTGAGGAGGTAGCACAAAGAGTTCGAAAGCTTGTGGAGATGAGGAGAAGTATGCTTGGAGATTTCGATTTCCCACCCTTCTATATAAAGGCTGAAATAGAAAAACAGATACCTGAGGTAATTGAGGAGATATGTCCAGCACCAATCACGGTTAAGCTAGATGGGCTAAGAGTTAAGCTTCCCTACAATAGGTACTCAGAGAGGCTTAGAAAAATTAAACTCATGGATACCTACTTGGGAGATATAAGCAGAATCTTTCCTTCAGTTATAGCAAACCATACACTGGTCAAGCTAGCCTTGAAGTAGAGCATCTTTATTATAATAAAGTTTTCAAATGTTTATATCCATTAAGTAGTTTAGCAGTTTTTCATCTTCTATGCCCCTTGCAACCACTTTACAGGAGTTTTTTAAGATCTCCTCTGCCAACTTTATAAAATACTCTGCTTCATCTGGTCTATCCGAAAAGTGAAATAGTGTTTTTCCCTTAGCTTCGCATTCTCTTATCTTCATAATATAAGGTAAAACACCGATAACTCTAGAGCCTATCATCTTCGCAAAGGAGTTTACGATCTCATATTCCTTCTTTAAGTCAAATCTTGAATTAAGGATAATTCCTCCAAGCTTTGCTCCTATATTACCAGCAGCCTTGCAGATGTTGTTAGCAGCATATAGTGAAAGATACTCTCCAGAGGTCACTATGTATACTTCCTCTAGAGCTCTCTTCATAGGCACTGCGAACCCTCCGCAGACGATATCGCCAGGAACATCGTATATCACTATATCTATATTGTTAAAAACTCCTTCCTTTTCTATATGTTCAAATGCCAAGGTCAGGCCTCGTCCAGCACACCCAATGCCAGGCTCAGGCCCTCCTATTTCTAAGCATTTTACATTGGCAAATCCATTAATGATACATTCTTTTATATCTTCTTTTCTCCTAAGAGCATCTAAGACCGTCTTAACATTTCTGTTGCCCACTAACAAAAAAGTGCTGTCTTTTTTGGGGTCGCAACCCACAAGAGCTACCTTAAATCCTTTTAATCCGAGTGCTGCAGCAGTATGACTTGCTATCGTCGATTTACCTATCCCACCCTTGCCGTATACGGCAATATGCCTAGTCATAAGCTACCCCGGTGCGATATGGGAGAGCGCTTAAAAACAGTAACAGTAGTATAACCAATCAATTATAAATTTATTTTTAAGCAGTAAATTCTTTTAACAGTTTTTACCACTTCAATTGCATCAAGCCTCTTCTGATCAATTTTGTTTTTTTGGATTATTGAGTATACTTTGTTTGCTGTAATTTCATCAATAATATTTCTTTTGACTGCTATCTCTAATATTGTATTATAATTCCTTTTAGGAAAGTATAGTTCTTTAGCTATATCAAATAAAGAATCTATAATCTTTTTATCTATTAATTTATTTTCTAATATCCTTTTAAATGTTAACCTTATGTTTATAAGAGGCTCTGATAAAGGTTCCAGTGTCAGAGGATTAAAAATCAATGCGACCTCATCATCGGATTCTATCTCACCACTTTTGTACATCTCATATATCTTCCCCACGCCGATCATACCAAACTCATCGAGCTCGGCAGCCCTCAGTGCTCCCATACTGCTGCCTCCAACCACTATAACACCTTTTTTCAAAACTTCAAATATCTCCCTTGGGGATATCGCTACATCCTGATGAAAGACGCCATCTATTATTCCTATGATCTTTGCTCCTCTCTCTAAAGCTTTTTCGGCATCTCCTCTCTTTATAGGAGGTAAATAAGTGGCATTCTCAAAGATTAACTTAGCTTCCTCTTTGCTGAGGCTCGGTCCCGTGAAGATAACAGCTTTCATCTTGCCTTCCTCAGATAACTCAGAGCTCTCTCTCCGATTCTATTCGAATCTATGCCATAGATCTCCATCCCGGGAACAATTACCCTTACTGTAGGTATGCCCAGCTCAGGCCTTGTTAAATTAACGACAATAACTCTTTGAAATCCTCTACTTTTCAGAAGCCCAAGGGTTCTCCTTATATCTTCGTCGATGAAATCTGAGGAGAATTTTGGAAGCTTGTCCAGCTCTACTTCATCATCAGCCTCAAACCAATGTCTGTTAATTCTCTTCATTCTCTCATATCCGATCCTTCTCATTACTTCTGCCCTTACTGTATCCTCTCTAGCTCCTTGAATTTGAACAAGCCTACTCTGAGCTACTTCCAGCAATGCCCTAATGGCGGAGATCTCCGGATCCGAATGTGCACCAAAACCCATGGTGAGCAGTGCTGGATCCTTCAATTTGATATCATCTGAGATTGCTGCCACAACAGGAACTCCTATATCAGATGTTATGTCCCTTAGGATTACATGCACAGAGCTACTTTCGAACTTGTCAATAAGGCTTTTGACGATATGACTGCCCTCAGCTGAGATTATCCTCCCCCCTCTCCTGCACACCTCAGCTATACTCCATGCATCTCTCTCTATCACCTCCATAAGACCGTGAAAAATAGCCTCCTCTATTGTGTTCCCAGCAGCTAGGCCATTGGTATTAGTTTTGAATAAATGAAAGTCTCCATCTGGAGTATAGGGATGGAACACCGAGCTTACAGGAACATATATCTCCTCATCGTTGATCAGATCAAATCCTTTGATCCATCTCAAAACCAGATCCTTGGAAGAAAGTGTATCTTTGGGAAGAATAAGTTCATCTGGATCAAGAATGTTGAATTTACTAGATAAAGAGGCATAAGTTCCTTTTATTGTTATCTCCTTATCGCACTCCTTGAATTCGGCAGAGTACCTTTCGTATCCTTCCATTATAGCAGATATTTTCGCCAAGGTCTTGTTTATTCCCTTACCCGAGTAAACAGAAACAGCACCCTGTGCAGCGCTGGGCCTAACAGCCGAGTAGACCGGAATTCCGATCCTGTCAAGACCTGTTATATCTGAAATTCTAGTTATTCCTGCAATTTTTAGCTTCGATTCTATTTGTGAGAGAGTTTCTTCGGGATTCCTTACCCTATGAGTGCCCTCTCTATAGGCCTTTGCGGATCTCTCTAGCCTTAGCATAACCCTCTGAGTGCGCATCGAAAACAGAATTAATAATTATCGTGTCGATGTATTATACATTTTATTTGCCACTATATTAGTTACATTTCAATATGAAATTTAATAGAAATATGTCCTTATCCTTTTATTAGCCAGGAAACCGGCACATCAGGAGAAGCTAGGAGTCCTCTTTGGCCAAAGCAGTTGAATGGCATAAAGCTTTTTAGCTGTTATTATTTTTAAAAGTTAATTTTAAATATTCCCCTCTTCTCCTCACAATAAGGAAATACATGCAGAGAAGGTTTTTGTTCTTCCTTGAACATCACTTATGCGATAAAGTTCCAGTCATCATTACACTAAGCCCTAATCTGGAAGTCATGTCCAGGGAGAAGATTTCATTTCCTGAGGCTCATGTCAGCCCGGATAAAATGGCTAAATTAGCGGTTTCTCTTTCAGAATTAGCTGGAATGGATAATGTTAGTGTTCCTTTTTGTCTAACAGTTGAAGCTGAGAGTCTTGGCTGTCAGGTAGACTTAGGAAGCAATTACAAACTCCCTCTTGTTAAGGTTTCACGCTTTAAGAACATCGATGAGGTGAGGCTAGGTGGAAATTTCACCAAAAATGGGAGGGTTCCAGTAGTTTTAGAGGCGATTGGTCTGCTCAAGGATATAACAAACTTGCCAATAGTTGTCCCGATCTGCGGACCATTTACGCTGAGTTCTCATTTATTTGGCTTTGATACTGTGGCTAAGATGACAGTAAGGGATCCTCAAAAATTAAAAGATGTCCTGGATGAGATCCTTGGCATAAGCCTGGAGTATTCAAAAGAGCTTTTGAAAGCAGGAGCTGATGTCATCTGTGTTAGCGACCCCTATGCAGAACCAGAGGCAATAGGCCCTCTGGCTTTCAAATATATACTCTTAGAAAAACTACAGTACCTAGCTAGGAGAATCACAAGCAAAAAGCTCCTTCACATCTGCGGACCTGTAGACTCGATTTTTCAGGACATGATGCTATCTGGCTTTGATGGAATAATAGTAGCAGATAAAGTTTTGCAGAGAAATATCAACGTCGTAAAGCAGAGATCGCTACGCAAATCTGCCTCACCCAAATTAATCGCAAATATTTCTGTGAGCACTTTGGCTTCGCATAAGCCCCAAGACGTCAAAAGAAGAGTTCTAGAAATTCTTAAATCCGGTGCTGATACTCTAGCGATATGCAATGCCATTCCTTCCACTCCTCTTGCCAACTTAAAAGCTGTCGTGGACGCAAGAGATGAGTACTCCAACAGTTAGACATGTTAAGACAAGGTTTCAAGAATTGCAGAACACCCGGTGCATTTAGGACATCCTGCATCGCATTTCTCGATTTTAACATCATACTCAGATCTGAGATCCCTCAACCTCTCATATATTCTCATGATATATTTTAGATCCGGTCTAGTGACAAGGTCATCCGGAGGCGGTCTAAAGGGTGCGACATACGGTATGACCCCCTCTTCAGCTGTCCGCTTGAATCCATCTACTACGCTTTCTTCTCGTTCTCCTAATCCTATCACAATCCATGATGAAACCTTCCATTCACCGAACAGCTTCACTGCTTCTCTCCAGCATTTCAGGTACTCCTCTATGCTAGGCTTTCCTGGCACCACAGTTCCTCTTATTTTCTCATCGAATGTCTCAATGTGAATTCCAATCGTGTCAACTCCTGATGAGTACAAAACTTCAAGGTATTTCTCATTAACAGCTTCCACTTGAGCATGGATTTTTATATCCACCTCTTCTTTGACCTTCCTTGCCACTTCAGAGATCTTCAAAGCTCCTTTGTCGATTAGATTTGTTGTTCCTGTTGTCAAGGTTAGATGTCTTGTTCTGTCCTCTTCATAAGCAACTTTCACAGCTTCAACTATATCACCTGGATTTTTATCCAGAATAAAAGGCTCAGTGACGTTTTTCTCTATTGCACAGAAGATGCATTTCTTTCCCGAATCAACGTGAACGCACCTTCTGCTAACTGAGGTGACCAAGGCGTTGATCCCGTCAAGTGCAACAATAAAACCAGCTGATACTCCTTTAATGGTGTGCTTATAATACTCCGCTTTTGGAATCTCCACATAACCTATTCTTTCGTCTTCTCTCAGAAGGATGAATTTTCCCTCTCTCTCCACTATCTCGTAGGGCGATTCTTTAACATACCACTGCTTTGTTGGTGCCGAGACGATAGAGCCATTTACTGCAAAGCCGATGCCACCAATAGGCCCTCCTCCTCCTCTTCTACGAGGGGGAATTGATGTCCTCACTCCCAGAGTGATCAGCTCTATTTTTGTCTTGTAGTCAAGCATACACCTTCACCGCTTCTTCTGGGGAGTCTGAGAAAGCCAAAGCAGCTATAGCCCCTATTATGCCTCTCTCACCTGTTATAGGAATTGTTTCAATTCCAAATTTCTCTGCTATCTCATAGGCATCGCTTAAGCTCACCAACCTAGACTTAACTTTAGCTCCATACGCTCTTAATTCATCTGGAATTGTTATTTTCCTGTAAACCGCCATTCCAGTATTCTCGCTCACTGTAAGACGCTCCAATTCCTTCCTAAATCTCTCTACTAGTTCTTTAGGTCTCTCTGTAGCAAATGTCACTGAAATTGAAACGCAGTTCGTTGTCTTATTTGGGTTATTGGTGTAAAGCTGGGTGATCGTGTGCATAAGGTAATGACCCAACTCTTCTTTCTCCATTTTATAAGCTATTTCGTTCATAAGGCTCCAAGTAGCCCCTTTCTCCTTATTATCAGTATCATCCACACCTATCACAACTTTTTCGTATTTTTTCAAGACTAACTTTGCCCTGCCCAGTTTACCCCCGCCTCCTAATTCAACTATCTCTATATTATGGCAGCCCTCGGCCATTCCTCTGCAAACAGTAGCAGCGATTCCTCCACCTGCTAATCCCGCATAAGTTAACTCTATGGCATCTTTAAGAACATGAGCTTCCTCAACACCTGCCCCTGCAATTCCTGGTATCAACTTTAGCTCGGTTTTTCCCTGCTTCAGAATGAATATATTTCTTGCTCCCTCCCTTCTGGCAGCAATTATTAAACCACTAACTCTGGGGTAATGATAAACTTCCCATGCAGCGCCACCTATGCATCTGTTTCTCGCATGAAACTCATGAACCTCAATGAGCTCTCCATCCGTCATGGCGATTATTCTCTCATAAGGGGAAATCCACTCCATACTTCCGTATCTTTCCAGAACATCCTTTCTACTAAGAATCTCAACCATAAATCAAGCTTTTGGTTATTTCTATAAAAACTTTTTTAGTACAAATTTTTTCCAATAGTGTCTTGTACAAGCTTTAGATCCTTAACTAATATTCGAGAAATTCTCAAGCGAACCTGATTCCTAGGACTACGTACAATTTTTCTTTTGTTGTAGCGAAATTTTTCTGAGCAACTTTTAAGGCTTTTGCAGTTAGCTTTATATCTTTACACTCAGGGAGGATTTAGGCGAGTTTATGCAAAAGATACTCCTGCTCTTTCACATGCCAGCTATCTTTGATTCTGGGTGGGCTTGCAAGCTTTTACAGGCACTAAGAGAATGTGGCAAGGTTGAAGCAGTTGTTACGGGTGTCATGGGTCCGACTGCAATGCTTGACAGCTACCTAGAAAATGAAGTCAGATTCCTCAAGGAGGACTGGAAGCAGTGGATAAAATCCTCCATTGGAAAATATGATATCATGATAAGTGCAATGCATGCAACTACTCCAGAGAGATCCAAGGCTTATTGCTGGCATTTGTTGAGAATTCTGGGAAAAGATGCACCACTTATAGGTGTTGACACAAATAACAGACTGGTTATTCCTTGGAACAATAAAATAAGAAACTTTGCTGAGGAAGTAGCCAGAAAAATTGGATTCAGCGTGGAAGAACCTGTTGATTATGGGGAAACCCTATGGATTGAGTCTGGAAGAAAGTACAGGCGGGTTCTCGCTGTTAGCGCTGGCGATTACATACTGATAAACGGTTTAGTTGTTGGGAAAGCTTTATCGGGAGATGTTATAATAGTTGAAGAAAATGGAAAAATTATAGATATCAAAGGAGCGCAGGTAAAGAGGCATGGGTTAGACAAGTTGGGAGATATAAAGCTTGAAGAAGCAAAGGTGGATACTATAACTGTGTTGAGGGAATCGCCACCTATACGCAGGACATTTAAGCTAGAAAAGAAGGATAAAATAGCATTCATAGATCACGCTGGGTTAAAAATATATAAATTTATAGAAAACAAAATAAGCGGGGCTGTTTCGGTGGGAGATGACACGACCACAGTGGTGGGAGATATCCTAAGCAGGTATTCCATCCCCATAATCGGGATAATAGATGAGGATCCCGATCAGTTGCTAAGGGAGGTTAGATATGCTGATGGCTCGCTGATACTTCATGTCACTAGCGATGACCAATTCGGAAAGCTTGTATTTAAAGAGATCTTTAAGAACAGAGATCTAATAGATGCGGCATTTGACGAGCTTAAGGACTATTTGGTTAGATATGCTAGGGAAAAAGGCTTTTTAAAAGCTGTAGATAATTATTATATTGAAAAATGATGAGTATTTTTGAGGTGTTTCTTGAGCACTTTTTTTTGAAATCTGTGTCTCAGCGAGGATTTTGAGATTATCCTTTATAATAAAGAACGATAACTTGAAGGCTTACGTCACTGATCCACATCAGTATGGTTTTCGGGGCGTTATGCGCAGAAAATTAACGAATCTTTAAGACCAGTAACTAAGAATTAATGCCTTAGCTCTCGTTAATTTCTTCCAAATTGCATCCGTTCGATAAATACATAGCCACGCAGATGTGCACCTTGTGTGAACGGATTTAGTTCTTGCTCATTTAGGGTCCAAAGAAAGATTTTTTAAAGAGTATTACCTTAAGTTAATTACGAAGAAGATAGAGATTGAAGGGTGAGTTTCATGATGGAGGATTATCATAAATTAGCAGACCTATGCATAGAGTGCGGTGCATGTACTGAGGTCTGCCCATTCTTTATAGCAACGAATGATATAAAGTATGGAGCAATGGCTAAGGTCGAGGCTGCAAGAAGACTCTTCAAGGGAGATCCCCTGACTGACGAGGATCTGAAGACGATATTCCTCTGTACTAGGTGTGATGAGTGCCACAAGGTGTGTCCCCAAAACATCCCAATCTCCGTGGTAATCCAAGGTGCTAGGGCAGAGCTAAGAAGGATGAATAGAGTACCAGAGAAATACAAAACAATAGCAGAGGCGATAATAAAGACAGGCTCACCCATGGCGGCCCCTCCCGAGAAGCGCCTAGCGTACATTCCTGAGGATTTCAAACCTCCAGAACGGGCAAAATACCTTTACGTTCCTGGCTGCTGGTCGGGGATACGCCTGCCAGAGACAGCAAGAGCATCTGTAGAGCTATTAAGGATTTCTGGGCTTGACTTCACTGTTTTAGGAGACAGGGAGCGGTGCTGCGGGCTTTTTCTTATAGACACAGGAATGCTTGAAGATGCCAAAATGCTTGCTGAGAAGAACACTTTATTGTTTGAATCCACAGGTGCTGAATTTGTCGTGACCGAGTGCCCTGCATGTCAAGATGTCTTCAAGAGGGTGTATCCTTCACTTTTCAGGGAGCCGAAGTATGAAGTCATTCACATCTCCGAGTTGCTTCATGACCTAATTAACAATGGAGCATTGAAGGTCGGGAATTCTGGCAAACACATTATTTACAAGGACCCCTGCCCGCTCGTAAGGAGAAGTAAAGTGATTGAAGCCCCAAGAGACCTAATCAAGCGTGTGGCTAAACTAGTGGAATACGACAAAAATAGGGAAGATGCTTTGTGCTGTGGTGCTCCTGCCGGAGTAAAACCGATCTACCCAGAGATCGCCAACAGACTTGCAGAGATCCTGATAAGTGAGGCAGACAGAAAAGAGGCAGATATCGCTGTCGGATGTGTCTTCTGTATGTACCACATGACTGGCGTCATCAAGGAACCCGGTCGTAAGATTGTGACACTCTCTCAGCTTGTACTTGAGAATCTTGCAGATTGAAAATCTTCTTAGTTAGATTAGTCCTAGCTGGCTTGCCACCACGGTACTTTGCTGAAGGGTTTGATAATGCAAATGATGAAAGTAAGAAACTTAGTTTTGATCTAGGTAAATCTGGGCCTACTTTTCAGTGAATGGAGTTTAGCTACCAACTCAAAAGGAAAGATCTCATACTCAGGGTTCCTATACCTTCCAGAAAATCAAATACATTTTCAAGTCAGTATAAATGCTTAGATTTATTTTATTCTTTAATTCTAGTACACCAAGCAGAACTAACTATAATATTCAAATATACAGTTGGAGGTTTGTAAGAGAACTGAATGAATGCCCAAGACCGAAAGGTGAGTAAAGCCCACGAAGCACTGATAGGATTAGTTATAGGTGATGCTTTCGGAATGCTAACCACTTCCTACACTCCAGCAATTATCAAGAAGCTGTTAGGTGAAGTAGGGGACTTTCTAGATGCACCTTCAGGCCACCCTCTTCATTCTGGGTTAAAAGCTGGAATTGTTACCGATGACACCGAAATAGCTATACTAATAGCTAAGATAAAAAATAGTTAAATTATCAAGATCTGACGCCGGAGATCGTCTCTAGCAAATTAGTGAACTGGGTCTAGGGAAGGGCCTGTTGAAAAATGAAAAGTATTTCGGACCAAGCACTCGTAAAGCTCTAGAGCTCTTATTGGAACCATAGGAGGAGCTCTAGGGGAATTGACATTTTCCTCAAGCTTTTATAAGAACAATCGAGAACGTAAATAAATTAAATCTTAGAAAGCTGGTTCTGGAACTGTTAAAAGTAGGTGCTAAAAAGCTACTAGTATAGCCTAGAAATATGCTGAAAGCTCTCTTAAGCTTCATGTCTACCTCGAAGTAGAGAGTATAGCTTTTTCACCTCCATGGTGCACTTCCTTATGTCTTCCCCCTGTTTCTTAGCTTCTTGCAGAAATAGCTTGGCGATATGCACATCCCCTATGATAAGAGGTGACCTGACACGGTAACCCTCTATCATGAGTTGATATGCCCTTGACTCAGCCACAGATAGACCATAAAGTCTTCCAAATTTTGAATCATCATTTACGAATAAAAGATTCTCGCTTATTCGCATGTCTGCGACTTCCTCTGCCAAAGGGGTTCCCGGTATAGGTTCTGCTATGCTGACGAAGTGATCCATTAGTGGGAGATTTTTGACAAGTGTCACAGTCTCCTCAAAGTTCTCTTTAGTCTCTCCAGGATATGCTACTATAAAGGATCCTGCTGGCTTTACTCCTAGCTTCCTTGCCCTGTAAACTGCATCGTAGATTTCTTCTACTTTAATGCCTTTACGCATCTTATTGAGTATCTTTTGGCTACCAGACTCCACCCCAAAGAACACCCATCCTATTGTGTACTTAGCTATAGCTTCTAAAATTCCGTCAGTAGCAGCATCAACTCTTATATCCGGAGCTGAGAGGTTCTTTGGACCTAGAACTCTACTTAAAGACTTGAGAAGCTTGACCACCTCTTTCTCATCCAGCCAAGAGGAACCACAGCCATAAAATGACGTGGTGCCACCGCTTATCGCAACTCTTAAAGCCCCTTTCTTTTTAAAGAGCTTTACTTCATCGACTATTTTGTTGATAGGCCTGCTTCTAACTTCTCTTCCAAATAGCCTTGGAACTTGGCAAAAACTGCAGGATCCCTTACAGCCTCTTGAAACCTCTACGTATACATGAGCCCCTCTAATGCTCTGCTCACCAATGTCATCCGGTATCTTAGGCATGGGCCTCTTCTCCATGTCAATAGGTTCTCTTGGCTTTGTCTTCACAACCTTGCCCTGGGAGTTATATGCTATGCCATCGACAGAGTCCAGGTCTTGTTTCGAGATCAGCGCATTGACTAGCTCTACTATGGTTTCTTCTCCTTCACCCACAACAACAGCGTCTACACAATTCATGTTTGTCAACACCAACTCAGGGATCTGAGTGACGGGCCCGCCTACGATAACTGGTTTGTCACGTGCAGACTTCAGTCTCGAAATCCAGTCCTTGTACTCTAAGACGTGAAGTGTTGAATAGAGGCCTATGGCGTACACATCAGCTTGAGGTAATAAGTTTACGTCAGCCTTAGCTGTAAACTTCATTATAGAGACCCTGAAGCCTGCCTTCTCCAAAGCTCCAGCTATAAGCATAGATCCATAAGAGTAAACTTCGGGTGTTAGCACTAGAACCTTAGTCATTTCCCCTCAATCTTATCTCAAACGCTTTTCGATATAAAAACACTAAGGAACTTATTCTACAAGTGGAACTTTGAGGATCTGCCAAATCCATATAACGCACGTGCAGAAAATTTAATAAGAACCTCCTAATGAGGAACCCTTATGGAGGAAAGGGAGATTGCTGTTGCTTTGACACCAACTGAGGTGATATCAAGGTTTGGCAAGCTTTTTTCAAGAGGTCTTCTCACTATCGTAGACGAGAGAAATAAAATAGTGGAAATAGTGGAGGAATGCAGCGCCAGAGGCCCTGTTGAATGGGATTTAGTCAACAGACTTAGGGCTGGAGGAGCTGTTTATGCCGGATGGACGGAGGGAAGCACGCTTTTTCTTCGTGCGCATATTGGAAGATATGAGGTAAAGTTCGGCCCCGCCGATGCTGAGAGAGGCGGTCAGGCCCTAGAAGAAGTTGAAATAAAGGAAAATGAAGTTTATACAACTTGGGTTGGCATAGCAGGAGCTGGTTTAGGAATAGCAGCATGCTTACCTCAAGCTTCTGGTGTCATAAGGGCTGAATATCCGTCAAAAGATGATCTGGAGAAGGTTGGCGGAGCTTTCGTAAATAGAGTGAGGATAGTTACGCCCAAGTACAGGAAGCTTATAGTAGGGATAGATAACACAGATACAAAGGAGAAAGGAGCGACATGGTCATCCTTCCTGAAATCGGGAATAGAACTTAGCTCTAGGAAGGGAGTAAAGCTGATCATACACAGAATTTTCCAGTGCTTCCCCGGCATTGAATGGAAAACAACAAATAATGTTGCATCATGCTTAGTCTTTGCTATTCCCAGCAATATTGAGACTAAAACAGTTCTAAGAGAGCTGGAGGATATCATGAGGAATTACTGCTACTCCGATGGAGCTTGCATGGTCGCATATGAGGGCATTGAGGTTCCAGATGAGCTGAAAAACTTCGGAAAAAGGGTAAAAGGGGAAGTTGTAACTCAGGCTGAGGCTTTGGACCTTGCAGAGAAGTTTCATTTAGAGGTAATGCCAATTACAGGAGATAAAGGAATTGTGGGGGCTCTAGCAGCAGTATCGCTCTATGATATCGGGACTGAATACGCAGCGTTTAAGGATGATCCTGCAATTCTAAAGGTGAAAATATGAGAGGCACATTGTATCTTCATGAAAACATTAGAAATAAGATAATAAGAAGGAGAAGGATTGCCATAGGCCTTTATAGATTTGATCCCACCAGCGAAGAGAGGATACTTAAGGCTGTTGAGCTTGCAGAGGACTTTGCTGATGTTCTAGTGGTGGACAAAGGAGAAAAGACGGAAGAGGAACTTTTAGAAGTGCTTAAGAGAGGAGATGCATATGCTGCTGTTAGAGGAACTGCGAGGGCCTCTAAGTTTCTTGAAATCCTTAGGAGAGAGTATGATGTCTGCAGGATTGCAGTACTAGAGACAGTGGATAGAAAGCTCTTTCTTCTCTCTCCAGTAGGAGTTGACGAGGGCAGAGGTGTGAAAGAGAAGTTGAAACTTATAGAATATTCTAAGCAGTTAGCTGAAAGACTTGGAATGCCTAAGGATGTTGCTGTTCTTGCTGGAGGAAGGTATGGGGACATTGGAAGGGATGAGAATGTAGATAGATCGTTGGCAACAGCGGAGCTTGTGGCAAAAATCTCAGGAGGAGAAAACTATGAGATAAAATTGGAAGATGCTGTTGACAGGGGGATAGTCATAGCACCAGACGGTATCTCTGGAAACTTAATATTTAGATCTCTATGCTATCTAGGAGGTGGAAAGGAGTACGGAGCGGTATTCTTCGGAGCTCCCTACAGAATAGTGGATACAAGCAGAAGCCAGAGCTCAGAGGGCTTCGCGAGAGCTATTGCCCTTGCAACAATAATATAAAAGGGGAAGAAAAGATTATAAGTAACCCTCGTGTTCTCTTAAGGGGGATCTCATATGACGAGTTCCCTCGCTTTTGCCGCGCTTGGTTTACTTGGTCTAGATACAGGGCTGGCCATATTGTTCCTTCAGAATTTCGGAATAATAAAACCGAAGGAAGGGGCAGATTTAGCAAAAGGACAGGCAGCTTGGTTTCTATGGGTCGCAGGAGTAGCTGAGCTTTTTGCAAGCTATTACTTTTATGTAGCGGGAGATGCACTAGATGCCATGATATTCGGTGCCTATGGTCTCTTCTGGATGGGTTTATTTGCACTCACATACTGGAGCGGAGATGCTAGGGTTCTCGGTCCGGTGGGAATAGCTTATGCAATCTTTACCTTACCCTTAATACCTGTCACAGCAATGATCAGCTTAACAATATGCGGAATAATAGTTATGTTGCTCCTCATATTCCTTGCGCTCATTCCTGCGACATGGGGTAAAGCTAATGCCAAGGTTCTCGGGATCCTGCAATTAGTATGTTTCGTCATAACTTCAATCGCTATAATAGGGTTGATATTCGCTTCAATGAGCGGAACTCCCCTAGAGGGAATAGGCAAAGCTCTTCTGTTCATGCATTGACCCTTCCTAACCTTTTCTTTTTTGAGAAAATTTAATAAGATGGGAAAGCTTACCTGAGAGGGGGACATTGAAGAGCATTACCCAGTGTTTTAACATGATCTTGATACTTGGTGGAGGAAGATACGGGACTATTGCCCTCAGAAAGTTGAGCGGAAGATCTGAGAGAGTCATAGTGGTGGACGCGGATCCCATGTGCGAAGCAAGCAAGTATGTTGAGAGGATAACCCTGAACTACGAAATCCCACAGAAAAGCAGTCTTCTTGTGCTGGGGGATGGAATTTCCTTCCTCATTTATGTATTGGAGAGGAAAGTTATACCAGATTTTGTGATCTTCACAGTTCCCAGAAATGTCGTGGCTTCGTTTCTCGCATCTCAAATAAATACCTTGGGCAGGAGAGTTGAGTTTGATGTACCTTCAATGCTAGCAGCTGCTGAGCGAATCCCAGATAGATATCTGGTTGCAAAGGACATGAGGTATGCTGTTATTGTGGCAAGCTACGCTAAAAATCACATATGCATGAATGGATGTATGCAACCAGACGTGTGTCCGGTATCTGGGGAAAAACATGAAAGAACAATGGTAGAGATACTTAGAGATGCAGTTAAGGGAGATTACGTCAGGATATTTGAGAGCAAATTGCTTGACAAAGGCGTTGGAGGAGTTAGCGGTGCAGAACTTTTCGAATTTTACAGAAATATCAAAAATATAGAACACGGTACTCATCTTGCTGTTGGCACTGCATGTAAATGCCATGGTATAGTCAATTTTATGAAGGTTATCTGATTTAAAATAAGCAGAGTAGTTTCTGATTATATTAGCATATAGTTTATAAATATAATCAGATATCTAAAAGATCTTATTATATTTCCCTTAGTTTAAACCTATAGCTTACTTTACTATTTCTACCTTAGCAAACAAAAGTAGATCGCAAACAGATATCCCCAGAAAAGCTTTCTAAAATGCATTTACACCCACCAACAGCAATTTTATGGGTATATTGAACACTATAATAATCAAGTCAAGCTCGGAAAACTTTATAGAAAAAGTGCTCCTAGATGTGCCATGCCTTCACTCCTAGAGGAAATCTCTTACGTGAAGGAGAATAAGGCTTTGATTGTAAAATTGGCTGTTGATCACTTCTTTCTCTCAACAATGCCCTACCAGCCTACCTCAGCAAGGACTATTATATTCAAACAAGTTCCTAAGGATTTCCAGGAGATCAATCTCCGGGAGTTTTATGGTAGAATCAGGAGCGAACTTGATGCTGCCAACTCCATAGTCTTTTTAACAGCTGCAAATGTTGAAAATTATATTTATAGTAAAATTGATGAACCCGAGATTCACATCCTTATAACTATGGGATTGAGACCCCCCACTTGTCCGGGAGTTAAGGAGCTCTTCAGACCTCTGAGTTCAACCATAAATATTGCTGTTATTGTTGATAGGGGTCTTACAAAAAATGCGATTATAGATCTTATAAGAGTTGTGGCCGAGGCTAAGACCCTAGCTGCTGTTGAGCTTCTCCTGAGGTGCGATTACAGATCCTCTGGCACTGTAACCGATGCGATAGCCGTTGGAAGGCCGCTTAATCTAGATGAAAGCGTCCTCTTTGCAGGAATGTCAACTGATATCGGCAATAAAGTGGCTTACTCTATTTACAGCTCCATTGTGAAGGAGGGTTTAAGAAGGTTGAGCTTGGATGATTTTATAATCAATACACTGGGGATTCAGCTAGAGGAATTATTAAAGATAATTGCCAAAAGTTATAATGTCATCTTTAATTTAAATATAGATGAGAAAATCCTCATAGAAAATGCAACTAGAATAATAAATTATCTATTTAAAGATAGAAATATAATAAACTTTTTAATAACTGCTAGAGAGCTGGATCTGCGCACGGCAATAGGTTCCATACCTGCCTACGGTAACGTCCGCACAAGCCCCGCTGAGGAGTATCTATCCATCGGGCTTGCAGCGTATTCCGTTGGTCTTAAGAGCATTCCAATAATCTCTCAGCTGAGAAAAATTGAGGAGCTTGGCATCATTAGGATAAACTCCCCCCAATTTGAGAAGGAAGCTGCGCTTGGCATTATAGGATCCGCTTTATTGCTACTGCATGAAGCCCTTTCAGGCAAATGAGGTGGGATTATGGAATCAAGATACCATGGTGGAAGAGCTCCTGACAACTGTCTGGATTTCAGCAGTCCGATGAACCCATTAGGTCCTCCAGAGGCGCTGGTAAATGCAATAAATGACGTGATAAAGGACAGGATCTATACAAGATATCCGGATTATGAGTATAAAAAACTAAGAGAATGTATAGCGGATTTCTATGATTTAAGAGCTGAGATGCTTATACCACTCAATGGAGCTGCGGAGGCACTGCAACTGATCCTGCCGATATTAAGACCAAAGGCTTTGGTGGCAATAGAGCCAACTTTTGGGGATCACAAGCTTCAAGCCGAGGCACTTGGATTGCCCTTGATCAGCATAAGCTATAAAAGACTCTCTTCAAGCTTTGCATTAGATATAATCTCCTATAGCTCTAAAATTCGTGAATTTGAAGACAAAATTCTGCTCTACATGTCGAACCCCAATAACCCCACCGGTTGTCTAGCTAATAAAAAGCAGATTGAGGAGCTACTTGAATGCCTGCCATCTAATTCTTATGTAATCCTAGATGAGGCTTTTATGGACTTTACTGGAAATTCTGAGAGCTTCCTTTGGAATTGTCCGGATAATGTGATTGTTCTCAGGAGCTTAACAAAGATACTGGCGATACCAGGCATGCGCATTGGATTTGTTTATACAAATAATGTTGAGATTTTGGATCTTATAAACAAATTTAGACAAGCTTGGAACGTCAACGCTGTGATAGCTGAGTCCCTCTCAAGGCTGGACAAAAAAGCTCTGAGAGATTATATAGACTATTCTATTGAGATAGTGAACACCGAGAGAAATTTTTTGGTCAAAGAGCTCAGAAAATGCGACCTCAAGGTTTATGAGTCTCAAGCGCCATTTCTTCTGATTGAACATTCCGTAAAGCATCCCAAGATTATGAAAAAACTGATTAGTTTGGGAATCTATGTTAGAGATGCCTCTACCTTCTCTTATCTGACAGAACATCACAGCAGAGTATCTGTTAGACTCAGAAGTGAGAATACAAGACTTGTAGAGGCATTTAAGAAGCTTCTTAAGGGATCTTAATGGAGAAGATCTTGCTTTTTGATTCCCGATTGTTAAGCATCTCTCTGCTGCTCACCATAATATTGGATTGGATATATCCAGAGCATAAAGGGATTATGCTGAAAATACACCCTGTTCATACCTCCTATTACCTGTCGTTGAATTTAGCTAAACCTTACTCCAGCAGATGGAGAGGGGTAGCTGTCTGGCTCTTTGTAGTAACAGTTCATATTGTCCCTGCCCTATTTCTAATGACAATTTCCTACAAATTATCTCCAATATTATATATTATTATATCTGTTGTTATACTCAAGTTTTCCATATCTCTAAGGTTGCTTCTTGATATATGTCATCAAGTGCTGGAGAATGTGAAACATGGCGATTTAGATGGTGCAAGGAAATATGCCCAGCTGATCGTGAGAAGGGATGTCTACAAGCTGGATGAGGGCAGGATTATCTCAGCTACTCTTGAGAGCCTAGCTGAAAGCTCAGTGGATGGATTTATCTCCCCTCTGACATACTACTCTTTCTTGGGACCTATTGGTTCCCTTTTACAAAGAATAGCCAACACATTGGATGGTTCTATTGGGTTTAAGACACCAGAATTTTCGAAAGTAGGCTGGTTCTCAGCTAAAGCAGATAGCTTGCTGAACTACATTCCTGCACGTATAGCAGCCCTCTTAATGGTCATATTAGCACCGACAGTTGGTGGCAGCATAAAGGAATCCTTCAGAGTGTGGAGAAAGTGGCACAATGCCACTGAAAGCATAAATGCTGGGCACCCTATGGCTGCAATCGCGGGGGTTTTACGCATCAGACTGGAAAAGGTAGGACATTACATCATCAATATGGAATCCAGACTGCCGACATCTGAGGATTTAGCCAAAGGGATAAGATTCATGATCACAGTTAATTTTACATATATTATGCTAATTATACTGCTTATATTGTTAATTTGCCCTTGAGCAAAAGAAGGATCCTACTGCTTGTATTCAGCTTAAGCTTTTCGAGAGTCACCCTCAGATGAAAAGCGGGTCGCTTATTATTTACTCCTTGATAAATTTTGTGCCTCCCTCAAGGCACGCGTATACATCTTAGAGGATACACCGGCTATTAAAGCTCCTATGGCATCGTTGGAGAACGGTCCAAGTTTCTTTAGGATCCCAGGTTTGTTTTGGTCGAATCTAACATATTCGAATACAGCTCTAGTTCCTCCTATGTAATTAGCAATAGCTATGCCAAGAGCCTCATCAGCCACAGGTCCAGGTCGGCCCAGAAGCATCTCCTTTGAGAGACCAGGAACAATTCCAGCTTTAGCATCTTCCTCCAAGCGGAGGCAGGCAAATATAAGACATGAAACATTTACATCAGACATTGTATCGAGAAACTCATCCTTTAAGATTTCCACAGCCTTATCCTTAGTTTCAACACCTGGATGAGGAACGAAAAGCTCTAAAGCTGTATTTATTAGATCTTCTAGGGTGATACCCTTCTCCTCTAAATATTTTAGCAGGGGGGGTTTTCTCATCCTCTGATCACCAACAAAGCTGTAATACCTTTAAAAAGGCATATTTAGAAAAAATTAAATATAGATCACCGCCAACGAAGCATGTACAGATTGGATGACCTCTTAAATGCCTATATAAAACTTGATCATCATTATCTAAGAAGCGATCGTAGCCCTTAACCCTATTGGTTCATGCTCAGAGGATGTCCTCAGCTGAATGCGATGCATTAAGTATGCAAACTGGGTCTTCAGCAAAGAAATCTCCTCGTATCCAATAAGCTCTAGCTCTACAACCTCCACAAACTTCCTTAAAAGAGCAATTGCTGCACCTCCCTTTGAGATGAGCAACGTTAATTAGACTTCGTATGAACTTATTCTCTTTCAGCTTTTTCCATATCTCTTTTAAGCTCTCTCTTCTTATGTTACCTAGTGAGTAGGGTATAAAGGGGCATGCCCTTGCTGAGCCATTCTCCATTATGTGAAGCGTCTGCGATAGCGAGCATAGCCTGCCAGGAACATCAAATCCTTTACTATAAAGCAGGGCAACATAGGAAGGCTCATAGACGGATATTTTCGAGCTCCAAGCTACAAAGCTTTTGTACCCTATCGCGTTCATGGGCACTGCACGCCATTTCTCAAGAAGCCTAGTCATTAGATCCCTGTATGCTTGAGATGATGGTAGTACATCTGGCTTAGCCCTGCCCATAGGAATTGTCATCAAGGCATCACAGTACAGCCCTAGATCCTTCGAAAAGCCCAAAACTCTCTCGACATCGCCTATATTTATACGTGTAATGGGAACTCCAATACTAACTGATAAGCCCTCGTTCAACATGAGTTCTATAGTCTCTAGCTTCCTCTTTAATGAAAATGGAATTCTTGTGAACTCCGCATGAATCTCCTCAGATAGAGCTGGAACGTTTATTGCTACAGCTGTCCCGTACCTCTTAAAGACCTTTACGTGTTCATGAGTGACCATAGTGGCATTGGTTGCCACAATGGGCTTCATTCCAAGCTCTCCCACGAATTCCACTAGCTCTAAAATGTCAGCTCTAATTAACGGCTCACCACCGGTGAACACAAAGCTCCTTGCGCCAAGCTCATGAGCCTGTTCGATTAATCTTATTGCTTCTTCCTTTGACAATAGTTCGTGTGAATTATAAGCGGCATAGCAATGAATACACCTTAAATTACAATCATAGGTGCACTGCCAAGCGATATGCACTGACCCATTCACACGCTGATCCCTCTCTTCTCTAGAACTGTATAAAAATTTGGGTACTTCTACGCACAAAAAATCTTTTTAACACAGTTATCAATTCTATAGGCGACTAGATCTCTTATTCATATGCCTTTTTCCCGTAAACCTTCTCATATGCCTTGCAGTATGGGCAAATTTTTCTGTCAACATATTTTACAAAGGCTCTTGCTAGCTTATTTCCCTTCCTTGCTCGTGTGCATATAGGACATTTCTCCTTACAGAAACTTGCTTTCTTAATCAACACCTCCTTGTCATTGGTCATAAGCCACTTAGATACCAGAACTTTAAAAATTTATCGCTTTATTCTGAAGGGAGAGTAGTATTTATTAATTAGCGTGCATGCAGCGCACAAATACCGATGAATCAAATAAAAATCACCTGGTTAATGAGAGATCAAACCCAGTAGTGGTCGTGCACATGCGTAATAGCGACTCCAATGCTAGCTAACTGATAATCCCGCTCGATGAGAGCTATTTAGACATTTTTATTATTATGTTAAGCAAAAAAAGAGATATTTTTGAGATTAATATTGCAGTTAAAAGAGACTTAAGAGGGGCAATGCTCTATAGGAGGCGCAACCTTTATATTTATCTCACCCTTTAGTACTTGATGTCTGGATTATCCAGACATCAGAGGTGAAAAAATGATCAGGAGGTCAGAGAAGAGCTATTTGTGGCTTGTAATGCTCTTGCTACTGCTTCTGCCAGTAGTTAGCCCTGTAAATTCTCAGACCACAATCAAAGATGATTTAGGGAGAACAGTAGTAATAACTAAGTCGGAGAGGATAGTATCAATAGGGCCATCCTGCACCGAGCTTCTTTATGCGCTTGGTCTGGGGGATAGAATAGTTGGAGTCGATGTATACTCGGATTATCCGCCTGAGGCCCGATCCAAGCAGAAGATCAGCAATTGGTGGTCTCCTAATCCAGAGGAGGTCTTAGCTTTGTCTCCAGATATTGTTTTCTACTCTGTTGGCTCCAGTATAGCTGTTGAGAACCTTGAAAAAGCCGGATTAACTGTTGTAGCGTTACGTCCATTATCCATAGAAGATATTTTCAAAGATATTAAGCTCATTGGTGAGGTAACAGGGAAATCGAAGGAAGCAGAGGATCTTGTCTCCTCCCTTCAAGCAAGAATAAATGCTGTAGAGGATAAGTTATCCTCTATCACGAAAAAACCAAAGGTTTACATGGAGTTCTGGTATCCTCCTCCTTGGACTTTCGGCTCAGGTTCGTGGGGCAACCAAATTATCAAGATGGCTGGAGGCGTAAATGTTTTTGGTGATGTGGCCTCACCGGGTGCTAAAACAACGGATGAAGAAGTAATAGCGAGGAATCCGGATGTTATAATCCTTCTTTATGGTGCAATGTATAAGGCCTCAGCAGACGATGTAAAGAAGAGGCCTGGATGGAACATAATATCGGCAGTAGCAAATAATGCAATATATCAGCTAGACGAAAATCTATTTGTGAGGCCCGGCCCTCGCTTAGTGGACGGGCTTGAAATCCTAGCTAAAGTATTACATCCCGAGGCATTTGGAGTGAATAGTACATTCGCATTTTCACTGGATACATCAGCATTAAGGCAGGGAGTTCAGTCCTTTAACATATCAGATGGTATACAGGCCGAGATAACAGTCATGAAAGCGTTGAGTAACAGCTCTTTGATCGTCACACTTCCTGTATCCGGACCAAGTCCACCGGAAGGTGTTAAGCAGATCAGGTACCTATCCATAAGCTCAAGCGCTCCTGAAGGTTTAACCATGATCCTTAGAGTTTACTATTCCCAAGAGGAGATCCAGAGACTGGCTATTGCTGAGGATTCATTAAAGATCTACAAGTGGGATCAAAAAGGGAATAGATGGGTTGCGCTCACTAGTGCTGTTAACAAGGACGGAAGATATGTTGAAGCCTTAGTGACTGGCACAGGAAGCTTCATGCTAGCAGGAAAGCCACTGCCGCCGATATGGGAACAACCTATCCCACTATGGCTTTTTATCTCCTCTTTGTTAGTCTGTATAGCAGCATCTGCAGCTATAGGGGCATATTTTGGTTTAAGGAGTGGTAGGAAACATGCCACAGGCTAATGAGCCAGATAGATACACCAAGCGTCTTGCTAAATGGATCTCCTTCCTCACAATCCTATCCCTTTTTTTGATTTTTTCACTTATATTGGCGATATCGATAGGCCCAATTCAGATAAGCTTATCTGATGTCTTCTTCACGATAGTGAAGAAGCTTCTGGGTTCTCAGGCAGGAGGAAATCCAGAATCCATAAAAGAAACCGTAATCATCGAGCTTAGGCTTCCACGTGCACTCTTAGCAGCCTTAGCTGGCCTTGCTTTGTCAGTAGCTGGTACTGTCTTTCAGTGCATCTTTAGGAACCCGTTGGCTGATCCGTATGTGCTTGGAGTTGCATCGGGCGCAGGATTTGGTGCATCTCTAGTCATATTTCTAGGAATAGATCTTCTGCTCGGTTCTATCTACGTGATACCGCTTTTTTCATCAATAATGGCAATACTAACTGTGTTTTTAGTCCATCTTATAGCAGGAGGAGGAACCGAACTTAGACTATTGCTCGCAGGAATGGCTGTAAGCAGCTTTTTCTCATCATTAATGAGCATTTTATTAGATTTAGCCGGACCGAGAGCACATGGTGTATTTGACTGGATTTTCGGAGGATTTCCCTTAACGGGCTGGGAATATGTAAATGTGGCACTGCTAGCCGTGCCCTTATCGTTGTTGATATTCATCTTTGCCAGGGATTTGAACATATTGTTGTTGGGTTATGAGCAAGCTAAGCAATTGGGGGTTGAAGTTGAGAGATTGAGAAAGCATATGATGATAGTTAGCTCTGTTCTGACAGCAGTGATAATATCTATATGCGGTATCATAGGTTTTGTGGGGCTTGTGGTTCCCCACATGATGAGGATCATAGTCGGATCAGATCACCGCATATTGCTACCTTCCTCCGCTTTGGCAGGAGCATCTATCCTAGTGCTCTGCGATACTGTTGCCAGGAATGTCCTCAGGCCCGTAGTCATCCCGACAGGAGTGATAACCGCCCTGCTTGGTGCCCCATTCTTTGTATACCTTCTTCACAAGGGTGTTCGTTAATGGCAATCCTGAAGGTCTGCAATATTGAATGCTACTATGAGTCTACCAAAGTACTGGATGGAATCAGCTTCTCGATAAACCCAGGAGATTTTGTAGGGGTGCTGGGACCAAATGGATCCGGAAAGACCACTTTGCTGAGAGCTCTGAGCAAAGTGTTGAAACCTAGGATAGGTGCTGTATTTCTGGAGAATTCAAACATCTACTTGATGAAAAGCCGGGAGGTCGCTAAGAATATCGCTGTAGTTCCCCAAGATGCAGCGCCTGCAGGATTCAACTTAACAGTTTTGGACTTTGTGTTGATGGGACGACATCCACACATGAGCAGGTTTAAGATGGAGAGTGAAAAGGATTTCGCTATTGCCAAAAGAGCAATGGAGATGACAAATACCCTGTATTTAGCGGAAAAAAATATAAATGAACTAAGTGGTGGTGAAAGACAGCGAGTGCTTATCGCAAGGGCACTAACCCAAGAGCCAAAGGTGCTGTTGCTCGACGAGCCAACCAGTCATTTGGACGTCAATAACCAGCTGGAGATAATGGAGCTGTTAAAGAGACTTTGTTTAGAGAGAAAGATGGCAGTTCTTGCAGTTCTTCATGATTTTAATATAGCTTCGCACTACTGCGACTCACTTATACTGTTAAATGGGGGAAGGATAGTGTCGATGGGAGCTGTGGATGATGTTTTAACAAGTGAAAATATAAAAAAGGTATTTCAAGTGGATGTAATAGTGAAGAGAAATCCCATAACGGGCTCTCTATATGTAATACCTGCTTTAATCAGAAGGAAGGAAACCGATCAGGGCTTTTCCATTCACATAATTTGTGGTGCCGGCACCGGAACTGGCCTCATGAAGATCCTTGCAGAGATGGGCTTTAATCTCACAGTAGGCGTACTTAATGCGCCGGACACGGATTATGAAACAGCACAGCTGCTGAACATACCTTCTGTGATAGAAGCCCCATTCTCCCCGATATCTGAGGAGAACTACAGAGCAAATCTGGAGATCATACTTAGATCAGATGCTGTCGTCATCTCATCTGTACCATTTGGCTATGCCAATCTAAAAAACTTAGAAGCCGCAAGGGAGGCAATAAAAAGAGGGATACCTGTGATAGTCCTAGATGATATACCGATAGAGCAGAGGGATTTCACAAAAGGTGAGGCGACCGAGATTATACGTGAATTGAGGGATAAGGGGGCCATTTTCGTTAGAAATGAGCAGGATTTATTAAATGCAATTTTTACATTAAAAAAGAATAAGGATTCTGTAAAGCAGGAGGTGATCAGGTGAAAGATGAATTAAAAATATGTTATGTTCGGGGTCCTTTAAGGGGTAAATCCCTAGGCCCGCAGAGAGGGGAGGAGGTGGTGGAGACGGAATATGAGAAAAAATATGATAGGTTTCAGGAACAATGCTCCATGAGTTTGGATGAGATTCTCTCAGCCTTGAGATCTTTTTTAGATCTTTCAGTGAGAAGAAATCTTGCTGAGGGCATTCTGCTCTCCGGAGGTCTCGATACAAGTATAATAGCCTCTATAGCATCCAAGTACACGTCTCTGAAGGCATTTACAGTAGCCTTCAAGGAGGCTCCCGCACCTGATATAAGGTATGCATCGATCGTTGCAAGGAATCTAGGACTTAAGCACTTTGTGTATTACTTCAGTGAGGGAGAGCTTTATGAATCCATTCATCAAACTATAGGTATATTAAAAACGTTTGATCCTATGGAAGTTAGAAATAGTGCAGCTATATATATTGCATTGAGAAGAGCGAGGGAGGAAGGAGTGAGCACAGTGCTCACAGGCGATGGTGCAGATGAGATATTTGCTGGATATAGCTTCTTCTTCAATCTGGATAAAATGAGGCTTAAGCTAGAACTTGAGAGAATTCAGGAGGCAATGTTCTTTTCCTCTATTCCACTGGCGAGAAATCTCTCCATGGAAGCAAGGCTACCGTATCTTGATCCAGATTTGAGATCCTTTGCTGCAGAGATTCCTCCAGAATATAAAGTGAGGGAGGAGAGAGGTGCTATTTGGGGAAAGTGGATCCTACGAAAAGCCTACGAGGAAACTCTGCCTGAGGAGATTGTATGGAGGATAAAGACTCCGATAGAATTTGGCACAGGAACTACAGTCCTTCCAGAGCTTTTTAATAGAAAAATCTCGGATGAGGAATTCGAGAAAAAGAAAAAAGAATATCTTGAAAGAGATAGAGTGACAATACAAAATAAAGAGCAGCTATTTTATTATGAAATTTATAGAAATATAATAGGTGTTCCCAGACCTCCGAAGGAAGGAAGAGCTTGCCCATACTGCAATTCGGCCATAGGCGAGAGGGCGACGTACTGCAGAACATGTGGAGCGTCAATTCAGGAGGGGATCAAATGATTCCAGCAGTGGCCTCGTGGAGCGGCGGTAAAGATAGCTGTCTGGCTTACTATAAGGCTATTCAGAGCGGATTTAATGTAAAATACTTGGTGAACTTTGTTGGCAAAGATGGAAGAACCTCTGGACATGGGTTGAGAAGGGAAGTCTTGGCCTTACAAGCTGAGGCTTTGGGAATCCCTATAATTCAGGAAGTAACCACATGGGAGACTTATGAGGAGAGATTTAAGGATGTAATGAGCAGGTTAAAACAAAAGGGAATAAATGCAGCAGTATTTGGGGATATCTGGATTCCTGAGCACTTGGAATGGGTTGCAAAAGTGTGCAATGAGATTGGCATCGCATACGTGGAGCCCTTGTGGAATCATAATACGCTCGAACTTCTAAAAGAGTTTATCAGCTTGGGCTTCAGGGCCATAGTGGTGAGCGTCAGAGCGGATCTCCTCAGCGATGATTGGCTGGGACGGGAGATTGATTACAAATTTATAGAGGATATGATTGCTATTAACAAAACGCGTAATATTGATTTATGCGGTGAATGTGGAGAATATCACACACTTGTAATAGATGGACCTATTTTCAGGAAAAGATTGAGAATAGTAGAAAGGAATAAAATCTTTGGAAAAGATGTAAATAAGTGGCTTTTTGACATCCAGAGATGCGAGCTGGAGGATAAGTGAATTGAGGTGATAGGATGAGCATTTTTTGGTAAAACCCTATCTGTTGGGGGGTGGTGAAAATGGAATATGAGAAAAAGTATGACATCATACTTTTCCATGAGAAAGAGAAGGGTAAGAATTTTCTGTCGGAAGTAGAGGGCAAAAATCCCTTGTTTATCTGCACTATAGGCAATACTCAAGTTGCTAAAATACGGGGAATATCAGCAGCAGGCAAGTTTCCGGAGATAACAGATTATACTCCCCCTGCAGACGTTGAGCTCCTGTTGTTAGGCTCATGCAAGTGCATTCAAGGAGTTCCCGTGACCCCTGAAGGTATACCAACTCCAGCATTGATAACAATGTCGGCGTTGAGGCTCGCTAACATACCCGCCATAGTTGTAAACGGTGGAACAAGGATTAAACCCCATGTGCCCTTTATAGATGTTGGAGGAGAACCAGGAGAGGATATTAGAACTGGAAAGGCTGTAAAAAATGTGGAAGAGGTTCTAGAAAGGGCTAAAATTGCCGGAGAAAATTTCTCAAGGATAGCTGATTATCTAGTGATAGGGGAGAGTATTCCGGGCGGAACGACAACAGCACTGAGCGTTATGCTCGCCATGGGCATAGATGCGAGGGGAAAAGTGAGCAGTAGCATGCCAGATAACCCTCATGACCTTAAAACAAGGATTGCGGAGGAAAGTCTTAGAATCTCCGGAATAAAAGCTGGCTCGCTGACAAATGATCCGATAAAAGCAGTTTCGTTGGTTGGAGATCCTATGATGCCAGCTTTTGCAGGACTAGTTCTTGGGGCTGCTTCGAGAGTTCCGGTGTTAATTGCAGGTGGAACCCAGATGGGCGCCATTTTAGCGATAATAAAAGCTTTAAACCCAGGAGTTCTAAAAAATATAGTCATTGGGACGACGAGATGGATAATATCGGATGCTAAGTCTGATTTAAGGGGCATTGTCTCTCAGATAGCTGATATTCCAATATTAGCAGCCGATCTAGATTTCAGTTCATCTAGATTTGAGGGATTGAGAACATATGAAAGGGGATTCGTGAAAGAGGGTGTTGGAGCAGGAGGCGCTGCAATAGCTGCCATGATGAAGTCCAAGGGATCTATCTCAAGGGAAACTTTGCTTGGAGAGATTGAGAGGAATTATGAGAGACTTGTACAGCTGAGGTGAGCTATTTGATCAGGGAATTGAGAAATATCATTTCATTTCTTACAATAATACCTGCTGGGATGACATCAGACTGCCTAGAGGATGTTGCAAAATGCATGTATCTATTTCCGCTGGTTGGAGCCTTTATAGGGTTCCTGAGCGGCATCTTCGCCTACATCCTCCTTAAAGTGATTGGCCCTTTTATCACAGGAGCTCTGACCCTAGGCTTTATTTTATTTATCACAGGTTTTCATCACACAGATGGGTTGCTTGACTTCGGAGATGGTTTAATGTGCCATGGATCGCCAGAGGAGAGGATAAGGGTGATGCATGATCCTCACCTAGGTGCTGGAGGCTTTACACTAGGATTGATAATATATTTAACAACCTTATTCTCATTAATAGAACTTGATTTAAATATAATAATTCAAAGCTTGATTATATCTGAAACCTCAGCTAAGCTCGCGATGGTGTTTATAGCTTGGGCCGGGAGATCCGCACATAAAGGGATGGGCGCGATCGTTGTGGACGTGATGCATGGCAAATACCGCTTTGCCCGCCTATCAGCCTCCTTACTAATTTCTTTTATCATAATACTGCCGCTTACTTGGCTTGCCGGTCTCATAATCGTAGCAATTGTGTTAGCAACCTCATATATGATAGTGCTAATTTCGAATAGAAATTTTGGAGGAGTAACTGGTGATGTAATAGGAGCTGGAAATGAGATCTCCAGACTTATGTCTCTTTTGGCTATTCTGGTGATAAAATGAATGTAACTGCCCTCGTGATGGCAGGAGGTAGGGGATCTAGGCTAAATTTAAGTGAAGAAAAACCATTGCTTAAGCTAAGCGGGAGGCCTCTAATAGAGTATGTTTTAGATGCCCTCAATAATGCTCACATAGATGATATAGTCGTTGCTGTAAGCGACTACACCAGAAAAACAGCAGAGTATATCAAGAAGAAGGGCTTAAGAGTGATACACACGCCCGGAAGTGGATTTTGCCTTGATGCAAAGTATGCAATAGAGAAACTTAGTCTTGAAACAACCCTGACAGTAAGCGCTGATCTCCCCTTTATCACAGGTAAATTCATAGATGAAGTTCTAGCGTACTATGAGCAATCTGGAAAGCCAGCCTTGACCGTTGTTGCACCCTTAGAGGTCTATAGAAAATACAACTCAAGCGAGGGGTATCCCATTACTCTTAGAGGACAAGTGGTGGTCCCAATCGGCGTGAATGTGGTTAATGGGGCAAGAATAGAGGAGGAATTCTTGGATCAAGATTTTTTCATCGTATACGATGAAAAAACTGTTGTCAATATAAATAAAGTTGAGGATTTGTGGGTGGCAGAAAGGCTGTTGATGAGAACATCAGTACGGTGATTCTTGTTACGAAAGTGGAAAGAACTTTCTTCAAACATAGGGATATAAATGTTAAACATCTTGCGAAAGATGCAGAGCTCAGGAGATGACAGATAAACGATAACTTCGACCTTCTAACTTTACTATCATGCGAGACTACAATAAACCTACAGCGAGCTTTTAAGCTCCTAAAAGGCTAGGACAACAATTTCCTCTATACGATTAAATCTATGAAATAAAAGTTTATATTTTTTCCTGTTTGCGCACACAAGGTGATGGCCTATGAAGGAGGAACTATTTAATAGGTTAAAAGAGGCTGTTACTAACGGCGATTCGGAGGAGGTTTCTAAACTATGCGAAAGAGTTATTGAGACTGGCATAGATCCTCTTGAAGCTATTGAAAAAGGTCTTGTTGCTGCTATTCTTGAGCTGGGGGATAAATGGGAGCGTGGTGAGGCCTTCCTAGCTGATTTGGTGGCTGCAGCAGATGCCATGAAAGCTGGCATATCTGTTCTTAAAAATGAGCTTGCTAAGAGCGGTAAGAACATTGAATACCGTGGAAAAGTTGTTATTGGTACTGTTGAAGGTGATATACATGATATTGGCAAGACTCTTGTTGGTACCCTGCTGGAGACAGCAGGCTTCGAAGTTATTGATCTAGGTGCTGATGTACCGCGCCAAAAGTTTGTAGAGGCAGTAAGGCAGTATAATCCCGATATCGTTGGAATGAGTGCTTTGATGACTACCACGATGCTCGAGCAGAAAGAAACTATAGAGGCTATAAAGCAGGCTGGTTTAAGGGATAAAGTAAAAATCATTGTGGGAGGCGCTCCAACAACTGATGATTGGGCCAAGAAAATTGGTGCTGATGGGTGGGCACCAAGTGCCATGAGCGCTGTTGGATTAGTTGATAGGTTGTTAGGCATAAAGAGGTAGGTGGGAGGTGGTGTGGTTGGTTAGGCCTAGAATCGAGGTTCTAGATAAGGAGGAGGTTTTGGAGATCCATCGAAGGTCTACTAGTATCCTAAACAGAGTGGGTATAAAGATAGATCATACAGAAGCTCTTAAAATGCTCAAAAATATTGGAGCAGAGGTTGATTTTGATAAAAAGGTAGCTAAGATCCCTGAGTACCTTGTTAAAGAGGCTTTAAAGAGAGCGCCAAGTTCCGTAAGACTTTATCACCGCGATGGAAAACAGTATATTGATCTATGTGGATGGAACACTTATTTTGATGTGGGCTCAGCAGCAATATATTATTTGGACTGGAAAACAGATGAGATCAGAAGGCCCTTGTCAAGGGACTTAGCTGATGTTGCAAAAGTTGCAGATGCTCTTCCAAATACGCACATAATGTCAACAGCTTTAGTTCCTGCAGACATACCAGAAACTGTTGTTGATAGATGGAGGATGTATGTGGTTGCAAAGAGTTGCTCTAAGCCTATAGACACAGGTGCTTTTACAATGGAAGGAGTACCAGATGCCGCAAAGCTTATAGGAGCTGTTGTAGGTGAAGAGAACGTCGGTAAAAAGCCGTTCATGATATTTGCAATATGTCCTTCGGACCCATTACAATGGAGCGATATCACCATGCAAAATCTCCTAGATTGTGCAAAATATCGTATACCAGTACATATTATACCAATGCCACAAACAGGAGGAACAGGACCTGCAACAATAGCAGGCTCCGTTGTTCAAGCAAATGCAGAGTTTCTAGCTGGAATGGTGGTTGCACAATTTACAAATCCAGGTGCACCTGTAGTTTACGGCGGCTCTCCATGCGTGTTTGACCAAAGATTTGGAACAAATTGTCTAGGATCTATAGAGGTTGGATTAATAACAGCTGCGCTTTCACAGCTTGCAAAATTCTATGGCGTTCCATGTGCGTATTACACGATGGTTAGCGATGCAAAGGCTGCTGATCCACAGGCATCTTTGGAACCAGCTTTTGGAGCCATGATAGCTGTTTTATCTGGTATAAACATGGCTGTGGGCTCTGGAATGCTGTTGCAGGAAAACGGAATAAGTTTAGTTAAGCTTGTTATAGATGATGACATTGCCGGCTCAGCTCTCAGGTTTGCAAGAGGCATACAAGTGGATGCCGAGACATTGGCAGAAAAAGTGATAGAAGAAGCAGGCCCAGGTGGTCTGTTTCTAAAATACAAGCACACACGCGACTGGTGGAAAAAGGAGCACTTCATACCAAAGTTGCTCGATAAGAGACCAGTAGACCCACAGGGGAAGAGCAAGACTCTAAATACAGCTGCTAAAGAATATGTTGAGAAGATACTGAAGGAGCATAGCGTAGAGCCGCTACCGCCTGACATTGAGAAGGATCTAGATAGAGCAATGCTCGATATATTGAAGAAGTATAAAATAGAGGAAATGCCAAGGTGGTGATAAGATGGCCAGCTCTATGCAGAAAAGAGAGATTGGTGCAGTTCTACTTACAGCCATAGGTATTGGTGCTATGATAGGTTCCGGCATATATACTACACCAGGGCTCCTAGCCTCTGTTTCAGGTCCCCTCTCAATATTAGCAATAGTTTTCATGGCTATAGTAACAGCTATATTAATCTATATACTTGCGGAGCTTGGTAAAATTTATCCCAAAGCCGGCGGTCTATACTACTTCGCCAGAGAAGTTTATGGCGATCTTTCAGGGTTTATAACAGGTCTTTGCTACTACTCTACCTGCTTTATTGGAACTGCAGCTATAATTTATACATTCCTTTTATACCTCTCATACTATGTACCGAGTCTTGCTGTGGGAGGATTAACACTTACACCACTGGGCACTGCCACGGCTATAGTCATATTAGCTATAATTACGGCGATCAATGTCATTGGTGTTAAGTATGGAGCAGGACTAAACTTCATATTAACATTGGGCAGAATAATACCTCTTCTAGTGTTTATAGCAATAGGTTTTACTAGAATAAATCCAAGCAACTTCGAACCTTTTGCGCCATATGGCATAGGAAGCATGGCGTTGACTGTAGCTTTTGGTTTCTGGATGTTTCTTGGATTTGAGGGCATTGTCCTGGTTAGCGAGGAGGTTGTGGAGCCTGAGAAGAATATAATGAGATCGGCTATAGGAACCATAGTTGTAGTCTCAATAGTTTATATGCTGCTAATGACGGCTTTTGTGGGATCTATAAACTGGGAGGCTCTTGGAATAGCTGAAAAGGATTGGAAATCTGTGAGTGGCCTCTCCTCGCCACTAGCTGATGTAGCTAAAGCCTGGGGGATGACAGGACTACCCGAGTTAATGATTCTTGGCGCAGTGATATCATCAGCTGGTTGCTTTAGCGATTGGGTTTTGCTCCAAGGACGTGTGGCATATGCCCTTGCACGCGAAAACAGGCTTTGGAGACCTTTAGGAAACCTTCATCCACGTTTTGCGACCCCTTCAAATGCATTGATATTCTCATCTATTCTAACAGCAATAATCATGATATTAATACCAAGCTTTCCAAATGTAATATTAATATCATTAATAACAGAATTTATACCATATGGAGTCTCCGCTCTGAGCATCACAAAGATAAAGCATAATCCAAAGTGGATGGTTATAGGATTAGTAGGATTTATTTTCTCATCTCTGTACATATACTGGGCTTGCTGGCCTTGGACGCTCACAGGTACAATTCTAGCTGTGATAAGCCTCCTACTCTACCCAGTTGTAGCAAAGGGTAGCCCGTATCTAAAGGAGTTAAGGAAAAATCTATGGTATATAACGTTCTTAGTTGGATTGACAGTAATATCGCTTTTAGGTGATTCATCATTTGAATATAATAACTTTCTGCCAATCTCACCTCTCAACGTACTTAGAATGCCGCTAGACATGGTTGTCATTGCAGTGTTTGCGATAGTTGTATATGTATGGGCTATAAAGACAGGGCAGGAGTGAGTTACAAAATATAGCAGCATAATCTATTCCTTTTTCTTTTTTTAAGTAATTAAACATTAGGAGAGAAAATTTTCTATGAACATTTAAACTAGTTAGATCATATGCAAGTTAGAACTGGGCAAAACTGTATGATAAAAATGTTATCAATATAAATAAGTTGGTTTGCGGGTAACAGGAAGATTATTGATAAGAACATCAATACGGTGATTCTTGTTACGAAAATGTTTTTATTCTTAAGGCCAAGTTTCTAGGTATGCCTAGGCCCTTATCTAACTGTCAAGCGCTCGTTGTTGACATGACACATGGAGGAGAGGAAATCTGCAGAGAACTTCTGAGGAGAAATGCCACAGTATATGCCTTAGATAACCACAAAACACTGAGAAAGGAGAGAATAAAAAAGCTTGAGGGTATGGGTGTGAAAGTATTCACCAACGAGGAAGAGCTACTTAGTAACATGGAGGGCTTTGATGTGATAATAGTTCAACATGCAAGTCCAAGAATGAGAATTTTCTCAAAAGCTATGGAACTGGGCATACCTGTCATAACGCATGCCAGAGCGGTGGGGATAATCCTATCCGAGGAAAAGGAGAAGAATGGTATGAAAACTGTGGAGATCACGGGCACAAATGGAAAGACCACAGTAGCAAATATGCTCACGAAGATCTTAACAGATGAGGATTATAAAGTCTTAGTTCATGATAGTGTTTCAACTAGAGTTGTTGGAAGCTCGGAGGAAAAAGTGTTGTTTGAGGGGATGAGCATAACTCCTGCCAATATCCTGAGGGCTTACAGAGCTGCCGTCGAGAGCGAGTTGCATATTGACTTTGCAATTTTTGAAGTATCTCTGGGAGGAACCGGTGCTTGCGATGTAGGAATTGTAACCGGTATATATGAAAATTATGCTGTCTCTTTCTTGGGAAGTGCGTTTAATAGCAAGCTTCAGATGGCAATTAATATGAGAGATGGGGTACTTGTCCTTAATGGGGACAATGATCCAACAAGGAGGTTCGTTCATGTATTTTATGGGAGATCAAATATCTATGGAATAAGAAATGGCAGAGAAGTTCTCGTGAAAAATTTAAAGAACAGAAGAGTCATCGGGGAGATAAGATCCCTTCATACATTGAGTGGTAAAGAGCTTTCTGGAGACTTCTCGTTCGAGCTTGATAGAGCTCTTTTTGGAAGATTCCAGATAGTAAATGCACTTGGAGCTCTTACTGCTGCTCTATCCCTCGGCGCTGATGTGGAAAATTCCTGCAGATCCTTAGGGAAATTTAGAGGAGTTAAGGGAAGAGCCATCGCTAAATTCATGGAGAAAGGAATCCTCGTTGATTGTTGTAATAGAGGAGTCAACATTCCTGCTATAATCCAAGCAATAGAGGAGGCTGAGATCATGAAGGCAGCTGGCGAAGTGGATTCCTTGGTAGTAGTGATATCAGGATCCGAGAGAGCTGCATGCGAGATAATAGATGTAAAAAAATTATCTAAAGAATTGGAAGCTAAAGAAATAGATAAAATAGTACTCTCAGGTCCCTTGGGAAAAAGACTTATGGAAGCAGGTCTCAAGGGAGAATTCGTAGATAAAGTAGGGGAGGACTGGATAAGCAATTATATAGCTAAGCACGGGAATCCAATCATCCTCTTCTTCAATAACGAGGCTTGATTTAATTTAGTGCTCATACGTTGAGTTAGACTATGTAGTTCTTAGTAGACATGGATGGTTTTTGGGACTCATCAGCATCTTCGCCTCCTTAAAGTGTATAAGGTCTCTCTACTACATAATCAATGACATATAAGTATTTAAATTTTTTATTGAAGAACAATTAACTGTGCTCAACGAATTTTTTAATAATCCTTCATGACAACCCTTCAGATGAGACTGGAGAGCATTTCTTTTCCGATTCATCCAAGACCTAGTCCTATTGCTGCCGCACTATATACCCTGAGAGATCTAAATTGCAAATACATAGTGCTTCATGGTCCTCCTAGCTGCAACTTCAGGGCGATGAGGCTGCTGGAGAAGGATGGTGTTAAGGTGTTTACTACGTCAATGAGTGACATGGACGTAATATTGGGGGGAAAGGAGAAGTTAATTTCTGTTTTGAGGTTAATCTACAGCGAATTTAAGCCGGATCTAATCGGTGTTGTCGGAACATGCTGCACCACTATAACAGGGGAGGATGTTGAGGCTGAGGTCATAGAGGCCGGAATTAACTCGAAAATAATAGCTGTTAATATCTCTGGCTGCTGGGATAACACGGAAGGTGCAATTAAAGTGGTAGAGGCTGCATTCAGGATGGGAGTTATAGATGAAAAAGAGTTCAGAAGGCAGATAAGCGTTCTCAGGGCAGCAACAGAAGTGGAGAAGAGCAGAGGAGTTGCAATGCCTGGGTATATTACACCCTCTAAAGGCGATGATATCAATTATGTTGCTAAGGAAGTGCTGGAGAGGCTCAAATATGGTGTGCTGGTGATACTTAATGCAAAAAAGGAGACGGCATATCTATACTCAGACATAGTTTTAGCTCTTAAGGAAGCCTCAGATAAAGTGGGGGGCAGAATGTTTCTTACCGCAAATCTCATGAGTGACAGAGGACTGCCCAAAGTGAGAGAGGATGCAACAAGAATATTGCTGGAGTTAAAACGCAATGGCTTAAAGGTGGATCTACTAAGCGGAGGTTTGGATGAGTATGCACTAGCTTATAGAATTCTTGAGCTTCCAGGGATACCAGATTTTGATTCAGCTGTAGTAATAGGGGTTCCCCAAGCTCTAGATCCGAGGAGATTTGACTACTCTGTTGGGGTATCCTCAGGTGAGAGGACAATGACCCGACTTAGAACGCTAGGTTACACAAGAGTCATAAACGAGGAAGCAGCTCACATAAACGTGTTAGGAAAGAGAAGAATCGTGAGATCGCAGTTTGGAACTGCAATAAGGAGATTGCTATGAGAATCCCTAGGATTGTGATCTCGGCGTCAAACAGTGGATGCGGGAAGACAATGATAGCATGTGGGATCGCAAGAGCTTTGAGGAGAGAAGGCTTAAAAGTCCAGACGTTTAAGGTAGGGCCCGACTTTTTGGATCCAAAATATCTCACTCTTGCAAGCGGGAGGAAATGCGTGAATTTAGATTCCTGGATAATGAATGAATCAACACTACTTAAAGATTTCGAAAAATACTCGAGCGATGCCGACATTGCAATAATAGAGGGAGTCAGAAGCCTTTATGATTCTGCAGATCCCCTCAGACTCAAAGGAAGCACTTTTTCAGTGGCAAAGCTTTTGAGAGCTCCTATTATACTTGTTGTTGATATAAGAGGTGTTAACTTAGGTGCTGCAGCTATAGTTAAGGGATTTACCTCTTTATTTAACCCAGAGATAAAGGGAGTGATTCTCAATTTCTCGAGGGGAAAATCTCATGAGTTGAAGACCAAGAAAGCGATAGAAAGACTTCTCGATATAAAGGTAATTGGAACGATACCGGAGGAGGGATCTCTTTCCGTGAAAATGAGACATTTAGGGCTCACAACTGTCGAGGAGATGGAGAAGGAGGCAGAAAATCTTATTGAGAGATGGAGAGAGATCATAGAAAGCAGAGTAAACATAAATAGCATTATCGAGATAGCGGAATCAACAGGTGAACTGCCTCAGATAGAAGCTAGAAGGGAAAAGGAACTTTACACATATGACGTAAGCATAGCAGTAGCTTATGATAAATCTTTTAATTTTTATTATACTCAAAATCTTGATATATTGAGAGATCTTGGAGCTAAAATAATATTTTTTAATACAATTGCAGAAAGTCAGCTTCCGCAGGTTGATGGTTTTCTCATAGGAGGAGGATATCCAGAGCTTTATGCCAGTATGTTTAGTGAAAGCATCAGCGATAATCTGAAGAGGAAAATCGAGGAAGGATATCCTACATATGCTGAGTGTGGTGGTCTGATGTACCTCTGCAGAAGCATCCTTGGAAGAGATGGAAGAAAGTATAAGGGTGTGGGTGTGATTCCAGCGGAAGCCATATTCGACCTGAACAAAAGATTTCTGGGATATGTTAGGGGCAGAGTGATTGGAGAGAATGTTCTAATGGAGAAGGGGAGAACTTTTAGGGGTCATGAGTTTCATTATTCATTTTTAGATATCGAGGGGGATGTAAGATATGCTTATGAGTTGTCAAGGGGATATGGGATCGATGGAAAGCATGATGGAATAGTGGTTCATAATACGCTTGCATCATACACACATTTATTGTTCTCTGGTAATAAAAAAGCTCTAAAGAGATTTCTTGATAATTGCATCAAGTTTAGGAGTAAATAGCAATATTTCTATTTTTCCTGCTGCTAGAGTTTCTTATCGGCTTATTTTTATAGTATGTGCAAAATATAACACATCACTAAGGCTCTTTAGGTAGAGTCCTTTACTTAGACTAGGCCCAATATGCTTTCATTTCTAAAATCATAGAATACTTTTTCATCCAAGTTAAGCCTCAATGTGAAAACTCTTGAGCTGTTGACCTCACCGACAACTGCTGCCTCAAGTCCATGTCTTCTGAAGACATCAATTACCTCCTCAGGATAGCTTGTAGAAACGCAAAAGCCACAGCCTGGATAGGTCTTCAGCCATTGGATGACTTCCACATTTTTAGGCATAGGTATCTTGCCGATATCAACATACCCTCCCTTCCCGCTTACCTCAAGCATCATTCCTATAGTCCCGACAATGCCAGCATTGCTCAAGTCTTTTCCAGCATTAACAAGATTTTTCTCTGCTAAGTAGACCATGGACTCCAACTGCTTTATCAGGATTTCTGGATCCTTTTTAGTCGAATCAAAGTTGTATGGGAGCTTTTCATGAGGTTTTCCATCTGTATCCACAGCTATCACTATGCTATCGCCCTCTTTGGCAGTATTGGATCTGATAAGAGAGCCCTTTCTAGCTAAACCTATCATGGCTACATCGATGGAGTTATAGTATGAATCAGGATGCACATGACCCTTTAAAAATACAACTCTGTACGTTTTTGCACCGTCGATAATCCCTTTTTTCATTATCTCCAGCGATTCCTTATCCTTTGCAGAGATCACATCTACAGCAAACTTCGGCCTTGCGCCCATAGCATATATATCATGTACATTGACTAGAACAGAGATGAACCCTCCCCAGTAGAGGTCCGCATCGAGGACTTTATGCCAGATCCCGTCTATTGTAAAAGCTATGTCGAACTCCCCGAGATTGAAGAATCCAGCGTCCTCTCCAAAGAACTCGCCTACAAGGTCTCTAAAGCTACCAGCGGATTTCTTTCTAGTTAACCCAGGGTATTCACGGAGCTCATGAATTATCACATCAAGTGATGGGCTTCTCATAATCTAGTGATTTCTGAATGGAATTTAATGTTTATCCAAGTGGAATTTCTGGTATGATATTCAGATTTTTAGTATAAAAAACATTTTTATGTTAATATTTTAACTAGTTGTCCACCAATTTCGGTAAATTTTTAGAACACAAAAATTAACCATGAAGCCTCTCAGTGTATCCGGCCATGTATGGCGACTTCTCCTTGCCAGGAATTCCAACAGCATCTGCACTGCACAGTCTACAAAGCCGAAATATCCTGATATACTTGGATGCCTTTTCTCTGGCCTCATTTAGTTCCTCGCAGGTAGGCCTTCTTATGTTACTAAAGCGGTAAAGCGGGATCAAAGGAATTATATTCATTATAAATGCCCCTCTCTCCGCACATTCCCTAGCAATGCTTTCTATTTCTTTATCGTTTACTTCTGGAATAAGAACTGTGTTTATCTTTACCGCCATTCCTGCTTTCCAAGCTTTTTCTATGCCATTTAACTGATTTTCTATTAGAATTTTAGCACCCTCTAATCCTCTGTATATCTTTCCGTCGTACGATACCCATTCGTATATCTTTTCTCCGATCTCTGGGGATATAGCATTTACTGTAACTGTCACAGCCTTCACACCAATCCTCCTCAGTTCATCAATATATCTTGGCAGTAAAAGCCCGTTAGTAGCGATGCACAGAATAAGCTCGGGATATTTCTCATGAATCATCCTCAAGGTTCTAAATGACTCCTCGTTCGCTAGGACTTCTCCGGGTCCTGCGATTGCAGCAACCTTAAGCGGGAGTCTTTTTCTAGCATCCTCCACTATATTTAATGCGTCCTCCGCTCTCACTATTTTCCTTGCAACTCCTGGTCTGAACTCAGACTTATCAATTTTTCTGCTACAGTAATTGCACTGTATGTTACAAAGTGATGCCACCGGCAGATGAGCTCTGGCATACCTAAAATGGGCTAGATGGCTATAGCATGGATGAACTGATATCAAATACTCAATTTCAGAGCTCTCATTCTTCACCTTTTTTCCTCCTTTGCGATAATTGATCAAGTAGTCAATGAAGCGAGGCTTTTAAAAAGATTTCCTTCAGCTTTTTGTAGGCGGCTTTCTCCCTGCATCTTGGAATTGCATTTTCAGAGAAGAATTTAATGAGATCCGCTACCCCTGCAAAGTATGCAAAAGGAATGCCTATTAATGCCTCATTTGGGCCGATATCGGTTGCAATCCTGCAGCCGTAGCAACCAAAACTTGTATTGATCTTATGCACCTTATAAGGAATTGCGGTGCAATCCAAGCATGCAGCTTGTGTCACTGCTGTGCTTGTCTCAATTCTCTCCCCTCCAGCTATATTTACACAGGCAAGGAGTAGCCACATTATGCTCTCGACTTCATCCTCCACTATTACAACATCTGGTTCAACAATCGACTCCTCCAGGGGGAAGAGGTATACATCTTCGATCTCCCCTGGAGAGAATGAAACAGGCTTCTTATACATTCTTGCGCCAATCTCCTTCTCTTTAGCTATTCCTATTCTCAGTGAGTATTCTCCACTTTTATAGGCTTCTGGTAATGGAGAGAAACCAAAAGTTGCTGCTGCAACAGGGCAACCTATTTCCTCTTTACCCAACAGGATGTGCTCACCATATCTTGCTCTCATCAACGCTTGGCAGTATCGATGACCTTTAGCCCTTACCGCTGCAACTTCAGCCTTACGAGTGAATATCTTCACACCAACGGGGAACGTTCTCAATCCTAATATTCTTCTCATTTCACGGGCTTTTTCCCTTACTTCCTTAAGATCTATATATCATCACCTTACTTATCACGATGCGAGGACCAATTTAATAGCTTTCTCCTCTCTTTTTATGGAAAGAGCCGCTCTGGAGTTATAGAACTCACTCGACAAGCTCATCTAATACCTCAACTAGATCAACTACTTTAATCTCTATTCCCTCAGCTTTGGCTGCATCCTTCATATGATACTTGCAGAACGGACAGCAGGATATCAGATACTCTGCTCCAGTTTCCCTAGCCTCATTTATTCTTATCTTTCCCATGGATAGCGCAAGATCCTTGAACTGCGATTTCACTCCACCGCCAGATCCGCAACAGAAGGAATCTCCTCTATTTCTTTCCATCTCCACTAAATTGGCGCCCATCGCCCTAATTACCTCCCTAGGCTCTTCATAAACTTTGGCATGCCTTCCCAAGTGACATGGATCATGATACGTTACCGTAGCATCAAGCTTTCTGGGGCTGATCTTTCCCTCCTTTATGAGCTTGTTGAGGACTTGGGAGGAGTGTAAAACCTCAAAGTTCCATTCATATCCCAGTTCCTTTGCTATCTTGGGATAATCTAAAAGCAAAGTTCTGTAGCAACCGGCACAGGATGTTATTATTCTCTTCACTCCCCTCTTTCTCCATTCCTCGATATTCTTCTTGAAGAACTCATATGCTATGTCCCTTTGCCCGGTCCTGAGAAAGGGAGAACCACAGCAGTACTCATATCTTCCTAAATATGCAACCTCAAGACCCGCTTTATTAAAGAGATTTACAGTGCTTTTAGCTATTTCTGGTGCTCTAAAGCTGGCAGTGCACCCCGCAAAATATATAGTATCTCCACTATCCCTATACTTGAACCCTCTTATCCATTCCTCTCTTTTCTCCCTTGGCTCTCCATATGGATTATCGAATTTCTCTGCTAGATCTCTTATTCTCTTGTGATGAACTAGTGGAGCTTTACCATCCTTAACAAGATCATTTCTAACTTTTTCCCACAGATCAACTAAGTTGAGGGAGGTTTGGCAAACCTCTTCACAAGCACCGCATGTTGTGCATCTGAAGAAATCCTCGACAAGCTCTTGATCGAGCTTTATTACTCCATTCTTTATCCCTCTTAGTGCATAAAGTTTGCCCCTTGGAGAAACGCTTTCCCACTTAATCACGGTAAATGCTGGACAAACCCTGCAGTAAAAACACTGGGCACATTTCAGAATTGCATCCTCAACCTCCTTTTCTATTTTCATGCTATCAACCCCGCAAGCCTTATGAAGAACGGGATTATCCCCTCAGGAAACACCTTGCCCGGATTAAGAAGACTATTTGGATCCACTTTTTTCTTAAAAGCAAGGATCTCCGAATAATCCTTTCCCAAAAGAGTTTTGCTCTCATGGCTCAAAAAGAGACCCGTGGAGTAGGAGACTCCTCCCATTCGTTTTGCGATTTTAACTGCTTTAAGGCTATACCTCCAGGTGAGAGGGTAGGCTATCTTCTTTCTTTCATCCGATAGAATGAAGGTGAGAACAGCCCCTCTGCGATCCTTAATATAGCAGACCTCGCTCCCATTCGGACTTTTTATTTTATTTTTGAGTAATGTAATATATTCTTCAATTTTATTTGAGGGTAAAATGTTCTCAGCCTCCACCAAGCTTGGACCTAGCTTTTTAATTCTCAGAGGATAGAATCTGCCGTTCCATATCTCCTCTCCTATGCTCTCATCCCCCTCAAGTCTCTGGGTTGTGGCTATCATCAGGGTATCCTTCTCGGGCATGTTCGTCCCGAAGGCCATATTCTTCAATTTTATGTATCCACTATCCAAAAAGAAGGCTGTGTAATGATCGCCTGAGTAAACAAGTTTCTCCGCTTCATTAGGAGAGACAAAAAACGCATAATATCTCATATCCTCCTGTTTTTTAACCTTTATCCATGCCCTCACAATAAGGCCTGTGGTTCCCTCCATTCCCACATACTTCTTGAGCTCCTCTCCTTCCACCTCTCTTACCCCATTGAAGTCCACTATCCTCAACTTCACGACATTATCCCTTATTCCTCCGTACTTTAGGCTTCCGTATCCATAGCCATCTTGCGCAATCCACCCAGCAACAGTGGAGGAGAGAGCACTAGATGGATAGACTCTCAATGATAGCCCTTTCTTGTTGAGTTTTTTCTCTATATCCCACCAAACCGCACCAGGTTCACACTCAATTAGCATCTTGTCTTCATCGACCTCAAAGGCATCCATTCTGGTGAAATCGATTATAATTCCCCCTTTAGTTGGCAGAACGCCGCCGTAGCCTGAGGTACCAGCGCCTCTGGGAATCACTGGAGTCTTCCTTTCCTTAGCAATCTTCAGAATCTCAAGTACTTCTTGCTCATTTCTAGGTTGGTAGACAGCATCAGGCATCTTGAGAAACAAACCTATGAGCGGAGCATTTGAGACATCATGAGAATATAGATATCTCTGGATAGGGGATTCACTAAATGGGATCTCAGCACTGCTCAAATACACCACCTCACTTATTGCGGCATGAGGACAAATTTAATAAATTTTCCCCTTTATCCTTACTGGAAAGAGTTGAGCTCACTCTTCCTTCCTATTTTTGGCATTTTCTGCCTTGTTTACTGCTTCTCTTCCTCTTTCAATTAAGATGTCCGCAATTCTCTCATCAAAGCCTATTGTACTGGCATATATCACCTTTAATTTAATACCGTCTACATCTACGATTTCCTCTTTTTCCCTTCCCTGAACACCCAGCTCCTTCGGGATATCATGTACTGTGTGGGCTCCCTCCGACAGAAATACAGGTATTGCTACGACCTTTCTGTGTCCTTTTCTAGCTATTTCTCTCAGGGCCTCCCTTATGCTGGGCTTATTAACATTCATAAAAGAATAGTAGACATCTGCAAACATATTCCTCTTTTTTAGAGCCTCAGTCATCTTTCTTGCGTTCTCCTTCTGGAAGTCTAACGTGCTCCCATGATATATCAAAAGAGCAACTACATCCTCCATGGTAAAACCTCCTCACTTTTTAAATTGATATAAAAAGAAAAAAGAGGGATGGAATTTTACGGAGGTATTATAGGATCTCTCTCACCTGCCGGCATGAACTCCCTAAGAGCACCTTTAGCAAAGCACTTTCTCGGCTCTACAAAGTCGAATTTGAGATGAGGATCAGCAAAAGCAACTTTTATCAATGGATTGACGCACCAAGCATGCCTGCATGCCATGTGCGCAGCAGCCACTATTCCAGCATATTCACCTGTGTGGCCGACGTTCATCGCATAGTTCGGGTAATTGGGTCCTCTCAGCTCCAATGGCAGGCCTTCATCACTCCTGTAGGAGAAGGAGTTTGCTGCTCCCATCTGATCCTGTGCATCATACCCGAAGAATCCCAGCCTTCCCCAGTGCTCCTTGTGGAGTATCTGGGAGAAGTACCATCCATTAACTCCAGCATTGGCGTCCCCTGTAGCTATAGCGACTCCTATACCTGAAGCTGCAGCAGCTACTGCCGCTCTCTGCGAACCTCCAAAGTGCGTCTCCATTAACGCAGGATACCTTTCATACTGCTCCAGACTATAAAGAGTGACCTCCGCAGCAATGTCTTCTATCACATCCAGCGATGGCTTGACTTTAGCAAATCCTCCATATTTTGACTTTACGTAATCTGCTGCATAGTAACTATAGTCATCGAGAATATTGTCAGTGTAAACTGGAGTTGCATATTGTGTAAACCCGACACCACCAGACATGTATATCCCGAACCAGAGCTGGTCATATATGACAGAGCCAGCAGCTAGTGTCTCCAGAGCCACTTTCACAGGGTCATCTGGATAAACTCTGCTTGTCTGAACGATATCAGCCATATAGCCAAATGGCAATCCTCCCGGCTCATTTGGACCTCTGGCTCTTCTCCAAGGCATCAAGGTGGCCATTTCTATTACTTCAGCATGTTTTGCAGCAAATGCAAACTCTCCTATTGCTGCCTCTCCGGCCATGAGCTTGTATGCATCTATCATGCTCATGCTTATCTGCATAGCAGACCATCTTGCTATAGTTCCACCATCGGCTACTCTTCCCACTATTGTGGGTACCCTCATAACCTGCCATAAGGACTTGCCTATTGCCTTCTTAAGAGCCTCAGCCTGCTCGGGTGGGAACTGCTTGTTTATGTCTATCAGGAACCTTTTGTCTATTCTGTCTGCGAGCTCGTCATCTCCAGTAAATACCTTGACATAGGAGTCCTCAACAAGCGCAGGGTGAATCTCAACCATATGCTCTTGGACAACAGCGCCTCCTGGTAATGCATGATTCAGTATCTCAAGGTAATGGTTTATGGACTCGGGAGTCACCTCCTTGCCCAGCCTTTTCTCTAGGATCATGTGAGGTGCATCAAGGCCGACTATAACGGTCCTTCTTATGTCGTCCCACAGCTGTTGCATTGCTGCATTGTTTATAAAGTGAAGATCATCTCCCTCCACATATACCCCAGTTCCAGAAACTTCATAAGGCATCAGAACTCTTTGGCCAAGAGGTACCCCTAGATGAAGCTCAGGATTGTATCCCGGTATTCCTCTCTCTTTAGCCATCTTCTGAGCATATTCATAGAATTCCGTTTTTCTCTTTGATTGTCTCCATGCCCCGAATACATAGAACTGGGTGGATCTTTCTGCAGGATCCTCCTTAAATTTCTTTCTCAGGGCATCTATAAACAACTTCTTCTTCTCACTCATAACACCACCTCCTTCTTCTTGTACATCTTTTATACCCCCTCCGCTTTGGAGGGATTAAACCCAGCAAGAGTTCTTAAACTATGGATTCTCTTTACGAAATCCAAAAGTTCCTTGTCATTTCTAGTTGATATTCCATCGTATCTGTAGGTTGTAGTGATCTTCTTTAGCTCCTCCTCTGGAAGAGGCTTACCCATCCTAACTGGTGTTTCAAGCGGAGTTCCCAGCTGATCCTTAACATATACTACTTCTCCAGTTTTCTCATCGTAGACGTATCTTCTGAGCATGTCGAACATTAAACCATGCTCATCAAGCCTTAAGGCATGTCCATGAACAGTAGCACCCCTTATACCTGTGCGAGATGGGTCAAAGAACTCTGTTTCTATGAAATCCTTAGCTATGATCTCCAGATCCCTCTCTCTTGCTTCAATAGGGTTCCTTCCAGATAATGTCCCAGTGTCAACACCGCGGTATCTCCAGAGGAGCGTCCAACTCCTTATATAAGGCATAAGAGGAGCGAAGTAAACAGAGTCTGTGAATTGGATGAATCTAATTCTGTCGCCTGCTTTTGCCCCTGGAGTTGGTTCCACCAACTCCCTTATTGGGCATTCTGGTTCGCCTAGCTCCTCAAGCGGAGGATGGACCGATTTATAAGCTTCGCCAGGCTTTCTATGACCTAGAATCTTTATGAGATCCTCATCTGATATAGACCTCAGCTTTCTTGGTTTATAGGATGGATCCATATATCTCCTTCTATTTTCAGCTATAACAGTTTCTCCAGGATATGCAGGTTTGTAGGGCATACCTTCCACTCTCACACTCATACTTTCACCCCATAACCTTTTGTATATTCAAAAAAAAACTTCACTTTTTTGCATATTTCATCCACCTTCTCAGGAGGGCAGCTCTCCCCCCTCACTACATCAGTAACTACTTCGATGACCTCCCCCAGGGTTTCAGGTCTCTCCGGCTTAACCGATGCAGTTCTTATGCCAGCTTTTGCAAAGTCCTCAAGAGTCACAGGACATTGACATACAATTATTGCTTTTATTGGTATGTATTTTAATATAGCTTTTGCCTTCGCTACAACATGATGCTTAACATTTCCTAGGTGAATTATGCAGAGTTTATGTCTTGAGATCACATCGATCTCCTCTACTTTTATCCCAAAATGCGATCCATACCCGCCTTTTATTGTAGATGCGTCAGGAGGAGGACTAGATCCTGCATCCAGTATTAAAACAGAGGGGTTGATGCCTTCTCTTCTCAGACCTGCGGTAATTTCGCACACAGGTTTTGTAACATGCCTAGGACCAGGAGACATTCCGACAACGATAACATCAGATTTTGATCCCCCGCTGTATCCATCTGATATCGTCCCTCTTTGAGCTAGACCTCCGCCAAGACCTATGCCCATAGTTTCTCTGCAATCAACAAACTGCGTTTCTCTGCCTATTTTCATTTAAGATCCTCCTCTCTCTCAGGAGCAACAAGCAAGTACTGCATTATTGAGTCATGAATTGTAGGACGGTCTTTCAGGAACTTCCCAACTCTTATGGAGTATCCAAAGGGTAAAAGCTCGTCACATATCTCCCTAACCTTCTCTACTAAGGAATTCGGATTATTAGTTCTCATTATTATTCTGCCAACAGCAACTCTAAGCTCAACCTCCTTGCCATGCAGACTTATTATCTCCCTTCTCTCCCTGCCCAATGAAGGACCATGCACTACAATCTCTTGCACATCCTCCAGCTCCTCTATTGCATTGAGAAGTTTCTCAGCAGTTTTTGCACTTAACAATCTGTTGGGAAATATCTCAACATCACTTATACTGGGGGAGGCCTGCATCATCCTTACACAGCTCCCTTTATGCTTGCTGCTGCCTTAGCTACATGTACTATGGGCTCCCTGAGCACTGGTATTGTGCTGAATGTGCGACCTAGCACCCCAGCTATTGCCTCTGGAGTGTAGTGCACAGTTCCTGCGTCGAGAGCTATTGCAGCAGCTATGCAAGGTGCAACAAATCCCTTGCTATGTCTAGTCACGATGTGATTTCCGTGAAATACAACAGGACTTCCACCCCCATAGATTGAGTGACTAAAGAATGAGAACTCAACTCCAGTTCCTTGGACTCTTCCAAAATCGACAGCTGGTAAGCCTACCTGCCTCTCCAGAAGATCATTGTAGTATACACTGACTGCGGAAACACTTTGCATTGCTCTCTGAGCTCCACAATTCACCATTGTAGCTGCAAGATATCCCGCTGCTGCATATGCATTCCATAGGGCCATATCCTTAGCTTTATATGTCCTATAACCCGATTTAGAGGTTCCATTCGGCTCAATTACTCCATCTTCTATGGCTCTCTTCACAAGACTTGCAACAACTGTCCCAACAGAACCGTTCTTGCCATTCTCCTTGACAAGTTCATATACTAAGTTGTTTGCGTTTAACGCTTGGAACGCTAAGCCTAATAGATGCAGCCTCTCAAAGGATCCTACAGCATCGCCCATCTCCACCATAGCGGACTGTTCAAGGATACCTGCAAGAGCGGCAGCATTTATCGCATTCCTTCTGGTGATCACAGTAATATAAGACACAGGGATGTTCCTCATCACATAACCAAGACCCTCATTTTCCTGAGGCACTGAGAGGAGGGATTTAATATATGCTCCCATCAGGTTCATTGTCTGTGGATATCTTCCCCAAACGGCGGCCTTGACCATTGGTGCTTGAAACATGTCCAAGTTGAACAGGTTGATTATAGTCTCAGTCAGCGCAGCCGCAGTAGCAGTTATGGGCGCAGTGTACTCGATCGAGTTGAGCACCCTTATGGTGGGAACCTTTACTAGCAAGCTCTTTCCATTCTCAAGTACCTGTACCTCAGTATCGTCGTCCTTCTTTACCTGAACTATCTTCTTGATTCCATCGGCAATAGCATGGGCATTGCCAACTAAGTCCAATTTCAGGGATTTTCCAGGAATGACGCATTTAGAGCCTCCTACTGCTCCTCTCTCCAAGGCCCTTTGCATTCCCTCTAAGTCTACTGCAACGGATCTAGCAATTGTCATCTTGATTTCGATGATGGCAGGGTTCAATAGGGGATGAACTGCCCTCAGGGGCACGTCGGATTCAACTAATCGGCCCCTGTCGTCATATAGATCGATTTTGTCCTCCTTCATAGTATCACCCTAGGGCCCATTACTCTCCTATCTTCCAAAATAAAAACTTTACGTCCTAATTAAATGAATAATTCCTAAATTAGTTAAAAAGGTAGCCTTTTTGCTAAGTATTTATTAAGATTCTTCATACAACTTACCTTCCTTAATAACTAGGATTCTGTCTGCCATCTCCCTCACTAAATCATGTTGATGACTTATTATTATAATTGTGGTACCATTTATAGAGTTAAATTTCTTGAGAAAGTTAGAAACTTTCCTGAGCGTTACAGGATCTATATCGCCAAATGGCTCGTCTAAAATCAGGATATCAGGCTTTGTCATGACAGCCAGTGCTATGCCCAGCCTTACTGCTTCTCCACCTGAGAGCTCGTGGCTGTACCTATCCAAGATCTCCAATGGGAGATCTAATCCTTCTAATATTTCATGAATTTCATCTGTTATGCTTTCCTCAGCTTCCGGAAAGAGCTCCTTTATTATATTATAGGAAAGTCCCAATCTCATAAGCCTGATTTCAGCCTCCTCTTTTGGCAGATCTGTCATTCTATAAATTGCATCAAACAGTTTCTCGCTTATACCGAGCTCTGTTGCCTTTTTTTCGGCCTCTCTGACAACTTCCTCCCTCTTTATTCTAATTCTATAGGATATTAGGTCCCTCACCTTTGCCCAGTATGGAAGAGCGAACTCCTGATGAAGGATCCCTATTTTCCTTCTAGCATTCACGCTCTCATTTCCAAAAGTGCTCCAATCAACCCACTTTTCATCTGTTCTTACCATAACCTTTCCCTTATCGGGCAGTTCTAATCCAGCTATAATTCTGGAGATTACAGTTTTTCCACTGCCACTTCTTCCCAGTATGCCCACTATCTGTCCTCTCTTTATGGAGAATACTACATCTTCCAGCTCAAGCGTTTTGCCCCCTGGAATAACATAATAGCTTTTATAAACTCTGTCAGCTCTCACATTGTCTTTTCCTATTTTGCTTCTCTTGGAAAAAGAAGGCTCCATTTCAGAAAGAAACTTTCTGAGAACATCCTCAGTTTCCCCGCTCGCTATGACTTTCCCTTTATCGAGCAGAACTACTCTTTTTGCAAGCTCCTTATGGATCTCCGGCATGTGAGAGGAGAATACTAAGGTAACTCCCATCTCCTCATTCGCCCTTCTCAGGATTTCAATGCATTTTCTCCTGGTTTCAGGGCATGTCATCGTTCCAAATTCATCAACAAGCAGAATTGATGGATTCTTCGCCAATTGCCTAGCTAATACCAATCTCTGCTTCTCTCCACCGCTCAGGACTTCTGCCCAGCATTCAGCTTTGTGCTTTAGATCCACCAGTTCAAGTAACTTCATTGCCTTCTCATAGAGCTCCTCATAAAGTGAGGTGTCCTCCTCAGGCAACACTTCATCTCCCCATATCGTGTAGTAAAGAGCTCTTATCACGTTTTGTACAACCTTCTCCGACCATAATCCAAAGGATCTCTGCAGATGAATAGCTGTTCTCTTTCTAACCTCTCTGAACTTATCCCTCTCTGAATTCGGCGTCAACTCTATCCCATCTATGGTAACTTTTCCTTCGTCGAAGTGCTCTACACCCCTGAGTATCCTGAGCAGAGTTGTCTTGCCACTTCCGCTTTTTCCAAGCAAACCCACCCTTTCCCCCTTTTTTATCTCAAGCTCGGAGATATCAAGAGCTTTTATAGAGGATCCTGATTTAAGAGGAAAATACTTGATCAAATTTTCTATCTTTATCATTCTCTCACCCCTTAAATCAAGGGGTATGGTTGATCTGATTCTGTGCATGGGATCTTTTCACGGACTATAAGAAGGTTATCGAGATCCATTGCCCTTTCGAGAAGGGCCTCCTTTCCAAAATCTGATACAGCAATCACTGGAATCTTTCTTCCTGCCTGAGCCTTAGCAATGCCCGATAGCCTCTCCCTTAGGATCCTAGATGCACAGAGAGTTATTAGATCAAAGCAGAAGATTTCTTCTAAGTTCCACTGAACTCCGGTTGTATGAACAGCTATTTTCAGGATTTTTATCCCCTTATCCCCCTCTTCTAGGAGCTTACATGCTCTGGCATCATCTGAAGAGGTGAGAGTAACGCCAATCCTTTTATATCCCTTTTCCATGGCCAATTTCACACCTTTTACTTGATCTATTTCAGCATTCATCCTGTCAACTATAATTCCACCTGCTTGCTCAATTCTCCTCATGACCTCAGGAATAGGAGATGTTTTGATAATGCCTGAGATCCTTCCACCCAACCCCTGCACTAATCTGGGATTGGAGGTAATAACAGAGCCAGCACAGTCCGCTGCTATCACGACGGCATCTAGGAAGTTCCTCCTCAGACAGCTGAATAGAATCTCCGAGATGCCAAATGCAGTAAGAGGTCTTTCATCTTCAACTATCCTCTCTACACTAAATAATCCAAAGCTCCTCATTCTATGTTCTATATTTTTCAGGACCTCCTTCTTTGTTATCTCCTTTATCCCGCATAGCTCGTGAAAAAGAGGACAGTACTTTATTAGAGGCTCACCTATTTCTATAACTTTACCATTTCTTACTTTGACACGAGTTTTTCCCAGCATCTCCATTATGTGCTCTCCGCTATCCATTCACAAAGTCCCCCTATAAAAAAGAAGAAAGGGTTTACTTACCAGTTAGGTATTCAGCCATCTTCTCAGCAAGCCTTACACATGTTTTTAATCCCATTTCATCCTTTTTGGCGGCATCAAGTTCCTTTAGCGAAGAGACAACAGTACCTCCGAATCTAAGAGGAACCACCCTCATCTCGTGAGCCATCATCCAAAGGACTATTTGCTCGCAGGTGAACTCCTGTCCTCCATTCCTAGACTGCCCCACAGCTATTGCTCCACCCACCTTTCCCTTAAGCTTCCCTCTTATCATTATGCTTCTGTCAAAGAGAGCCTTCAACTGGGCGGTAACTCCAGCGTAATAAACTGGGGATGCTACAACAATGCCATCAGCACCTATCATTTTCTCAAAGATGCCCATGGCATCATCTTTTATTGGGCAGCTTTTCTTATCCAAGCAATCTCCGCAATGATTGCAGTACTTAACATCCTTTTCAGCAAGCAGTATTGCTTCGGTCTCAAAGCCTTTCTCCTTCAGTGCATTTAAACAGGTATGGAGAGAAAACTCTGTATTGCCCCCTTTTCGAGGGGATCCGCAAATACCTAGGATCTTCATCAAGCCCCCCCAAAAAAAGGAGTTTCTTATATAAATGTTTCTAGTAAACTTTTTAGTGAACTTTAACTATTGTCAGGCTTTCTATTACTTTTAAAGGGAATTGCAATAGTCATTGATATTGCTACTCTGAATAAGTACCTGCCTATTAAAATCTAGTTTTAGGTATAATTTATTCTTATAAAACCTTTCTAGACTAAGAATATCCCACAAATTAGCTAAGAAAACAGTAGTGAAGGAGGATACAATGGAGTGAAAGAAGGGAAGGCAGCCGAAAAAATTAACTAGCTCAGTATTTTTTCTCTACCAACCCAATATCCCAATACATTACCAAAAAGGTAGGAATTTCATCAGTAGTATCTCCGCATTCTTCTACAACCTCCGTGAGCACCAGCAAGTTAGATGTGCGCGCCTGTATCATCAGACCCCAAGACTCACCACATCAGTATTAACTCCTTTGCCTTCTCAATAAATTTAAGAGAGGAGCACCTTTTCCGGAAACACACAGTAATCCGGATAAGATGGCGGGAGGGGAGAGTACCAGTAGTCCTAAAGGCAATAGAGCTCTTGAAGGAGGAAGGCTTAGATGCGCCACTTATAGTTTCGATTGTTGGACCTTTCATGCCGTGCGCACTGCAACAGCAACCTTTTTTGTTAAGCTCTGCACTTATTTTCTGCAAGAGTGATATTATATGTTGAGGTTTTACCACTTCCTAGAAAACCATATATTGTGATAATTTTCAATTTCTAGATACTCCCTACCGTTAATTTAAAAAAAGAAAAAGTGATGAATAAGCGAGCTTCAGATGTATGATCCATACTCCCGCGATGCCTTAATCATCGCATATACGTTGATGGGGATTGCATATGGAGGCATTTCACATCCAACGCCAAGGATATAACCCGAGGGATTCTTCATCCCACGCTCTATGTTATCCTTACAGAGTAGGAGTATCTCCTCGAAACTCTTGAACTGGAACGATGGAGGATCTACGTTCCCCATTATCACATCATGATCTCCAAACAGAGATATCTGATTCTCTAGTGGGGTCTCAGGACCGAAAACCCAGATGTATTTTCCTTTCCACCCACATTCCTCCCTGAGTTTCCTGTACCATGGGAGATTCTTGTTCTGATCAGCGCATGGGTGCTCTAGAATTATCTGGACTCCCATTTCTAAGACCTTTCTGTGGACTCTTAGCATGTATGGATATACGAACTCCCCGAACTGATTTGGGCTGATGAGTTTGTTGGACTCTACGGGACCACCACCAAAGGCCATACATTTGTCAGCACCGAAAGTTGATACGAAGTATTCTGCACAGGCTACAAAAAACTCTTCGATTTTTTTGTTGAGCTTGTGAACCAACTCTGGCTTCCTTTTCATCCAGACAAGCAGTCTTCCGGGACCCGCTATATTTGCTGCAGTAGTCAGAACTTCGCCGCATTGGAAAACTGCAGGAAGCCCTATGGCATAGCACTGGCGCGCAATCTCCATCATAATAGGGATCGAGCCAGCAGTCTTTGGATCCGGGACCTCGAGCTTGTCAACGTCCTCCTCGCTCTTTACAGGCTCTTCTATGACATAGGGGGCAGACTGTCCAGGCTCATATGGGAAGCCTACTTTCCCGCCGAATTCCCAAGCACCAAAAGATGCATAGGCGTACATAGGAGACGAGTCATAACCATACATTTCGGCGCATAATAGCTGCGCCCTGAAGCTCTTCTTCGGGTCAGTGTATAGGTCGCCTATGGGTACACCGACTATCTTAGCGGCAAAACCTAGGATGAACGGGATTACTGGAACTCGGTCTGGCTTCTGGCCCATAAGGACTGCAGCTAGACGCTCACCCGGCTTCATTCGATCTATCATCACGCACCACCCCTCTTAATCAAGAGCTCTTTTGCAACTCTTACAGCTGCAGCTGCATCCTTTGCATAGCCGTCTGCGCCGTAAGCTCTTGCCAATTCCTCGCTTAGAGGGCCTCCACCTACCATTGTTATCGTCTTAGGCGCCTTTTTCTTGAGTTCGCTTATTATCTCAGGCATGGCTATCATAGATGTTGTCATCAACGCAGACATGCCACAAATGTCCGCCTGCTCTCTCATAACAGCCTCCACAAACTGCTCATTTGGAACATCTCTACCCAAGTCTATAACTTGGAACCCTGCAGCCTCCATCATTATCTTTACTAAGTTCTTCCCAATGTCGTGTATATCCCCTCTAACGACCCCAAGAACAATTTTTTTGGGCGTTTCAACTCGCTCAGCCTTAAGATATGGTTTAAGAACACCTATAGCGGCATACATAGCCTCTGCCGAGCAAAGTATCTCGGGAACAAACATCTCCCCCTTCTCATATTTTTCACTCACGATATTCATACCGGCAGCACAGCCCTCCATAATTGCTTCATATGCATCAATACCCTCGGCAATTGCCTTCTTTGCAAACGATACTACTTTATCGACATCTCCCTCAACAGTTGCATCTCTAAGTCCTTCCAAAATCTCTTTTTTTCCCATTTTTCTTCACCCTATCTTTCGGCGCACAGATGTGCGCCGTAATAAAAAGCAAGCTTTTCTAATAAACTTTTTTCGACAAAAAATAAGAAAAAATAGGATGGATTATCCATCCTTTTCTTAAAAAAAGTGTAATCGCCCTAATTAAGCGGAAAGCAAAGAAGCAGACGTCGATAAGCAAAACAATAAATGCCAATCTGCTTGGAAAAATTTTTAACATTTTGCACGCACCTCTACTTATCAATTAAAAATAATATAAGAGAAAGTAATTCATTTAGCACATTTTTTAGCAATATCTACAAGCACCTTTATGTTAGCTAGAGGAGTGCGCGGTGCTATTCCACATCCCGGTGCTAATACATCAATTCCAGCCTCTATTGCAGCCCTTGCCTCTTTCTCGACATCAGCAGGAGTTCCCATGAACAGGGTCTTGGCTGCAGATACATTGCCCACCAAAACAGGTTTGGAACCTATTGTGGCCTTTGCTTCCCTAACATCGACCTTCTCCTCAACGCTGAGGGCATGAAATCCGGTCTCAGCCATGTCCTTGATGATTCTTTGAGCCCTACCACAGATATGAAGTACACCTATTGCTCCTTTTCTTTTTATCACATCAGCAAGTTCCTTCAATTTCGGCTTAACCAGTGATGCAAAATCCTTCTGACTTATGAGATCAGGCGAGGCTGTTGGGTCACAGGGAACGATTACTTCAGCCCCAGCATCTATGAGAGCTTTTGTATACTCTACATTTGCCTTAGTGCACAAATCTAAAGCCTTAGCAACAGCATCACGCTGTTTCATAATCATTATCATCATTTTTTCAACGCCCAGAATATGCCCAGCCAGCGTCATAACTGCCTCAAATCCAGCCATTTTGGGGAGATTTTCGTATTTCTTCCTCATCAACTCCACTGCCTTTATGACAGCTGGTATCCTACCTCTTTCTAAAAAATCAGAAGGTAGGTTTTCCGGAATGGATGGCAGAGATTTCCTCACCGATGGCTGTCTATCCATTGTCCCCATATCCACTCCGCATCCAAGAGCCTCTGCCTGCACTGTAAGGCAGAAAGGCACCCTGCAGGTCTCTAACCCTACAAGTTTATAGAGCGAGGCACCGAGCTCAACCATTTTCTCAGGGTCTTTGTGGGCCTCAGGCCAGAAAACACCAAGCTTTTGCATTGCCTCGACAGTGCCAACCTGTGTTACGCAGGAAACTACGACTTTCTCCTTTTTCTCTCCCAAAAGGGCGCCCAAAACTCTCTCTCTGGGAGTCATATAGGGTCCTTTTTCTGGAGAAGAAGATCAATATAAAATTTTTCCTAGTAAGAGTGACATAAGCTTCTCTCGCTATCTTAAGAGAAAAAATTTAAATTTGACTCATTGCCAGAAATTCGGTGAATAATTTATGCTTGACAATCGGAACCTTCCTAATGGTTTAATAAAATTCTTCTCGTCTTTACATAAGCCAGAGGATTCGATGACATCTGGAGATAGCAATCGCACCCAGAAAGACGAGAAAATAAAGGATATTCTGAACTTTATGCTCTCGATAAAGGGGATATATAAAGTTAAACTATTAAATGAACAGGAAAAAAGGTATATCTTAGAGTTGGAGGAACAAGCTGAGAAAAAAGTCCTCATGGGTTTAATGCCGGGAGTAAACCAGGGAGTAAGAGATGCTCTATCTAGAAATTTTACAGCCGCCGCTATAACTCAGAATGAATTTGAATGGCCCAAGAAGGGCTTGATTAGGATAGTACATGATAATGAGATATTGGGAGAAGATGTTAGGGATCAGGAGGAGCTGGAAAAATTAAAGAGGAAGGGCTACAAAGTTATTGCAAACTATATTGTAATATATAAGTACGACAGGCTAAAGAAGCTAGGAGGATTTAAGAATACAACCTTAGTTGTGGCCTCCCTTGATCTTGCATGGACTAGGGAGGTTCCCCATTCCTGCAGGGTGGTTGTCGGAAGCCCCTCACTGCCTGCTGATATTTTTATAAAAAAGATTATGGGCATTGAGACCGAGAGCGGCTTTGGATCTATATTAGTAGGATTCGATTTAATTCTTTAATTCTAAAATAAATCTCGATTAATAAAAGTACACATGCAATTTTAAAAATAGGGCGATAATTTTTTTTAAGTGTCTGGAGCCTAAGTAACTTATGGCCAATAAATATGAAGAGGAGTTGATTAAGAAAGCAGGTTTCTGTAAGGAGAAATGCCCCATATGCACACGTGCAAGGAAAGGAAATAGACTGGCAAGAGCTCTTGTAAAATATGTTGACAGAAAGATTTGCCCATACTGCAAGGCATATGAGAGGATTTACGGGAAAAAAGCATACGAATAAGAAGTTTTAGGAAATATCACCTACGCCTGCAACTTCAAAAGGAGGTTAAAACTTTTGAAAATAAAGTTTATAAGGGGAAAGTTATCGGTAAAGGGGGAAGATAATTGACCACTAGTTATGTTGTGAGTTCTGGACCATGTGCTCATAAAACTTGCGTCGAGGCTGAGCTTGTGCAAGATACTATAAAGCTTCGTATTACTTCGACTTGTCCTCATATCCAGAAATATGCAGAAAAGCTGAAGGAAATCAGCATCAAGGATATATCAAAACCTATGTCAGATAATCCAGCTTATTCATTAGCACGCAATCTTACAGCAAACTGTGCAGTCCCCTGTGCCGTCTTATATGCCTGTTGGGCTGAAGCTGGATTGATCTCCAAAAACTTGCTGAAGCAACATTCAACTATAACAATAGAATATAAAGAATAAATAAAACAAATAGGTGTTTTACCGCTACGCCTTGAGCTCGAGTGCCCGCTTTATCTCCGGATGGGTTCCCAACCTCATTATCAGTTCAATGGTCTCTGGGAATCTCTTTAGATCCTTATGGGGAAGATACATCGAGGATACATACTCGTCGTTGAACTTTGGATATGCAGCTATCTCAAAGTGCCTTATTCTTCCCTCCTTTATGGCCTTAGTTATATATTCCCTCTCATCCACAGAGATGAGAGCCATTCGTGCCCCAGTTCCAGCGGAATTTCCGACGAACTTGATTCTATCTATGGGAACTTCAGGGTACATCCCTATCGTCCTCGCGCTCTCTGGATCGATATAATTTCCGAAGGCACCTGCAACATAAAGGACATTTATGTCCTTCTCTGTCACATTGTGGAGCTTGCACAAAATTGATGCTACTGCATGTATTGCAGCCTTCGCCTTCTGGATCTCCCTGACATCTTTCTGTGTAAACACTATATCATGCTCCCCCGATGCCGTCTCCTCCTTCCATGCAACAACATACTCCCATCCATCAGGTCCAAGTCTTATTCTCCTTGTCCTTTCGGCCAGCTCTTTGTTGAAGCGCCCGCTCCAATCTATTATCCCTGACTTGAAGAGCTCTGCCATTATATCCACAATTCCGGAGCCACAAATTCCAACAGGCTTTGTATCGCCTATAACCCTGTATGACGGCTCAAGTGTCCCAGGATCTATTGCTATCTTCTCTATTGCGCCATCAGCTGCTCTCATACCGTATTTGATCATCATTCCCTCGAAGGCAGGCCCTGAAGCACATGAACTATACCACACACCCGTGGCCTTACAGCCTATCCCTATTTCGGTGTTTGTTCCGACATCGATGCACATTCCAAGCTTCTCACTATCAAATAGTTTTGTAACAATCATATTCGCAACGTTATCTGCACCCACCCATCCGCCTATCGTATCCAAAAAGTATAGATTGGCCCTTGGATGGCATTTGATTCCCACTTCCCTAGCTGGCAGGTTCACTCCGCCCATTCTTGGAGGCTGAAATGGTGATTTGGCAACGAATTCAGGCCATATCTTGAGGAAGTACATCATCATCGCGGTGTTTCCAACAAAAACTGTCTCATATATCTCCTCCGGCTTGACTCCAGCTTTTTCGCAGCACTCCTCTATCATCTCATTTATGCCATTGACAACTGCTTTTTGGAGATCTTCAAGACCTTTCCAGCCGTTGAGCAGGACATGTGTCAGCCTTGTCAGGATATCCTCGCCATATGATATTTGGGGGTTCATCCTTGCAGCTACTGAAAGTACTTTTCCTGTGTTCAGATCCATAAGAAATCCAGCTAATTTTGTGCTGCCTATATCGCAGGCAAAGCCAAAGCACCTGTTCGTTGTATCACCGGGTTCTACATCTATTATTGTATTTTTCCATACAGTTACCGTGATCTTCCAGTTTGAATCTCTTAGCACTTTTGGCAGGAAGCGAAGAACTTCATAGTGAAAATCCACATCAAGCAAGTTGTACTGCCGGGCTAGTGCTTTTATCACCATTTCATCGTCGAATGTAGCATTCTCTAATGTGGGTGGACTCATTTCAATGAAATATTTTCGCACAGCTGGGTTGAAACGTATCACAGGAACTTCAAAGCCTTCTGTCTGAAGACGCTGCTTGCCGACCCTGCTCCTCTCTGGAACAAATACCAAAACCTCACATGGAGCAAGTATCTTAGCACAACAGGCAAGCCTATAGCCAGCTTCGATCTCCTCTTTCGTTAGGAATTTAAGCTCTGAAGGATCTGCAGGGCTTAAATAATCACTGCCTTTTACGATCTTAACCTTGCATTTCCCGCACAAGCCTCTTCCACCGCATACTGATGAGATATCAACCCCTAGCTCTTTTGCAGCATCGAGTATACTTGTCCCCTTTTTAAAAGAGCCCCTTCTCCCATGAGGCTGGAAAATTACCATCGCATCATCTTCATAATCCCTTCTTTCAGACATTAAATCCCCATTACTGTCTATTTATCTTGGTTAAAAAAGTAGCTTTTTTGGTATATTGATAATATTTCCAAAAATAGGCTAATGCTCTCACTTGATGATATACTTTTGAGCTTCTTCTCTGGAGAAGGGCTCTGCTTCTATGAGTTCATCGAAGCCATTTTTGCTCCAATACCTCACTTTAGCCTTTTCTCCTCGTGGGACTTTGGAATATGAGGCTATAATAGAGGCTGCTTTTTTCAAGTAATCCTTCTTTAAAACACCAAGATAGACGCCGATAGGCCCCTTAAGCCCAACTACATTGAAGATAATGTCATCTCCTCCTATAAGCTCGATTATTTTTTTGTTTTCATTTTCATTTCTTCCTATGACTATCTTGCAGTCATTTTCTAGGCGAAAATGTCTGCCCAGCTTGAGAAGCAAGAAATCCTTTAAAGTGAAATCAGGGTTGTATTTCCTCATGTCATTGAATCTTCTTGCAAACGCAGGATCTGTTAAAATGCAACCACCGGCAGGCTGAAGAAAGGAGGATATACCGAAGTTCCTTGCAAGCTCTAGCTGTCTTTTCCTGCTCCTCCCTCTTATGTCCAGAAGATCCTCCCTCCTTATCAAGCCAGCTTTCTCCGGAACTGTGGGAGGCAGAAGCTTTCCGGAGAGGGGTCTGAGAACTAGCCCCTCAACTCCAGCTTCTCTATCCACAATGCTGAGTACCCTTCTTCTTTGAGAGAAGGGCCTCTCATCCACAACATCCCCTGTGACTATGAAGTCAGCTCCTTCCTCCTCCATGACCTTCTTTGCTATTTTCAGCATCAGGATCTTGCAGTCAATGCACGGGTTCACAGCACTTCCAAATCCATATTTTGGATTCTTTAAAAGCGGCAGACAATCATCAAGGATGTTCACGAACCTAATTTTTATATTCAGCTTTTTAACGTTCTCCATTATTACTTCATACGCTCTGCTTCCCTCATCGATATCCAGAAAGGGAAGCCTTATGACTAGAGCAATAACCTCCACTCCTACACGCCTCATGATGTGCAGAGCTAGGGTACTGTCCAGTCCTCCTGAATAGAGGACAATCCCTTTTGCCTTCTTCTGCATCACCTTATCAACTAGCAAGATCTATAAATCTTACCGGAGATTGACTAAATTTTTAAAAAGCATAAGTCAGCTTCCTATGACCACGACATTTACAATTACATTCGAGAGGAAATGCTTTTCCCGCATTACGGCAGAGCTTGAGCGGAATGATCAGATAAGGATCAGCATAGCATCCACATGCCCTTCCGCCGAGCTTTTGGGTAAAAGGATAAATAAGATCAAGAAAAAGGATCTATTGAAGCCGATTCATGAAAACCCGGTATGTATAACAGCAAGCGATATGGTGTGCACGGCTTGCGTCATACCTTTAGTCATAGTGAATGCCTGCTGGGTCGAGACAAAGCTGATCCCGAGAAGCATGTTCGAACAACATTCAACTATAACAATAAAATTTGAATCTTGACTTTATGAATTTATTAATTATATTCAAGTCTTTCCAGCTCCTACGTTGCCCTCCTAGGCACACGCCCCAGAGAAAGTCGTGGTAAACTTATTTCTTCGCAGATAAAGGATGAATCTCGCTAATAGCGTGCAAAAATAAGACAAATTGTAGAGAGGCCTCCTGGTTTCTTTTTGTAACAGAAATTTTTTAAGTATAGCACCCTTTATAATAAGGGGTGTAACATGACCATTATTGACGAAGTTATACGACTTAAAGGAGATATCGGGAGAATTCCTGTTGCTCCAGTAATAACATCAAGGAGGGAGCTGTTCGAAGACCTTATAAGAAATAACAGGAGCAAATTAGAGGGATTTGATGGATTTTTGCTCCATCCAGCAGTTTTCGATTCAGGATGGGTTTATTTGCCTTCTAAGCCCTCGCTTCAGGAGCCAATCCAAGTAATAAAACAGTTTGAAGATTATGATAGACTGAACGAACTTGGTCCTGTGGAATACGCGATCGAAGTTCACAAGGAAAAAGATCTTTTGTCGGACATAGAGAAAAGATTGAAAGAAGCCCCTCAAGAGGTAAACAGATTTGTTGATGAGGTGAGCAAATGGGGTATTGCTTTTTATTGCGGTGCCCTAGGGGTAACACCAATGGGGTATATAACATATTTCAGAGGTTTTTATGATGCCATTAAGGATCTGGCTAGGGACATGACGACTATGTATAAGGTAGCTATGAATATCGCCAAGAAGTATCCGGATTTCCTAGTTGAATTCTGCAAAACCTCAGGAGTACCTAGAGTGTGGATCTCATTTGCTAACGCAACCCCTTCCATAGTAGGTGATTACTACTTCGATAAAATAGTTTGGCCTTCTACAAAAGTAATGTTAGAAAACTTAATAAATAAAGGTATAACACCAATAATACAATTTGATGAGGAAATTAAGAACCTTAAATTTTTAACTCAACTGCCCTCTCGGACCTTCGCTGTGCACCTGCCCTCAAGCTCAGATCTTCTCGGAGTTGTCAAGATGCTCTCAGGTAGCGCATGCGTGATCGGCAATCTTAAAATACCACCAGACGACAGTGAACTGAGGAGAATTGATACCTTGCATAAATTATTATCTGAGTATAAACCTAGAAATTTAATAATATCCACAAGCGGAGAAAGTCCCTTTGTGATGACTGCTGACAATATTGGAGAACTCTCAATATTTAATTCATTTATAAAGTGAAAGAAATTTGGCAATACTAAAAAATAAAAAAAGGAATGGATATTTTATCCCATCCTGTCTGCGTATTCTGCAACAAACTCTCCTACAACCTTTGGATACTCGTAGCGGAGCTCTTTCCAAGTCTTTCCAGCCAATGCTGCATCTGCAAGCTTTGGAGCATGGTGAGCTTTTACTCCATAGACGCTGAAGTCATATGACTCCACAAAGTCTCTTTTTACAGCTCCACCACCGCAGCCGAAGACAGGAACGCTTATACCCTCTTTCTTCATCATCTCAGCAATTGCTGGGAATGCTGTCATTGTGGTTGTCATCAGGGCAGTTCCAGTCACCATTATAGGTTTGTGTTTCTTTATCGCTTCTATAACCTCTTTGTTGGGCACATCTCTTCCTAGATCTATAACTTCATATCCATTTGCCCTTAGGAACATGACTACCAAGTTCTTTCCTATGTCATGCGGATCTCCCTCAGCGACGAATGAAACCACAGTTCCCTTCTTTTTCGTAGCTTTCCCTAGCTTTTCCTCGCATAACTTCACTCCAGCCATCATTGCATCAGCTGACAGCATGACATCGGGCAGGAAGTACAAGGCTTTAGCATATAATGCACTTACTGCATCCATTCCCTTCCCTAAGCCATTCTCTATAACTTTAACTGGGTCTATCTTCTTTAATGCCTCTTTAACCTTCTCTTCTACCCCTTTTAGATCAGCTTTCAATACAGCCAGCGCTATCGATCTGAATGGCTCTTCAGTAGGCAGAATCTTCTTTACATCGGGGTCGTCTTCCGGCTTTATAGCTGGCCCCTCTACTACCACATTATACCTTATGTGAACATAGTCGAAATCTATCTTCTTTGCCAACTCTTCTATGGACATGACATCACCCCCCTCATAACTCATAGCTCTTCGGATCAAATGTCGGTATCTTTCCTTTGTACTCCCTCAAGCACTCATCAACGAATTTATCTGCCTCCATTGGAAGGCTTTCTAAGATGCTCACGAACTTATTGAGGGAGTCCAGTTCAAACCTAGTCAGTGCTATACGCTTGGCTTCATAAGCCTCCTTTATGATCTTAGCTGCCTCTAGTGCAGCAGCTCTAGATCTAAGGTACGGATCCTTTCCATACTCAACTATGGCCTTTGCTATTCTGAACGCATTCGGGTATGCCAGGATCAGAGCTTGCGGATCCCTGTACATATCCGTGAGGGCATATAGATCTCTTAAGACCTTTGCATATCCTGCCTGGATTGCTGTGTTCATTAAGGCAGCTTCATAACCGGTGGCTTGTAGCCAGACTGCTGGAGTTGGTCCTCCCATCTCCTCCCTGTGGAAAACAGATTCGTTGCTCCATACATCCACTGCTTGACAGACCAAGTTGCCCATTATGTCGGAATGGGCACAAACCGCATCCTTCCCCTCCTGAGCTATGGGAACCCCTGTTATGAACTTTATTATCGTGTTCTCATAGCCGCAGTCCTTCAAAGGTCCTGTTGCGCCACACTCAACGGCAACCAAGCTCCTAGCGGCAGACATAGCTCTCACCAAGGCAGCTCCTGTGTGGGACATATCCTTCCCCATGAGACCCCCGGCAACGAACATCGCCGTGTTTGCTCCTGAGCAATGTGTGTCTCCTGCAGGTCTTGTGTCATACTTTCTGCATATGTTAACAGCTCTTGTCCAGAAGTATTCCATATCTATATGAGCTAAGTACTCGCCGAAAAGTAATGCCTTAATATCTCCCCTCATCACTCCATAGTCTATTACTGACTTTCCACCCATTGTTTCAGCTGCTATATCAGAAGCTCCTGCTTCGCAGCATCTCTCTATAGTTTCTGCAATTCTATTGTCATACTCTGACCCCCTGAGACCTCCTTTCTCCTCCACTCTTATGTCTGCTACTGTCTGCCTGAGCGCTATTCTTACTCCATACTCCTTATAGTACTTCTCTAGAACCTCTAGCTGTGCATGGGTGCAGTCATAAGCCCAGTCTGGATAATAAGTCTGCTGAAAGACATGCTCTTGCTCCAACATGAATGCAGGCAGTCCTATATCAACAGCCCTGCTTGCTGCTTGTTCTGCTATTGAGGCCATCTCCCTCACAAGGGACTCTTTATCCTTCTCTGTTCCAGGAGCAGGTGCTACCTTTACCTCTGGGACAACAAAGCCTGCCCCGAAGACAATGCCAAAGTGCTCTTGCACAGGGAACTTTGCATGGCCAAAGAGTATCTCATCGGGGTCCTTATAGGCCAACTTTGTGTACCTTCTCAATACCATCTAGACACCTCTCGGCGCACATCTGTGCGCCGTAATAAAAAGCAAGCTTTTCTAATAAACTTTTTTCGACAAAAAATAAGAAAAAATAGGATGGATTATCCATCCTTTTCTTAAAAAAAAGTGTAATCGCCCTAATTAAGCGGAAAGCAAAGAAGCAGACGTCGATAAGCAAAACAATAAATGCCAATCTGCTTGGAAAAATTTTTAACATTTTAGCAGCAAATTAAATCCCACAAGTATTAAGCCCAGATTTTTGTTAGAGACATCCACTCCTTTTTCCTTAAGCCAGTTCTTTAGAAATTCGCATGCATTAGAGGAAGGCATCCCTAGAACAAGACCGTATACCCCTTCAGGAGGCTCTATTCCTACGCTCATCGGTGGTATAAATAATTTTATCTCACCAACTAGCGCTCTTTTGGTGCTATCAAAAGGAAGTTTATCTTTAAATATTACAAAACTATCACCTAATAGTATTACATTCTCATCATTGCGATATTTCTCAACCATAGATTTATCCCTTAGCTCCATTCCGACAGTTTCACCAAAGCATATGAGTTCGATCGGCTCAGGGGGATATACATACTCCTCATTTGTCAAGGCCACAAGCACATAATCTCTCTTTAGTACCTCTCGAACTCCTGCATTATATCTGCGGAAGAAGTTCTTAGGATCTGATTCCTCACAAACTTCTAGCTCTAAGATCTTTCTTTTCAGTTCATCTGGCAGAAGAATAATATCCGAGACTCCTTTTATGCATGAAAGCCTTTTCATGACCTCCATAACGTTCTTGATTGCCCACTTCTCCTCCTCCTGCATACGATCACTTCTACATTTTACTCGCTTGAGCTTAATAAATTTTCTTGGAATGTGAAGAAAATTTTTTTAAACAACTCTTTAGCGTTGCTAGAGGATGGCTCATGTACGGGTTAGCTATTGACGTTGGAACTAGTGGTATAAGAGTTCAGGCACTTGATTTGGACTCCTCTGAGGTAATAGGGACAGCCATTACGCTTAGGCATCCTCTACCAGGCGCTAATGTGATAGACCATCTTCACTTCGCACTAGAGGTTGGAAGGGATATTGCACACAGACTGATCATAGATACAATAAATTCCCTGATAAAATGTTTGGAGATAGACGCATCTAAAGTTGAGAGAGTTGCTGTGGATGGAAATCCCACGCAGCTCTCACTTTTTCAAAATATAGAAATAAGAGATCTCGCTTTTTGGGGAGAGCATGCAATGCAAGACTTGGGCTTTACACCTCCGGAGAGAAAGGGATGCGTTGTAGAAGCAGAGTCCGTTGGTCTCGAAGTTAACCCGAAAGCTGAAGTGTACATACCTCCAAGCATTAGGCATGAGGTTGGAGGAGATGCACTGGCTATGCTGGTCAAATCAGGCGCTTTAGAGAAAAAAGGCATCTCTCTTGTAACAGACTTTGGAACAAACGCAGAAATCGCTCTTGTAGTAGATGGAGAGGCATATACATGTTCTGCTGCTGCAGGACCGGCTATAGAGGGGCAGAGAATCGAGAGGGGAATGCTAGCTTCACCTGGTGCCATTTCTGACATAAACATAGAGCCCGGAGGAAGCTGGAGATGTAATGTGCTTAATGATCAACTGATTGCTGAAAAAGGTGATTCAGTAAATCCAGCCTCAGGTGAGGTAGTAGATAAAGGACCTATGAGCGGTAGAGCCTTGGGGATAACTGGAACTGGTGTAATTGCACTACTTGCCATTGGAATGAGATCCGGTCTTATTAAGCTTCCACATATTAATACAAAGAGTAGAAAGATATACTTGCAGGATGGAGTGTATTTCACAGAACGTGATCTTATAGAGGCTGGTAAGGCAATAGGTGCTTTCCGCGCTGGGCACATCTCCCTATGTGAGGAAGCAGGTATCTCCATAAATGATGTCGAAACTTCTTTCATGGCTGGAGCATCCGGGTTTTATGTAGATGCGAATAAATCAGTGGAAGTGGGTCAAATCCCTGCGTGCTCAAGAAAAGTGGTACAGCTTGGAAATACATCTCTTGCAATGGCAAAGGATATTGTGCTCGATCCTGAGACCTTTGATAAGCTGCGCAACTTGGCAGAAAGCATGAGAGGCAAGCACATAATGTTAGCCACTTCAGAGGTATTCAAAAACGTCTACATTCTTGAGCTCTCCTACTGGACGGAGGGGATGCCATTATCTATATATAATGAATATCTCCGCAGATATGGATATTCTCCACTACCTAGAAAGGCCACTAATGTAGAAATAAAACGCATGTATGCAAGAGATATACCAGAGCTGGGGAGGAAAGGTCTGAAAGTTCTAAGGGAGATAGGCTTAGTTCTAGTGGGTGAATTTGAGGGATGTACTGGCTGTGAAAACTGTGTAAGAAACTGCCCAGAAGGTGCGCTGAAAATTGAGGATATGGGAGGAGGAAGGTTTAGGGCCCTAGTGAAGACTGAGTTGTGCGATGGAATGGCTTGCTTGAGATGTCAGCAAGCCTGCCCTCAAAAAGTTTTCAAGTTTTCAAAATTGATAAGACAGCTACCAAAAAAATAAGAAATTGAAAAAGGTAATTATCTAGCAAAGAACTCATCTCTAGCTTCCACCATGGCCCTGACATTGGCAAGAGGAGTTGGAGGTGCAAGACCGCATGCAGGTGCAAGAAAGTCAACACCTGCCTTAAGAGCCTGAAGTGCCTCTGCTTTTACCTCTTCTGGCTTTCCCATAAACAGTGTTTTAGCAGTAGATACATTTCCTGCTATTTTTACCTTTACGGGTCCACCAAAGGTCATCCTTGGAAAGCTAGGTTTACCTACTGATTTAGAGATGGCTTCCTTCGCCTTAGTTATGTCCACTTTATCCTCTATGCTTATTGCATCATAACCACATGCAGCCATATCACCGACTATTGGAAGAGCTGAACCACATATATGAAGCACCTTCTTTATCTTTATACTATTAGCTAACGTTTGCAGTCTCGGTTTAACCAAGTACTTGAAGTCAAGCGGGTTTAAGAGATCAGGAGAAGCAGTGGGCTCATTCACGGTAATTATGTCTGCTCCGGCCTCCGCTATTTTTGCACAATAGGATATATTAGCCTCCACAACAGTGTCCAAAAGCTTTTCTATGTTCTGAGGTTCGACTTTTATAGATCTCACAAGCTTTTCAGTTCCAATAAGATGACCACTTAATGTGAAAGGTCCAGTAATCCCAACTATAAGTGGCGCATCTAAGCCTTCCTCCTTCAAGAGCTCTATTGCCTTTAGGACTACTGGCACTCTTCCCCTATCCAGCCATCCTGGATCTATTCTCACCTCAGAGGGAGACTCAAATGCATGCGCTCTTATAGAAGGTTGCCTGTCTATTTTTCCCATATCTACCTTGCATCCAATTGCCTCAGCTTCAACGGTAAGACAGAAGGGTACTCTTATCGCTTCTAATCCGATCAGTTTGTACAATGATGCGCCAAGAGTCGCCATCTTGTTTGGATCGCTGTGTGCTTCTGGCCAAGGTGCTCCAACTTTTTGCATGGCCTCCACAATACCTACTTGTGTAAAACTGGTCACTGGAGTTTTATCGACTGGGTTGTCTGACAAAACGTTCAACACTCTTTCTTTTGGACCCATGAAAATCTCACCTGTCCGAGAAAGAAAGTACCAAATTTAAGCTTTATGGTCAGTGCGTGGAGAGATGATGTTACATAAATATGTAGAACAATTAGGCTTTTCTTTTTATATAAAATTTAAGTTATATATTTACATTATATTTTTCTGAGTATTATCTTACAAGAAGTGATGGATTTAATATAGTAAAATATTCATTTACAGGAGAGCTAAACAACTAAAACCGCAGAGGATTATCTATAGCATACAGCGAACAATCTAAGTCTTAGATCTATTGTTTATAATAGATATAATGAAATCATTTACTATATTATATTTAAGCATACGCAGGAAAGTAAGGTTTTTAAGAAATTTTAGGAATTACATAAGGATGCTGCCGAGAAGAAACAATAACCTCATCGGAGCTCCTGATATATGCGCTGCCGACTCACAAAATTTTCTGAAAGACACTAAATCTCCCAAATTGTCTTCTATAAGGCTTGAACTGCTTCCAATCAGTGAGCTTAAATCTCATGAGGACATTGAAGCTCCCAGATTTAAAATATTGTTATCAGATATTGTCTCACGTAAGCTAGTTCTCAAGCCAATTATAGTTGAATCTAAGAAATTTATAGTAATAGATGGACATCACAGGCTCGCTGCATTAAAGGCCCTTGGCGTAAAGCACGTGCCAGCTTATGTGGTTGATTATCATCATGACGTACCTGTGCTCAGCGGATGGATGTTTGCGGGCGAACAAGTCTCAGGGAAGGTGTTCAAAATTCTTGAGGAAATGGAAAGCCTGTGCAAGCCTGGTCCTGATGAGTTGCTTGTTAAGACCGCTGATGACATGCTACACATTCAAGTAGACAGAATTGATATATATCTTGCAATAAAAGAGGTAGATATAATCAATAAGTTACACTTAATAAAAATACCCTACAATGAGAGAGCACACTCTCATTTCAATGTGCTCATCTTGCCACCACCGCTCAAGCATACAGATGTGTATAGAATTGCTGAGAAAGGACTCGTATTTCCCCCGAGAACCACATTGCACATAACAGATCTCAAGAAATGCTATAGAACTTTTTTGTTAAAAAATTTATTATAAAACATCTCCTGCTATTAGCATGTTTGAGGAAGTTGTGGTGAACTTGTTCCTGCCGAGATGAAGCAGGAATCTCACGGATAAATCGGGCATATCATCGTGGAATACTCTTTTGTCATAGCTTACATGCTCTATCTTACCGATTATGAACTGATGATCTCCTGCGTCTATCTCTTTCAGGAGCCTGCACTCGATGTTTGCTATGCATTCTCTTATGCTAGGCACTGATACAACTTTCGACTTCATTAAAGTTATTGAAAGAGCTTTTATTTT
>Ga0078972_1001765_pt1 | contig 77806 bp, 66 predicted proteins | sample YelNatPaOPGAMG01_FD_67568 | JGI IMG/M metagenome (GOLD analysis project Ga0078972, IMG submission 67568) | Hot spring thermophilic microbial communities from Obsidian Pool, Yellowstone National Park, USA - OP-RAMG-01 (SPADES assembly) (version 2) | ecosystem: Environmental > Aquatic > Thermal... | reverse complement strand
CCATCAAGTCCTGAATCGTTGCACTTTTGCGACGCAGGGTCTCGCCGGTCCAGGCCAGATGATACCAGACCAGGAGGTCGGCGAGATATTGCACCGAGAGGTAATCGCCCATCTCGGCAGCGTCTTGTCGGATGAATTGCCATAGCTCATAGAGGCGCCGGTAGGCGGGAAAGGGATTGAGCATATGCTCGGGGTCCAGACGAAAACACTGGTCGAGTATGCTGTGCCGCGTTCCTACATCGAGAGTTTTGAGATCGGGGGTAGCCAAGGCCCGCAAAAGGGGGTCGCGAAACTGGCGCGTGCGAAACTGCTCGACATAGTCGTCGAGCTGCTCGAGGAGCACCGGCACGAAGTTGAAAACCGCCCGCGCCAGAGGATTCTCCTCGAGGTGCGCGACCATGTCGACGTAGTCCTTGCAGGCGTGCAGATAGGTCCAGGGGAAACGATATGTCCCCTGGGCGTCGCGGTAATCCGGCTGATGCATATGCCAGCAGAAGACGACGTGCAGGGAGCGCGCGGGCGTCATGCCGTCATCTCACAAAGTGTAGCTGCTGTCCGAGAGACTCTGGGGTGATCAGAGTCACGCCGTTGGGCGTGCGATGAAAACGCCGCGCATCCTCTTCCGGGTCTTCTCCAACAACAAGACCAGCCGGAATGACCGTACTCTTGTCCACCACTACCCGGCGCAGCCGCGCGCCCTCACCCAGCCGCACATTGGGGAGAATGACCGAATCCTCGATCAGGGTGTGACCATCATTGACCCGCACGTTGGAGAACAGTAGCGAACGCCGCACCGTCGCACCACTGATGATGCAACCGCCAGAAACGATGCTGTCGAGCGCCACACCGCGACGACCATCATCATCAAAGACAAACTTGGCCGGCGGCAGCTGTTCCTGATAGGTCCAGATCGGCCAGCGGCTATCGTAGAGATCGAGATCCGGGGTCACATGCACGAGATCGATATTGGCGGCCCAGTAGGCATCGATGGTACCGACATCGCGCCAGTAGCAGCGATGACTGTCGGAGCCGCCCAAACCGGTGGTCACGCAACTGTGGCGAAAGCGATGCGCCATCACCCGGTAGCGGGAAATCATGTAGGGGATCAGATCATTGCCAAAATCATGACTGGAGTGTGGATCGTCGGCATCGCGAATGAGCTGCTCGTAGAGGAAGTCGGTGTTGAAGACATAGATCCCCATACTGGCCAACGCCTTTTCAGGGTGGCCGGGCAGCGGGGTCGGATTTTCCGGCTTTTCGGTAAAGCCGACGATGCGATCCTCGTGGTTTACCGACATGACGCCGAAGGAGCGGGCCTCCTGCAGTGGCACCTCGATACAGGCCACGCTCATATCCGCCTGACTTTGCACGTGTTCGGCCAACATCTGGCCATAATCCATACGGTAGATGTGGTCACCGGCGAGGACTATCACATAGCGGGGGCGATGCGCCCGCAAGATATCGATATTCTGAAAGATGGCGTCGGCGGTACCCTTGTACCAGCCGGTGTTCATGCGCTGCTGCGCCGGAAGGATCTCGATGAACTCGCTGAACTCGCCGCGCAGGAAGCCCCAGCCGAGCTGCAAATGGCGAATCAGACTGTGGGCCTTGTATTGGGTCAACACCCCTACTCGGCGAATACCGGAGTTGATGCAGTTGGAGAGGCAGAAATCGATGATGCGAAACTTTCCACCAAACGGTACGGCAGGTTTGGCGCGCCAATCCGTCAGCGGTCCCAGGCGGCTGCCACGCCCCCCCGCCAATACCAAGGCCAGGGTATTCTTGGTGAGATTGCTGACGAAACGCGGTGAATTACTGAGGGCTTCGGACATATTGGCGACTCCGGAGGCAGGTGGCCCAAAAGACTTCCGTTGAAATTAAGTATAGTGACTCTCTGCCGCGCTTCCCTTCTTCCTGCTAGGCTTGTAGGAGAAAATACCGCATACCCAGGCGCCGGAGCAAGGCACCCACCCTCGACAGGAAACGTTATTGGCATGAACACACAGCAGAAAAATACCGGATTCTGGCACTTCACTCGCGAATTTTTTCGTGATCCCCGCGGTATCGGTGCACTGTTTCCCAGCTCGCCATTTCTCGCCAGACGTATGGCTGGGCTGGTCCCTAGCGGTGAGGGAGCAGTAGTCGAGCTCGGACCCGGACTCGGCCCGGTGACTCGCGCTCTACTGGAGGGCGGCATCGCCAAAGCCGATCTCATTCTGATTGAACGCTCTGCCAACATGGTCCAACACCTGCGGCAGGAATTCCCCGGGGTAGAGGTCATTCATGGCGATGCCGCCGAACTGGCCACCCTGATTGGCGACCGCCTGCCGGTACGTGCCATCGTTTCCAGTCTGCCCCTGCGCAGCATCCCGCCGAAGATCGTCGAACGCATTCTGGCGGAATTTCCCAGGTGCGCGCGGCGCGGTACCGCCCTCATTCAGTTTACCTATCACCCCTTGCACTCCTGTACCGGCCTGAGCGCCAAATTTGCCCACCAGCGAGCCAGCTATGTATGGCGCAACCTGCCGCCAGCACGGGTCGATTGCTTTCACTTCGGCGATTGACCACCTTCGGCAAAGGCAGGATCATGGTGATCCATGATCCCTTCGCGTCGCCACCGTCGTCATGCCGCCTGGGCACTCTGGCCTTGGTTATGTCTTCCCGCCTCCCTCACCGCGGCCTTGCGTCGTGCCTACGGGGCAACAGAATGGCCTCGCGCGCGGGTGCTCGGCTGTGGTCGTGCCCGCCCCCATCCCGAGGAACGTCGCGCCCTGGGCCTGAATCGGGCGGCCTGGGTCTACTGGCGAGAGGTGGAGCTGCATGGCCCCGATCCGCAAAAACCTGCCATCTGGGCCCGCTCCAGTTTTCCCTTGGGGGCCATCAGTCAGGGGCTACAACCCCTTACCCGCCATGGTAGCCGTCCCATTGGCAATACCTTGTTCCGCCATCGGCGCTTGCGGCGCAGCCCCATCCAGATCGAGATCTCCCCAGTCTATGGCCAGCGCCGACGCTGGCGGCGCAGCTCGATATTGCAGCGCGGAGCGCGCCGGGTTTGGGTGGAAGAACATCTCCTGCCCGATCTGCCGCGCTGGCGCGGGCGGGGCCGATGAACAGCGCTTGGCGTAGCCGTCTGGCGGCGTATGGGGCGCTGATGCGCATCGATCGCCCCATCGGCACCCTGCTCTTGCTTTGGCCCACCTATTGGGGGCTCTGGCTGGCAGCGGGCGGCACGCCACCCCTGGAATTATTTCTCATCTTTACCCTGGGAACCTGGCTGATGCGCTCGGCCGGTTGCGTCATCAACGACTATTTCGACCGCGACTTCGATCGCCAGGTCGCCCGTACCCGTAACCGCCCCCTGGCCAGTGGCAAGGTTCGCGCCCGGGAAGCGTTGCTGCTGTTTTTTGTGTTGTGCCTCTTGGCGGCCGCGCTCTTGCCGTTTCTGAATCTCCTGGTGTTCTATCTCGCCATCATCGCCGTTGCCATCAGCGCCGCCTACCCCTTGTTCAAACGCTTCACCCATCTACCCCAAGCCTTTTTGGGCCTGGCCTTTTCCTTTGGCATCCCCATGGCCTTTGCAGCAGTGCAGGATCATATACCGCCCATGGCTTGGTGGCTCATGCTCGGCAATGCCTGCTGGGTGATCGCGTACGATACCGCCTACGCCATGGCCGACCGGCCCGATGACCTGCGCGCCGGAGTTCGTTCTACCGCCATCTTGTTTGGACGCTTCGACTGGCTTGCCATTGCGGCTTTCGAGCTGGTCATGCTTGCCATTCTGTTGGTCATCGGTCTAGAGCTGCAGCTCCACTGGCCGTACTGGTTCAGTTTGACCGGCGCAGCAGTACTGTTTCTCTACCAGCAGAGTCTTCTCGACGGCGATCGCGATAAGGCCTTTCGTGCTTTTCTGCACAACAACTGGGTGGGATTATGGATTTTCTGGGGACTGGTGGCATCTCTCGGCCATTCCTGAAGGAAAAATCAAGAATCACTTATACACAGTCTAGCCATGTACTGACGCTGGCAGGAGAAAATCAAGCAGTTAGCACGAAAGACGAAAATCAAGTTGAGAAACAATAAGTTATAAATGCCTATTTTTTAGGCATCGGCAAAAAAGATAGTTAGCTCAAACTCTTTACGCAGTTGGACCCATTTCCTGCACAGACTTATCCACAGAAATTGTGGGAAACTCATGAATCGTGAAACACCCTGTATCGAAGTTGTTATCCTCGGCCCGCTGCCGCAAAGCTTCAGCTATCGTTGTGCCCTTCCCTTGCCTGCGCCTGGCTGCCGTCTACGCGTGCCCTTTGGGCGTGGGGAGCGCATTGCTATCGCGATTGGCCCATGTGTCTGTCCGCAGGACATCCTCCTCAAGGATGTCGCCAGCGTCCTGGACTGCGAGCCCCTACTCCCCCGCCCCCTGCAAGCCTTACTGGAGTTCGGCAGCCACTATTATCACCACCCGCTTGGGGCGGTATGGGAAACCGCTCTGCCGGCGCGGCTCTGCCAGGGGCATCCCCTCCCCGCGCTGACTCCCACGGTCTGGCGCCTGCGGTCTGACACCAGCCCATCAGAAAAGGGGCTGGGGGCACGGCAAATCGATCTTCTCCAGCGTTTACGCGAAGGCAGGGTAGCTAGCGCAGAACTCGACAGTAGCGATCGTCAGCGCCTGCGCCAATTTCTCGCGGACGGATGGATAGAAGAGGCCCCGCCCACTTTTCAGACTCGGGAGTCGCCGCTTCACCTCCACTCCGAGCAGGCCGGCGCGGTCGCCGCGATCCGTGCGGCCTCCGCATTTCAACCTTTTTTACTCGATGGGGTCACCGGCAGCGGCAAGACCGAGGTCTATTTGCAGGCCATGGAGCCACTGGTGCTGGCGGGAAAACAGGTGCTGTTTCTGGTACCGGAGATTGGACTCATCACCCAGACCGAGGCGCGCTGCGCTGCCCGCTTCGGGGCTGATCGCGTCGCCGTCTATCATTCGGGCCAGAGTGACGGGGAACGCCTGCGGGTCTGGGCGCAGGCACGCCAGGGTAGCATCTCCGTCCTTATCGGCACGCGTTCCGCCGTTTTTGTGCCGCTGTTACAACCCGCTCTGTTGATCGTCGACGAAGAACACGATCCCTCCTACAAACAGCACAGCGGTTGGCTCTATTCTGCCCGCGATCTGGCCCTGCGCCGCGCGCAACTCGAGGAGCTTCCCATCGTGCTCGGTTCCGCCACGCCATCCCTGGAGAGCCTGCACAATCGCCAACGTGGCCGCTACCGCGACCTGCGTCTGCGCGAGCGCGCCAGCGCCCGGCAACTTCCGCAAATCGAGATTTTACCCCTGCGCAAAAAGCGTCTGTTGGCGGGGCTGGATCCCGTCCTTCTGGGCGCCTGCGCAGAGACCCTCGCCAGCGGTCAGCAGGCATTGTTTTTTCTCAATCGACGTGGCTTTGCCCCGGCCCTGCTCTGCCATGCTTGCGGCCATGTACCCCACTGTCGCCGCTGCTCGGCACCCTTGACCTGGCACCGACGTCAGGCACGTCTACGCTGTCATCATTGCGGGCTGGAGGCCCCCGTACCTAGCCAATGCCCCAATTGCGGTGCCAGCGAAATCACCGGCATTGGCATGGGCACGGAGGGCCTCGAAGATTTTCTGCGCGAGCGCTTTCCCGACGTGCCCCTGCTGCGTATCGACCGCGACGAGGTACATAGCGCCAAACAATTAGCGGAGCGCCTGCAACAGGTCCTGCACACTCGACCGGCCATCTTACTTGGCACGCAAATGCTCAGCAAAGGTCACCATTTCCCCGACGTCAGCCTGGTAGGCATCGTGGATGTGGACCAGGGGCTGTACAGCGCCGATTTTCGCGCTCCGGAACGCTTGGCCCAGACGGTGATACAGGTGGCCGGTCGTGCCGGCCGCGGCGGCACTCGGGGACGGGTCATCCTGCAAACGCACCTTCCGGAACATCCTTTGCTGCTTGCCTTGCAAGGTGGCGCATACGGGACCGCGGCAAGCCAACTCCTCCGCGAACGCCAGCAGGCAGGCCTGCCCCCCTTTCGCGCCCTCGCTCTGCTGCAGGCCGAGGCGCAGCGTGCCGAACCCGTCTATGCATTTCTGCGCGCAGCACACGCCTGCATTGGCCCGGAATTGGAGTGCAGCGGTCCGATTCCAGCTCTACTCGAACGCCGCGCTGGCTATCACCGTGCCTATCTGTGGCTCGAGGGCAAAAGCCGCTCCGCACTCCATCGTGCCTTGGCTCGGGCCGTAGATCCCCTTGGCAAATTGCCCCAATCGCGGCAGGTACGCTGGAGCCTGGACGTAGACCCGCAGAATTTTTAGGACCTTTGCAAGAATTACCTACAGACGGTTGATTTTCCCAGCGGAAAGCCTATACTGAACTTGGCCAGTTCGGCTGTTTTTATTTATTTGGGGTGTAACATGGCGGTTGGTACGGTAAAGTGGTTCAACGACAGCAAGGGGTTTGGTTTCATCACGCCGGAAGATGGCAAGGAAGATGTGTTCGTGCATCACTCCGCCATTGAAGGCTCCGGCTTCAAGACCTTGGCGGAAGGTGAGCGCGTCAACTTTGAAGTGACTCGCGGCCCGAAGGGTCTGCAAGCCGAAAAGGTCCGTCGGGCCTAATTAGCCCGCGCAGGGCAGTGTCAACTGCCCTCCCCCTTGCGGGGAAAACACTTACCGGCCCGGTTTACTGAGCCGGTATTTTTACGTCCGCCGCTCCCGCTTACGGGTACTCGGCCGGGTCACGCGACGCTCTTTTTCAGCAGTTTCAGCGGTCGTTTTCCGCCGCACTGCCGGACGCCGGGGATAGCTCTCCCGCCCGGCGTCGCCAGACGATAGTGGGCGGATCTGCAGGGGCCGGCCGCAGACCCAGGTCTTCTTCAGGTGTTCGATCACGGCGTCGTGGAGATCGGCGGGCAATTCGACCGTGCTGTGGTCATGGGCAATTTGTACCTTGCGAATCAGACGGCTTGGCAAGCCCGACTCATTGGCAATAGCGCCCACGATATTTTTTACCTGCGCTCCGTGCTCTTCACCCACGTCCAGGCGATACATGCGCATATTGGGCTCCCCCTCAGCTGCAGAGGACTCGCGGCGCACCTGCGGCCTCTGCCGCTTGCCCTCGCCATCACGCCGTTCGCGACGTGGACGTGCGGGCGACACCACAGTGTCCAGCGCTGCGGAGGGTCGGGTCTCCGGCGCTGGCAAGAGCGGCTTGTCCTTCTGCACCAAAAAGGCCAAAGCGGCGGCAATCTCTCCCAGGCCAATATCATGCTCCTCCTGATATTGGGCGATCAAGGATTCGAAGGGCTCCAGGTCCTCCCCCTCAATCACCGCGAGGAGCTGCTCCTTAAACTGCGCCACCCGACGATCGGCAACATCGGCAAGACTGGGCAAATGCATGGCCTCGATACTCTGCCCAGTGGCCCGCTCGATGGCTTTGAGCAGATAACGCTCACGCGGGGCAACAAAAAGAATAGCCTCCCCTTTGCGTCCGGCCCGCCCGGTGCGACCGATCCGATGCACATAAGCCTCGGTGTCGTTGGGGATATCATAGTTGATGACGTGGGTGATGCGCTCGACGTCCAGGCCACGGGCGGCAACGTCCGTAGCAATGACGATGTCGAGGGCACCCGATTTGAGCCGCTCGACGGTCTGCTCGCGCAACGCCTGACTCATATCGCCGTTGAGGGCACCACAGGCGTAACCACGTGCCTCCAGGCGCTCTGCCAGTTCGACGGTAGCCGTCTTCGTGCGCACGAAGATGATCCAGGCATTGCTGTCTTCCACTTCCAGAATACGGGTCAGGGCATCAAGCTTGTGGGTGCCACTCACCTGCCAATAGCGCTGGCGGATGGCAGACACGGTTTTCGTGGCACTTTTGATCTTGATTTCCACAGGCTCGCGCAGGTACGTGCGCGCAATCCGGTGGATGGCCTCGGGCATGGTCGCAGAAAACAGCGCCACCTGGCGCTCCTCCGGGGTGTGCTGGAGAATATCTTCGACAGCATCGATGAAACCCATGCGTAGCATCTCATCAGCCTCATCCAGTACCACCGCCTGCAGTCGGTCGAGCTGCAAGGTACGGCGACGCAGATGGTCCTGAATGCGCCCCGGCGTGCCCACCACCACCTGCACCCCACGCGCCAGTTGTTTCAACTGCAGGCCCATGGACTGACCACCGTAGATCGGGAGGACGTGAAATCCAGGCAGGTATTTGGCGTAGCTCTGCATCGCCTCGGCTACCTGGATGGCCAGCTCGCGCGTCGGCGCCAGCACCAGGATCTGCGGGAAACGCTGCGAACAATCAACGCGGCTGAGCAACGGCAAGGCAAAGGCCGCAGTCTTGCCGGTGCCGGTCTGCGCCAGACCAATGACATCCTTGCCGGCAAGCAGCGGGGGAATGCTCTGGGCCTGAATGGGCGATGGCTGCTCATAGCCAATCTCGGCTACGGCGCGCTGGAGCGGCTCGGCAAGCGCGAAATCGCCGAAACGCTGTGTGTTTTCCTGTCCCATTCCTACCCCCTACGCAATCGATTGCGCACTATACGCCAAATCTGGCGCCGGTGCATGACTCAGTCGGCAGCCAGCAATTCTTGCAATGCCGCCGCGATGCCCGTGTCGGCCCCGGGGCCATACGGCGTTTGTCCGGGCGTAAAGCGATCGCAAAAGGCGTAATCGAAGCTCACGTCCTGCAAGCCCAGACTGCCAAAGAGGCGGTTTTCCCAAGACTGATCATCGGCGTGGGGAACCAGCGTCGGCCAGGCGGACGCCGCAGCAGGTTCGAGAATGGGTCCAAAAAAGATTGCGCCGGGCTTGTTGCGCAAGCGCAGGGCACAGGAGCCGGCGGTGCGACCTGACATCGGCAGAAAGTCGATGGTGCGGGTGAGGCGCAGCTTGCTGTCCAGAGCGACATCGAGCTCAACGCCCATGGCCCTTCCCTCTATGGGTTGCGCCACCAAACGCAGACCTTTGTCCTGCCAGCTGGAGAGATCCTGGGCACCGAAACGACTCGGCAGAAACAGTACGGTCGGCGGCGCCAGCCTCTCCAGTTCTTGCCAGAGCGCGGCGTCATAGCGTGGGGCATTGACCAGAATGCCACCGGCATCCTTGTCGGCGATGTAATACACCGCCGGGGTGTCCTCTCCACCCTCCACATGATGTATACTGCGGTCAAAGAAACGACAGAGTTCCTGCATAACACCTCTCCAGTCTGGAGGGATTCACCTTGGCGCAAAAATTCTTTGCGCGCAAGGACTGGGCGCCACAAAACGCAACGCTTATTCTGCCACTTTATCCTCCACCGAGATCTCGACCTATGGATATCGTCCAGCTTCTTCTCGCCCTCGTTCTCATTCTCCTCGCCGCCGAGCTGTTCACCAACTCCCTGGAACATCTGGGCCACCGGCTCGGGCTTTCGGAGGGAGTCACCGGCTCCATCTTTGCCGCCATTGGTACTGCGCTGCCGGAGACCATGGTACCACTGGTGGCGGTCTTTGCGTCGAGCAGTCTGGCCAGCCCGAAACTTGGCGAGGAGGTTGGCGTCGGTGCCATTCTTGGCGCACCGATGATGCTGTCCACCCTCACCCTGTTCCTAATGGCGCTTTTTGCTGCCGGACAGCGCGGCTGGCGGGGCGAGCTCCTGCCCGAGCGCAGCGGCCTGCGTCGCGATCTGTCCTGGTTTCTGGCCGCCTTCGCCCTGGCGACGATTGCGCTGTTCATTCCGCACCACGCCGCCATCGTGCGTAGTGCTATCGCCACCATCCTCGTCTTGCTCTATTTCTTTTACATTCTGCTCACGGTTCGTGCCTCGGCAGCCCTGGTCGCCGATGGTCACGCCACCGAGGCAGAAGCACCGCTCTACCTTTCCCGGCTGGGCCTTCCCAATGCCTTGCCGGTCATCTTCCTGCAACTGGCACTGGGACTGGCCGGCATCATCTTCGGCGCCGAGCTCTTTGTGCATGGAGTGGAGCATCTCTCCATCTGGCTGGGGGTTTCTGCGCTCATCCTCTCCCTGTTGATCGTGCCCGTAGCCACCGAACTGCCGGAAAAAATCAACAGTATTCTGTGGATACGGCGCAAGAAGGACACTCTCGCCTTTGGTAATATCACCGGTGCGCTGGTCTTTCAGGGGTCGTTGTTGCCCGCCATTGGCGTCTCTCTGACCCCCTGGTCACCTACCCCACCGGTGCTGCTCGGGGCAGTGCTGACTTTGTGCGCAGCGAGTTACACTTTTTTGCTCGTCTGGCGTGGCGTGCGTCTACGGCCCCTACATTTCCTCTTCAATGGGGTCCTCTATATGGCGTATTTTGCGGTGTTGAGCTAGGCGCAGAGCGTCCCAAGCTGCTACCATTGGCATCACGCCCCAGTAGCTCAGTGGATAGAGCAACCGCCTCCTAAGCGGTAGGTCGTACGTTCGATTCGTATCTGGGGCGCCATAGTAAACAATAAGTTACGAATTTGCATTGCATGCCTCTCTAATTTATGCCCCACCCTGGCGGCATAGTTGCGTCAAGTTCAAGGCGACAGCAGTGGATCCGAGGATCAAGACCATGTGCCAACCAGACCCCAATGCAAAGCCCAGAGATACCCCCGGCGGTCGCCGTTGGAGAAATCCAGACGGATAAGGACAAGAAATATCTTTACCGTACTGATAAATCATCTTGTTAAAAAGAAAACTGCGCATTTGTACCAGATTTGATACGTCCTCAGAAAAACCTCCACATAGCGATGCATCTTCCCTGGCTGCATGTTCCAAATACGTCAACTGGTCTAACAGCAAAACCTTTCTAGACCTTGACAGGACACCGTTTTCTCTGGTTTCATCCGCACATTGGCGTGATCGGAGATTGCGACCTGGGCCATACATCACCAGAACTCCTATCCTCTGCCCTCGCTGCATCCCCAACGAGATTGTCGGCGGTTTTCGATCCGGGGCACGTGCTTGGTCGAGGAATAGTATGCCATTCGCGCAATGCCATGCTGATGATTCGGGCCGGTCAAAGACATATACGAGCGAGAGGCAGCTCTTCGTGCTTCCCTCGCCACATCTAAGGATGGAGAGTTGCCAGTGACAACCGTGAAATCCACCGTCAGAACCGAACACAGTCTTCCCTGGCAGCGTCTGGTGCCCTACTTCCTCGGCATAGCGGACGCGCTGGCTCTCTTCGCCGCGTTCTATTTCGCGCGCATTTCGCATGCGCTGTACTACGGTATTGACCCCCTGCAAGTACTCCTGCACTGGTGGGGCGAGATCGTTCAGGTAAACATCCTGTTATTCTTTTTGCTGGCGGCCACGGCCATTCTGGCCTTTGCCTACAAAGGCCATTACGCCCGGCGCAAGGCCTTCTGGGACGAAATGGGGGAAATGGTCGGGGTGTTGACGGTACTCGTCGTCCTCAACGCCTCCTTGGCGTTTGTTGGCAAGTGGCCGATGTCGCGCCTGTGGCTCTTCTCCACCTGGGGATTGGCTTTCCTGTTCTTGCCGGCCAGTCGGCTGGTAATGCGGCGCATCCTGTATCATCTCAACGCATGGAATCGCCCTGTGGTGATCGTCGGTTGCGGGCAGAACGCCGCGGAAGCCATTCGCGCCCTGGACAGCGAGCCACTTCTCGGCTATGAGGTGCAACGGGTACTAGTGCCGGAAGGTGCAACGCCACCCGGCGATGGTTTTCCCGCCCGCGCTCCAATCCAGACCCTGGACAATAATCCACTGGAGACCCTGGCCCGGCTGGGCGACCCCCATGTGATTCTGGCCTTGGACATGGACCAGTGGGAGGCGCAGGAGCGGCTGATCCGCACCCTCAGCTTCAGTTACCGTAACCTGACCATTGCCCCGCCCCTGCGCGGCTTACCTCTCTTCGGGCTGGAAACCATGCATTTCTTCAGCCATGAAGTGCTCATGCTGCGGGTACGCGACAACTTGGCGCGGCCGGCATCGCAATGGATGAAACAGTTTTTCGATCTGTTGGCTACCAGCCTGATTGTGCTGATGCTGGCGGTACCAATGCTGGTGATCGTCTTGCGCATTCGCCGCGAAGATGGAGGTCCTGCCTTTTTCGCTCAAGAACGCATAGGCAAGGACGGCAAACCCTTCCCGTGCCTGAAGTTTCGCAGCATGGTGGTGGACGCTGAACAAAAGCTGAATATCTATCTGGATGAGCACCCTGAAGCGCGGGCCGAATATGAGCGCAACTACAAGCTGCGGAATGACCCCCGAGTCACGTCCATCGGGCGCTTCCTGCGCCGGACCAGCCTGGACGAGCTACCGCAGATCTTCAATGTCTTGCGCGGCGAGATGAGTCTGGTTGGTCCGCGCCCCCTCCTCGAAAAGGAACGTTCCCGCTATGGCGAGGGTATCCACCTCTACACTCAGGTGCGCCCCGGCATCACCGGACTCTGGCAGATCAGCGGTCGCAGTAACACCACCTTTGCCGAGCGGGTACACCTCGACGCTTGGTATGTGAAGAATTGGTCCCTTTGGTACGACATCGTCATCCTACTGCGCACCGTCAAGGTCGTGTTCCGGCGGGAGGGTGCGTATTGAGCGGGCCGTCTACGATAGCCCCGTCATTGGCCCCACAGTTCGCTCCAGGGAACAGATACCCGCTCCGGGGCCTTTATCAGAAAACGCAGACATTCCTGACTTGCACTATCCTATAGGCGTGTCCGGTTATCGAAGATACGTATTCATGAACCGCACGGGGAGGTGTGCAAAATGGCAGTGGAACACGACCCAAAAGAATGGGAACAGATGGCGCCCGAAGCTGCTTTTCAGGCGCTCGACAGCAACGAAAAGGGGCTCAGTGCCGCAGAGGCGACACAACGACTACAGCAGTATGGCGAAAATGCCTTACATGAAAAGGAAATTCCCCTGTGGCACCGGCTGCTCTCCTACTTTTGGGGCCCTATCCCGTGGATGATCGAAGTCGCCGCGGTGTTATCCGCCATCAATGACGACTGGAAGAGCTTTTTTGTAATCTTCGCCATGCTGCTGATCAACGGTGGCATTGGCTTCTGGGAGGAAAAAGGCGCTGCCGACGCCCTCAAGGCCCTAAAAAACCAACTAGCGCTCAAAGCGCGTGCTCTGCGTGATGGCCAGTGGCAGGAAATCGATGCCGGCACCCTGGTACCGGGGGATGTCATTCGGGTGCGCCTGGGAGATGTGCTGCCCGCCGACGTCAAACTCTTTTCCGGCGACTATCTTGCCGTCGATCAATCGGCGCTGACCGGCGAATCGCTGCCCGTCAACAAAAAGCCCGGGGCGGTGGCCTACTCCGGAACCATCGCCAAGCAGGGTGAGATGCTCGCCCTGGTCTATGCCACCGGCAGCAAGACCTTCTTTGGCCGCACGGCCAGCCTGGTCCAGAGGGCGGCCCCCGTTTCCCACTTTCAGAAGGCCGTGCTTGGCATCGGCAATTTCCTCATCATCCTTGCCCTGGTCCTGTCGACGATCCTGATTATCGTCGAGCTGGTACGGGGGCTGCCGTTTTTGGAGCTACTGGCCTTCATTCTGGTCGTCGTCGTGGCGTCCATTCCTGTCGCCATGCCTGCCGTGCTGTCCGTGACCATGGCGCTGGGAGCCTTAGCCTTGTCGCGCATGAAAGCGATCGTCTCCCGCCTGACCTCCATTGAGGAAATGGCCGGGGTCGATATTCTCTGCTCGGACAAGACCGGCACTCTGACGCAAAACAAGATCACCCTGGGAGATACCGTGCTCTTTCAGGCCAAAGAGGAGCAGGAGGTGATTGTTGCCGCTGCTCTGGCCTCCCGCGCCGAGGATGCCGATGCCATCGATCTAGCCGTGCTGGCTGGCCTCCAGGATAAGGCCAAGCAACTGCAAGGGTTCCAGCAGGACAAGTTCATCCCCTTCGATCCCGTTTCCAAGCGCACGGAAGGACAAATCCAGGGTCCGGACGGCAAGCACTTCCGCACCTCCAAGGGTGCTCCCCAAGTTCTCATGGATATGGCCAAACTAGACGGTGATGCGCGCAGCAAGGCAGAAAAGGCGGTAGAAGACTTTGCCGCCAAGGGCTTCCGCACCCTGGGGGTCGCCCGCTCCGATGATGACGGTGCCAGCTGGCAGTTTCTGGGCATTCTCTCGCTCTTCGATCCGCCACGGGTTGATTCCAAGGACACCATCATCGAGGCGCAGCAGCATGGCATCGAAGTCAAGATGGTGACCGGTGACCATCAGGCCATCGCCAGCGAAATTGCTGGACAATTAAATCTCGGCACCCGCATCCTGACCGTCGACGAACGCCTGTCGAAGTACGCCGAAACCGGGCAGCTCGCAGATGGCTTGGGTGCGGAAATCGAAAAGGCCGATGGCTTTGCGCAGGTATTCCCCGAGCACAAATATGCCATCGTCAAGGTCTTGCAGCAGCGCGGACATATCGTCGCCATGACGGGCGATGGCGTGAATGACGCTCCCGCACTCAAACAGGCGGATGTCGGCATTGCCGTGTCCGGCGCGACCGACGCTGCCCGTGCGGCCGCGGCGTTGATCCTCACGGCTCCGGGCCTGAATGTCATCGTCAAGGCGGTAGAGGAAGCACGGCGCATTTTCGAGCGGATGATGAGCTACACCGTTTATCGCATCGCCATGACCCTCGATATCCTCTTTTTTGTCGTCATCACCATGCTGATCTTCAATTCCTACCCGCTCACGGCGATCATGGTAGTGCTTCTTTCCTTGCTCGATGACATCCCCATCATGAGCATTGCCTGGGATCGTACTGCGGTGCAGGAAAGTCCGGTGCATTGGGAGATGGCGCGGGTACTCAGTCTAGCCTCTATGATGGGCCTGCTGGCTCTGGGCGGTACCCTGGTGCTGTACCTGCTGGGCCGCTTTGCTTTTCAGCTGCCCAACTGGGAACTGCAAACCCTGATGTTTTTGCAACTCATCGCCGGCGGGCATTTGATGCTCTTTCTGACGCGCACCCGTGGCCCTTTCTGGAAGCCACCCTATCCAGCCCCCATCCTGCTGCTTGCCATCCTCGGTACGCAGATCTTTGGCATTGCCATCGTCGCCTTTGGCTGGTTGATGCCGGCCATTCCCTGGGTGGCGATTGGCCTGGTCTGGGCCTACAACATTGTGTGGATGTTTGTCGCAGACTTCGCCAAGCTCGCCATCCATCGTGCCATGGATCACCGGCAAGGGCATCAGCTGCGTTTTCTCAACACCCTCAATCGCTCTCTGCATCCCATGATTGCCGAGATCGAGGCGGGAGATGCCGCGCTGCGACGCCAAGTACAGGGCCTCTTGCACGCGCAAAAAGATCAGGAAAAGTAAAGATTCCGAAGTACACAGGAGGGAAGACAGATGGCGGAACAAACTACGGATGTCTTGATCATTGGTGGCGGCCCCGCAGGCATGATGTGCGGGATCACCGCAGCGCAGTTTTCTCCGCATAAAAAAGTTCTGGTGGTACGCCCGGAAGGCGACGCAGTCATCCCCTGTGGCATTCCCTACATCTTCGGCACCCTGGGCGGCACCGACGAGGATATGGCAGGTCGCGCGCCGCTACTGGCGGCAGGTGGCCAATTGCAGATCGGCAAGGTCAAGCAGGTGGATCGGCAGCAGCGTACGGCCAGCCTGGATAATGGCGATCTCATCCACTGGGAGCGCCTGGTTCTCGCCACCGGTGCCGACAATTTCATTCCCCCCATCCCCGGCCTCGATCTCGCGGGGGTATTCAGTATCCAGAAGGACTACAACTATCTCGATCAACTCTTCAGCACCCTGATCCCCAAGGTCAAGCGCCTGGCGATCATCGGCGGGGGCTTCATTGGTGTGGAATTTGCCGACGAGATCCGCAAACGGGGTATTGAAGTGCATATCATCGAGATGATGCCACATCTGATGCAAGCGGCCTTCGATCTCTATGCCTGTACCGCAGTCGAAAAACAGTTGCAAAAACATGGGGTACAGATCCATACCGGCTGCAAGGTAGAGGCAGTAATCGCCGACGCCTCGGGCAAACAGGTCGCCGGGGTGCAGATCGCCGGGCAGGATCTTCTGCCCGTCGATGCGGTATTGGTCGCTATCGGCACCCGTCCTCACACCCAGCTGGCGCAGGACATGGGCCTTACCCTGAGTCGCTCGGGGGGAGTATGGGTAGACGCCTTTCAGCGCAGTCGCGAAGACCCGCACATTTTCGCCGTGGGTGACTGTGCGCACAAACAGGATTTTTTTACCCGCAAGGCCAGTCACGCCATGATCGCTTCGCAGGCCGCCGCCGAAGGACGCATTGCCGGGATGAATCTCTATGGATTGCGGGAGCTGCGTTTCAATGCGGGCTCGGTCAGCGTCTATGCCAGTGAAATCGATGGCTTGGCCTTTGGCGTTGCCGGCATGACCGAGCACCAGGCAGAACAGGAAGGCTTTCCCATCCTCGTCGGCGAGGCCCGCTTGCCTGATCATCATCCGGCGGCCATGCCCAATACCACGGAGATCTACTGTCGTGTCATCTTCGCCCGCGACTCCCTACAGCTATTGGGAGGACAAATACTGGGCGGTACCACGACTGGCGAGCTCGTCAATACCATTGGCCTTGCCGTACAAATGCGCGCTACCGCACCCGACCTGGCGAGCATGCAATTCGGCAGCCAACCGCGCCTGACACCGTCCCTGCATCCCTTGGTTGCCGCTACCGGCGATGCCCTGCACAAACATTTTCAAGGACAGCACCCCTGTGTGGACTCGCCCACCTGAATCCGGGATGAGCCCCGCTCAGGCCTGCGCAGCTGCCGCCTTGCGCAGCAGGTCCAGGCCGTGTGCCAAGAGCTTTCGCGACGTTCCAAAGTTGAGGCGGACGAAACCAGATCCACCCTCACCAAAGGACGGGCCCCAATTCAGGCCCAGGCCGGCATCGAGGATCCTCGCCTCGATTTCTGCATCGCTCAACCCCCAGGCACGGAGATCCAGCCACGCCAAATAGCCAAAATCCGGCTTCCGAAAGCCAATCTCTGGCAGCTGCTCCTGCAAAAAGGACTCCAGAAACTGGGCATTATCACCAAGGTAGCTCTGCAAGGCCTGCAACCACGGCCACCCCTCCTGCCAGGCCGCACGCAGGGCGGCCTTGGCGAAGGTGTGGGTACCGAGGATACCGCTACGCCGGAGTTCGTCCACAAACTGGGCTTTGGCTTCGTCACCCCGGAGCCATGCTACCGCCCCTCCAAGCCCTGCAATATTGAAACTCTTGCTTGCCGAGGCGAAGACGATGGCGCGGGGATCCAGTTTTCCCATGGGGGTGTGGACCTGGTCGGGACGGCTGAGGTCGGCATGAATTTCGTCACTGACAATCCGTACCCCATGGCGCTGACAGAGGGAAACCAACTGCTGTAACTCCTCTGGCGTCCACACCCGACCCACCGGATTGTGCGGGGAACAGAGCAGCAACATCCGCGCCTGCGGCAGTTGTGTCGCCAAGGACGCAAAGTCGATTTCGTAGCGAAGGACAGCATCCTTGCGCAAGGGTACAGAGACCAAGCGTCTGCGCTGCCCCGTTACGGCGGCAAAAAATGGGGGATAGATCGGTGGCATAACGATGATCCCATCGTCCGGCCGGGAAAATGCGCGAACCGCCGCATTCAGCGCCGGCACCACTCCCTGGACCGGGATAACCTCGTCTGTCCTGACCGTCCAGGAATAGCGTTTGCACCACCAGTCAGCCGCCGCTTCGTGCACCGTTTCGTCATGATCCGGATACCCCAACACCGGCTCTACCAGACGCTGTTCCAGAGCACGCAAAATTTTGGGCGCGACCGGGAAATCCATATCGGCAACCCACATCGGAAATACCGGCCTGCCGAATGTCTGTCGCGCTCCCGCCCATTTGACACTATCCGTATGCCAGCGGTCGACAACTGTATCAAAATCAAATTGCGTTTCACGCATGCGTGGTTTCCTGAGCTGATCGAGATGTCCTATAGCCATCTTTGGGCCCAGGTACGAAAAAGCCATCCCGTGCGGCCCTACTTTACCCAAGCGATCATACCAGCCGGGGGACGAAAAGGCCTAGTTCCCAATCTTTCACCAAGCCGAATTCAAGGCCGGAGCAGTCCGACCACAGGAATTGCCCGCGGAACCCGCAGCGGAGCATCCGTATTCCGCAAAAGCTTAGCAGGCATGACGTTAGAACTCCCTCAATGATCTGCATACCAGGCCCGGATTGCACAAAGACCATTGGCCAGCGGCGTCTCCGGCACCCATCCTAGATCCAGATGGACGCGCTCGATTTCGAGGTATTTTATGGCTGGTTTGCTGCGTGTATCCCCGCGAAAAAAGCGACATCGGCGATGGAAGTCGCCGTATCGGTACCGAAATTGAAGGCCTTGCCACGGTGGTCCGCTAAAGGTTCGTCCGGTTTCAGGTAGGCATCCGCCATATCGGCAATATATAAAAAAACATCTGCGAGAGGCAGATTACAAAGCCAAGCCTACAATTATGCTGCAGAACAGCGCTCTAAAAGGGTGCGCAGACCGCGGTTTAGAGGAATATTTGCTCGTCCAAGGACCTGCTGCATACGACTCACATCCGCCTGGGAATGACGGATGTCACCGGACTGCCGGAGCACCCGTTGCATCTCTCCCTTACCAAGATTCAGCTCGATCAGAAGTTCAGCTAGCTCTCCAATAGTTGTCGCCCTACCACTAGCGACATTGACGACACCGTTGACGGCACTCCTCAACGCCGCCAGATTTACGCGCGCGACATCGGCAACATGAATAAAATCGCGCTCCTGAAGCCCATCCCCGCGCACCGTGAGCGGCCGCCCGTTCTGGAGTTGATCGATAAAGCGCGAGATTACCCCACTATAGGGCGAACGAGGGTCCTGTCGTGGTCCGTACACATTGAAGTAGCGAAGACCAAGCTGAGACAGACCATACAAGCGCCCAAACAACTCCGCATAGAGCTCATTACTGTACTTTTCCAAGCCATAGGGCGAGATGGGCCGTAGCGGAGCCGTTTCTTGCAATGGCAACACCTCTGGATCACCGTAGACTGCCGCCGAAGACGCGTACACCACTCGCACTGAATAGCGACGTGCCTGCTCCAACACCCGCACGAATCCGACGATATTCTGCTCAGCGGACCGCACAGGATCCTCCAGACTACGCTGTACGGAAACCTGAGCAGCGAGATACAAGACCGCACTCACCTCGGTAAAGGCCACCTGCAGTATTGTTGCATCCTCGACACTCCCAGCGATGATTTCCAGCTGCGGATGGCCTTTTGGTAGATTTTCACGACGGCCGGTGGAAAAATCGTCGAGAACTCGCACCGCGTAGCCTTCCGCCAGCATGTGGTCCACCGAATGAGAGCCGATAAAACCAGCACCACCAATCACCAGTATCAATTCTTTATTCTGTTGCATAGTCATCCTTATCGAATCTAAAGAGTGAATGTTTCCATTTGCTCCAGATTCCACAGTCTCCGCGAGTCATTCGTCGATTGCGCTGGCTATCGGTCGCAACCAGCCTGGCACAAAAACGATTTTTGCAGGCAGATAATAAATTTTGTAATTTAGAGGCAATGGCTCATTCGTGACAACATCCACAACTATAGCCTGCTCTCGAGATTCCAGTGGCGATACCCTGCCGGGCGGCAGCTTCATCGACTCATTCAACACGCGAGATATGTGTGCGGGAAAGTGCGCGCCATTGCCAAAAACCACTGTCACCGCTTTCCCTACTCGGCAGCGTCCGATGTATTGGGGGTTGACGTAAGCCTGGACCCAGGAAGATGCCTGATCACGCACGATCGCCACATCGGTTTGCGGGTCGACCTGTTGCAGTGGGCGGACAAATACCTGGGCAACAATTCCCCGCAAAGGCGCTGGCGCTGCAGCAATGGGAGTCGGCGCTGCAGCGGCATCCAGTTTGGCAAGAGCCTCTTGCTGTTGTCGTTCCGTGGCGGTGATATCCATACGTGCCCGCTCAAGTTGGATACGCGCTGAGAGCCACTGCTGCTGTGCGGTAGCCATATCCGCTGCAGTAGCGGCACCCTCTTGGAGCAACGCATGCATGACTTGCAGATGATTTTGCCGCAGCGCCAACTCCGCCTGAGCGAGACGCTCTATATGCCGGAGAGCAGCGACCTCTCCCTGCCACAAGCCGAGCAGCGCCGCACGCTGCCCAGAAGCGACGCTGGCGGTTGGCGCAGCGCCCTGGCTAGGCAAAAGGCGTACGCGAAGTAATGGCTCGCCGGTTTTCACCAACTGCCCGGCGGCAACGGTACTAACCACTTCCCCCTCCACCCCTGCCTTGATCACGACCTGATGCATGAGCACAAAGGCTGGAGCGCTAGGAAATATGAAGCCTACAAAAAATTCATAGGCCAGCCACGCGGGCAACGCGAGGATGATTGCCAATAACACATACCAGCGCCAAGGCGGAACAGGCCTTTTGCCGGGAGCATAGCGGGTCGGCAAACCGCCCGATGAATCGGGAGACACAGGAGGCCGATCAAAGTGGATTTTCATGCAGTCCCCTGTCAGGAACAGGTACGCCGCCAAGACAGGACCATTTTACTGCCACGAAGCATAGGTGGATAGCGAGGTCACTGAGGCGCACGAAGGTAATCCTCCCACGATTGAACCATGATCCCGGCAAAGCCTGGCGAGCCGGATAGCTGATCGCTAATGCTTCGCCAGCGCGACAAAGCGACGGACCGACCAAGGGATGCAACGCTCTCCTCATCAGACAAATGAGGCTCGATGCTTTGGGCAATAAAAACCGGTAGCCCATCGGCGTTAGGCAATATCCGACGAGTCAACTCGACAACCCGCTTAGGATTTGCCACATAGAGCATGACATCCAACACACTGGCACCGGCACCTCGCAACGCAGCGGCTAACTCTGGCTGGCTGAGATCACGCCAGTTGACGGTTACCGCTATTGGCAACGGACTAACATCCCGCACAGCAGCAATTGCTTTTTCCAGACCCTCTTCCCACGCCGCACGTTCTGACTCAGGCAGCTGACTTCGTTCCGCGTCAAATGCAATTCCATCAATTCCGGCATCAATCATTGGCGGCAACCAGCGTAGCACCGCTCGTCTACCCTGCGGGAACACCAATTGGGGGTAACCAAAAAGAGCGTATACCTGCAGCCCGCTCGCGTGCAGGTGAGAGACCAGTCTGCGAAGTCGATCAGCAGCCTCAGGGGAATCCAGAAAGCTGTCGAGAGTAGGTGCCTTGAAAGACAGCAGCACCACTCGGCTACTGTCGGGTAGCGCATTTGCCTGTGCTGGATCGGCCAGCCAGGCTTCTCCATTCCAAACATACCATCCCAAGGATGTCTGAAGGCGTCGTCCCTTGGCCGACGGTCCCAGTGCTGCCAGGGTAAAGCCAAACCAATTCTGACGGAACTGAGCTAGTTGCGTAGATACCCGCGGCAACGCAGGTGGGGGCAGCAAAGCGAGAGCAGGAGACCGAAGGCCTGCGTTTCGCGAAAGGACATGGGAGGCTGAGCTGATACGAGACGCGGATGCGTGGGAAGGCAAAGGTTTCGCCAACGTAGCACGACCACTGCTATCCGCTGCTGAATTCGGTTCACCGATGGGGAAGCTATCATCCACTGGCCGACGATATTCAGGTTCAGATGGACTTCTCATCGTTCTTGGTATAGCAGCGTCGAGCTGACCACTCACCACCGCCCAAGCAATCACACTCTGCGCCGCACGTTGTTGAGCACGTGTGTAGGCTATCGCCGCCTGATACAGGGCGTATCGAGCTTGGAGCTCTTTTTCCAGCACGTCACCACCTAGACTGGCGGCACGGCGTTTAGCAATCACCCATGCGGCATAGGCTCCGCCGAGCTGTCGCCACGACGCCACCAGGTCTTGGCGACTGATTTGCAATTGCGACTGAAGGTCACGAAGCTGACTCCCTGTCTCCTGACGCTGATTTTCCCAGTCCAAACGCGACTGCAACGCGGCCTCCTGCAAACGCTGACGTTCGGCCCGGCGCAACTTAGTGATCTGCAATGGGATAGAGGCCTGCACACCCACTCCTGCGGTCCACCCATTGGGCACACCGAAACCTGGATCATAACCAGTACTGAAATCCAAGCTGGCACTGATGCCAGTGAAGTTGGTCATCTGCGACTCCTTCTGGCGCGCCTGCATGGCCACTGCTGCAGCGCGGACTGCTGGCACCGAATCGATCATCGTGTCGGTTACGGGGACATATGGCGCACTCACGGGAGGCTCGACCGGGATATAATCACCGAGCTTGGAAGAGCTCAGGCGGCGCAGAGCAGACAGCGCTAGACTCTGCCCAGCCTGAGCCTTGGCCAAATCACGTCGCGCCAGATCAAACATCGATAGGAAATCCTCCTGATCTGACAAAAGTAGCAAATGGGCCTGCTCGCGGCGCTGCAACCAAAGGCTATCTGTTGAGTCGTTGCGTAAGAAAGTCTCGGCGAGCCGCTCCTCGAGTTTAGCAAAATACAATGTGCTATTGGCTTCCAGGACAAGGCGTTCGACGGTATGGCGAGTCTTTTCGCCCTGAACGCGTGCTTCCTCGACCCCAAGTTTCGATTTCAGAACAGCACGCTGCTGGCTTTGAGCGGACCCTAACAACGGCAGACTCAGACCGATGGTGCTGGTACCGGTAGAATAGCGCACTACCTGCTGAGAGGATATAACATCCTGTCGTACCGCCCAACCAGCATGAGCAAACAGCCGCCAACCAGAATTTGCGGTTGCAGCTGCCAGATCGTCTTTCGCCTGCTCAACCCGACTATCGGCGATCTGATTAGCCAATGCTGAGCTGCACGCCTCCTCCAACACAGAGGAAAGCGTTTGCCCCAATGCCGGCGTGATTCCAAACAGGAGACACAGGAGCAACGTGCTGCTTCTCGTGCACCGGGGCATGACTTCACCACCCATCAGAATTTTGATTTACGCAGCACCCACCATGGTGCCATGGAGGATTCCAGATGCGTTTTCCACAACATTTCCTGCAGGATTGCCAACGGCGAATTTACGCGCACAAAAAACGCGAACAAAGGATAAAATGGAAGCAGGATAGCGTACGACAAATCATCTTTCCAACGTTCCGATACCAACAACATGTAAAGACCATATAAAAAGCTCAGAACCAGAAAATAAATGAAGTACACAAACCCAAGAATACCCAATACCGGCCCAGGCGGATAGCTGACAAAAAGAAAAATCGTATACAATACGATAATAAACGGAAGCAGCAATTGTTGAATCAAACCACTGTAGATAGTAAATAAAAAGTTTTTCCAGCCAAGCACGCTAGGCCGGAAATTTTTTCCATACTTGCGAATATACAAATAGTAAAGATCCCCGTCCCAACGCCAGCGCTGCCTGAAAAACGCTGTAAAACTCTCCGGGACGTCCGTGTGACCGACGACGTGGGGATCGAAGATGATTCGCAATCCCGGGTGGCGACCAAAAAATTGCTTCATCCGCAGCGTCAGGTCTAGATCCTCCGCCGTACCCGTATCCCAGCCACCAATGTGACGGAGAAAGGAAGCACGGAAGACACCAAACGCTCCCGAGATGTTATTGACCATATTGAACTCCGACAGCCCCGTTCTGCCAGCGCTGATAGAGAGCAGATACTCCATCGCCTGGAACCGCGTAGCCAGACTCCGTGCGCCGTTACGCACCCGTAAATTGCCTGCAACACCAATGACATTGAAATCCACGAAATGGGCTACCGCACGCCGGACCATATCGTTGTCGAAGGAAGTATCCCCGTCGAGGGCCATCACAACCGTACCATGCGCGAAGGCAAGACCCGTATTGAGCGAGGATACGCGACCACCACGTTGCCACTTAGGCACTACCTGAATCTGGCGGTCTGCGCGTCCGGAAAGCTGCCGCTGCGCTTGCCGGGCGGCGCGCAGCGTCGCGGCATTTTGAATTGCACCATCCACCATCGGAATAATTTCTATAGTCCCAGCATAGTCCTGTTCAACAAGGGAGCGAATGGTTTTTTTCACCTCTTCGCCCTCGGAATAGCAGGTGATCAGACAACTGACACGCGGGAAAAACCCTTTTGGGGAGTTCACACCGATACGTCGACGTAATCCCCATCGCAGTATTCCCAAAAAAACGAGAAGCTGTAAGGGGAATTCAAGTAGCAAGGCAAATGGAAAAAACTTGGCCGCAACCAGCAGCATCGAACTTCTGGAACTGGCGTACCAGATATGGAGAAATGTCCACCATGCTTCGCTCCACATTATTGGTCTCTCTCACGCGGGATTTCCAATTTAGCCATCAAACTGCCCGCATCGTCGCTCGCCGCGATGTCTTCAGGGCATTGCAACAGCGAATACTGCATCTGTAGCGGTGGCGAGGTGGCATTCAACATCGATTGAACTACGCTTTGCACTCGCTCTACATATCCTTTGGCCGAAGACTCTGGAAGAAAAATCCAGAATACCTCGTCGCTGGTACGCGTAACCAGATCGGACTCGCGCAACAATTCGGCTAGGCGCCGACCGAGTTCATCGAGAATCATCTGCGTCTGAGGAGAACCCATTTCATTCTCGACTGCAGCAACATTCTCAACTTTCATGCTTACCAACCCAAAACCAAAAGTCGTATGGCGCCGCTGTACTGCCAAGGCCCACGAGATGACGCGACGAAAATAATTGGGCACGATAAAAGCGGGAACATCCAGCACTGCAACATTGTCATCAAGTTGCCCCATACGGAGAGCGCTACGTCCCTGAGGTGCTAATGTATAGGTAAAGACCTCTCGTTTTTCTAGCTCCTCAGGCTGGTTTTTGCTGTTGCACTGTAAACAGCGAGCGATGACATCGGGATCCACAAAATTATAGCGACAGGTGTTACAGTGGTATTGGTCCAAGGGGCGGTCATAGTCTACCCCTATGTGGCGCAGTCGGGTGGAACAATTTGGACAAACCAGCCCATCAGCGGTCATAAAGTCCATTTGCGGCGCAACATTCCCGCAAATAAAACAATGAATCAAGGAAGCCTTTGCAATATCAATGCTGCCACAATGGGGACAGACATCAATAAAATTGTGTTGTGCCGATCCACATCTCGGGCAGTGGTGAGTCCGGTCGCATAATTCTTTCGCCATCAGCAACCTGCGACGGGTCAAGCCCTCAATCAGGATAAAGGAAGCCGCTGCAGAGCTCCCTGATAAACTCTCTACCAGCGGATAACGCCACAGAGACGGGCTGAGACGATCAAGGATTGGCTTCAACACAGTTTCTGTTTGGCGACAATACAAGTACGCCAGCAATTTTTCATCGCTCTGTGCCTTGGCCGGATTAAGACGTAAGGTAGAGAACTGCTCCTGCAAAGCAAGCGCAGAACGCAGGGTATCTTCGCCAACAACGGCCACACCATCACCCACTGCGTCGAGCGTGGGGGTTATTTGAGACGCCATCGTAAACCAGACTGGCGACATCCAGAATGCCGAACGACGAACTTGATGGATATACTGCTCCGCCAGCTCGGGCGGTAGTTCGTCGAATAAGAATCCCGCCGCAGACGAGTCCGGATTCGCCAACACACTCTCAACATCATCAACGAGCACCCAAGACTTCGACGGTAAAACCTGAACCTTCTCAGACACCAGATAGATGACTTGCTGCAACCTCATGCCTCCGAGAGAATACCAAACTTTGGCATCCAAAACTGGCAGCTACCACGAAACAACACAAAACACTTTGACTGCCAAAAAGGGCGAGGACATAGCCTCGGCTCCCTTGACCCAACTCCCCCTTGGAACTCAGCGCTCCGACAACATCCGCTCAATGCGCGGACCAAGAATCAGCTCCATGGCATAGCCCATTTTGACGCCGGGCACGACGATGGTGTTTTTCCGTGACATGAAACTGCCAGGAATCATCTGCAGCAAATACGGAAAGTTCTCTTCCTTGTGGTCGCTGAAGCGGATCACCACCATGCTCTCATCGGGAGTAGGAATATCGCGAGCGATGAAAGGATTGGAAGTATCCACCAAGGGTACCCGCTGAAAGTTGATATGCGTGCGACTAAACTGCGGGGTGATGTGGTGGATGTAATCGGGCATGCGCCGCAGGATGGTGTCGACAATGGCCTCGGCGGAATAACCGCGCTGGGCATTGTCACGATGGATCTTCTGGATCCACTCCAGATTGACCACCGGCACCACACCGACGAGCAGATCGACATAGTTGGCCACATCGTGCTCTTCGGTTTTCACGCCGCCGTGCAGCCCCTCATAAAAGAGCAGGTCGGTGCCGGACGGAATGTCCTGCCAGGGCGTGAAGGTACCCGGGGCACTGCCGCGCAGCTCGGCCTCGGCATCATCATGCACGTAATAGCGCATCTTGCCGGTGCCGGTCTCGCCATATTGGCGGAAGAGCGCCTCCAAGGAGCCAAAATCGTTCCCCTCGGGTCCGAAATGGCTGATGGTCTTGCCTTCGGCAGCGGCCTTGGCAATCGCTTCGCGCATTTCGACACGATTATAGCGGTGGAAGCTATCGCCTTCGATCACCACCGGATTGACATCCAGGCGGTGGAAGATATCGTGAAAGGCATGTTTGACGGTCGTAGTACCCGCGCCCGAGGACCCGGTCACCGCAATGACAGGATGTTTTTTCGACATGGAACTGCTCCTTGATAGGCAAAGAAAAGGGGGTAGCACGCAGCGAGCGCGGCAAATTAGCTATGAGTGTATATCAGCGCAGCGGAATCGCTCAAATATTCAGACGTTGCGCGATGGCGAGCGTAGCCTCTGCCTGGTTCAGGGTGTAAAAATGCAATCCTGGTGCCCCTTCTCGCAGCAGGAGATCGCACTGGCGCGCGACCACATCGGCAGCCACTTCGCGCTGCGCCTCCGGTTCATCGGCGTGGGCTTCCAGCAGCAGGCGCAAGTAGCGCGGAATCTCTGCCCCACACTGGGCAGAAAAACGAGCAATTTGCTCAAAATTATGGATGGGCATCACCCCGACCAGAATCGGCACCGTCACCCCGCGCCGCTCCAGCTGGTCACGGAGCTGCAGATAGGCATCGGGGTTGTAAAAATACTGGGTGATGAGCGCGTCCACCCCAGCTTCGGTCTTGGCGACAAGATAATCTAGATCCGCACGCGCATGCTGCGCCTGTGGATGGACCTCGGGATAGGCCGAAGCGAAAATCTCGAAGCCACCGAAGTCGCGGATGAAAGCGACCAGATCGCTGGCATGACGGAAGAACCCCGGATTTTCCATACCTTCCGGCAGGTCACCGCGCAGGGCGACAATCCGGCGCACCCCCCAGTCCCGATAGCGCTGCAGGAGCTCCCGAATCCCCGCCTCGGTAGAACCGATGCAGGTGAGATGCGGCACTGCCTCATAGCCATCCTGTTGCTGAATCAGGCGCACCGTGGCCAGGGTACGCTCCTGAGTGGATCCGCCCGCGCCATAGGTAACCGAGGCATAGGCTGGGCGCAAGGCAGCCAGGGCGGCCATGCTCTCGCGCAAACGCTCTTCGCCCGCCGAATTCTTCGGTGGAAAAAACTCCACCGAGATTTCCGGCGTCTTCATCAGTAGCGGTAGGCGTCGTTCTTGAACGGGCCGTCCACCGGCACGCCCAAGTAGTTCGCCTGCTCTGTGGTCAACTGCGTAATCACCCCGGCAAAGCCCTCGACCATGTAGCGTGCCACTTCCTCGTCGAGCTGCTTGGGCAGCACATTCACCCGAATCGCCTTGGCCTTTTCCGCAGCCGACAGCTTGGCGAAGCCCGCCTGATAGAGGTGGATCTGCGCCAGGACTTGGTTGGCAAAGGAACCGTCCATGATGCGACTGGGGTGACCCGTGGCGTTACCCAGATTCACCAGACGACCCTCGGAGAGAAGAATCAGGTAGTCATGACTGTCAGGGTTGGCCTTGCTGCCACTCGCGGCGTCACGATAGATCTTGTGCACCTGCGGTTTCACTTCTTCCCAGGCCCAGGTCTTGCGCATGTAGGCGGTATCAATCTCATTGTCGAAATGGCCAATGTTGCAGACCACCGCACCATTCTTCAGTGCCGCCAGCATGCGACTATTGCAGACGTTGAAGTTGCCAGTAGCGGTAACCAGCAGGTCGGTCTGCGCGAGTAGATCTCGATTGATGCAGGCGTCCGAACCGTCATCCACTCCATCCCGATAGGGGGAAACCACTTCGTAGCCATCCATGCATGCCTGCATGGCGCAGATCGGATCGACTTCCGTAACCCGCACGATCATTCCTTCCTGGCGCAAGGAAGCAGCGGAACCCTTGCCAACATCACCATAGCCCAGCACCAGGGCGCGCTTGCCGGACAACAAGTGATCCGTAGCACGCTTGATGGCGTCATTCAGCGAGTGACGACAGCCATATTTGTTGTCATTCTTGCTTTTGGTTACGGAATCGTTGACGTTGATGGCCGGGATCTTGAGGCTGCCCTCTTTGAGCATTTCCCAGAGGCGATGGACGCCGGTGGTGGTCTCTTCCGAGACGCCGTGGATTTCGTCCAATAGTTCCGGATGCTTTTCGTGCAGGAGGCCGGTCAGGTCACCGCCATCGTCGAGGATCATGTTCGGCTTCCAGCCCCCCGGGCCGGTGATGGTCTGCTCCACACACCACCAGTATTCTTCTTCGGTCTCGCCCTTCCAGGCAAAAACCGGGATCCCCGCCGCGGCAATGGCCGCCGCCGCCTGATCCTGGGTAGAGAAGATGTTACAGGAAGACCAGCGCACCTCCGCCCCCAGAGCCACCAGGGTCTCGATGAGGACGGCAGTCTGGATGGTCATGTGGATACAGCCGGCAATGCGCGCGCCCTTGAGGGGCTGTTCGGCGCGATATTTCTCGCGGATCCGCAGTAAAGCCGGCATTTCCGTCTCAGCAATGCGGATTTCCTGGCGACCCCAGTCGGCCAGGGACAGATCAGCAACTTTATAATCAGCTTGGTCTTGCAACACGGCATTCATCGGGGTTTATCTCCTTTGAAAGACGAGCGCGGTTGAAGCGAAGACCCGCACCGAGCCTGACCGCCGGACCACGACGGCTGCAGCGCCCCTCGGTACAGGTAAAAAATCAGTTCAGACCGGCCGCGGCACGCAAAGCCGCGGCACGATCGGTGCGCTCCCAGGTAAACTCCGGCTCCTCGCGGCCAAAGTGCCCATACGCGGCGGTCTTGCTGTAGATCGGCCGCAATAGGTCGAGCATCTGGATGATGCCCTTGGGACGCAGGTCGAAATACTCGCGCACGAGGGCAGCAATGCGATCGTCGTCAATGACGCCGGTACCAAAGGTATCGACCATCAGACTGACCGGCTGGGAGATGCCGATGGCATAGGCTACCTGTACCTCGCAACGCTTGGCCAATCCCGCGGCAACGATGTTTTTGGCGACGTAGCGACCGGCATAGGAGGAGGAACGATCGACCTTGGAGGGATCCTTGCCCGAGAAGGCGCCACCGCCGTGACTCCCCTGCCCGCCGTAGGTATCGACGATAATCTTGCGGCCGGTCAGACCGCAGTCACCCACGGGTCCGCCAATCACGAAGCGGCCGGTGGGATTGATGAAATACTGGGTGCCCTTGTGCAACATTTCTGGCGGCAGGACGGGCTTGATAATTTCCTCGCGCACCGCTTCCACCAGATCGCTGTGTGTCACATCCGGGCTGTGCTGCGTGGAGAGAACCACCGCGTCGATGGCCACCGGGCGGCCATTCTCATAGCGCACCGTCACCTGGCTCTTGGCGTCGGGGCGCAACCAGGGCAAGCGACCATCCTTGCGCACCAAGGCCTGCCGTTCGGTCAGGCGGTGGGCGAAGTAGATCGGCGTGGGCATCAGCACGTCGGTTTCGTCGCAGGCAAAGCCAAACATCAGCCCCTGGTCGCCCGCCCCCTGATCCAAATCCAGGCCGGCACCCTCGTCGACACCCTGAGCAATATCGGGCGACTGCTTGTCGAGAGTCTGTACAACGGCGCAGGAGGCCCAGTCAAAACCCATCTCGGAGGAATCGTAGCCAATCCGGCGCACCGTCTGCCGCGCCACGTCGGCGTAGTCTACCTGCGCCGTGGTGGTGATCTCACCGGCAAGGACAATCAAACCGGTGGTGATCAGCGTTTCAGCAGCGACTCGCCCCCGCGGGTCCTGCGCCAGGATCGCATCGAGAATGGCGTCGGATATCTGATCTGCAACTTTATCGGGATGGCCTTCGGATACGGACTCAGAGGTGAAGAGATGGGTTTTGGACATGCGGACGGTTCCTCGGCTGCAGGCGATGTCAATCGCAGAAAAGTGAGGCAAATATAGCAGAGGGTCCGACCACAAGAAACTGAAAGGCGCTCATTGCAAGCGCGAAAAACCCTCAAGATCCCGATTGCGTCGGTGCGATAATGGGGAAGGCGCGCTTGCCCTCACTGCCACCCCAGAAGTAGGAAATGCCACCCGTCACCTGGACATTGTTCAGGGCACCCCCCTGCGCGCGCGGGGTGTCGAAGAGGATTTGATCCTGCACGCCAAGGCGCAGGCCGAAATGGTCACCCAAGCGCTGCTCGTAGCCGAGACCAAAGATCCCCATCGGCGAGGTCCCCCGACCAGCCTGCTGGCTGAAGACGTCGCTCGAAGCACCGATCCCCAAGGAAAGATACGGAGAGGAATCCCCAGAAAAGACATAGTAGTTACCAAGGATGGAACCACTGTATTGATTGGCATTGCTTTTGTTCTGATCTTGCAGTCGCGCAAAGGCCGACGCCACCTGCGCCTCAATACCCAGATGCCGCCCCAAACGCTGCCCGACACGCAGACCTACCGTGCCTCCGCCATCCAAATGGCTACCCGACCCAAAGAACGTATCGCCACCAAACAGGTTGACATAGGGCTGATCCGGGGCAGCCATTGCCGCGGCCGGCAGCACTGCCAGCCCAGCAAACAGCAATCCAGGGAAAAGCCCCAAAACTCGCATCATTCGCACCCGATCACTACATTGTCGTACAATGGCCACATTGTAGTCCTCAATCGTGCAAATTACCACTCGTATCCGTTGCAAAAAATCAACAGGAGATTCCATGCCGACCCTTATCTGCGGTTCCCTCGCCTTCGACACCATCATGGTCTTTCAGGACCGCTTTCAGGAGCACATCCTGCCCGATCGCGTGCATATGCTGAACGTATCTTTCACCGTACCCGAGATGCGCCGCGACTTTGGCGGCTGCGCCGGCAACATCGCCTACAACCTCAAGCTTCTCGGCGGCGAGCCGCTGATCGTCGGCACCGTTGGCCAGGACTTCGGCCCCTACGCCGAGCATTTGCAGCGCCTTGGCATTGCCTGTAGCCATATTGCGGTTCTCAACGATCAATATACCGCACAAGCGTTCATCACCACGGACCTCGATGATAACCAGATCACCGCCTTCCACCCCGGAGCGATGATGCAGGCAGGCAAGAATCGTCTCGCCGGGCGGATTCCAGCGGGAAGCCGCTGGGGCATCGTCGCCCCCGATGGACTCGATGCCATGGTGCAACACCTGCACGATCTGCGCAGCGCCGGAGTGCAGACCATCTTCGATCCCGGCCAGGCATTGCCTCTCTTCGATGGCGACACCCTACGCCAGATGATCAGCGAGGCCGATTATCTCAGCGTCAACGATTACGAGTGCGGCATGATCCAGTCGCGCACGGATTGGGACCTGACAACCCTCCGCGGCAAGCTCAAGGCCTTGATCGTCACCCAGGGCGAGAAGGGTTCGTCTATTTACCAGGGCGAGGAAGAGATCCGGATTCCGGCGGCCAAGGCCAGTGCCGTCGTCGATCCCACCGGCTGCGGTGATGCCTATCGTGCCGGCCTGCTCTATGGCCTGGAGCACGATTTGCCGTGGGCGACCTGTGGCCGCATCGCGTCGCTCATGGGTGCCTATAAGATCGAGGTTGCGGGCACCCAGAACCATCACTTTACACACAACGAGTTCGTACAGCGTTATCAGGACAGTTTTGGCGAGGCCTTACCTGCCTGAATCAGCTTTCGATGGGCTTATCTTCAGCCTCCCAGACGACCATGCCGCCGGCGAGGCTGTAGACTTGGGCGAAGCCCATCTGCGCCAGGGTGACGGCGGCAAAGGCGGAACGGGTGCCACTGTCGCAGTAGAGCAAGACTCGGCGTTCCCGCGCCTGCGACAGTTCCGGGTGCGCCTTGCCATAGTCGAGGTCTGCCAGCGCTTCCAAGTGACCGCGCGGGACGTGATGGGCCCCAGGCAATCGCGCCTGATGAAAATCCTCTGCCTCACGCACATCGACGATCAACACGTCTTCGCCGGCATCCAGCCATCCCTCGACCGCATCACAATCAACTTCAGAGATTTGTGCCCGCGCCTCACGGATAAAGTCTGCCAAGCTTTTTGCCATATTTTACCTGCTCCTGAGTCACACCTTTCCGGAGCGGCTACCATGGCGAGGAAATCGACAAAAGGCAAGCTTGCGGACACTTCTCAAGGCCATAAAAAGGTTCTATGCTGACCTTAAGTCCTGCAGCGAAGAAGGAGTCCGTCGTGATACGCAAACGCAGCAAGAGCGCTGAATGTACCCTTCCCCCCTTGGGCATGGATGCCGAGGCCCTTTGTCAGGACAGCCAACACTATCTCTTCCGCAGCCTGGGCGTTCCCGTCGCCGAAGCCACTGCCGGCAAGGTTGCGCGTAGCGTCTACACCGCCCTGGGCATGGCTTTGCGCGATCGCTTGGTAGAGCGCTGGAACCAAAGCGAAGAACGGCGCGCGGAAATGCGAGGGAAACGGGCGTTTTACCTGTCCCTGGAATTCCTGCTCGGACGCAGTCTGAACAATACCCTGCTCAACCTTGGACTCGAAGAGGCTGCCGAAACAGCCCTGGCCTCCCAAGGCTGGAAATTGGCTGAACTGGCTGAAAAAGAGGCCGATGCCGGCCTCGGTAATGGCGGTCTTGGCCGCTTGGCTGCCTGTTTTCTCGACAGTTGCGCAAGCCTCGCTCTGCCGGTTACGGGATATGGCATCCGCTACGCTTATGGCATGTTCCGCCAAGAAATCGTCAATGGCGAGCAGGTCGAAGAGCCCGACCACTGGCTGAAAAATGGCTATCCCTGGGAGATCAGACGCCCAGAGCGGGTACGCCGCGTTTCCTATCGCGGGCGCAGCGAAGTCTATATCGACGCTGCCGGCAAAAATCGCTTTCGTTGGGTAGATACCCATGATGTCCTGGCTGTGCCCTACGACATCCCCATTCCCGGCTATGCCAATGGCGTCGTCAATACCCTGCGCCTATGGCGCGCCGCCGCCACCGACGTCTTCGATCTGGGGGAATTCAATGCGGGGGCCTATCCCGAGGCGGTTGCCGCGAAAAACGCCGCCGAGCATATCAGCATGGTGCTCTACCCCAACGACAGTAGCGAAAACGGCAAGGAACTGCGTCTGCGCCAGCAGTATTTCCTCGCCTCCGCCAGCCTGCAGGATGTCCTGGCCGACTGGGTCGCAAAGCATGGGGAAAAATTCTCCCATTTTGCCGAGAAGCATGTCTTTCAGCTCAACGACACCCATCCCAGCATCTCGGTGGCCGAACTCATGCGTCTGTTGATCGACGAATACGGCCTGGACTGGGACGCCGCCTGGCAGATCACCAGCAGCACCATGGCCTACACCAATCACACCCTGCTCCCCGAGGCGTTGGAGCGCTGGCCGGTGCGTCTCTTTCGCCAGCTCCTGCCGCGGGTGCTGGAGATCATCTACGAGATCAACGCGCGCTTTCTGCGCGAGGTGGCGCGCACCCACCCCGGTGACAGCGGCCTGCTCAGCCGTGTCTCATTGATCGAAGAAGGCCCGGACCCCATGGTACGCATGGCCAACCTAGCGGTGGTCGGGAGCTTTTCCGTCAATGGTGTTGCCGCGCTGCACACCGAGCTTCTGTGTCGGGAGTTGTTTCACGACTTCTACCAGCTCTGGCCGGAACGCTTCAACAACAAGACCAATGGCGTCACCCCGCGCCGCTGGCTGCAGTCTGCCAACCCCGAGTTATGCAAGCTGATCAGCGCTAAGATCGGCAGCGACTGGCAGCAGGACCTGGCCGGGCTACAGGCACTGGCGCCCTTTGCCGATGACAGTCGATTTCGCAAGAGCTGGGCCAAGGTCCGCGCCGCCAACAAAGCGGCACTCTTTGACGTCATCAGCGAGCAGACCGGGGTGGCAATGATCCCCGGCGCCCTGCTCGATACCCAAGTCAAACGTATCCACGAGTACAAGCGGCAGTTGCTCAACGCCCTGCATGTGGTACACCTCTACGATCGCATCAAGCGCGGCGATCTGGAAGGGTTCACGCCGCGCAATGTGCTTTTTGCCGGCAAGGCGGCGCCAGGGTATTTCATGGCCAAGCGCATCATTCGCTTCATCAACGAGATCGCTCGTACCATCGATGCCGATCCCGACACCGATGGGCTGTTGCGTGTGGTATTCCTGCCCGATTATCGGGTCTCGCTGATGGAAAAGATCTGCACCGCCACCGATCTTTCTGAGCAGATTTCCACCGCTGGCAAGGAGGCATCGGGCACCGGGAACATGAAATTCATGATGAACGGGGCATTGACGATCGGTACCTTGGATGGTGCCAACATCGAAATTCGTGAGGCCGTAGGTGCCGAGCACTTTTTTCTCTTTGGCCTGAATGCCGAGGAGGTCGCCCATCTGCACGCGCGGTATCAGCCGCAACACTTCGTCGATGCCGACCAGGATCTGGAGCGCGTCTTGCAGCTCATCCGCAGCGGCTATTTCAATCCCTACGATTTTGGCCTCTTTGATTGCCTGCTGGATGCCGTACTCTCTCCGCATGATCCCTGGATGGTGCTCGCCGACTTCACCAGTTACAAGCAGAAGCAGCAAGAGGTCGCAGAACTATGGTGCGATCAGGACGAATGGCTGCGTTTCAGCATCCGCAATACGGCGGCGAGTGGGATCTTTTCCAGCGATCGAACCATCCGCGAATACAACGCCGATATCTGGCATCTGACGCCCCTGGTAGCGGAGGGCGCCAGTCTTGGCTAGAATCCGCGGGTGTCGGAAAAGTTTGTGAAGGAGTCAGGTGAGTACATCGTCCGTTCGCCCTGTGGTATTGCTCATTCTCGATGGTTGGGGCTATCGCGAGGCGGCGGAAGATAACGCCATTGCGCTGGCTCATACGCCGCACTGGGATAGCTGGTGGAAAACCCACCCGCATGCCCTCTTACAGGCATCCGAGGCTTCGGTCGGCCTGCCCCGCGGGCAGATGGGCAACAGTGAGGTCGGGCACATCAACATCGGTGCCGGCCGGGTCGTCTATCAAGAGTACGAACGGATCAATCGTGCCATCGCCGATGGCAGCTTCTACCAGAATGCCGCACTGGTGCAGGCCGTGGATGCGGCCCAGCAACGCGGCAAGGCGGTGCACATCCTCGGGCTGCTCTCTCCCGGTGGGGTACACTCCCACGAAGATCACCTGATCGCCGGCTTGCGCCTGGCGCGGGAGCGCGGCGCCGAGCGGGTCTATCTGCATGCCTTTCTCGACGGGCGGGACACCGCTCCCCGCTCGGCAGCGGCATCCCTGCGGAAAGTAGAAGACGCTTTGGCGCGTAAGGGTGGGCGCCTCGCCACCCTCATCGGTCGCTACTATGCCATGGACCGCGACCATCGCTGGGACCGCGTGCAAAAGGCCTACGATCTCATCACTCAGGGCCTTGGCACGGAATATCCGAGTGCCGAAGCCGCCCTGGAGGCGGCCTATACCCAAGTGGAAAGCGACGAGTTCGTACCTGCAGCGCGGATCGGACCCGCAGCGCGGGTAGAGGACGGCGATAGCATCGTCTTTCTCAATTTTCGTTCTGATCGCGCCCGCCAGATCACCCGCGCCTTTGTCGAGCCGGACTTCTCCGGCTTCCCGCGTGCGGTCGTGCCGAAACTCTCGGCCTTCGTCACCCTGACAGAGTACAGCGAGCAGCTGCCCGTGCAGGTAGCCTTTCCACCGAGTCGCTTGCGCAATACCTTTGGAGAGTGGATTTCCCGCTTTGGGATGCGGCAACTGCGCATCGCCGAGACCGAGAAATATGCCCACGTGACGTTCTTTTTCAACGGTGGCGAAGAGCAGGTTTTTGAAGGGGAAGATCGCGTTCTCATTCCCTCGCCCAGCGTCGCCACCTATGATCTGCAGCCGGAAATGAGCGTACGGGACCTGGCGGATCGCCTCATTGCCGAGGTGCAGGCCGGTCAGCATGACGTCATCATCTGCAACATTGCCAACCCCGATATGGTCGGACACAGCGGCAAACTGGAGGCCGCCAAGGTTGCGGTGGAGGCCGTAGATCAAGCCCTGGGCCGTATCGTGCCGGCGGTGCGGGCACGCGGTGGCGAGGTGCTGATCACCGCGGATCATGGCAATGTTGAACAAATGCTCGACCCGGAGACCGGCCAGGCACACACTGCGCATACCTGTAACCCTGTGCCCCTGCTCTATATTGGCCGCTCCGCCCGCCTGCAGGAAAGCGGCGCGCTGGAGGATCTCGCCCCCACGCTACTGCAACTGCTCGGCCTACCCAAGGCCCCGGAAATGAGCGGGAAAAGTCTCATCGAGCATACGTGAAGGATCTGACCCCCACTGCCGTCCTGCTGGGCAGCGCCCTTTTCTGGGTAGGCATCGGCCCCGCCCAGGCGAGCAATCTGCCACAGAAAATCCACGAGAACAGGGCCCGTTTGGAGTCCATCCACCAGAATGTGTCGGCGCTGCAGGCGCAGTTGGCTGATAAGCAGAAAACCCAGGCAGAGCTCCGTAGCGAGATCGCCCAACTCGACCAGCGTATCCAATCCACCCAGCGCCAGCTGCAAAGCATTCAGAAGCAGCGCCAGCAAACACAACAGGAAATCAGCGAACTGCAAGGTCAGATTGACAAGCTGCAACAAGAATTGCAAACGCAGAAAAAAATCCTCGCGGACCAGTTGCGCGCCGCCTACATGTTGGGTGGGGAAACCCCACTCGCGGTCTGGCTACAAACGGAAAAGCCGGCCGAAATTGGGCGCCTCAGCGTCTACTATCGGGCCTTGGCCAAGGCGCGTCTGGAATTGATCGCGAAGACGCAGACAACGAGCAAAGAGATCATCAAGACGCAAGAGCGGAAAAAGCAACAAGAATCCCATCTCGCGCAACTGGCAGCGCAGACGCAACATCAGGAAACTACCCTGGAGGCCCAACGGAATCAGCATGCCACACTGGAAGAACAACTAGTGAAGCGCATTGCCGCCGATCAGGCCAAAATTGCCAATCTGCAAGCCAACGCCAACATTCTCAACGGCTTGGTGCAGCGGCTCTCGGTGCAGTACGCGCAGCAACTGGCGGCGGAAAGGGCGGCGGCCGAGGCGGCGGCGCGCAAACGCGCGGCCGAACGTCTGGCGGCAGAACAAGCGGCGGCCCGCGCGGCTGCAGAACGGCGCGCTGCCGAGCGCGCCGCGGCGCAGGAGCGTGCCCGGATCGCGGCCCAAGCCGCCGCCGAGCAAAAACGTGCCGAACAACTGCAAAAAGAGCTGCATCAGCCTCCCCCGCCAACGCCGGTGCAAGCTCCGCCAATTGCGACGGTTCCCCCGGTTACGCCCAGTATCGCCCCGCCAGCCAGCGGCGCCGTTGGTCACGGTAGCTTTCCCCCTCCCGTCAGCGCGCCTGTGCGTCATCTCTTTGGCACGCCGCGGGTACAAGGCGGGCCGAACTGGCAGGGAATCACCTTTGCCGCGCCGGCGAGCACGCCGGTACACGCCATCGCCCCGGGCATGGTCCTATACGCCGGTCCGTTACGTGGTTATGGCGAGATCGTCATTGTCCAACAAGCCAATCTCGTTCTGGCCATTTACGGGCATCTGGCTAAGCCCGCCGTGCAGGTCGGCCAGAAGCTGCAAACCGGCAGCCTGGTAGGTACGGTCGGCAGCGGCGGTGAGATGGGTGATGATGGCCTCTATCTCGAGATCCGCAGCCAGGGTCACCCGGTCAACCCATTGAATTTCATTCGCTAGCAGTGCAAGGTTCTGGAGCCATGATGACGACGCGCATCCTGCAAATCTGTTTACCCGTCCTGACTATCGCGGTCATGGCTCTGGGTCCGGTTCCTGCCCGGGCAGACGAGAGTCAGACCATTCCCCTCAAGGAAATCCAGACGTTCAGTCAGGTCTTTGCGCTGATCAAGTCGGACTACGTCGCTCCCAGCTCCGACCAGAAACTGATGCAAGGGGCCATCGCCGGCATGGTACATGCCCTCGATCCGCATTCCGCCTATCTCACTCCCAAGGAATGGAAACAGATGCAGGTCTTTACCGATGGCCGTTTTGGTGGCGTGGGCATCGAGATCACCCCGGATCATGGGCTCTTGCGGGTGGTCACGCCCATCGACGGTACGCCTGCCGCGCGGGCAGGGATTCGTGCTGGCGATCTCATCATCAAGATCAATGGCAAAGCGGTTGAGGGTCTGGGCCTGCAGAAGGCGGTGGACGAGATGCGTGGCAAGCCGGGTAGCCAGGTCAGTCTCACCCTGCTGCGACCGCACAGCAACATCCCCCTGCAAGTCACCCTGACGCGCGCCATCATCAAGGTTCAGAGCGTGCGCTACCAGATGATCGCCCCCGACTACGGCTACCTGCGCATCAGCCAGTTCCAGGATAACACCGGCAATGCCGTGCAGGCGGCCGTCAAACAGCTCGAAAAAGATGCCAATGGCAAACTGAAAGGACTCATTCTCGATTTGCGCAACAACCCGGGTGGGGTGCTGCAGGCGGGGGTGGAAACCGCCGACACCTTCCTGAATCAGGGGCTGATCGTCTACACCAAGGGCCGCACCGGGAACAGTGACATGCGCTTTCGCGCCCATGGTCCCGACCTGTTGCATGGCGCCCCCGTGATCGTATTGATTAACGGGGGGACGGCCTCCGCTGCGGAAATCGTGACCGGCGCCCTCAAGGATGATGGCCGCGCTTTGGTGCTCGGCAGTCGCAGCTTTGGCAAGGGTTCCGTGCAATCCGTCATCCCTCTGGATAACGGCGGGGCACTCAAACTGACCACGGCGCTCTACTACACGCCAGCTGGCTGTTCCATTCAGGGGCAAGGAATCGTCCCCAACGTCGCCATCGTCCCCAGCAACCCGGAAGAGCGGCAAATCGATGCCGCTTTGCTCAAGGAATCGGAATTGGAGGGAATGCTCCAAGCGCCGGACCAGTGCCAGAAGGTTCAGCCACAGTTCCAGATTGCGGAGCCGACGCCGACCGCCACCACTCAGCAAAAGCAGACGCCGTCCGAGGGTCCGGATCTCGCCATCGATTTTGTGCTGCGCAAGGCCCTGGAGATTCTGCAGGGCGATGCCGTAGGGGTGATACAGGATGGGAAGTCGGTAAAAAAAGTCATCCCATTACCGACTTATCCCAGTCGGGATAAAAATGCCGACGCCAAGGTCAAAGCTGCCTGAGTGAGAATGCAGGGGGAGAAGGTGGCGCCGGTACCGAAAGTAGTCATTCCGATTGCCGATGGTTGCGAGGAGATGGAGGTGGTAATTTGCGCCGACATCCTGCGCCGCGCCGGCGCGGAGGTCTGTCTGGCCGGAGTGGATGGCACGCGTGCGGTCACCGCCTCGCGCGGCGTGCGCCTCCTGCCGGATTGCAGTTGGAGCGAATGTGCCGATACGCCAATGGATCTGCTACTGCTCCCCGGCGGTGCGGGTGGGGTGGAGCGCCTGCGGCAATCCGCCAGCCTGCGCAATAAAATCATCGAGCGTAGCGCCGGTGCTGAGAGAGTCGCGGCCATTTGTGCCGCTCCCTCTTTGCTTGCCGAGCTGGACGTACTGCGTGACAAAAAAGTGACCAGTTATCCCGGCGCCCTCGATCCGCAGAGCAAAGACTATCAATTTCAGACCGCGACCGTCGTTGTCGATGGTTCGCTTACCAGTTCTCGCGGTCCGGGGACCGCGATGGACTTCGCTCTCGACCTCGTCGTCCAGCTCTTTGGCCGGGAACGGGGAATGGCGGTGGAAACGGCCTTGCAAAGGCCGTCGGTTTACCTTTGATCTATCCCCATGGATAATGCTTCGTCTCAATCAAACTGAAGGAAAACGCATGAAACTTCGCGCAGTTGTTCTCGCCGGCATGGTCGGTGCTTTCTCTCTGCCCGTATTCGCTGCGCCAGCGGCCACCGTCAATGGTCATGCCATCGACAACAGCCAGGTGCAGGAAATCATGAGCATGAGCCCGGATCTCGCGAAAGAGCCCAATGCTCGCGAGCAGGTCATTCAAAATCTTGTCAACATGGAACTGCTGTCGCAGTATGCGGATCAGCACGGCCTGGCCCAGTCCGCCGACGTGCAGGAGCGCCTGAGCCTGGCCAAGCGGCAGATCCTAGCGGACGCCGCGGTCGAATCCTATGTCAAGGCCCATCCCGTTTCCCAGACCGACATTCAGAATGCCTACAACAAATTCGTCGCGGCCATGGGCAAGAAGGAATATGAAGTGCGCCACATCCTGGTGAAGACCAAGGCTGAGGCCGACAAGATCATGGCGGATCTGAAGTCAGGCCAGAAGTTCTCCAAGCTTGCCGAAAAGTACTCCATCGACAAGGGTAGTGCCGCGCACGGTGGCGAGCTCGGCTGGATCGTTCCTGGCATGGTGGTACCACCCTTCGCGCAGGCCGTGGAAACGGCGCCCATCGACAAGCCCGTGGGTCCGGTACAGACCCAATTTGGTTACCACATTATCGAAGTGCAGGCTACCCGACCGGTCACTCCGCCTTCCTTGAGCTCCATGCAGGACCGTATCAAGGCCCAGCTGCAGCAGCAGGAGGCTGCCAAGTTCGTATCGGATCTGCGGAGCAAGGCTACCATCAACATCACCAAGTAATTCCTCGTTACTCTGGCGCTGCAGGGGCCGAAGGGGTTTCTCTTCGGCCCTTTGCCTTGCCTGTAGCCGGATCAGGCGCCACAATGAATGGAGAGAGTTTTTGGGAGTACTGGTGTGGCAACGCGAAGAAATCCTCAGCAACCCGTCCTGGAGCGGCAAACGCAGATCCGCGAGCCGCGCTTGTATCGGGTCTGTCTGCTCAACGATGACTTCACTCCCATGGACTACGTGGTACGCATCCTCGAAGAATACTTTCACAAGAGCCACGAAGAAGCCTTCCAGATCATGATGGAGGTGCACAATCATGGCAAAGGCATCTGTGGGGTCTACCCCTTTGATCTCGCGGAAACCAAGGTCACCCTGGTCACGGCTGATGCCCGTCAGCATCAGCATCCCTTGCGCTGTACCATGGAAAAGGAGTGAGCGATGATCGACAAGCCCTTGGAACAGTCCATCAATCAGGCATTTCAGACGGCGCGCGAATTTGGGCATGAGTATGCCTCAGTCGAGCATCTGCTGCTGGCCTTGCTCGACAACCCGGCCAGCCAAGAGGTACTGGATGCCTGCGGTGCCGATCGCAAGCGCCTCGGGCGCGAGCTCAGAGGATTCCTGAGCAAGAAAATTCCCTCCCTGGGACAGGCCGGCACCGTCAACAGTCAGCCATCCATCGGCTTTCAGCGGGTGATTCAGCGTGCCCTCTATCATGTGCAGTCGGCGGGAAAAGATGCGGTCACCGGTGCCAACGTATTGGTCGCTCTCTTCGCTGAGCGGGAATCCCATGCGGTGTATTTTCTGCAGAAGGAACATGTGTCGCGGATGGATGTGGTTACGTACCTTGCCCATGGGCATCAGCGCGACGATAGCCAGGAAGAAGGTGAAGAACCAGAAACCGAGAAAGAGCAGAACAAGTCCGGCAAGGATCCGCTGTCTGCGTATACACGCAATCTCAACGCCCTGGCCCGGGCTGGGCGCATCGATCCGCTCATTGGCCGCGCCCATGAATTGGAGCGCGCGTTGCAGATCCTTGCCCGCAGACGGAAGAACAACCCGCTCTTCGTGGGTGAGCCCGGGGTCGGCAAGACGGCTATCGTCGAGGGTTTGGCACGTGCCATCGTCTACGGCAACGTGCCGGAGATTCTGGAAAACGCCACCATCTATGCCCTCGATATGGGTGCCCTGATCGCCGGCTCCCGCTATCGTGGCGACTTCGAGGAGCGCCTCAAGGCGGTGCTCAAGGCCCTACAACGACAACCCAAGGCCATCCTTTTCATTGACGAAATCCACACTATCGTCGGTGCCGGTGCCGTTTCCGGGGGGGCCATGGATGCCTCCAACCTGCTCAAACCCGCCCTGGCGGCAGGGGAGCTGAAGTGTATCGGTGCTACTACCTACCAGGAGTTCCGTCAGCATTTTGAGAAAGACCGCGCCCTCAGTCGACGCTTTCAGAAGATCGACGTACCCGAGCCGAGCCCGGATGAGGCGGTCGAGGTGCTCCGTGGACTCAAACGGCACTTCGAGAATCACCACCACCTGCGCTATACCGACGCCGCCTTGCGCGCAGCCGTGGAATTGTCCATCAAGCATATCCACGACCGGCACCTGCCCGACAAGGCCATCGACGTCATCGATGAGGTTGGCGCCGCCCAGGCCCTGCTCCCGCCGTCGCGGCGCAAGAAGAGCATCGGCGTTCATGACATCGAGGAGATGGTGGCCAAAATGGCACGTATCCCGGGCAAGTCAGTCTCTCTCGACGACCGCACGGCACTGAAGAACCTCGAACGCGACCTGGGGCTGGTGATCTTTGGTCAGGATCGTGCCATCCGCGAGCTGAGCGCGGCCATCAAGCTCTCCCGCGCGGGGCTGCGGCACGCGGAGAAACCGATTGCTGCCTTCCTCTTCTCCGGCCCCACGGGCGTCGGCAAAACCGAGCTGACCCGGCAGCTGGCACAGCTTTTGGGTATTCCCTTGCTGCGCTTCGATATGAGCGAGTATATGGAGCGGCATAGCGTGTCCCGCCTCATTGGCGCACCGCCCGGCTATGTGGGCTACGACCAGTCTGGTCTGCTCAGCGATGCGATTTTGAAGCAGCCGCATGCCGTTCTGCTCCTCGATGAAATCGAAAAGGCGCACCCGGATATCTTCAACGTGCTCCTGCAAGTGATGGATCATGGCAAACTCACCGATGCCAGCGGTCGGCAAGTGGATTTCCGCCAGGTGATCCTGGTCATGACCACCAATGCCGGCGCTGAGGAACAGGGAAAGACAGCGATCGGCTTCGTCCAGAAGGCGAACGAAACCGGCAAGGAAATGGAGAGCATTCGGCGGATCTTCGCGCCTGAATTCCGCAACCGCCTCGACGCCATCGTGCCCTTCTCACCTCTGGCGCGGGAGGACATTCTGCACGTGGTCGACAAGCTGCTCATGGAACTGGATGAACAGCTCCTGCAGAAGGGATATAGCCTGGAGGTCAGCAGCGAGCTGCGCGACTGGCTGGCGAAGAAGGGCTACGATCCGCTCATGGGTGCGCGACCGATGGCGCGTCTGATTCAGGAGGAACTAAAAAAACCGCTGGCGGAACACATCCTCTTTGGCGATCTCCCCAAGGGCACGCAGATCAGTGCAACGCTGGAAGGAGATAAGGTCGTCCTGCGTCTCCCCGAGACCGCTCCCGCCTAACGCTGGCGGCGCCAGTAAGGCGCCAGCAGGCGGGCTTCCGGTACCTCTTCGAGAATGGCGGCGGGGATTTCCACGGTCAGGCCAGGACGTGCGCGGATACTCACCCAAAGCAGATTCATGCGCAGGTTGAGGTCGGCAAAGACCACCCAATTCTGATAGCGCTGCAAGACGCCGCCCACCAGACGCAGGGTGCGCAGTTGCCGTTCGCTGCTGTAGCGCCGCAAACCGGGGAAGATCATACGAAAGTCGGCAAGCAGGTGGCCGTACTCATCGCGGCTCGGGACCCGCTGCCACAACGGCCCGTCGGCCTCCAGCCGGCCCCAGGGCAAGGCAGCAGGCAGAGCAGCGGAGGCCGGGACCAGGAAGGTACCGGCCTGCGCGCAAGGCTTATCCCGGGAAGCGGGCAACGTCCTTTTGGATGATTTTACGGGCGGCTTCGACACCGGACCAATCCTTGAGTTTTACCCATTTGCCGGGCTCGAGATCCTTATAGTGCTCAAAGAAATGCCGCACCTGATCAAGTAGGGACTGCGGCAAATCCTTGACGTCCCTGATCGCCTCATAACCGGGTGCGATCTTGGCATGGGGCACGGCAATCACCTTCATGTCCAGGCCGTGCTCATCTTCCATCGTCAACACGCCTACCGGACGGGCACGCAGGACCGTGCCGGGCGCCACCGGCTGCGGGGAAACGACCAACACATCCGTGGGATCACCATCGTCCGACAGGGTATTGGGGATGAAGCCATAGTTCAGCGGATAGTGCATGGCGGTAAAGAGAAAACGATCGACAAAGACGGCTTCCGACGCCTTGTCGACCTCATACTTGATGCTGGAGCCTTGCGGAATCTCGATGACGACGTTGATATCATCGGGAACGGCCTTGCCGGCGGGGATTTCCTTCAACTTCATGCAGAACACTCCTCCTGGATGGAAAATGCGGCCCGCACGCGGGCCAGATCCGCGGGGGTATCGACCCCAATCGGCGGAACAACATCGCTACAGCATACCCGAATTCGGTATCCGCGTTCGAGTATCCGCAGTTGCTCCAACGATTCTAGCTCTTCCAGGGCCGAGCGCGGCCAGCGCGCATACTCCTGCAGAAAGCCAGCGCGATAGGCATAGAGGCCAAGATGTCGCCAGTGCTGGCCCGTGGGCAATTCGGCGCCTTGCGCCAACGGGTAGCGATCACGCTCCCAGGGAATGGGGGCCCGGGAGAAATACAAGGCATCCTTGGCGGCGTTCAGCACCACCTTGACGGCGTGGGGGTCGACCAGTTCTTCCCAGTGGGTCAGGGGCACCGCCGCTGTGGCTACCATCAGAGCCGGCTCTTCGGCAAGGGCGGCAGCCACCGCATGTATCAGTGTCGCCGGCATTTGCGGTTCATCGCCCTGCAGATTGACGATGATTTCGTCCGCCGGCAATCCGAGAATCTGAACCGCCTCGGCCAGGCGCTCGCTACCGCAACGGTGACGTGAATCGGTCTGTACCGCCTCACCGCCATATGCGCGCACTGCCGCCAGGATCTGCTCGTCGTCTGCCGCTACCACCACGCGTCCGGCGCCACTGGTCAAGGCACAACGCCGCACCCTCTCGATCATTGGCAATCCGGCAATAGGCAGGAGCATTTTTCCCGGAAGGCGGGAAGACGCCATGCGCGCTGGGATGAGAACGGTAAAGCTCACTTGCTTTCGCCATCCAACGGCTCCGCCTCTTCCAGCAGGAGGACCGGAATGCCATCGCGGACAGGAAAGCGCAATCTGCAGCGATGACAGCAAAGGGCGCGCTGCTCTGCGCAAGGCAGGAGGGGGCCTTTACAGGCCGGACAGGCGAGCAGGTCGAGTAAACGGCGATCGATTTTCACTGTGGACTCCTCAAGGTAGCCAGCCGCTGATCAAGCCAGTGGTTGAAGGATGGCTCCCAGTGGATGCCGATCTCCAGCACCCAGACCTCCGGGAGACCAGTCAACTGCGCGCATTTTACGGCATCCTTGCGGGTGATGACGAGGGGAGCGGGTATATCCACCAGATCCTGCTGGCGAAAAACGTGATGGTCGGGGAAGGAATGCAGAGTTACCTGCGCCCCCAGACCCGTCAATGTCCGCTGAAAACGCTCAGGACGGGCGATACCCGTAACGGCATGGAGGTGGCGATTGCGCAACGCCTGCAACGGTAGTTCCTGCACGGGATCGTGCAGGGGCACCAAGCGCGTAACCTGCTGCTCGAAGCGAAAACAGGGCTGTTCGATACCCACGAGGTCTGCGCTGCCAGCGGCGGCGGGATCGCAGAGCAGGGCATCGGCGGCCTGCAGAGCCGTTTTCGCCTCGCGCAGGGGACCGGACGGCAGGCAACGCCCATTACCCAGGGGTCTTTCCCCTTGCAGCAGGAGGAGGGAAAGACTGGGTTGCAGGGCAAGATGCTGAAAACCATCATCGAGAACGACGATGTCGTGCCCAGCATTGGCGGCAGCCAAGATGCCGGCATGGCGGCGGCGACTGAGAAAGACCGGAGCTATGCTGCGCAGCAGCAGGGGTTCGTCGCCGGCACGGGCGGGAGAATCGTCCGGAAGCACGGCATAGGGCTCCTGCGGTGGGTGCGCGCCATAACCGCGGCTGATGGCGGCTGGGTGCCAGGAGTGGCGTTGCAGGTAGCGGAGCAAAGCCATCGTCATCGGCGTTTTCGCGCTCCCTCCCACGTTGAGATTGCCCACGACAATACTCGGCAAGGCTCCGGGTAGGCGCCTCGCCCGTGCGCGCCGCCGCGCTGCCAAAGCGCAATAGATGGCACCCAAGGGGCGCAGGAGATCGGCACCGACGCCACCGGCGTACCACTGCCGCTCCAGCTCCTGGCGCCAGCTCAGCAAAGCGGGCTTACCAATCGAAGACCCGTTGCAGGAACTCCGGCAAGCGCTCCCCGGCCGCGCGACGCTCCTGCCAGAAATAGCGCCGGTAGGCATCGGCCTCTTCCCGCGCCGCAATGGGCTCCGCCAACACGGACGCCCAGTGCTGGAGCACCGCGGCGGGCTGGGCCAATTTGCGCGGCTCGGCGGCCAGGGTACTGGGCAGCGCCCATTGCAGGCCCAAGCCCTGACTGAGAGGACGCCCACCGGCAAAGATTTGCCATAACTGCATAGCACCGACAGCGAGGAGGTGCACAGCGTCACAGGCGGCCGCCAGGGCGGGGTGCCAGCGCGCTTCGTCCACCCGCAGGATACTGCCCACCTCCACCTGCTCTCGTCGCCACTTGGACAAGACTGGCAGACTCGCTGCTGCACCAGCACCTTCGAGAAAAAGCAGGCCACGCCGGCGCAGCGGCGAGTTCTGCCAAGCGCTCGTCCAGGCGGTCCAGTCCCCGGGCTGCAGGCCCGTCACCCAAAACAGGGCATCGCCCTGGCTGCCCAGGATCAGATTACGAAAATTGGGTTCCACCTGCGCTACCGTCACCAGCGTGAGGAAATCCACCGGCTCCTGCAGTCCGACATCACGGGCGAGTGACTCCCACTGCTGATATTGCCTCTGACTGCGTGGGTAAACGGCCTCCCAGGGAGTGAGGCCGATAGCCCCCGTGGGTGGGGCGGCGATCGCCAAGGCAGGGGTATGCTTCTCTTCGAGCAATCTCGCCAGGGCAGGACTGGGCACTCGACCCAAGCCCAGATAGCGCAGGGGACGCAGCCGCTCCAGGGTGGTAGCCAGGGCACGGGGATGGGCGCTGGGGCCAAAACCGTAGCCGAGACGCTCAATGCCCGCCGTGCTCTCCGGGAACAGCGTCGCATCTTCCCGCTCGAAGGTCAGAATCATGCGCAGATCGCGGCGCTTGTCACTGATCGCTCGACAGAGCTCGACGCCCAGCCGCAGATCGTCATGCTCGCTGCCGCCCTGTAACCACAACACGGGACCGCGATCCCCAGGTAGCCTCAGTCCCCCCAAGCGGGCGTTGGCCTGGGCCAGACGTCCCGCCCGAGCATCCTGCCAGCTCGCCCAGCGGGCACGCCAATAATTGGCTCCGTAATAACTCATCCCTGCCATCCTTCTTCGACCCGCTCCATTATGCGGTCCGCACGCTGCCGCTGGGCCCGCATCTCGTCCTCCAGCTTCCGTTGCAGAGCGAGCATCTCGGCCGGGGAGGCGTCGGTCGCAATGTACATCGGCTCCCCCCAAAGCACCACGGCGCGACTACCGGGCAGAGGAAAGAGAAAGTGGTCCCAACTCGCAAAGCGACGTCCCCAGCGCGCCGAAAAGGTAACCGGAACAACCGGAAGCCCGGTCCAACGCGCCAACTCCAGCACCCCCGCCTGCAATTGCTCACGGGGCCCGCGTGGGCCATCCGGGGTGATCGCCAGATCGTAGCCTTCCCGCGCCGCGCGCAGCATACCCTTGGCCCCCTTCAAGGCACCACGCCGACTGGACCCGCGTACGGCCTCATAGCCCCAGTGCGACATCACCTGGGCGATCAGTTCACCGTCGCGATGCTCGCTGATCAGAATTTTCACCCTTTGTCCGCCTATCCGCCGGTAGGCCGCCGGAATCAGGGCGAGACGCCCATGCCAGAAAGCCAAAATGATGGGCTGCCCGGATTCGCGCAATGCACGAATGCGGTCGGCGCCCTCTTCCTGCCAGCGCAGACTTTGGGCAACACCTCTTAGCACCAAGGCAGCCAGCGCGGCGGCGCGGGACTGCCAGCGCCCTGCCAGGCGCACGGCTCAGCGTCCTGCCGGACTCAGGGTCGCGAAACTGATGCGCGTCAAACCTGCCGCCTGGGCCGCATCGAGAACGTCGATCACATACTGCTGAGTGGCGTCCTTGTCGGCACGCAAGACGATGACACGCTCCGGATCTTCGGCAGCCAGGGCCTTGAGGCGGGGCAGCAGATCGCTCATCGACAGGCCATGGCCGTCGATGGCCACTTGCCCCGTCGCACTCAGATCGATGGTGATGGGGGTTTTTGGTTCGCCCCTGGCGGCTTGCTGCGCCTTGGGTAACTGCATCGAGATGTGACTGTGCCGCACAAAGCTCGTGGTAACCATGAAAAAGAGCAGCAGCACCAGGACGATGTCGACCATGGAGATCACGTTGATCTCCGGCTCCTCATTCCTTCCACCCCGCGAGCGAAAATTCATGATTTTCCGCCTGCCAGCAAGTTGACCAGTTTCAAGACATCCTTCTCGGTAGCCAGCACCAGCACCTCCACACGCCCGCGGAAATATCGATAAAAGAGCAGACTGGGGATGGCGACGATCAGGCCCGCCGCAGTGGTGATCAACGCCTCGGCTATGCCGCCCGCCAGGGCCTTGGGATCGCCCATACCCACCGCACCAATGGCAGCAAAAGCATGCATGATGCCGAAGACTGTACCGAGTAGGCCGAGCAGCGGCGCGACACCGGCAATACTGCCCAAGAAGTTCAGGTAGCGATCGAGATGCGCCATTTCGTGGCGCCCGGCGTCCTCGACGGCCTCTTTGATGGCATCTCGTGGCTGCCCCACCTGCTGCAGGGCAACCAGAAGAATACGTGCCAGGGGCGTGTCGTTTTCATAGAGCTGCTTGACGGCTTGCGGCAGTTTCCCCGCTTCCACCATGTCGGCAACCCGCTCGACCAGACCCGGCGGCACAACCCGCGCCCGCCGCAGCACCCAGAAGCGATTACCGACGATGGCCAGGGCCAGAATCGCGGCCAAAATGAGGATGGGCAGCACAAAACCGCCCAGGCTGAACAACTCTACGAGATCTCGCACGCAACACTCCCGCCAGATAACTTACGGGAAGCGACTATAGCATAAGCACCAGATTTGCCGAGAACCTTTCTGTTACGCTTGGTGAGCAAGAGCGGGGATCAGGCCAACTCCCAGTACGGGCGGGGACGCGCGGCCTGTGGCAGATGCAAGCTGCCGTCTTGCCAATACCAGGACAGCCCTTGGTCTTCGCCGAGATAGCGGATGCTGGCATAGGGGTACTGGTGCAGCAAGGCATGGCGTTGCCAAGCATCCCAGGTATAGGGTGCAAAAATCAGCTTGGGAGCAATGGCAAAATGTGCGGCAAATAAACGTTTTTCCGTTGCCTCGTCCATATCCCCCAAAATCAATACCCGCCCGGCATCGAGGCTGAGCACGCAAGGCTGCACTGGGGCGAAGTGCAGGGCTCGGCCACCGGCGATGACACCGCCGGCACACGCACGTAGGGGTCGATTGGCTGCCCCCAGGCGATTGCCAACCGGAATCAGGGTCTCTGTAGCAGCCGGCAAGGGCTGCGGCAGGCTCAGATCACCAAGCACCCAAACGCGCAGACGACTCTGTCCAGATTTCTGCAACTGGGCTGCGAGCAGTGGTGTCAGGGCTCGCTGATCCGGGCGAAGCCAGAGGTTGGCGGTGTAGAGTCCCGTCTCCCGGCCAGAGTGCCAGAACAACGCCATTCCCTTGCCCACTGGCAGTTCCTCCAGGCGAAAGCCATCCGGCACCGGTCCCGGCGCCAGGAGGGGTACAAAACCGAGATAGGCCAGATTCCGTCCCGGCCAGTAGCGCGGCAGCAGGAGCAACGCAAAGAGTATGGCGCTGGCGAGTGCCGCCCAGAAGCGCCCCGGGGTCACCGTCAGCAGGGCCCAGGGCCAATGGCGCAGCCAGTCGAGCATGGCGGTTACGGCCTGCATTTCCAGGGCCACGAGGCGAAAGAGCAGGCGGTAACCCAGTTCCCAGTCCAGCAGCGAGAAGGCTGCGCCGAGCAAGGCCAAGGGCACGGCAAGCAGCTCGATCAGCGGTATCACCAGTAGATTAGCCAGCGGCGAGATCAGCGAGATGCTGCCAAAGAGGAAGGCAAGCAGCGGCAGCAGCAGGATCGAGACCCGCCACTGCGCCGCCAGGGCCTGGCGCCACTGACCTTCCTCCATACCCAGACTGATCAACACAGCCACCGCCAGGATCGACAGCCAGTAGCCCAGATCGATGACCTGCCCCGGATCGAGCACGGCCATCATCGCCGCGCTGAAGGCAAGGCCGGACCACGCCGCATGGCGGCGGCCCAGCAAAGCTGCCACGCTGGCGGCGGTAATCATCCAGGCAGCGCGCTCCCCCGGACTTTGCATGCCCGCCAAGTAAGCATATGTCCAGGCTACCGGGATGGCCGCCAGGAGCGCCGCCTGCTGCGCTGGCCAACGGCGGACGAGGGCCGGAACACGGCGCCAGAGGGAGCGCCAGAGCCAGAGAAAAAAGCCGGTGATGACGGCCACATGGGAACCGGAAATCACCAACAGGTGAGCGGTACCTGTATCTCGGTAGATCTGCCAGACGCTTGGGGGAAGCTGGTTGCCGATACCCACCGTCAGGGCCTGCACGTAACCCGCCCAAACCCGCGGCAGGGCGGCGTTACTGGCCTGTACCACGCGGCTGCGCCATTTTGCGAGCAAGTCCAGAGGATGCCAGGAAGAGGCTGGCAGGGGCGTGGCGGAGACGATCTTGCCCACACCCAGCAAACCCTGCCAGAAACGCTGGCGTGGCAGATCGACAAAGGCGCTGTGGCGCAGGGTCTGTAGCGATTCCGAGCGGATTTCCAGGCACCAGCGTTGGCCGGTGATCGGGGCTTCGGGTAGGGCTCCGTGCAGCTCGACCAGAGAAGGCATACGCGCCATCAGCGCCGCCGGCTCGGCACGCTCCGGCGCCAGGTGGAGACGCCACTGACCGCGCTGCTCCTGCGGGATATCCGCAATGCGCCCTGTGATAGTCAGCGATTGCCCGGCGGGGAGGATTCTTTCGAGCAAGTGCCGCGCCTGTAATCCAGTAATCAGAAAGGCCAAAGCGACGGCTGCGGGCAACAGCGCCTGATGCCAGCGCCAGGCCAAGAGGAGAAAAAGCAGTAGCGCTAGGCCGACTGGTAGTTGCGCTGGCAGTACGCTAACGGTCTGAAAGAGAATCACACCGGCCAGCAACGCCAGCGACACGGCGAGCAGCCCTGGCCAGGATTTGGACCAGCGCGCGAGACTCGCTAGACTAAGCCCTCTTTGTCCCGACAGGATTCCCTTTGCACCTGCCCGCATTTCTTCGCCTCCCGAGCCGTGAGGAAATCCTCCGCAAACGCCCTCTGGGACGTTTCACGCACTATCTGACCCACAGTGCCTACTGGCAACTGAAGCGCAGCAATCTGGCCCGGGCAGGCGCTTTGGGCACCTTTATCGGTACCCTACCCTATTTTGGGCACGAACTCACGATTCTCATTCTGTGTCTGGTCCTGCACCGCTGGCGGCGCATCGACGTCAATGTGCCCCTGGCGATGCTCCTGCCCTTTATCGTCACCGGCCCGCTCACCATCGTCGAGGTATTCTACGCCTCCTATCAGCTCGGCTACTGGCTTCTGCAGCAGGTGCACCTGGCCCCGGCCATCACCATCCATTATGCCGACATCCAGCGCCTGGTGCATGGCAACATGGGATTGCTGTCCATGGGAGACCGCCTGTGGCACGCCTACTGGGTCACCTGGATCGGCAGCATTCCCTTGGGTGCCACTCTCGCCGCCATCGTCTACGCCGGCATACTGCTCGGCTGGCGCGCATGGATCAACTGGCGCCTGTTTCGTCGCCGGCAAAACCGCAACTAGGGAGCAGCACTATCCTGTAGAGCACCATCGCGCAAGTGCAGCACCCGCGCCATGCGTTCCGCCAGGGCGGGCTCATGGGTTACCACCACCATGGCCGTTCCCAGCTCGGCATTGAGGTCGAGCATCAGCGCGTGCACCGCCTCGGCAGCGGTCCGGTCGAGATTTCCCGTAGGTTCGTCGGCAAGGAGCAAGGCTGGTCGGGTCACCAGGGCACGCGCCAGGGCCACGCGTTGGCGTTCCCCACCGGAGAGCATCCCCGGCTTGTGCTGATAGCGTTGCCCCAATCCCACCCGATCAAGCAGTTCCTTGGCCCAGGGCTCGCCTGCGGCCCGCTTCTCCCGGCGGATGAGCAAGGGCAGTAGCACATTCTCCAGGGCAGTAAACTCCGGCAACAGGCGATGCAGCTGATAGACGAAACCGATGCTCCGATTGCGCAGGCGACTGCGCTCCGCCTCCCCCAGGCGGTAGAGATCCTGCCCCAACACCTGCACAATGCCATCACTGGGGCGCTCCAGGCCGCCCATCAGGTGCATCAGCGTACTTTTACCTTGTCCCGAGGCGCCGACGATGCCCAGACGTTCGCCGCGGCGCAGCTCCAGATTGACGTCGCGCAGCACCTCCAGGCGTCCCGCGCCGAAGCTGTAGCCATGACGCAGGTGTTCCACCTGCAAGACGAGATCACTCATAGCGCAACGCCTCTGCCGGATCGACGCGGGAGGCGCGCCAGGACGGATACAGGGTCGCCAGCCAGCTCATCAGCAGGGCGGCGATGGCCACATGCACCACGTCTGCCGGCTCCAGGCGGGAAGGCAACTGACTGATGGAATAGACCTCGGGCGAGAGAAACTGCACGTGGAAGAGCTGCTCGATGAAGGGCACGATGGTCGGGATGTTCAGCGCCAGCAACACGCCACCGAGCACCCCGAGGGCCGTGCCAAAGACGCCGATGATTACCCCCTGCACCATAAAGATCAGCATGATGCTGCGTGGCCGCGCGCCCAGGGTGCGCAGAATGGCGATATCCGGCTCTTTATCGGTCACCACCATCACCAGGGTAGCAACGATATTGAAGGCCGCCACGGCAATGATCAGCGACAGGATAACGAACATCACCAGCTTTTCCATGGCCAGGGCTTTGAAGAAGTTCTCGTGGGTCTGGGTCCAGTCCTGCACGTAAAAAGCGGGCCCCAGGATCTTTTGCAAACGCGCGGCAAAGGCAGGCGCAGCAAAGGGATTTTGCAGTTGCAGGCGTAGGCCGGTCACCCCGGAGCCCAGGTTGTAGAGCGCCTGGGCGTCAGGGAGGCTGATGTAAGCCATACCGCTGTCGTAGGCGTAGATGCCCACAGAGAAGAGCCCAACGACGGTGAACTGGCGCAGGGTCGGCGTCACCCCCAGGGGCGTAACGCCCCCCTTGGGCGAAATCAGGGTCACCTTGCTACCGATGGTCGCGCCCAGTTGGCGGGCCAGGGCACTGCCCAGGACGATTCCCCAGGGCTGTTTCTGCAAGGTATCGAGGCTCCCCGCCTTCATATCTTGCGCCAGACGGTTCACCCGTCCTTCCAGCTGCGGATCGATCCCTTCCACTAGGGCCCCACTCACCAGCCCGTCGTGGGAGAGCATGGCCTGGGCCTGGACGTAGGGCGCCACTCCGATCACCCCCTGCACCTGCGAGAGATTTTTTTCCGACTCGCGCCAGTCGAGCACCGGCACCCCGTTGCCCTGCACGATGACATCGGAGGTAACGGCCAGGATGCGGCTACGCAGGGTGTGGTCAAAGCCATTCATCACCGCCATCACGGTGATCAGGGCAGCCACCCCGATCACCATACCCAGAATGGCCGTGCCGGTAATGAAGGAAATGAAATGGTTGCGCCGTTTGGCGCGGGTGTAGCGCAGCCCCACCCAGAGCTCGAAAGGGCTCATGCCTGCTCGGGCCGCAAATGGGGAAAGAGGATGACCTCGCGGATACTGGGCTGGTCGGCCAGGAGCATCACCAGGCGGTCGATGCCCATGCCCACCCCAGCAGTGGGCGGCATGCCATACTCCAGCGCACGGATATAGTCGTGATCGTAGAACATCGCCTCGTCGTCACCGGCCTCCTTGGCTAAGACCTGGGCCTGAAAGCGTTCGGCCTGATCTTCCGGGTCATTGAGCTCGGAGAACCCATTGGCCAGTTCGCGCCCGGCAATGAAGAGCTCGAAGCGGTCGGTGACTTCGGGATCGGCGTCATTGGCGCGCGCCAGGGGGCTGACTTCCGTCGGGTATTCGATGATGAAGGTGGGCTGTAATAGTTGCGTTTCGACGGTCTTTTCGAAGATCTCGATGAGACGTTTCCCCCAGCCCCAGCCCGCCTGCACCGGCATCCCCAGCTCCTGCAATTTTGCCGCCAGGACTTCGGGATCGCGCAGATTCTTTGCCCGCAGATCGGGGTTATAGGCTCGCACGGCCTCGGCCACGCTCAAGCGCGCGAAGGCGCCCTCCAGGTCGATCTCCTGTCCCTGATAGACGATCTTCGTCTGCCCTAATGCAGCCTGTGCTGCTGCACGAATCAGCTGCTCCGTGCGATCCATGGCGATGTGATAATCGGCATAGGCCTCGTACCACTCGAGCATGGTGAACTCGGGATTGTGGCGGGTGGAGATGCCCTCGTTGCGGAAATTGCGATTGATTTCAAAGACGCGTTCGACACCGCCGACCACTAGCCGCTTCAGGTAGAGCTCGGGGGCGATACGCAGATAGAGGGTCATATCGAGGGCATGGTGGTGGGTGACGAAGGGCTTGGCCGTCGCGCCACCGGGGATCGGCTGCATCATCGGCGTCTCGACCTCAGTAAAGCGCGCCGCTGCCAACCCCTGACGCAACGCCGCCACCGTCGCCGAACGGATCTGGAAGGTGCGCCGCGTCTGCTCGGTAACGATGAGGTCCACGTAGCGCTGGCGAAAGCGGGTTTCGGCATCGCTCAGACCATGCCATTTCTCCGGCAGGGGGCGCAGGGCCTTGGCCAGCAATTGCAGGAAATGCACGCGCAGGCTCAACTCGCCAGCCTTGGTGCGGAACAGCGTCCCCTCGACCCCGATCACATCACCCAGATCGAGTTCCTTGAACTGCGCGTAGGCACCCTCGCCCAGCTCATCGCGGCTGAGAAAGAGCTGCAAGCGACCGCTACCATCCTGGAGATCGGCAAAGCTCGCCTTACCCATCACCCGCCGCGTCATCAGGCGTCCACCCAGACGGGCGCTGATCGGCTCCTGCTCGAGCGCCGCAGCGTCCATGTCAGCACAGCGCCGTTGCAGATCGCCGGCCTCGGCATCCCGCCGGAAGGTATTGGGATAGGCACGGCTACCCTCGCGCCAGCGCTGCAGCTTCTCCCAGCGCACCTGCATCTGATCGTTCCGCTCTTCCATGCCTTGTCCTCGTTCCCTGCCTCAGAGTCCGGCCTTCAGGGCCGCCTCGATGAAAATATCCAGACCACCATCGAGCACCTTTTGCGTATCGCCCACTTCGACACTGGTACGCAGGTCTTTGATCCGTGACTGATCCAGCACGTAGGAGCGGATCTGATGCCCCCAGCCGATATCGCTCTTGCTCTCTTCCAACGCCTGCTTTTCCGCTTCCCGCTTTTTCAGCTCCATCTCGTAAAGCTTGGAGCGCAACATGCGCATCGCCTCGGCGCGGTTCTTGTGCTGCGAACGATCGGCCTGGCAGGCCACCACGATACCCGTTGGCACGTGCGTGATACGCACCGCCGAGTCGGTCTTGTTGATGTGCTGACCGCCAGCGCCGCTGGCGCGATAGGTGTCTACATTGAGGTCCGCAGGGTTGATTTCGATTTCGAAGCTGTCGTCGATCTCGGGATAGATAAAGACACTGGCAAAACTGGTGTGACGACGGTTACCGGAATCGAAGGGCGACTTGCGCACCAGACGATGGACTCCGGTTTCCGTGCGCAGCCAGCCGAAGGCATGATCGCCTTTTACGTGGATACTCGCCGATTTGATCCCTGCCACTTCTCCTTCCGAGACTTCCACCAGCTCGGCGGCGAACCCATGCGCCTCCGCCCAACGCAGGTACATGCGCAGAATCATTTCCGCCCAGTCTTGCGCCTCTGTGCCACCGGCACCTGCCTGGATGTCGACGAAACAGTCGGCGGCATCGTGCGGACCAGAGAACATCCGCTGGAACTCCAGCTTCTCCACCGCTGCCAGGGCCTGATCGAGATCGGCATCGACGGCTGCCAGAAGCTCCGCGTCATTTTCGCCCAGGGCCAGTTCCAGCATCTCGGCGCTGTCGGCGACCTTGGTGGCGAGCTCATCCATCGGCCGCACGATGGCCTCTAGGCTGGCACGCTCCCGCCCCAGTTCCTGTGCCTTCTCCGGCTGGTTCCAGATCGCGGGATCCTCGAGCTCCCGTCCGACTTCTTCTAATCGGCCCCGCTTTTCTTCGAGGTCAAAGATACCCCCTCAGGCCGTCCAAGCGGGCCTGGAGATCGTCGCGCAGGGCGCGTATCTCATTCACTTCACGCATCGCAAATCCTTGTCTCGTGAGACTCCAGACCATGATCTGCCTGGCGCCAAAGGCGCATAGTATGCGCAAAGATTGCTCTAACGACCAGCACCGAGAAACATCTGCTACCCGAAGGCACGGATCTGTTTCACCGGATCGCGTTCATTGAAACCGAAGCGAAAGCGTTTCAAGGTCGGTCTGGTCAATCAGACCGTCAGGGGAGGACTGCGGGTCGTTTCCAGGACCGGTCCCGTAAACGGACGATGCCGAGCCTGGTGAAGAGACAAGCTCACACCTGTAGCGCCGCCGCGTGGTGCCGCAGGTGCTCTTCCATAAAGCTGGAGATAAAATAATAACTATGGTCATAACCAGCGTGCTCGCGATAGCGGAGCGGCTGCCCGGCCTCGGCGCAGGCGGCAGAAAAAATCTCCGGCCGCAGTTGTTCTTTTAAAAAGGGATCGGCCAAGCCTTGATCCACCAAAATTTCTCCCGGGAATCTTTGGCGCAGCACTAATCTGCTGGCATCCCATTCCGCCCAGGCTTGACGGTCTTCCCCGAGATAACCGGTGAAGGCCTTCTCTCCCCAAGGCACCTGGCCGGGAGCCGAGACGGGAGCAAAAGCCGAAACGGAACGATAGCGCTGCGGTTCGCGCAGGGCACAGATCAACGCGCCATGCCCACCCATGGAGTGGCCCATGATGCTCGCCCGCGTCGCATCCACGGAAAACTCCTGCGCCAGGAGAGCGGGTAGTTCCTCGGTCACATAGTCATACATCTGGTAGTGCTGCTGCCAGGGGGCCTGCGCAGCACGCAGATAAAAACCCGCACCCATACCAAAATCCCAATGGGCATCATCACCGGGCAGACGCGCCTCGCGCGGGCTGGTATCCGGCGCCACCAGGATCAGCCCCAGCTCGGCAGCCCAACGCTGGGCGCCCGCCTTGATGAGAAAGGTTTCCTCGGTGCAGGTGAGGCCAGCGAGGTAATACAGCACGGGCAGCCGCTCTTTCTGTGCCTGCGGCGGCAGGTAGACTGCAAAGCGCATGGGCGTCTGACAAGCGCTGGAGAAATGACGAAAGCGCCTGACGCTGCCGGCAAAGCAGCGATTTTCGGCAACACATTCGAGCTCCATCATCGCCCTCAGAAGGTAATGACGCTGCGAATCGACTTGCCTTCGTGCATGAGGTCGAAGGCCTCATTGATCTGTTCAAGCGGCATCACATGGGTGATGAGGTCGTCGATATTGATCTTGCCATCCATGTACCAATCGACGATCTTCGGCACATCGGTACGCCCGCGCGCACCCCCGAAGGCTGAGCCGCGCCAGTTGCGTCCGGTCACCAGCTGGAAAGGCCGAGTGCTGATTTCTTCGCCGGCACCCGCCACGCCGATGATCACCGAGGTACCCCAGCCCTTGTGCGCGCACTCCAGGGCCTGACGCATCAACTGCGTATTCCCCACGCACTCGAAGGTGTAATCTGCTCCACCGCCGGTCAAGCTCACCAGGTAGGGAACCAGATCGCCCTCGACTTCCTTGGGGTTGACGAAATGGGTCATCCCAAATTTTTCAGCCAAAGCGCGCTTGCCGGGATTGACGTCGACACCAACGATCATGTCCGCGCCGACCATCCGCGCTCCCTGGATGACGTTCAAGCCAATGCCGCCCAGACCAAAAACCACCACCTTGCTGCCGGCCTCCACCTTGGCGGTAAAAACCACCGCGCCGATACCCGTGGTCACGCCACAACCGATGTAACAAACCTTTTCGAAAGGGGCATCCTCGCGAATCTTGGCTACGGCGATCTCCGGCAACACCGTGTAATTGGCAAAGGTAGATGTCCCCATGTAGTGATGCAGCATTTTGCCATTCAGCGAGAAGCGACTGGTGCCGTCGGGCATTAAGCCTTTGCCCTGGGTCGAGCGGATGGCCTGACAGAGATTGGTTTTGGGATTGAGGCAATACTCACACTCGCGGCATTCCGGGGTGTAGAGAGGGATGACATGGTCACCCGGCTTGAGCGAACGCACATTGGGCCCGACCTCGACCACCACCCCTGCCCCTTCGTGGCCGAGGATGGCGGGGAAGAGCCCCTCCGGATCGGCCCCGGAAAGGGTGTAGGCGTCTGTATGGCAAACGCCCGTGGCCTTGATTTCGATCAGCACCTCGCCGCTTTTTGGTCCTTCCAATTGCACGGTTTCGATAGAGAGAGGCTGCTGGGGGGCGAAGGCTACGGCTGCACGAACGTCCATGGGATCTCCGAAGTTAAGGAATAAAAGAAAGATACCATCCGGTATGTAAGCTTGGCAAACTTCGTCCGAAAAACCGACATATCAGAATATAGCCATTTATTAACTATAAAATGAAAATTTTACTTTATAGATAATCTTGTCTTAAGTACAAATTAAAACTTTCCATTCGCCAAAATATTACTTCCAATAGATCATGCAGAAAACCTTGGAGTGAACAACATGACCCTAAAAACACTCAGATTTGCGATTTATCTGGCGATGATTGCGGCGAGCGTACGGGCCGGCGCGAAAACCGCCGAGCCCAGCAATATCGACCCCACTCCTCTCCTAGTACAGGTACAGGTGCACAATAGCGCCGAGATCGGGCAGCAGACGGAAACATTCACGCACCCCGCCAGCGGTGCCGACAGCAGCCACCTGCTCGACTTTGTGAGCGGCGCACAGAGTGTCGCCTCGGGTGGCGTTTCTGCCTTGCCCTATCTGAATGGCCTGGCGAGCGATAATCTCAATCTGCGGGTGGACGGCATCTCGATTCCTAATGCCTGCCCCAACCAGATGATCCCGCCCCTGTCGTATCTGCCGCCCAGCCAGATCGGCAAAATCGAAGTCTATCCCACGGTAGCGCCGGTAAGTGTCAGCAACAACGCCATGGGTGGCACGATCCTGGTTTCCGCAGAGGCACCCATCTTTGCCAGCCCAACACAGAAATATAGCTATGGCGGCAGCGTTGGCGCTTTCTATCAAAGCAATGGCAATATTCATGGAGAAAATCTCTCCATATATGGCGCCACGCCGCATTTTTCCATTCAGTATGCTGGCAGTCTCAGCCAGGGTGACAATTATCAGGCCGGCAAGGGATTCAAACCCGCGACATCCAGTATTCCGGCAAAAACCGTGGGCTCCAGCGCTTTCCGCAGCGAAAACCAGAGCGTGACCCTGGCCGGTCATTGGGATACTCAGGAACTCACTCTGCGCATCAGTCACCAGCACATTCCCTATGAGGGCTACCCCAACGTGCGTATGGACCTGACCGATAACCAGCAGGCCAGTTTCAATCTGCACTATCGCGGTGGCTTTCACTGGGGCTTTGTCGATGCCCGAGTCTACAATGTTCTGATCCAGCACGAGATGAATTTCCTGCCGGACAAAGTCACCGCCATGGCGGCAGAGATGCCCATGTATTCCCAGGGGGTGAAAAATGGTCTGCGTCTGGAGTTCGGGCTGGATCTCAGCCCACAGGATCTGCTGCGTACCGGCATCGAGGTTGCACGCTATCACTTGAACGATTGGTGGACGCCAGTGCCGGGTAGCCGGATGATGGGCCCGGATACCTTCTGGAATATCCGCGACGGTCGGCAGAATCACTACGATGCCTTTGCCGACTGGTCGCACCATTGGAATCCAGAGTGGATGAGCCGCCTGGGCCTGCGTTTCGCTGCGGTAGACATGAACAGCGGGCCGGTGCAGGGCTACAACCCTATGATGTATGGGAATCCGGCCATGCCGGGCTCGGTGCCAGGGCAATTCAATGCCGCTGATCGCTCCCGTAGTTTCAGCAACTGGGATCTCAGCGCCATTCTCCAGTACCACCCTACTGCCGCGACGGCCCTGGAGCTGGGCTACGCACGCAACGTTCAGGCACCCAGCCTCTATGAGCTCTACCCCTGGTCCAGCAACCAGATGGCGATGTTCATGAACAGCTTCTCCGGAGATGGCAACGGTTACATCGGCAACCTGCACCTGCGCGCCCAGACCAGCAACACCATCAGCGCCAGCCTCCACCTGCAGGAAGTCCACTGGGATCTACGGGTCACCCCCTATGTGAACTACATCCAGAACTACATCGGTGTCGAGCGCTGCCCAACGAACTTGGGCGGCGCCTGCACCATCGCCAACCGCGACGCAGAAAGCGGCTTCGTAAACTTGCAATACCGCAACCAGAATGTCCTGATCTGGGGGGTCAACCTGCAAGGGCAGACACTACTGCTGCACAGCCAGCAGTGGGGGGACTTTTTCCTCGACGGAAAGATGGCGTATACCCGAGGTGAGAATCTCAGCCTCGACGTACCGCTCTACCGGATCATGCCCCTCAACGGCAGCCTCACCCTGCACCAGGACTGGGGGCACTGGGAAAACTGGATCCGCGAGACCCTGGTCGCCAGCAAGACCCGGGTCGATCCCCTGCGCAATGAGCTGCAGACACCGGGCTATGGGCTCCTGGAGCTGGGCACACGCTATCGCTCCGGTCCCTGGCAGGCCAGTCTGCGCCTGGAAAACCTGCTCAACCAGCTCTACTATCAGCCCCTCGGCGGGGTGTACCTGGGACAGAAGCCATTTGTTTATGGCATCCCGCTACCCGGCCCGGGGCGGTCGGTGAACCTCGATCTCCGTTATCAGTTTTGAGATCGTAGTCCGATCAGCATGCCAGGCGCACCGCAATTCCTTTGGAAGCGGGCGTTTTCGAGAGCTTGTCGTGCTCCGAGATGGGAATCAGCGGGTTCAGCTCGGGATAATACCCGGCAACGGTACCGCGCGGGATCTCGAAAGATACGAGCTCCAGACCGTCCACCCGACGCTCTACCTCATCCGCCGCGTCACCGAGCAGCGATACCTTTTGTCCCGGACGCAGACCGGCATCGGCGATATCCGCGGCGTTCATGAGGAGCACATCGCGCGTACCCTCGATGCCGCGGAAGCGATCGGAATAGCCGTAGACCGTGGTATTGAACTGATCATTGGAGCGCAGGGTGATGAGCCGGTAGCGCCCCGGTGCATCGGCAAAATCCAGGGCATTGAGGCGTTCCGGCAGAGTAAATTCGGCCTTACCGCTGGGAGTTTTCCAGACCCGCTCGCGCGCCGCGTTGACTCGCCAAAAACCTCCGGGCTTCTGAATCCGGGCGTTGAAATCATGGAAATCCTCTGGGTAGGTAGCCGCGATCAGGTCGCGTACCTGGCCGTAGTCTGCTTGCCAGTCGTCCCAGCGCAGCTTGGGATTGGGGTCCAGGGTCGCCTTGGCAATCCCCGCCACAATCGCCAGCTCCGAGCGCAGCTGCGGCGAGGCCGGTTCGCGGTGCCCGATGGATGGGTGGATCATGGAGAAGCTGTCTTCAATGGTCACGGTTTGATTGCCCGTCGCCTGCTTGTCGATCTCCACGCGCGACAGGCAGGGGAGGATGTAAGATTCCTTGCCGGGGTACAAATGGCTGCGGTTGAGTTTGGTCGATACCGTCACCGTCAGCTGCTGCTGTGGCCAGACCTCTTGCAAGCGGGCGATATCAGGCATTGCCCGGAGCAGATTGCCGCCGAGGCTGATCGTGGCCGCCACCTCGCCGCGTAGCAGCGCCTCGCCAACCTCGACAATGTGCATGCCGTCCTTCTGCGGCGGTTCAAAGTCGAAGAGGGCGCGCAGCTTGTCCATGGGAACGAGCACCGCCTTTTCCGCGATGCCCACCGTGCGTTGCCCCTGCACATTGGAGTGCCCGCGCACTGGACAACAACCGGCACCGGGGCGACCGATATTGCCGCGCAGCAAAAGAAAATTAACCAGCATGCCGACGTTCGTCGAACCATGTACCTGCTGCGTCAATCCCATGCCGTATACGCCAATCACCCGTTCGGCAGCCATGTAGACCGCTGCCGCTGCGCGCAGAGCGTCCTCGCTCAAGCCGGTCTCCGCACAGATGGCCGCCCAGGATGTCGCCCGCAAAAAATCGAAAAAATCCTCGAAGCCATGGGTATGCTCGGCCAGGAACGCATGATCGATGACCGTACCACCCTGGGTTTCATCGGCCTCCAGGACCGCCTTGCACAGGCCAGTGAGGGCAGCGATATCGGAACCGGCACGCAATTGATGATATTGATCGGAGATTTGCGTCTCGTGGCCACTGAGCATATCCGACACGCTACTGGGATCGACGAACGCCACCAGACCCTGTTCCCGCACCGGGTTGAAGGTGATGACCTTGGCCCCGCGCTTTTTGGCATCCTTGAGGGGATGCAGAAAACGGGGCGAGTTCACGCCCGGATTCTGACCAAAGAAAAAGAAGCAGTCAGCCTCGGCCAGATCTTCCCAGATTATCGTGCCCACCGGCGAGCCAATGACGCGCTTGAGACCAACGCTGGTGGTCTCGTGACACATATTGGAGCTTTGCGGCAGATTGTTGTTGCCATACACGCGGGCCAGTAAGGCGTAGAGGTAGGAGGCTTCCAGACCGGCGTGCCCCGAGGCGTAGAATACCACCTGTTTTCTGGGCAGACGGCGCAGGGTCAGACCGATGGCAGAATAGGCCTCGTCCCAGGAGACCTCGACATAGCGATCCTGCTCGCGATCGTAACGCAGCGGCGCCGTGAGGCGTCCGGTCTTTTCGAGTTGGTGGTCGGACCAGTCACGCAGCTCGGTGACGGTATGCGAATCCCAGAATCTGGGCGTGCAGCGTGCCGAGGTGGTGTCCCAGAGGATCGCCTTGGCGCCATTCTCACAGAATTCGAAGGGATGGTAATTGACCGGCTTGGGCCAAGCGCAGGAGGTACACATACTGCCGCCGGGCTTGTTGAGACGTGCCAGGGTCTCCAGCGCCGCGGGGGTGGCCCAACTCTCGCCGTAGATATGTACGATACCCTCTACCGATCCCCAGCCACCCGCCGGTGGCTTGGGAAGATTCACCTGGGATTTCTTTTCCACTGCCATTCTCCCGATTTTGTCTAGACTTTCAGTATAGAGAAGCGGAGAGGATTACGCTGGCCCGCGAGACATATAATTATTCTCTAATCGTACTTTGTTTAAAAAACCTAAGAATCTGGATGCTCGGCATCCGTGGTCACAGGTAAAGGTGCGCCCTCAGAGGCTAATACCGTCGCCACATCGCGCGGATAGGTGAACGCCGCGAAAACCATGGCGAGGCCGGCAATCAAGAGAAGAATCAGCAAAAGCAGAAAGGCATGCCCGAGGGCCTCGGCGCCTTGCCCATCGCTTTTCTGAAAATATCCAACCAAAAGCCCAATCATCAGCGGCGCCAAACCCACCAGAGTATAGCGCACCAGATTGCGTACACTTTCTGCTCGCCCCCACAAGCGGGAGTGCATGATATCGAGACGCGCGGCATCCAGAGTTGGATTGGTAGCGCCCAAAAACAAGGCCGCCAGAAAAAAACAAGGCGCCGCCACCCAGACGCTGGGCAGCAGGAAGGCCGGCAGAAAGGCCAGCACCGTCAGAAAGAAGGACCCCGCTGCCACCCACACCCGTGCCGCGACAATGTGCCGGTGCAACAATCGATCTGCGAGCCAGCCACTGAGCAAAACTCCGAAGATTCCGCCACTGCCTAGCCCCATGAACAGGATGCTGGCGGTATCGGCGGGGAGATCGAAGCGCTGCATAAGATAGAGATCGGCAAACACCAAAAGTCCGGTGAAATAAAAATAACTGGCCGACGAGCCGAGAACGAGAATGATGTTGGTACGAATGGTGACGATGTAGCGCACCGCCCGTGTCCACGGCCAGCAGGTCGGATCCTCGTGCATCACCCGGTCGGGGTATGGCGAAATCGCCATCCGACGAATCAGATCGGCAACCTTGTGGGAACGCGCTGGGGCGGAGTCAGAGCGCGAAAGGCTTGTGGAGCCGGTGGCAATTTTCTCCATCGTATTGCGTTGCGGCTCCCGCAGATACCGTCGTATAACGACAACTCCCAATAATCCCAACAATGCCAGGCTCCAAAAAGCAAAACGCCAGCCCAGGAGGTCGGCGACGATACTCGCCACCAGCATCCCGATTCCGGCACCCAACAACTCACCACCTACAATCAGGCCAAAAATTCTGCCACGCTGAGAGGGCGGAAAGTAATCCCCGGTCAGGGAGGCGACCACCGCGCCGACGGAGATACCGCTGGCACCGACCACGATCTGCGCCAGCAAGAGCTCCAGATAACCGGGAATGAAGCCGCTGGCAGCCATACCCAGTGCCCAGCTGCCAGCAAAAATGGCCAGGAGATGCACGCGCTTTCGTCGATCCACCCAGATCCCAGCGATCAGGGTTAGTATCGCGCCAGAGAGCGAGGCTACCGTACCCACCAGACCAAATCGCGCGTCGCTGATGTGTAATGTGGCCTCCAGTGCATGGGCCAACGCCCCAAGCGCTGCGAGGTTTGCCGATGCCACTCCCAATACCGCGGCGAGTATTACCACTACCCGGGCACGATTGGGCAGATGTTGCGAAAAACGATATTCGAGATGCTCGTATTCGGAACAGAGCCAATGTTCCAGGTTGACGAGATTTTCCCTGTTGATCATAGAGGTAGTATAAGCGAAAAGAGAATAGACGGCCTTGACCTTACAAGCCAGTAAAGGGTTTATCCTGTAATCATGAACAGCACATTGACACCCGAATCCATCGATAAGAAGATCGCGCGCACCCCGAGCACCCAGCGCCTGCGCGTGGGGGTAACGGGCATGACCTGTGCCTCCTGCAGCAGCCGGGTGGAACGGGCCTTGAACAAGGTGGCGGGGGTGGAAGCGAGCGTCAACCTGGCGACGGAAACGGCGGAGATCCAGTTTGATCCGGCGCAAACGCCCGTCGCCACCGTCGTTGCCGCTATCGAAAAGGCTGGCTACGGCGCCCTCAGCGCCGAAGCGCAATTGGCCGTGGAGGGGATGACCTGTGCATCCTGTAGCAGCCGGGTGGAGCGTACCCTGCGCCGTCTGCCCGGGGTGCTCGAAGCTGGCGTAAACTTGGCAACGGAGCGCGCGCAGGTCCGCTACCTGCCAAGCAGCATCACCGTCGACGAGATGATAGCCGCCATCCAGGCAGCGGGCTACGGCGCCAGAAACCTGGACCACAGCGAGGAGGCGGAGGAAGGCGACCACAAGGCCGCCCTCCTGCATGCCATGGGCCGTGATGTGGTCCTCGCTATCAGTTTCGCCCTCATCGTTCTTCTTCTGGCGATGGGATCGGCATTTTCGCCCGCTTTTGCCGCCTGGCTACAGACTAACGCGCCACTGCCCAAATTTTGGGAGGGTGTGCAGTTTATTCTGGCAAGTATCGTGCTGTTCTGGCCCGGACGGCGTTTTTTCCGCCCTGGTTGGATTGCCTATCGTCACCTATCCCCCGACATGAATTCCCTCGTCGCCACCGGTACCGGCGCGGCCTGGCTCTATAGCAGCCTGGTGCTTTTTGTCCCCTTCGTCTTTCCCGCCAGTGCTCGTCATCTCTATTTCGACTCCGCGGCCGTGGTCATCGCCGCCGTATTGCTCGGCAAATATCTGGAAGAGGTCGCCAAGGGACGCAGCTCGGCGGCCATCCGCGCCTTGTTGCAACTGCAGACGAAAACTGCGCGACGCATCGATGCGCAAGGGCAGGAAGAGGAAGTGTCCGTTACCCAATTGCGTCTCGGCGATCATCTCCTGGTGCGACCCGGAGAGCGTATTCCGGCGGATGGCCGGGTGCTGGAGGGCAGCGCCCATGTCGATGAAGCAATGCTGAGCGGTGAACCGATTCCGCAAAAACGCGAAGCGGGCGCCGAGGTCTTTGCCGGCACCTTCTGCCAGGATGGACGCCTGCGCATCGAGGTCACGCGCTTGGGGAAAGACTCGGTGCTGGCGCAGATCATTGCCCTGGTGGAGTCCGCGCAGAGCGGCAAGTTGCCCATCCAGGGTCTCGCGGACCGGGTGATCCGCATCTTTTCCCCGCTGGTTCTCGCCATCGCCTTGTTGAGCTTTCTGTTCTGGTCGCTCTACAGCGCCAACGTCAGTCTGGCATTGGCCACGGCCGTGGCCGTGCTGGTGGTTGCCTGCCCCTGCGCCATGGGTCTTGCCACACCAGCCGCCATCATGGTAGGCACCGGGCGCGCTGCTGAACTGGGGGTCCTCTTTCGCAAGGGCAGTGCCCTGGAGATGCTCGCCGGAGTCGACACGGTATTGTTCGACAAAACCGGTACCGTCACCCGCGGACGCCCGACCCTGGTCGCTCGCGGTGGTGCCCAGGAAGCGCTGGCGATTGCGGCGGCGGTCGAGCGCGATTCGGAACACCCCATCGCCCGCGCCATTGTCGATGCGGCACCCGCGCCTTCCCAGCCGGTTGAGAATTTCCGGGTCGTGCCTGGGCAAGGCGTCGAAGGGCAGTTGGCTGGCACCCAGGTGCGGGTGGGTACCCAGGAGTTTCTGGAGCAGCAGAATATCGCCATCCCCGAGGACGACGAACTGCGTATCCAGGAAGCGGCCGGTGCGACTATCGTCTTTGTCGCTCAGGGCAATGCGTATCTGGGGTGGCTGGCGGTAGCCGATGCCTTACGGGTCGAAGCGCCAGAAGTCTGCACCGCGCTACGTCAGATGGGAATGAATCTAGCCCTGGTGACTGGCGACGGCGCGGCACCTGCGCGCCGGGTGGCGAAACAACTTGGCATCGAAGAGGTACATGCGCGGATCCTGCCGCAGGACAAGGCCAAGGTCGTCCAGAAGTATCAGGCCCGGGGTCGGCGGGTTGCCTTCATCGGCGACGGCATCAACGATGCCCCGGCCCTCGCCCAGGCGGATGTCGGGATTGCTCTGGCAAGCGGTACGGAAATCGCCATGGAGGCCGCCGACGTGACGCTGAGCCACCCCGACCTCGGCACCCTGGTCACCGCTCTACGGGCAGCTCGGCAAACCCTGGGGCGGATTCGCGGCAATCTTTTCTGGGCCTTCTTTTACAACATCCTCTTGATTCCTCTAGCAGCCGGAGTCTTTTTGCCCTGGGGACTGCAGCTCAACCCCATGCTCGCTGGGGTTGCCATGGGTTTTTCCTCGATCTTCGTGCTTGGCAACAGCCTGCGCCTGCGGCGCATCCGTGCCTTCGTCGCCTAGCACGGCTCCGCATGGCGAATCTGCAGTTGCAGGCGCGATTCACCGCGCCAGTCGTTGCGCTCCAGGGCATAGGCGAAACGGACTTGCTGGCCAGCCTGCACGGGCCGCACGCCATCCTCACTGGCAAAGAACCAGATGGCGTCAAAATCCTCGCCGCCCATACGCAGCGCAAGCTTGAGGTGGCGGCCATCGCCCACCGACCGTAGACTGCTGATCGTCCCTTCCCCAACAAAGAGGGGTGCCTCCCACTGCCGCCCAAAGGGCTCCAACTCGCTGATTTCCAGCAACTGTTCCATGCTGGGCAGGGTCGGCATAGCGCCATCGGTCCAGATGCGCGGGCCGCGCGGTTCTTCTCCAAAATGCACCGCCGCTAACTCTGCCCAGGCGCTACGAAAGACATCCAGGGCGCTGCGCCGCAGGGTGACCCCCCCCGCCCCGGCATGTCCGCCCCAAGCAAGGAAGGCATCGGGATGGCGGGAGGCGATCTTCGCCAGGGCGTCCCGTATGTGGAAAGCACCAACACTGCGTAGCGAAGCGCTGACGAGATCAGGATCTTCCTTGGGAGTAAAAAAAGCCACCGGGCGACCTGTCGCCTCAACGATCTTGGCCGCGCAGATTCCTTGCACCCCGGCATGTCCTGCGGGGTCGAAGATGCACAGCGCCGCTGCATCGGAACGCAGCTGTTCCTGCACCTGCCGCTGCGCCGCACCCAGCATCTGCGCCTGCACCGCCTTGCGCGCCTCGTTATCCTCCAAAAGCACGGCAGCGAGGCTTTCCGCCTCGGGCAGATTTTCGCTCAAAAACAGTCGTACGCTGTCCTCCGCCGAGTCGAGACGGCCTCGGGCATTGATCAACGGTGCAAAGCGAAAGGCCAGGGTGGCCGCGTCAATCTGCGCACTACTCCGGGTCAAGGCGGCGAGGGCGGTCCAGACCGGCCGCCGGCGAGGTCCGTTCATCAAGCGCAATCCGTACGCGATAACGGCTCGGTTGTTGGGGGAGCGGGCCAGATCCACACAGTCCGCCACCGTCCCCAAGGCCACCAGATCCAGCAAGTCACCCAGTTTGGGGGCAGCGGCCGGCAGCAAGCCTGCCTTCTGCAAGCCCTGGCGCACCGCACAGCAATACAGCCAGGCGACATGGACGCCAGCCACATAGGGGTCGGGAAACTGCCCATCGCGGCGTAGCGGATTGACGCAGGCAACCGCACCGGCGGGCGGGCCCGCCTCCGGAATCCCGTGGTGATCGGTGACGATGACGGTAAGGCCTGCAGCTTGCAAGCGGGCAATGCGCTCCTGATCGCTGCTGCCCTGATCGGCGGTAATCACCAGGGCCGGACGCGGTGCCTCGGCCAGAATGCGCTCGGTGAGGTTCTCCGAGACACCATAGCCATCGCGCAGGCGATGGCCGATGTAGCTGTGCAGCCGCTCTTCCGGCACCAAAAAATGGTCGCGAAAGGCCAGTTTCAGCACCGCATGGGCAGAGGCACCATCGGCGTCATAATCAGAGATGAGGAGAATCGGCAGGCGCTGTCGCAGCGCGTCGATGGTAGCTTGCACCGCGACATCGATGTCGGGGAGCAAGTCGGGAGGACTCAGTTGCGCGAGTTTTCCCGATAGCAGATCCGCCACGCATCCGGCATGCTCCGCGCCCAGGCGGCCAGCGATGATGCGCGCCTGCAAAGGGCGATAGCCGATGGCTAGCGCCGCCGATTCCACTTCCGCAGAGACTTTCCGCGTGCAGATTTCCGGTCGCTGCATCGCTACCAATGTCCGTGTCGCAGCGCCGCACCCGGCTGCCGGCGGCGACGCCAGAAGGCCCAGCGGCTACGCGGTGACAGGTACAGGTGCTCCAGACCATCCCCCTGGGCAAGTAGCCCGGTGTAGAGGTCGATGGTACCGTGCCTTTGGCGAAAAGCGCGCAGCGCGGCTGCCTGTTGCTCGAACTGCGCCGCCACCTCGGGAAGACGCCAGTCCTCCGGCCACACCCACAGCAGAGCCTCGGGCCAAGGATCCTGGCCGGGACTCCAGTCCGCCAGCCCCAGCCACCGCTGGGCCGCGCGCAGCTCCTCGCCCGTCGCCGCCAAGTGGGTCCAGTGGCTTTGCGGGCGCTCGCTGGGCAGGCTTCCCTCGCCCCAGGGCCAGAAGTAACACCAGGGGTCGAGACCCTCGGCACTGCGCTTTTCGTTGTAGGAATGTGCGGCCAGCAGCATCTGCAATTCGTTGAGAAAGGCGTGCACGGCGCGGGCATCGGCACCCTGAATCCGCTCCACCAAGGGTTCGTGGCCCCACACCGTATTGGGGTCGGGGGTGTGCAGCGCGAGGGGAGAGCGGCTGCACAGATACCAGCGCTGGCGGCCCCGCTGCAGCCGCCAGGGCATGGCGGCAAAATGGGCCTGGGCGGCGGCGAACAATGCGGCGTCCTCAGCCTCTGGCAACTTGCCGACGGGCGTTAGCACCGCCCTCCCCGCCTGCCCGCCAATCGCCACCGGCTCCAAGGCCAGTGTCCAGTCACTGGCGCAGTCTACGCCATCCTGCCATGCCAGTAAGGCGGCGGCTGGCAGCGATGCAGAAAAACCCAGGAGCCGGCCCGCCGCCTCCAAGCTGGATTGCGTCGCCAGACGCTCGGCCCGGCCCTGCCCCCAAAGCCTCGGCAGCAGCGTACCGAGCCTTTCCTCGGGCAGTCCGTGGAGGCCCGTGAGCCACAGGCCCAGTCGCGACATCAGCGCTCCAGGATAGCGCGCTGCACCGCCTCCAGATTGGCATCGACGGTGACGACCGATCCGCCTTGGGCAATGGCAGTGTCCGGATCCTTCAAGCCGTGCCCCGTCAAGGTGCAGACCACCGTTGCCCCGGCCTCGATCTTGCCCGCCCGCGCGGCAGCCACCACGCCTGCAACAGAGGTTGCCGAGGCCGGCTCGCAGAAGACGCCCTCGTACTGCGCGAGCCAACGCTGCGCCTCGAGGATCTCCGCGTCGCTGTGCGCGGCAAACCAGCCACCGCTCTCCTTTTGTACTTGATGCGCCTGCTCCCAGGACATCGGGCGACCGATACGGATGGCGGTGGCGATGGTTTCCGGCTCGCGCACGAAGTCGCCAGCGATGAAAGGTGCACTGCCTGCCGCCTGGAAGCCCAGCATCTTGGGCCGTTTGCTGCCGCCCGTTTGCTGCCCGTAGGGGCACTGCCCCGCGCAGAACTTGCACGCCCCGGTCAGCACATCCCTGGCGTCACAACGCGGATCGGTGGCCTCGCAATAGCCCATCCAGTGCGCCGTGATGTTGCCAGCATTGCCAACGGGCAGGGCATGGTAGTCGGGGGCCTCACCCAGTGCCTCGATGATCTCGAAGGCCGCCGTCTTCTGCCCTTGCAGACGATAGGGATTGACCGAGTTGACCAGGGTGATGGGGGCATTGGCCGCCACGTCCTGGACGATCTGCATACCGGCATCGAAGTTGCCGCGAATCTGCAGGACGAGGGCGCCGTGCATCATGGCCTGCGACAGCTTGCCCAGGGCGATTTTGCCTTCCGGAATGACGACGAAGGCGCGCATCCCCGCCCGCGCCGCATAGGCAGCGGCAGCGGCGGAGGTATTACCGGTCGAGGCGCAGATGATCATCTCGCTGCCTTCTTCCTTGGCCTTGGTCACCGCCATGGTCATACCGCGATCCTTGAAAGATCCGGTGGGATTCAGGCCCTCGAACTTCACGAAGAGCCGCAGGTCGATAGCCAGCTGGCGCGGCAGATTGATGCATTCGATGAGCGGCGTGTTGCCCTCCCCCAAGGAAACCGCCTCGGTTTCCGGATGCAGCGGTAAAAAGGCACGATAACGATCGATAATTCCGGTATAACGGGTCATGTCAAAGATCCTTGAGTGGAAATCAGCCTTCGTCCAGGGATTCGACGCGCAAGCGCAGCACCGCTGCGGTGACGATGGGGAGGGCCTCGATGCGGGCGATGGCCTGCTCCAGATCGCCTTCGCGACAACGATGCAGAAGCAAAACGATGGGAACCGATGCGGCACCAGGACGTTCACGCTGCACCAGCGCCTCGATGGAGATCTGGTATTCCGCCAGAATCGTCGCCAGCTGGGCGAGAACCCCAGCGCGGTTCTCCGCCTGAATGCGCAGGTAGTAAGCGCTTTCAACTTCGGCCATGGGCAACAAGGGTAAGGGGCTCAGGGCATCCGCCTGAAAGGCCAGATGCGGCACCCGGTTGCTGGGATCGGCGGTCATGGTACGTGCCACGTCGACCAGATCGGCCACCACCGCACTGGCCGTCGGATCCCCACCGGCGCCGCGGCCGTAATACAGACTCTGCCCCGCGGCATCGCTGTCGGCGAGCACGGCATTGAAGGGGCCTTCCACATGGGCAAGAAGATGATCCTGCGGAATCAGGGTGGGATGCACGCGCAGCTCGACACCATCGTCACGTCGGCGCGCAATGCCCAGCAGCTTGATGCGGTAACCGAGCTCCGCCGCATAGTGCACATCCTCGCCTTGTAAGGAGCGGATGCCCTCCACGTGGCAGTGGGCAAAGTCCACGGGAATACCAAAGGCGATGGAGGCCATCAAGGTGATCTTGTGCGCCGCATCACCCCCATCCACGTCGAGCGCCGGATCGGCCTCGGCATAGCCAAGCTCCTGTGCCTTGGCCAAGGCCTCGGCAAAGCTCCAGCCCTCGCGAAACATCTGCGTGAGAATGTAATTGCTGGTGCCGTTGATGATCCCTGCCAGCCAATGGATGCGGTTGCCCGCCAGACCCTCGCGGATCGCCTTGATGATGGGAATAGCCCCGGCTACCGCCGCCTCGAAGGCCACCATGACACCGCGGCGCTGCGCCGCAGCGAAGATCTCGTTGCCATGCTCGGCGAGCAGCGCCTTGTTGGCGGTGACCACATGCTTGCCGTTGTCGATGGCGGCGAGGATCAGCTCGCGTGCGAGTCCAGTGCCCCCCATCACCTCCACCAGCACGTCGACCTCGGAGTCGCGCACCACCGCCCACGGATCCACGCTGACCCGGCCAGGAAAATCGAGATCTTCCAACCGTTGCGGACTGCGCACCGCTGCGTGGACCACACGCAGATCGCGCCCTACCCGGCGGGTGATCTCTTCGGCGTTGCGCAGCAGAACGCGCACGGTGCCCTGTCCCACGGTACCCATGCCGAGGATGCCAACGCGCACTGGACGACTGTCGGTGCTCATTCCCATCCCTCGCGAAACATCTGCTTGATCCCACGAATGGCCTGCCGCGTACGGTGTTCGTTCTCCACCAGACCGAAACGCACATATTCATCGCCGAGTTCGCCAAAACCGATGCCTGGGCTGACGGCCACCTTGGCGCGCTCCAGCACCATTTTAGCAAACTCCAGCGATCCCTTGCTGCGCAGTTCTTCCGGGATCCGCGCCCAGACGAACATCGTGGCCTTCGGGCTCGTCACCTCCCAGCCCGCCGCATTCAAACCTTCGCAAAGGACATCACGCCGCTGTTCATACATCTTGCGGATGTCCTCGACGCAATCCTGCGGCCCTTCCAGGGCGGTGATGGAGGCCACTTGGATGGGGGTAAAAGTGCCATAGTCCAGATAGCTTTTGATGCGTGCCAGGGCGCCGATCAGCTTGGGGTTACCGGCCGCGAAACCGACGCGCCAGCCGGGCATGTTGTAGCTCTTGGACAGGGTGAAGAACTCCACCCCTACATCCTTGGCCCCCGGCACCTGCAAAAAGCTCGGCGCCTGATAGCCATCGAAGACGATGTCGGCGTAGGCCAGATCATGGACCACCCAGATGCGATGTTCCTTGGCAAATTCCACGATGCGGGCAAAGAAGTCGAGATCGACCACTGCGGCAGTGGGGTTGTGTGGAAAGTTGATGACCAGCATCTTGGGTCTGGGCCACGCCGCCTTCATCGCCTTTTCGAGTTCGTCGAAGAAATCGAGCCCCGGCAGCATGGGCACATGGCGCACATCGGCGCCCGCAATGACAAAGCCATAGGGATGGATGGGGTAAGTCGGGCTCGGCACCAACACCGTATCACCGGGGCCCATGGTGGCAAGGGCCAGATGGGCCAGCCCCTCCTTCGAGCCAATGGTGACGATGGCCTCGGATTCCGGATCGATGGAAACGCCATAGCGGCGTTCGTACCAGCCGGAAATGGCCTTTCGCAGCCGTGGAATGCCGCGCGACACGCTGTAGCGGTGGGTATCGCCGCGCTGGGCGGTCTCACAGAGCTTATCGACGATGAACTGCGGCGTCGGCTGATCGGGATTACCCATGCCAAAGTCGATGATGTCTTCGCCACGCTTGCGGGCCTGCAGCTTCAGGTCCGTGACAATATTGAAGACATATGGCGGGAGGCGTCGAATCCGCTCGAAATCGCTGTTCATGGCTACCAGAGTCCTGCCCTTGAGGCATCTATCAAAATCGAAGAACAATAGAGAGGCAAATCGGCGCTGTCAATTGAGGAGACGGGCATGAAACTACACCGGCAGGTCGGCAACCTGCGCCACAACCTGCAATCCTACGATGAGCTGGGATTTGTCATCGATGGTCAGCACTACCGCGGCGGCGTTCTGCTCGCGCAAAACCTCTTGCTGCACCCGTGGGGTCCGACCCACGCCCGTCTACTCGACTGCACGGACTTCCAGCCGCTCCTCGCCGCCGCCGTCCCGGAAGTCGTGCTGCTCGGCACCGGGCGGAGGCAGCACCTCGACATCTACCTGCTGCGCACCCTGCGCGACAGCGGACTGACGGTGGAGGCGATGGACAGCGCCGCGGCCTGCCGCACCTACGGCATCCTTTTGGCAGAAGACCGGCAAGTGGCTGCGGCGCTGTTGCCCATCAGCACCTGACTTCAGGAAAACAGGGTGAAGGGATCTAGCTGCTCGGCCTCGATGCGCCGACGCAGGAGTAGGAGGCTCTCCACCTGGATCTGGCGCACCCGCTCGCGCGTCAGCCCGAGCCGACCGCCCACATCTTCCAGGGTGGCACCGTCGTTGCCATCCAGACCAAAACGCCAGAACAGCACCAGACGCTGCTTTTCCTCCAACTCCGAAATCCAAGCGTACATGCGCTGGTTGAGGTTGAGCTCCGCCAGACGCTCTTCGGGACCGGCCACCTCGGGGTCGTGCACAATCTCGGCCAGACCAAGATCTTCTTCCCGCCCACCGCCAGAGTCCAGACTGGTGACCCGACCATCGAGGTCAAGGCACTGACGGATCTGCTCCACTGGACGGTCCAGCGCCGCAGCTACCTCTTCTGGGGTCGGATCACGCTGCAGCTTTTGCTCCAGGCAACGCGCCGCACGCAAAATAGAGGAAATTTCCTTCATGACATGAATCGGCAGACGGATAGTACGCGTCTGGTTCATCAGGGCACGCTCGATGTTTTGCCGAATCCACCAGGTGGCGTAGGTAGAAAAGCGAAACCCCTTCTCCGGGTCGAATTTTTCCACCGCATGGATCAGACCAAGATTTCCTTCTTCAATCAGGTCAAGGAGGGGCAGTCCGCGATTGATATAACGTCGCGCCAGCCGTACCACCAGGCGCAGGTTGCATTCGATCATACGCTGGCGCGCGGCGCTGTCGCCCTGTTGCACCAAGCGTCCCAGGGTAATCTCTTCCTCTGCCGTCAGCAGCGGATTATGGCCAATCTCTTCGAGGTAGCACTGGGTGGCATCCCAATCCGGACCATGCTCGACGAAGGGAGAACCTGCTGCGTCGTTGTCTTGGACATTTTCTTCTTCCAGTTCCAGCTCCGACCGCAGTTCCAACGCTTCGCTGCTCATGTTCAGGCTCCTTGGTGATCCCTCTGATTGACCGTTCCGGGTAGTAGCGGGACAAAACGACAGTCGCCAAGGTCTTCCTCTTCGGCATCCTGTCCATTCCAGCGATAAAATTTGAGCCGCTGCCCGTCGGCGGTGTCGGCCTGCGGCATAAGCAGACAACCACCCGCGACGAGTTGGTGAAACAAGGGCGGCAAGGCACAAGGGACAGCAGCAGCAAACAGCACCGCGTCAAAGGGCGCAAACGCCTCCCAGCCCTGACTGCCATCTCCCAAGCGTAGACGCACGTTTGGAGTACGCAACCGCTGGAGAAGTTCCTGCGCCGCCCTATACAAGCCTTCGATCCTTTCGATGCTGAACACCTCAAACCCCAGCGCAGCGAGCAACGCCGTCTGGTACCCCGAGCCCGTGCCAATTTCCAGAACACGTCGCGGATTTCCACTGGCCCGCAGCACGGAAAGCATCCGCGCCACGATGAGCGGCTGAGAAATGGTCTGTCCCCAGCCGATCGGCAAGGAAACCGGCTCGTAGGCGCGACAGGCCAGCGCCTCGGCGACAAAGAGATGCCGGGGTACCTGGGCCATTACTGCCAGGACCTCTTCGTCGTCGATACCGGCCGCACGCAGCGCGGCCACCATGCGCTCCCGGGTGCGCGGCGAAATCATCCCGACTTCGGGGTTCACCACGCGCAACAACGCAGCCATTGCGAGAGATCATCCATGAAACGGTAGCGGGTCATGTCGAGATCGAGGGGGGTGATGGAGACACAGCCGCGCCGCACTGCATCGAAGTCCGTACCGGGACCGCCATCCGCCTCGCGCCCCGAAGGACCAATCCAGTACACCGGCTCCCCCCGCGGATCGGCCGCCGGCATGAGCATCTCGCTCTTATGGCGCCGCCCAAGGCGGGTGACCTCAAAACCCTGTAACTCCGCATAGGGCAAGTCCGGGACGTTGACATTGAGGATGGTGTCGCCGGGAAGGGGATTTTCCAGCAGGCCCCGTAACAAATCCGCCGCAACCCGTGCCGCGCTGGCGAAATGCTCCGGCTCCCGCCCAACGAGGGAGACGGCCATGGCCGGCATACCGAGGTGGCGGCCTTCCATGGCGGCAGCGACGGTACCGGAGTAGAGGACATCGTCGCCCATATTGGCACCGCGATTGATACCAGAAACCACCATTTCGGGCGGCTCGGGGAGAATGCCAGTGGCCGCGAGATGGACGCAATCGGTGGGCGTGCCACCTACCAGATAGTGGAAACCGTTGAGACCTTTGCGAACCCGTAGGGGCCGGTCCAGGGTGAGGGAATTGCTGGCGCCACTGCGATCCTGCTCCGGGGCCACCACGTCGATGCTGCCAAGTGGCCGCAATGCCTCGGCCAAGGCGGCCAGACCGGGAGCCAGATAACCATCATCATTACTGAGAAGGATTCGGGGCATTGCTCATCCATGGCTGGAGACTGGCACGGCGATCCGCAAGCCTCGGACCGCCAGCCTATGGTACGTCAGGCGCGGTCCTGCGGTCTAGTTCTGCGGCTCGGGCGCGCTGGAGGATTGCTGCTGTAACTGATGCTCGAGTAGGGCTACCCGCAGCTCCGCCACGTGTACCGCCTCTTTCAGGCTATCGATGCGCTGCAGATAGCGGGCATAATTACGCTCATTGCCATAGCGAACTGCTTTCCCTTTCTCGTAGGCTTGAGTAGCCTGCAGAAGCTGCAAACGCGCAGCCGCCAGTTGCGTCTTGAGGGCCTGTTGTGCTTGGTTATCTGCATGGTTCTGCGGCGCAGCGGGCTGCTCCGGCGACGACTGCGCTGGTCGATTGCCCAGCGGCTCGCTTGCTGGCGCGGCACGGTCCGGGGCGCTAGGCATCGGTGCCCCGTCGAGGGTCTCTACCTGGCGCGCGTCGGCGGGGGGATTTCCGCCGTAACTGACCACGCCATCCGGAGAAATCCAGCGATAGATCGTGGCCTGTGCATCGAGTGCCAGGCCGGTACTTAGCAAAGCGACTATAACTGCAAGCGTGCACGTGCGTCGCCCAGATGATTGCATGATCAATCTCCTCTGCATTCTCCAGTTGGGAACAATTAGCGCAAGTCTGCCGGTTCAGCAAGTAAAAAGCCCCGCGAGGGCGGGGCTCCAGCAGTAGAAACCAGACCGGCTCAGAGGCTGTAATACATCTGGTATTCGACTGGATGGGTAGTGACGCGCAGAGCCTGGACCTCGGCCCACTTCACTTCCAGGTAGCCTTCCAGCCATTCCGGGGTAAAGACCCCACCTTTCATCAGGAACTCATGATCGGCCTCCAGGGCGCGCAGGGCCTCTTCCAGCGAGG